>PJTO01000021.1_pt1 | contig 336586 bp, 257 predicted proteins | sample 1512101 | NCBI WGS metagenome assembly PJTO01 (sample SAMN08177690, study PRJNA422409) | Soil metagenome, whole genome shotgun sequencing project.
CATAGCGAAAGTAGATACTGCGATTAAAGCTGCTGCTGCGAATGTTTTTACTAGCGTTTTCATAATGTCTTTTTTTATAGTGTTAGTTCTGTTGTTCTTATTTGTTGACTCAAAACTACGACACAATACGCCCCTAGCCTATCGGCTTTAGACTAACGATTAGGAAAACTCGGTGAATGGCAGGAATGGGAAGGTGAATTTTAATTATGTGATGTAGATCACGTTAAATTACGATATGAAATCGAGAGATTTGTTCCAACAAAAAGAAAATCTCAACGATATGAAAGCAAAACAACTCTTCAGACAAATAGGTATACTTTCGGCCTTATTCATCCTAGTTGTGACACATTGCTATGCAACAAATCGAAAACCGAAAATTCTAATTGTAGTAACTAGTCACGATACAAAAGGTAATACAGGCGAGAAAACAGGTTATTATCTCGGTGAAGTCTCACATCCCTGGGAGATTTTAACAGCGGCTGGATATGAGATTGATTTCCTTAGTCCTCAGGGAGGGAATCCACCTGTGGATGGATTTGACCTGACTGATCCTGTTAACAAAAAATTCTGGGAGGATAAATACTACCACAATAAAATCACCCATTCCCTTAAACCTTCTCAGGTAAAACCGGAAGATTATAAAGCCATTTTCTATGCCGGAGGACATGGTGCGATGTGGGATCTGCCTTTCGATTCGACAATCGCAAAGATTGCAAGCAAGATATACGAAGCAAACGGCGTTGTCGCAGCTGTGTGTCATGGTCCTGCTGGCTTGATCAATATCAAACTGAAATCCGGTGAATATTTGATAAAAGGGAAAAAAGTCAATGGCTTTAGCAATGAAGAAGAAGAGCTTGTAAAGCTCAGCAATGTTGTTCCCTTTCTACTAGAAGATAAACTAAAAGCTATAGGTGGGATTTATGAAAAATCAGAGCCTTGGCAGTCGCATGTCACCATTGACGGCAGATTGATCACTGGCCAAAATCCTCAATCAGCCAAGGCCATAGGCATGGCCATCGTCAAGGCATTAAGTAAGTAAGTAAGTAAGGTATACCTCTCAAGATAAAAACATTGGCCTTTGAAAAACCATAGGGTCTTTCAATATTATTGCGGAGAATCACCTCAAGAATATTATGATACGTAATATAATTAAACCAACAACAACTAAACAGATCATAAGTGGAGCAATGATGCTTCTCTTCTTATATTTTATTCCTTTCAAATATTGATCCCAAAACCCAAACTGCAATATGGCGGCACCTATTCCATACAACAAAATACCAGTGAATCTACTCTGATCAAAATAATCTTTAAATTCATTGTATACTAAAATTAACGCTATGGTATAACCAAATCCAAATAGGAGTGTTGCCCATGCTTCTTTTTTCTTGGATAATGTGAATAAGTTAATCGCTAACAATATAGCGCCTGTAAATAATCCGAATAGTATACTAAAATACCATATTGCTTTTTGTGAATAGAAACTGACGGAAGCTTTTTCAGCATCTTCATCAATATCCCATGTGTTAAGGGACTTGTAATCAGGCTCCTCTTGTTTCCTTGATGCGATAAGTTGATTTATCTTAACAATTTCTGTTTCGGAAAAAAAATAGCCCCTTTTTTTGAGAATGTCGAAAGCCATTTCTATAGCTTCAGGGACTGATCGGGTCTCTTCTGAAGTATACCGCAACAGGTCCTTATTGGATAGTTTTTCTAAGACTGATCTTTTTACCATAAACCTAATATAACCAAACTACCAATTACAGTTATCACACTTTTAAAATAAGGGTATTAAAATATTATTATCTGACAACAAATGTTTCCTAATCATCTCGCAGTTTAGATCTAATTTTCCATTGTAGCCGTAATTTCATCAAAGAAGTAGAATAACTGACAGGTGCATTAAGTTAATTTCATATAACATTGCAATAGCGTTATAAAAATTAAGATATTGGTGGCAATAAAGCAATATACTATCCACTTAATTTTAAAGCCATAATAGAATAATCCCAATATCCATGGATTCCCAAAAAGATATATTCTAAAAATTTGAAAGCCATCAAATTTATGCCCTAAATGAAAAAAATCAGCCAATAACTGACTAAAACATCCTTTAATTGCTTGGTGCTCTATCGCAATAAAATTTATCACGATCAAACAAACATAGGTCAGAATATAAATAGTTAGAACAACTTTTTTATTAATTTTCACTTCTTAAACATTTATTGATTTGTACGTTATATAACTTCAAAACAGAGGCCATTTACCACCTCATGGGAAGATAGAAATTAGCTAAATTATTTTTAAGTTAATATAATAGAAAACATGATGATATAATAAATGATAACCGACCATTATTACGAATACAAAACAGTAGCAAGTTATCCTTCATAAGAAGGGACTTTGTTATACGAATTAATCGATTTGGATACTTTCCAGTCATTGCCCCCACGCTCTCTCCCTTTGCTTTTTCAAGGATTTAACCACTCCGCTACGGCTCTTAGACTGCGCATTGGTAGCTTGCATTTTTTGGTTGAAATCATCAGCGAATAACTGCTCTCTCCTGCTGATTCTCCCTCTGTGTTTACCACAACATAGTGATCGAGTGCCAAATCTGCTGTGGAAAGGTTAACGTTTGTTTTTGCTGATTTTGCTTCAGCTGCCACAGCAAATGTGCATACTGCGATTAAGGCTGCTGTTGCGAATGTGTTTACTAGCGTTTTTATACAAATTACTTGCTTTTTTATTTGATGATAAAGCTATCATGAGTGTCTTTTTTATAGTGTTAGTTTTTTATTTTTTCTTGCGCAAAAATTTACCTTTGGTATCAAAATATAGTTTATTGTCATTCGTTAGTTCCAATTTATACCCTTTAGAAGATTTATCAATGCTCTCCACAGCAGTACCATTGTAATTTTCTTTCAAGTAAGATTGTATTGACTGCGGAAAAAAAACGGTCGGCAGTCCAATTCCATCTGGAGCTTTAACCTCAATCCAGTTACCCAACTTCCCAAAGTCAATTTCCGTACGATCAGCCAATATCACTTCGTGAAATGTTCCTGTGGCAGAAGGGGATTTCTTTACCTTTACTTCAAGTATCTGTACATTCGGAAAATATGCCTTAATAAATGCCAAAGCACTATCTGGTAGCGTTACATTCTCTAAAGGTTTAGATTTAAGTTGATTTTCTTTGCTGAAATTATAAGCCTTATTACTTTGCGCAGCATTTGAACATGCGCAAAAAATTAAACAAGTAGGTATTACCAAGAGTAGCTTCCACATGATCGTTGTTTTTTTTAAATAATAACTTTTAAAGAAGCAAAATGTTTTTTAGGAATGTCCCCAAATTCGTAAGCCAATTGAATATTCAATTCTACATACGCATACAAATCTTCTTCAACACTCTTTTTTTTAATAAGAAGAGCTGTATTAAAAATCACTTTCTTAAATTTATAAAATCCATTCATACAATTGGGGCCCTGTCTCTTGAAAATGGCCGGAACGCCTAGGCGAACTCAATCAGTGCAAGAAGATCTTTTCCCAATGACCTGCTCAGATTTCCTTCGGCATCCAAAATCGACAGTAAACCAATCTGCGCTATGTATTCTTTCCCATGGTAGGTATCGTAAAGCTCTTTCTTTTTCTGGGTATTGGCATGGGGATACAGCAACATCCCTCCTACAGCATTCCAATAATCCGCATACACGTAGATCTGTCGTAGATCTTGCGTGGATATCATATCATAGCTATAGTTCTTCCATTTGGTATCAATGACAAACTGTTTTCCACTGATTCGATGTTTCAATAGGATATCTGGTCGAAGCGTCTTGTCGCGCCAAAATTGCTTGCTCTCCTGTCCTCGTACTTCCCAATCTTTCGAACAGTTCGCCAACTGCGCAAGCACATACTGCTCCCAGAGCTCATTCATATTGAAAAGCAGAGCCAGCATATTTTCAGTTCCCGCCTTGACATTGGGGGCATAGTTTAAAATAATCAATCGTGCTAATTCAATTGCTCTCCGATAAGGTTCCATTTTACGGCTATAAGATAGCCTATCAAATAATTGCTGGTCGGCCCAGATCTCTTTGACTTCTGGAAAATTCAATTGCGCCGTCTTGCAACGTCCATAACGATAGCTCCCTCGCGACAGACGAGCAACAACCTCCAAGCCTAGCTGGAGAATCTGATGCAGCACATGGTCACCGCCATATACTTGATGGGTATTGTAAAAACGCTCTTTATGAACGAGATTACGCTGAATCTGCCCTGCAAACTCCAGTTTTCCTTTGAGCGCAACGGTATTTTTAGTTTCCTGATAATATTGTTTCACCAGTCCGTGATGCAGCAATTCTTCTACCGCTGTTAAATACCAGTCAAAATAGATATCCAAGAGATGGATCTGCTGTTTGTCAACAAAAGCTTCACCCACTGCTGTAACCTTTAACCGCTCCGTTTCGAGAAGCATTTCGATCAATACGTCGCGCCAATTGACGGTAGATGCAGTCCGCTGGATCTTGGGCAGGATTTCAATGACAAGATCGTCCACCTGAACAATCCCGACATAGTTTTTAAATCGGATACCCTGATAGACAGGCGCAAAGTATTTACCCTGATGTAGATCATTGTATTTGAGCAACACATTGAAGTAAATCTCCACAAATCGCAGACTTTCTCCGGACTGAGTTTTGTAGGACTGATTGAGATACAACGTATCATGCTCATAGACTTGAAGGACATACTGCATATGATTATCCGATCAATTGATTCAAGGCATCAATAATATTTTCTTCTGGTACCTCGAGTACATTCAGCTTTGGTTTATACTGCGGCTTCCGTATTCTTTCGAAGTCCGGAAAGAGATCTCCTGAAAAGTTGTCATTTTCGATTTCAACAAAACCTGGTCCCAGCACCAAAGCAATTTTCTCCTCATCCCGATAAAAGTATTCTTTGAGTAATGGTACGATGCAATTGTTAAAGGCATGCGTGAGATCGCGGCGTGACTGCACATTAATAAGATAAGAATGTCCAATTTGATGGTCTTTGTCCAAAAGCACCTTGATGCGATTGTTGATTCTACTGAGGACATGTTGCAGATTGATATTTTCGATGATGATATCGCCAAGCAGTTCGGCTTTGGGCATCATCTCCTCAAACGCAAACCGACGGCGCAAAGCGGTATCCAAAGCTTCCACCGAACGGTCGGCTGTATTCATGGTACCGATGAGATACAGATTGGATGGTACAGAAAATTTCTGCTTGCTATAAGGTAGGATAACTTCAAGTGCTTCATCCCGTCCGGCACGTTTGGATTCTTCAATCAACGTAATCAGCTCACCAAATATGGCGGATACGTTGCCCCGATTGATTTCGTCGATAATTAAAACCACAGGCTTTCCTTGAATATCCTGATTGGCCATCGCCTTTTGAAATGCCCCGGAATTAAACTTACCGACCAGTTCGGCACTGGCTGGCGTCTCTTCATTCGAGTGCAGCTCGAGATAGGTATTGTATGCCGCATGGGCACAGGCAATCTTAAACAAACCGCTTTCTACTTCATAGATAAGCTGCATGCTTCCATCGTCGGTTTCATAAAAACGGGGTTTGATTCCTTCCACAAAATCCTCATAGCTCATGCTCTGATGAAAAGTTGTAAAAAGGATCTGTCCGCTATCCACATACCGCTGGTAACGTGCTTTCAATGAAGTCCTATCCTCAAGGGATAGTTCCGTTTCGCTTTTTCCTTCGATTATGGAAAGAGCCAAGTTGATGCTGTTATATGTTTTTCCCGTACCAGGAGGACCATACAAAATTTGGTTGAGCTGCATAGGGATACTGTTTGCGAATGTTTCGGTATTGACAGATGTTTCCTCACCCCCTATTTCTTTAAAGATAGCGTGGTGCTTTTCGACGCGTTGGTTCAGCTTATTGATCAGACTGACAAACTCCTGAGGTGTAACGCGGTGCGCTGTAAACCGTTGAATAGATTGCTTGACACTCAAAATACCCAGATCGACGATAGCGATAATATCGGCCAACTGGCCATCAATATCTTGGTACATCGCTTCCAAAGAGACATAGTTTTCTTTGAGGCCAGCGATTCGAATCGTATACATTTTTGCAGTTTCATTGATTTTCCGTGCCAGCTTATACTTTTCCACCAAGGGCTCTTTAATTGTCTTGATTAAGTTTAGCACCGCACGATTTTGATCATCTTTGGGATCTTGGGTTTGGGTAAATTCAAAATAGTACGTATAAGTAGACTCCCCCAACACGAATATTAGACTCATAGCATCGCCAGAAGAACCCGGGAAATTGACAGGAATAGACCAAAAGGTAGTTGCAAAATAGCCCGAACGCTGGGTTCCGATAAAGTAATCAGTTTCGGAATTCTTCGTGGCACTTTGTCTCACTGTAAACGTAAAATTGTTGTCTGCCTGATGTTTGGACATCAGCCAATCAAAAACACTCTTTTCGTATGCTTCGTAACTTAACATATATGGTACTGGCTTGCTATCTCGGTATTCCTACCGTGTTAAATAATATTCTTGAAAATCTAATTTGATCGCTGTAGACACAGCTCTTAAGGATTGGACAGCTGCCTGTCCTTGGAACAAAGATACGATTAATACGTCTGTTTTTGTTGATATACTTTTGGTTCATGCGCTGACAGCACATTGATTAAACCATCAGCATGCAAAAAGATAAAATGCTGAACATTTTCTTTACTAACAATATGATAACTATTTTTTACTATCCAATCAATCAAATCAGATTTTTCCACCGTAAATAAGGACCAATTTCCTGTAATACCATAATCGTCAATTATTTTTAAAGAACTGTTTTCATTTTGACTTTGATAATAAAGTACATGAAACCCAAAATCGAAGACAAGGTTAGGTTCAATATTCTCTATTCCAAAACTTATCTGCAGTCCATTCTCTTGATCATCTGATAAACTTATTAAATAAAGGTCTCCATTAATCATCTCAGCGGGATGCCATTTTTTTAATATGTTGCTCTTTTTCATATGCAAATTTAGTGGTGTTTAATGGCTCATAAAAATGGGTAAGCATTCCCTTGAGCGAATTCAAGCTTCGTCTTTTTACTCCATTTCAAACTTCCGTCTGCCAGACAACTTCGATTTCATCACCGCTTATGATGTCGATAATATTATTTACATTACCTATAGAATAGTGTTTCAGATCCCAATCTGAAAACATTTCTTTACTTTCTCTACGAAACCAATCTAAATAGTTTGAATTATCAGATACCACTAAACCTCTATAACTTGGGTGCACATAGAGGCTTCGTGATCTTGCACCTTCATCTGTCACTTGATAAGACATCACACCATTAAATTTTAAGATTAATATTCGGTCATCTTTCATTTCAGCCAAATGAATCTCTATGCGACCACCGTTGTCCGTTAAATTAACAAAATAAAGATCATTTGGTGAAGGAGATACTGGATCCCATTTTATAAAATTGTTCATAACTATTGATACCTGAATTTTGTTCCTTTTAATTTATTAACGGGTTAACTCAGTAGCGTTTTCACCTCTTCCTTACTTAACCAGCGAAATGTAGCAGGTTCATCCGAAAGTACCTCAATTGCATTTTCTAAATTATAAATAACGAAATGTTCAATATTTTTTCGTTCTAAAATATCATAGCTGCCTTCAATAACTGAATCCAAATATGCGGAGCATGTAGATCTCGCAAATCCTCGAAAATCGTCGTTCTCGTTAACCATCTTCATTAGCGCCAAGTCGATCGTAACTTTATACGAAACAAAATACTCAAATTTTATTTCGAGAATTTGAGTGTGATCAACTAAGTTTTTTAAAAGAATAACTATTTCACTGTATTCCACATACATTTTATAAAAAAATAAATCTTGAGGAAGGGATAAATCAACAGCCCATTTTTCATATTTATCTTTCATCGTGTAGTATCTAAATTTTGTTTCTATTACTTTTTCGTCCAAATTCAATATGGGGGCACTGATGTTAGTCCTACAGGTCCAGCCTAACTACCTTTCTAAATTTTCAATTTCTTTTTTGAAATTAGCTAATAGAGAATAAAATCGAGTTTTCAATAGCTCACTTTTTCTTTTATTATCCATAACAATTTCATTAAAATAGATAGCATCAACCCAAATATTTAAATTATTAGTATTCGTTTCGAGCATAAAATCATAGGCCTTTTCGATATCCGACAATTCGAAACTTGAATATATATCCTCAGATTTGGATAATTGCATACCTCTCAATAATAACTGACTTGACCTTGAATCCATTTTATAGCAATTATTCAATTTATCAAAATTTTCCAGGAACGACAGGTCGTTACCAACTTCACGCTGAAGTTGATTTAATGCTTGGGCTAAAGAATCTTCAAAACTTTTTAACGCTAGTAGGTGCTTTTTAATATCCATTACTTATTCTTTTTTACGCCCAATAATCTAAGTAACTAACCGCTCTATTTTTTCACAATATGATCAGCTGTAGTTACGACTCTTGAGATTCTAATCTTATTTTATTTCCGGTTTATACAATGGTCGACACTGAAGATTTTGGGAACAATATCGATACAATGATCAGTTCTTATACATAAGCCCAGTACGATTAAAGTATACTTTTCTTCCATAATTACTATCATCTAGCGACCAAATGCTATTTGTGCGAAATCTCAGCATGAATGGTGAATACCTAAAGTTAATTTAAAAGTTCCATAATTGATATATCAAAAAAGCCACATCTCTCGACGCGGCTTTTAAACTAAACTTAAATAGATGATTTCACTAGTGGCCTGTCCTCCACCCGATCTGGCAGATTACTAGCTATTAGATTTTATTTATACGAATTGATTGATTTCGAAACTTTCCAGCTGTTACCCTCGCGCTCTAAGGTAACCAGGTCAGTCTTGGTAAAATTTTCAAATTTCAAAGTTACTTTTGCGACCATATAGTCTGCTGACTCTTCAAGAATATCGGTGCTTACGGTGCAGTTCAGCTTCTCTCCTTTTTGCTTTTTCAAGAATTTAACGATTTCGCTGCGGCCATGACTTTGCGCATTGGACGCTTGAAACTTTTGGTTAAAATCTTCAGCAAATAGCTGCTCTACACCTGCTGATTCTCCCGCAGTGGTTACCGCAACATAGTGGTCAAGTGCCAAATCTGCTGTGGAAAGATTAACGTTTGCTTTCTCTGATTTCGAACCTGGTCCTTCAGCTGCCATAGCGAATGTTGATACGGCGATTAAAGCTGCTGCTGCGAATGTTTTTACTAGGATTTTCATAATATCTTTTTTATAGTGTTAGTTCTGTTGTTCTTATTTGTTGACTCAAAACTACGACACAATAGGTCCCTGGCCTAGGGGCTTTAGACCAACGCTCGGGAAAACTCGGTGAATGGTCGGAATCGGAAGGTGAAAATATGTACGAACACCCAGTCTAATTTTTGAGCGGCTTTCAGTTTACTGGGTAAACTAAATATCAACTGAGTAAGCGCGAATATTAGATCAACTCTCACGAATAAGAATCGCTCATCCTAGTCAAATTTCTTGTGATTACTTTTAGTATTAGATAATTAAAACATGCCCAAAAGGCATACATTATTTAACAAATAAAACTTAAAAACAATGAAAAAGTTATTGATGAGTTTGGTAGCTCTAGCTGCGCTATCGACAGCGGCTTTTGCAGGCACGGACACAAAAGCACCCAAAGAAAATGCAGAAGTAAAAACAAGTACTTCGGCAGCATCCGAAACCACCAACAAAGTTGAAGTTGCCGAGTCAACAAAAGAAAGCAATGCAAAATTTCTAAGAAAGTGTGTTTACACGCTAACGGTCTACAACACTAGTGGCCAAGTGATTGACACCTTCACTTCGCAAACCTATGTTGAAAATTCCTGTTCAGGATTCTTCGACAACTGCAGAACGATTTACAGACATATGCTTGCCAATGGTGAATTAGGCATATAGTCTGCAACTTATATTTCATTCGAATTATAAGTACTGAAAAATAAGCGGGGCCTTGGCCCCGCTTTGCATAATACCTAAATCATTTCCTACAAGTTAGCAGTTAACCCAACATGACTATGCTTAAGATTCCAGCCAATTACATTGTTTTACTTTGCTCCATTGAGTAATAAAATTCAACAAAACCACTTCAAATCTGCTGTTGTTCTTACTATACAAAACGGCTACTAGCTACACTCCAAAAAGAAAGAATTAACATAAAAATTGGAATCGTACGGTGAAAATTCAATAGTCTTTAAAAACATTGGATGAGGAAACAAAAACGAGGAAACGATAAGAAACATAAAAATTACTGTACAAGTATACGCTAAAACAAAGGGGCTGATTTGAACATCGGGCCCTTTTGAGGTAAAAAGCAACCAACGCTTAAGCCATGATAGGAAAAACTCGAAAAATAGCGAAAACGAGCGTTAAAAAAAACACAGAACTAAGCAATAAAAATACTATTGCCATTGATTAACTTTAGTGAATATTAACAAATTCAAAAATGAATTACTATTTCACATTATTATTTTTAGTTGCTTTGCAGTACGTTAACGCACAGGAATCCTTTGTCTTTAAACACCTTCCTCAGCCACAAATAAAGTACGAGACAACGGGTATATATCAAACCAAAGCAGAAGGCAAATTGGAGGGACCATCCCCCTTTACGATGAATCTGGAAGGAAATAATAAGGTCCAATCGACCACCTCTACACGCGCAGAAATCAAGCAGATAATTCCTTATAAGACAGAAATACTTTTTGTAGAGGCTAGCATGAAATTTAACGAGCAGATAACTCCGCTAAAAGCTCCGCTAAGTGGTTCTACGATATATGGCTATTACGATGAAAATGGTAAAACTAAGATTGATTCGATAGTAAATAACACGCTAGATTCCCTGGAAAAACAATATTTAAAAACCGAAATGGAACAGAATCAGTTTGAAGATAAAACGCCAAACAAACCAATGAAAGTGGGTGATTCAGTTGAAAAAACAGAAATAGTGGCCTTTCCAGTCTTAGGGGCAGATGAACAGGTATTTTTAGTAAAAACCAAATACACCCTACAAAAAATTGAAAATGGGATTGGCTATTTAGATGCTACGCAAACATTTAAACTAAAAAATCCAAATGAGCAGGTCGAAGTTCTTCCCAGCAGTAATGGTTCAGGAAAAGTTGAATTTAATATTAAACACACGTATGTGAGCAAAAAAGTAACAAGCGCTAATCTGCACCTCAAAGTCAAACAGGATGGATATGTCATGTCCTGTATTATTTCGTCAAATAAATCTGACATCACAACCGCCTCTTCACTGATACGATAGGCGGTCTAAATCATATTGCAAACTAGATCAAAGTTTAATCGCTATTGTTTTTTGTCAAATCTATTGAAGGTATAAAAAGAATACATTACGGAAACCACTGCTTATTTTCTCAAATTTTAGCTACTTAAAACACTATAAAATTTCAGGTATACGATTACTGTACAAGTACACGCTAAAGTAAAAGGCCTGATCAATATCAGGCCCTTTTGACTAAAAAACTTTCGCTAATTTTGGCTTTTAAAGCTTATGCGAATGATCTCACTGTACCTGCACCTCCAATAGCTTTAACCATCCTGAATCAGTTATATCGCCATTTACGGCAAGCCTTATTCCCGGCTGATTTTCATTTGTTGTATCTACAATGGCGACGGCCCAGGTATAGTTTCCAGCAGCTACATCGACATTAGCTTTCAACTCGTATGCGACTGGATTATTCTTAAGCCAGGTGGAAGGTTCTCCTTTATCATCAACAAAAACTTTTTTTACCCTGTTTTCTTCGTCCAGGAGTGCAAAAGCTACTTTATATTTATAATTCCATTGAGGAATATTATTCGGGAAATACCCCCAGCCCATATTCCGCCAGCGGTGGTTAATTGTTGTTTCAGTACCCGAATTGACTTTCTCCGGTAAATAAATACGATCGGGATACAAACGATAGCCACCTTCAGAAATAAAACGCTGGCATAAGGTAAAAGATTTGGTGAACCAGCTTTCAATTTCACCGATACGGAAATCCATCATATTTACAGCAGCTTCCAAGGAGCTGTCAAATTCGCCCTGCCGAACATCTTCGGGATGGTCTTGCCTGTATTTACCGCTTGGATCAGTCCAGTAACGGTGTGTACCAGTCGTAATCCAACCACCTTCCATAATAATCGGGCGTTTAAAATTCCAGACCTTGGCAAAATTCTTCTCCCAGCTTTGATAATAATCGGTCATTCCAAAGGCATCCTGACGCAGGCTGTACCCTTTATTGATCATCTTATTCAACAGCTTCTCCGAATTAGGATTAGGAGCTCCATTGCCCGCAGGGTCGCCAACTAAGCGGTGATAATTGATCAGCAAAGGCACTTTTGTAAAGTTCTTGGAATACACATCTGAAATCCAATCAACAACTTCTTCTTTGATCACCTCAATATTTTGGCCGGAAGGATTATTAGGATCTTCGTAAATGACACTATGTCCCTCCCCCCACAAACCGAGTCCATAGGCATCGACAAAGGAGGTTTTATTTAAATCATTAAAATCCTTCGCCAACTCTTCGATCAGCTTGCTATAATATTTCCGAAAAACAGGATCTTGCAGCACGGGTGTTTTTCTATCCGGAAAAGAAGCATTGGCAACATAATACTTGGCGCCTGCATCGAAAACAAACTGCGGCGTATTTGCTCCTTGATCGCGACCGTCGACGACGATACGAAAGGCGATTGGCAATCCTTTATCTTGTGCCCCTTTGATCATTTTATAGATTGCCGTGCTGGGATCCCTCCAGGCATATACGCCATCTACAGGATTAAAAGTTCGCCAGCTGGTACGGATATAACAGGCAGATGCATAGTCAATTGCTTTGACCGTTTTACCTAAGTCAGGTACATAGAATTGGGTGTCCCAATAGGAAGGAGTCCCCGAAGCTGAAGCATACATGACCCAGCCGTTTAAAGGGTTACGAAACATGGCACTGCGGTTGTAGCTGGGTTTCACCAAGGTCCCTGCTATATCTTTTTCGTTATCAGCACTATCTTTCTTGCATGAAACCGCTAGAAAGCAAAGCATGATAGCAAATGCGCTGAGGCAGGCTTTTTTATAGTTTATATTGTTTTTCACTTTCAGAAATGTTAAAATTAATTTAAATGCTTTGATACAATTGCTTACCGTTTTAGCCCCAGAATTGTCATGTTCCTTAGATCAAAAATCAGCACATTGGTCGTGGCCGGAATGGTGAAATAAGAATTTCGGTTCGCGCCAACGGTACCTCCGCCCAATTCTGCAACTTTTCCTAAAGTAAGCGTCAGGGTCTGAGCCACACCTTCAGTCGTAGGCGGAGCACTAAAAGCATAAGCCAGGTTTTTGTTATTACTGTTGTCTCCTGTCACGATAAACTTGGTGGTCCCGACTTTACCCCCAGTATAGACCAAAACCTGCGGATCCGCCAAACTTACCTGACAATCCATTTTTACCGGAGTTCCCCAGCCATTGATACTTCCGTGCATCCACAAATCCGCCACCGTGGTCGTATAAGGCTGATCCCCTGTCCATGTCACTATTTTGGGAGCAAGTGCTTTCGCTGGAGAATAAATGGTTGCTGTCGCTTTTTGCATATTGACCACAACGCGATACTCGCCCGCAGTTGCTATTTTCCAGGAGAATACGTTTTCTCTCATTTTGATGCCAACGGCATTTCCATCGTTTAGTTCACCGCTTCCATCGGAGGTAACAACATAATTGGTTTCACCGTTAAATTCGACCGGAATTTCCAGTTCGCCAGGCTGCAAATTCAATACATAAGCATACTGATCCAGATTTTCCAATGTTTTTGGCATCTCCACTTTGCTCCCGCCAACGGCACTTCCGCTCAAGAACACTTTATCGGCATCAAAAACAACCGTCTTGATCGGGTTTACTGTAATTCTTACAGTACGTACTTCGGGTGCCTCAAAAGTTGCACCGCCCTCCCATTGGGCAACCACTCTAAACTCTAGTGTAAAGCTTTTATTTGCTGGTATGCCCCACTTTTCATTTGCCCAATTTTGTAATTGTTCGGAAGTAAAGCTTCTGCTCAATACGTTATCGTCTTCATAGTTGAATATGGCTGTACCGGTACCAAAATTGTTCCCCACCACATCTAACATCGTACTGTAGCTGACCAAATGATCATCTGATTGTACCCTAGCGGGTTTCCAGTTAAATGTGACGATATCTTTGGTCAAATTGACTTCGTCCAGCGTAATGTTTTCCGACGAAGGCTGAAGGTCCATCGTTTCATTGACTTTGGGTATATCCTGAATTTCCTGTTTGCAGGATAACTGGCAAAGTACCATGCTTAAGAAAAATAAGGTTTTGTATAAATAATTGATGATTTTCATTGATTTATAGTTTTGCTAACGTTTGGATAGAATCATGCGCTTGACTAGCGCAACCGCTTTTTTGTCATCAGATGGGAAAGCTGCCGAAAATACGATTAGGATTTGGACAGCCTCCCATAACCATTAATTATAACCCGGATTCTGCGGGAACGGTGCCCCTGTATTGGCATCCCTGATCACCTGTGGAATAGGCCATAAGATATTGTTGTCCGTAATTTTATCCTTGATCGCATTATTATATTTTTTGACCCGCTCCACCAAAGTATTGGTACGCACCAGGGTAAATCTTCTGCTTTCTTCACCAACTAATTCGCGGATACGCTCATCGAGCAGGAAATCCATATTCATCTGAGCGCCGGTAATTTCGGACGCTCCCGCTCTTTTCCGCACTTCATTGACGGCTTGGGCAGCTTTATCCGGCATATTTTGTCCCAAATAGGCTTCAGCAAGCAACAGATAGGTTTCAGCCAAGCGGAATTTCATACGGTCTTTATAACTACCGGTCAAACTTAAATTTTCAGTACGTCCGTAAAAGAATTTTGTAATCGCTGGAAATAAGCTTTTTGTCGTAAACCAGGTCTGTTCGGTAATATTGGCTTTTTTACCATATAGCGAGGCCTCATTCGCGTTGTTGTAATACCAGTTGCGTTTAATGTTATAACCTGAATTACGGATATCATTTGCTTCGAAAATACCAGCGACATTGCCTGTAGCATTGGTACCTGTGGTGCCTACCCACCACTTCATTGGTACTAATTGTGCAATACCACGGCCGCCCAATGTGTCAGCCAAAACAAATCCTGTAATCGTCGAGTAATTGGGTATCCAAGCCCTACGCGTCCAGTCATCCGAATTGGTACCACCACCGATCGTGTTAAACTGGAACTGCAATACCCAGATACTTTCTTTATTGCCACTTTTTCTATTTTGGTTATTTTCCAGAAATAAATCGCTAAATACATCGCCTGGTTTGCTGCCATTTACGCCATATCTGTTTTTCATAAGGTTATAATACCCACTATTGATGACCGCCAATGCGGCCTTTTCTGCTTCGGCATGATTGCCCTGCAATAGGTAGATTTCGCTCAGCAAATGACTTGCGGCCCATTTGGTCAGCTTTCCTTCTTTTACGTCCTCCGGATTTGTAGGCAGGTTATCCACCGCAAACTTCAGGTCGTCTACCATGTGGCCGATGACTTCGGCTTTTGGTGTGCGGGTAAAATTAAGCTGAAAATCATACAGGATAGTTTCCACATAGGGTACATCGCCATAGAGATAAACCAAGGTACGGTAAGCATAAGCCCGAAAGAAGCGAGCTTCAGCCTGAAAACGTGCCTTATCCGCGGGCGTATCCCAATTGGTATTTTTTTCGGAATAAACCAGCATCAGGTTTGCCGATGAAATGAGGTTGTAAGCCCAATTCCAGTAAGTACCCACAAACCGTTCTGAGGCAGTAAGTGTAAGGTTTGCAAAAGCCGTCAGCGAGCCATCGCTATTAATGGCATCGGCGATATCTGTAGATACCTGTAAAGCTTCATATGGGCAGGCACCATTATGGATGAAGGCGCCACCTTCGCCATAGGTATTGTATTCTGAACGTGTGAGTGTATACAAACCAGCACTCCCCACCTCGAAACCGTAGGTGCTGGTATAGGTATTGGAGGGGGCCAGTTCAGTTTTCAGTTCTTCCTCCAGAAACTTCTTACAGCCTCCTAAGGTTAACAATACGATAAGCCCTAAACTTGTTGTGATAATATTTTTCATTTTCATGTCCATTCGATTAGAAGTTTACATTTAAGCCAAACATATACGAACGTGCCGTCGGATAGGAGGCCATCCAGGTGTTGTCGTAATTGAGTACCTCTCTGATATTAGAAATAGTATTCAGATTGTTCACGCTAGCGTTTATATCAATACCATTTACACCGACCTTTTTAGCAATTTTGTGTGGCAATTTATAACCAAAGGTGATGTTCTTCACCTGTACGTAGCTCACCTTTTTATAGTACCCGTGTCCTAATGGATTGAGATAACCGGGTGAAACAATCGTCGCATTGGGATTCTCCGGTGTCCAATAATTGGCATCGTGTACATAGTTGGTAATCCCGAAAGTCCAGGCCCCAAGATTGGCCATGTGATCATCGCGCCATACATCAAAAACCCCGGTTACCAACGCAGATGCATAAAAATTTTTGTAAGAAAACCGATTGGCTAAAGAGGCTGTATAGCGTGGATTTTTAGATCCGATGACCACCCTGTCACTCGCTTCTATCTTGCCGTTACCATCGCGGTCGTACAGCTTGGCAGCTCCGGGTGCTGCCCCATCCACAGTAATGGTTTCTCCATTTTGCCATACACCGATCATTTTATAATCGTAGAATACTCGTAATGGCTTACCAATAAACCAGTTGTTGGCAATATCATCGATACCATCCCCCCTCAATTCGACAATTTTGTCTCGGTTTAAGGAAAACACAGCGGTCGTATTCCATTGAAAATTTTCCCCTTTCACGTTCGTGGAGTTTAAGGTGACTTCAATACCTTTATTTTGGGTGGCGCCGATATTGTCCCAAATGCGATTATAGCCGTTCATGATAGGTACAGTGCGGGTCATCAGTAAATCTTTCGTTTTAGAGAGATAGGCATCGATAGTTCCCCCCAATCTGTTATTAAATAACTGAAAGTCCAGTCCCAGGTTGGTCGAATAGGTGGTTTCCCATTTCAGATTAGGGTTCCCCACACCATCACCGGCCAAATAGGCTGTCGTAACGGCAGTACCATCATCGCCCCAGATATATTTTACATTGGAGTATAAGCGGTCTAACGTGCGGTATGGTGTAATCGCCTGGTTACCGTTGGCACCATAAGAAAGGCGGATTTTCAGCATGTCCAGCCATTTGGCGTTATCTTTCAGAAAACGTTCCTCCCCGATTTGCCACGCCGCCGCTGCGACAGGAAAAAATGCGTATTTATTGTTGACACCAAATACAGAGGCTCCATCTGTACGTCCTGTCAGGGTCAATAGATACTTGCCTTTGTAGGCATAATTTATTCTGCCCATGTATGACAGCATCGCAGATTCCGATAAGGAAGCGCTGTTGGAAACAAGACGGCTGGCCGAACCGATCATAAAGTATTCGGTATCATCGGTTACAAAACCTGCACCGCTCTGGGCTGTTGACCAGCTTTTCGTTTTTTGCATACTGAATAAACCCGTCACATCAAAACGATGATCGCCGATCTGCCGCTCGTATTTGAGCAGGTTCTCCCAGGTATAATCGTTATAATTGGAATTGTTAATGGAAGCACTGCCTCCAGCCTGCGTACCCTGATCCCTGCCTTCAAAAGTATTGCGCCCGTAATAGGTTCCGGTAAATCCGTTCCGATAATTATAACCAAAATTTGACCGTAAGGAAAGACCCTCTACCGGCAGCAAAATATTGGCATAGCCAGAAAGAAAGAAGTTGTTATTATACCTATCCTGAATCGCGTTAACGTTGCGCATCGGATTGACGATCAATGAATACTCCATGGGCTCGGGTACATACTTCCCCGATTCGTCTTTATAGCTCCCATAAGGACTTTGTTTTATGGCATGTTCCAAATTTGGCGTAATACCACCGTCGCTTTTCCGGGTATATTGCAGGCCAACACCAGTGGTTAACCATTTATTAAAAGTCTGATCCACATTTGTGGTAATATTTAAACGGGACAACTTAGAATTGTATACCACACCCTCTTGATCCAAAGCTGCAAGGGCAGCCATATATTTTGTATTTTCTGTTCCACCGGAAATGCTCAGCTGATGATCCATGGTCATGGCTTTTCGAAAGACGTAATCCTGCCAATTGTTAGTAATGCCTTTCGCATAATTTCCGCGCTCTGTTACGCTAATAATATCCCCGGCGATAGGATCTAATAGCGCTCCAGTATAGCCCTGCCTAATTCGGGCAATATCTTGTTGAAAGCGGATATATTCATTTGGTCCCATAACATTGATGCGTTGCATAGGCTCGGCCATGCCGATCAAACCTTTATAGTTTACCTGAGCTCTACCCAGCGCCCCCCTTTTGGTTTGTATCAGAATAACCCCATTGGCCGCACGCGAACCGTAGATGGCCGAAGCCGAGGCATCTTTTAAGATCGAAAGGTTTTCGACGTTGTTGGGATCGATATCTGCCAGGGATCCGCTGTAGGGAATACCATCTAAAATAATCAACGGACTATTGTTGGCCGATATCGAATTTTCACCGCGTATCAACAGGGTCTGTGATGCTCCCGGCGCAGCCTCGCCGGTCGTAATGGAAAAACCGGCAACCTGTCCCACCAAGCGATCCATCAGGTTTGAGGTAGATACCATGCTGAGCTGCTCTTTTCCGACCACAGCCAAACCTCCTGTTAAATCTTTCTTCTTGGCTGTACCATACCCTACGACCACAACCTGATCCAGGACATTATTTCCTGACATCTTCACATTGATGATTCCTGATGGATTGACCTTTAATTCCTGGTTATTAAAACCGATGTAGGTAAAGAGTAGCGTAGCCGTGCGTGGGGCCAGAATGGTATAACGGCCATTTGCATCTGTCTGAACACCGGTTTTCGCCCCTTCAATCATAACCGAAACACCCTTAAGTCCTTCTCCCGCATCATTGGTGACCTGACCTTTGACATTTATTTGATCTGTTGCTTGCGAATAAGCATAATTAGCCGCCACCACCGATAGGGTAGCACTCATTATCCAGCTCCTGAGCCAGATATGTATCTTTTGTATCATTGATTTATAATGGTTAGTTTAAAATTTACTTGCGTTCTTTACTTTCCCTTTCTCGTAAAGAATATGAGTTTAAAATAGGTCTGCTTCAATAGGCTTGGATTTTTAATTTAAATTTTGTGATACATACTATCTCATTGCTGCAAATGCATGCGCAATGCCGATGGCAAGACTTCGTTTTCGTTCTTATTGACGAAACCTAAAATTCCGTTGCGCCTTGCTATTGATTTTTGTAAAGTTCGGATTACCCTGCGTGAGCCTAATCACGTGGTCGGGAGGAATTTTCATACACATATTTTGCTTTTTTAAAATTGGTTAAGACAAAACTATAATCATCACCAATTCGTAGGGTTCGTTTTTGTACGAAAATGGTTTGATTTTGTACAAAAGGCAAAAACATGTGTTTTTCGCTGTAAAATGGAGGTTAGAAGCGCTTTATTATTCGTTTTTTATACGCAGTAGATGATCTAGGATAACAGTATCGCTTGGTTGCACATCGATAGCTTCACCCCGACCTTTATAAATGATATCGCGGAAACTGGCCTGCGAGATACCTTTGGCTTTTATAGGTTGATGACTGATTAAATTTCGTACAAATAAGCCCTGCACATGCTCGCCATACTCGACCACCAAACCTTGTTTTGCTAGCGGACTGATGACCATATTCTCGATAAAAACATGACTTATACGAAGTTTACCCACAGGCATAATCCGTATGGATCGGTGTGAAATTGAATAGAAGTCCTGCCAGTTCTGGAGATAAATAGTTGAAATGTTGTCGATTTCGCCCCTATAAATCGAACCACTTACCACATTTACATTTTCTTCACCTGCTCCCACTCCGGTATCTGTCAACCCTATATTAATAAAGTCGTCACCGCTTTTACCTTTGCAATTCGCAATAATAATATTTTTACAGCCAAAACGTATGCCCATGCCGTCTTGGTTCAAAATCTGTTTGTCTACTCCATCAACAGTTACTGCCTGCCTTACGTTAAAAGTAATATCGCTTACCTTACCGTTTGTACAGCGTTCCAATACCAGTCCATGCCCATGATAATCCTTTAATGTAATGCCGCTAACTTCAAATACATCAGTGTGAGCCAATATGATGGCGTGGTTCCGCCATCCACCTTTTTGGTTCTCTCCGGGCTTACCTGCATCTGTACCATAAGATTGTCCAAATCCGCTGGGATTTAAGGACAAGATTTTATTATAGTCACCGGTAGCTCTGGGATGATCAGCTCCTTCTAAAAGAACATTTCCTTTTCCAATAATCCGGATATTCTTTGTGGCTGCTATATCTTTAATTGCCAGCCCTGCATTTGCAGAACGAATAAAATTATCCCGGCATTTATCCGATAGCTTAATGGTACAGTTATTCAATTCAAGTTCAAAATCGCCCGGAAGCAAAATGGCCTGATCGATGAGCCAGACACTTTTTTTTGTTACCGCATCGTATTTAGGGATCACTACTTTCCCAGTCGACTTTTTTGCTTCATTTATGGCTTTTTGTATACGTTCTGACTGGGAACCACTCTTGTATTTATTGGGGCTGATAGAAGTCTCATCTACCTTTTGGGCGACAGCCGCTGTCAGATAAATTACGTTAAACAAGCAAAAGCAATATGTAAGCAGAAGCGTTTTTCTAAAAATTGTCATTTTCATGATCGTTAGTATTTCAAAAATATAGAATGGCCTTTCACCTATCTGAAAGGGTATATCGGTCAACTATTGGCTGTATTTTTATTTCTTTCCACCGGAAACCTTTTTCTTAAACTCTGAAGGGCTCAGTTCAAACTGTTTTTTGAAACAGACGCTAAAGTATTTGGCATTGTTAAACCCGGTTTGGTAAGCAACTTCCGCTATCGTCAAATCCGATTTTTCTAACAGATAAGCACTTCTTTTCAGCCGCATATTCAAAATAAATTCTTTGATGGACATTCCCACAATATCATGTATTTTTTGATAAAGAATGGTTCTGCCTACGTTCATATCAGCCACAAAATCTTCTACGGAATAACTGGCATTGTCAATATTTTCTTCAATGACCTGAATGGCCTTAATCAGCAGTTCCTCGTCCATGGAGGTAACGGTTACATTGGAGGGATCTACCTGAATGTGTTTGCTGTATTTTTCTTTTAGTTCCCGCTGATTTCTTAGAATGGTTTCCGTCTGTTGCAACAGGTAGTCGACATGAAACGGTTTATCAATAAACACATTAGCGCCATATTCCAATGCTTTTATTTTATGCTGGTTGTCATCTCCCGTACCCGAAATCATAATAATAGGAATATGGCTCGTCTTAAAATTTTGTCTAAGGCTACGGCATACTTCCAAGCCATTGCGATTTGGCATGATCAAATCGGTAATAATAAGTTGCGGATAAATTTTTTCGGCTTTAATTAAGCCCTCTTCCCCGTCACTCGCCGTGTACACATTATATTTTTCGGCCAGACGCTGCTCCAGATAGACACGCAGCTGTTGGTCATCTTCAATGAGCAGGATATTATCTGTCTTTTTTATAGGGATCGATCCTGTTTCTGGGGCTGCAGTATCCTGCGTGATAATATCGTCGATTTCAGAAACGGTGTAATCATACACGTTAGGCTGCATGTCCCCTGCCCCGGCCTGTTTCCTTAACGGTAGTGAAAGGGTAAATGAAATTTTATCGGTCTTATTGACCATCCATATTTTACCCTCCAGCACATCTACCAGTTCTTTCACAATAGCAAGTCCAAGTCCTGAACTTTCTTCAAAAGTTGGCCGATGAGAAGATAAGCGGTTGAAAGAAGTGTAAAGTGTCGCGATCTGTTCTTCAGAAAAACAATCACCGGTATTTATAACTTCAATGGAGATGTATTCGACTTCCGTTGGATTTAACGAAGGAAACCGTTCTTTTTCTTCTGCTGTTGCACTATAGATACGTACGCCCACATACCCATTATCTGGTGTATATTTTAGGGCATTGGAGAACAGATTAGTCAATATTTTTTCGATAACATCGTAATCAAAGGCAACATATAAATTGTCCTTGTACGCGGAAATATTGGTTTCAACACCTTTTTTATTGGCATAGAGCTCAAACAGGCTAAATATATCCCTTACAAAATTGATAAAATCACCGACCTGCGGATTGAGCGTAATTTTTTGGCTTTCTATTTCGCGAAAGCGCAGCAATTGGCTAATCATCCGCTGTATTCTGGATACATTTTTCTCTATTAAATCCATGTATACCAAAGCAGTATCATTGGCCACAATAGTATCTTTGAGTTGCTTAAGCGGCTGTAAAACCAAGGTTAGCGGTGTTTTCAAATCGTGTGAGATATTGGTAAAGAAGTCGGTACGCGCCTGGTTCAGCTCTTGCATATTCTGTTCTTTTAAACGCTCGAGTGCTAATCGCTCTTTAAACACTCTTTTATTGCTGTAATATCTCATTATGAAAAAGAGCAGAGCAGAAACAAGTGCTGCATAGCAGCAATAAGCCCACCAGGACAAGAAAAATGGTGGATCGACATGGATATATAATCGTGATATTTGATCGCCCCATAGCCCATCATTGTTGGAAGCCTTGATTTCAAAGATATAATCTCCGCCCGAAAGGTTGAGAAACTGTACAGATTTCTGGTTGGCATGACTGATTTGCCAGTCTTCACCAAGCCCCAACATCCGGTAAGCGAACTGGTTCTTCTCTGCGGATAGATAACTATTTGCCGAAAACTTAATTTCTACATTGGACTGGCTACTGGAGAGCCTTATCTTGTCTTCTTTTTGATTGGAAAGACTACCAATGTCTTTCGTTAAAACTGATGAGCCATCCGCTGGTTTCACGAGTTTATTGTTGACCAGAAATCCTGTAAAAAAAACTTTCGGTTTTTGCAGATTTTTATTGAGGTACGCCGGATCGAAAAGTAGAAATCCATTGGTACCACCAAACAGCATTTCACCCCTAGAAGTTTTGTAAGCGGCATGAATATAAAATGAACCAATGTTATTTTCCTGATAAAATCTGGCTTTTTCAAATTTACTGGATTTCCAATTGAAACAAAAAAGACCATCACTGGTACTTAACCAGATATTTTTCGTGGCAGCATCTTCTAATATGCCAAATACCATTTTCGCCGGGAATCCGTTACTTACACTATAGTTGACATATGTCCCATCTCTTTTGAGTACATTTACGCCTTTACCCAATGTCCCCAACCATACTTCGCCATTTGAAGTCACTGTATAACTACACAGGTAATTTGCTGAATAGGAAGCATCTTTGAGCGCGTAGTGTTTCAATACCTTTAACGTATGGGGATTTACAACAAAAAATCCTTGATGGCTAATTAAACAGAGCTGATCTTCGTTATTCACATATAATGCTTCGACTTCGAGTTTCATTTTTTTGCCCTGCGCATCAAGGACGCTCACCATCTCTATAGGACCTAGCGGCTTCTTTCGATATAAAAATGATTTATCGGGATCTGTCATCCACCAGGTGCCTTCCTTATCGTTTACAAAATCATAAACGGTGAGTGGTTGCTGGCTCTCCGGAGAGCGGAAATTGAAACTGCTGAAATGCTGATTGTCCACATCATAACTACCAATACCGCCGTTATAGGCTGAAATCAACAGTTTTTTGCTCGTTCGGTCAAATTTCAGGCGTTTAATCATATGGGGACTCGACGAACTACCCTTCGATTTTTCTAGAGGGTTAAACTGATCCTTTTTTCTATTCCAGTAATTCAGGCTCCCCCCCTCGGTACCGATCCATATATTTCCCAGATGATCTTCCTGAAAACTACTGACTATGGGGTGATTGAGTCCCCCTGGGCTGGGCTTGAAGTAACGTACTCGGGAATCGTAAAGCGAGCAATAAGCTATTTTACCACCGTAAGTACCTATCCAGGCCCCTTGGTCCGGATCTGGATAAATTGTCCATATCGAGTTATTCGGTAATGAATAAGCATCGTTCAAGTTCATTTGCAAGGCGCTGCTGCTTTCATTGGATGGATCATAAAGATACAATCCAGCTTGCGTAGCCACCCAGATCACCCCGGTTTGGTCCAAATATAATTTTTTGGTTAACACGGCTGAATTTCCCATTATGCTTACTGGGATCTTCTGTTTTAAGGTACCTGTTAAATCTGTTACATGGATTCCCCCTCGTTGTGTTAAAAAGTAATATTCCCCCCCGTACGCGACCGCATCGTTCACCTGATTTGTCGTACTACCAAAATCCGCAAACTGGATTAGGCGTTTTTTCGTCATTTCAACTTGATACACGACAGCCCCTTGGCTTAGAAACACCTGATCTTTAGCACTCAATATATTTTGGAAAGACTTGTTTTTGGGCAATAAAAAGCTTTCTGTCTGTTTATTTTGCGGATTATAGCGTAGTATGCTATTGTCTGACAGCATGTAAACCTGACCATCGCTATGTACACAAAGCGAACGGATCATTCCGGGAACCACGACATGAAAAGAAAACCGTTCGTAATCGAATTTTAATAAGCCTTGCCCAGAAGCTAGAAACAGATTTCCCTTTTTATCCCGAATTAAAGAACCATAACCCCATTTTTGCGTTGGTTTGATCGCAGAGACGATATCATTTAACTGATAAAAACTATTGCCATCGTACATGAAGAGTGCATCGGGCCCCGTGTACCAAATACGCCCTAAACTATCTTTTGCGATGCTCTGTATACCGCCATAATAGGAAGTTTCGGGCATCAGATGAAACCTATACCTCGAAAGATCGATACCGAGAACACATTGTCCCCAAAAAGCGACGAAACAAATTATCAGACTGTATTTATTCATTTACCGATGCTACTAAAGCTGTTTAAATTTCTATCCAAGATTTACGCGTGCCAGGTTCAATCAAAATACCCTGCTGCTAATTGTTGATCAGTGGTTCTATAACCTTCGATTATCATACTATTAGGCAATGAGCTTCGTCGAAATTCTGGCCTTAGCTCTTTTTCAGCTGTGCAGATCCATGCGAAGCCAACAGTACCAATTTACTTAAAAACAGGCGTTGGGGACAAACTTATCTTCTTTTGCTGATTATTTTTGAGTTCGAAGATTACAAGTTCATTTTTTCCGGGTTTTAAATCCTCCGAAGGAATTAATATCGACTGCTGTTTTTCTTCCTCCCAGTAAGATCCCAAATATTTTTGATTTAACCAGACCTCGCCCATTCCCCATCCTGTCATATTAAGATACTTGTTTCCGGACAGATTGTGTTCGAAGTGACCTTTGTAAAAACCGGGGCTGTCATTAACTGATCTTTGTTCAAAAACCAAATCCTTCAGTGGATAATTACGCACCGTTAAGGGGATCATTTTCCAGTCTTGAAGGTCGTTTCCGTCTAAAGTAATGGTGCCAAATATCCCTTTTGAATTATCTGTAATTTCTGGTCCGTAAGTGATCCGGCCAATATTCTCGACATAAAATTGAAGTAAGTGTTTGCCTGGATGTGTTTTGATGGCTAGTTTTTTACTCTTATCTGTCAGGCTACCCTGTACCTTACCGTCGACATAGACCACGGCATAATCGCGTACGTTTTCCAATTCCAGCTCTTCGCTTTCGGCATCAGTGTTTATCTCGGTCTGATAAATTACATAGCCCGATTCGATGTCCAAATCATTAAAAGATAATGCATTTTCCGCCTCGACAGCCTTATTATAAACCTGGTTTACAGACGCTTTCTCTTCTAACCTAATTTCCTGTGCCATGAGGGGCTGACCCCAAAAAACAGTCATCATAGATAATATCATTGTTCTTACCATTGTGTAAATCTTTCTTATTTCTCTAAAAATGATTGAATAAAAGTTTCGTCCACGGCCACTTGCGGCGAGAATTTCTCACTTTTTACATAATTATCGATACTGTACAACAATTGTTGGGTAGCGGGACGGTTATCCATATCATTTTTGGTATCCAATGCCAGTACCAGCAATTTCCCGCCGTGCAGTTTGGCTTCGAAACCTATACCCAATTTCTGGTTGTTGTCGTAGCTGTCGATGACCTGTATAAATGGACGCAGTTGTTGTGGTGCATGTTGCATTTCGATTACTTTTGCATGGTTCAGGATATCCCACCACTGCCAATCGGTATGGTATGAAGTAAGAAAATCATTAAACATGGCCTGCTTATGATGAACCAGGTTGCCGATGGTCATCGGTGCCCATGCAAACATAATGGGGTTCCAAAAATGATTGTGAAACAGTGACTTTCGACCTTTCACCTGGTCTGGAGAAGGATAAAGAACCACGGTTTTACCCTGGGCCAACTGCCTTTTTGCAACATCATCGTAGACATCGGTGTACAATACATTAGCTGTAGACTGCATCAGATGTTGATGTTTTGGGTATACCCAAATGTCCCAGCTATTCTTAATGCTATCGTTCACCGCAAGATGAACCGTAACTTTTTGGGTGCTGATGTTTTTTAGGGAAATCTCAAATTCACCTACCGGCGATACATTTTCGTTGGCAATGGTTTGCTTTTTCAGTGTTCCCTTTTTCAATACGTTGCCAGCGGTATCGGTCAACCACCATTTAATTTTCGCATTTTCAAGTGCAGAATTGCTAAAGTTATATACCTCGGCTTTTCCCCTAAATGTTTCTGTGTTGAAAAAACTGCTTTTATCGTAGCGCAGTAGAGCGACCGTTGGCGCGCAAAACTCGCTGAATTTTTCTGCTGTAACCAATCCTTTCGAATCCCAGAAAGGATCGAAGATCCCCACTGGCGCGTACCCTTGTCCCGGAAAGTCATTCATCGACAAAAGCTGAAATCCGGCAGATTTACCTGATCGCAACAGGGCCTCGATCACGGCTTTGTACTCCAGCACGGTTAACGCACCAGATGCTCTGAAGAAATCCTTTGCTTGGTCCAACATGCCATTTTTTTGTAATAGATCGCTAAATACTTCAAAATTGCGGGCCTCTACGGGACTGTTGGCATATTTCTTTATTTCATCAAAATTTGGATAAATACAGCGTTGTCCTGACTCGTGTGAAATGACGGGCACATCTACATCAGATTCCAAATTCTTGTCCCAATCGGTACCGGGCAGACCTTCGTACACCTTCACCGGTCCTTTATTGGTTTGCTGCGAAACGTAATATTGATCCGATTTAACCCGTGTTCTTGCCGTAGAACCGCTATAAAGATGACGGGGATCAGCTTTTCTGCCTTCGGCAGTCAACTCCTCGATAAAGTCGAAATTCCCAGTAATTTCATTTCCGTTGCAGTACAGAACAAAAGAAGGGTGGTTGCCATATTCTTTTAAAATAGCTTTAATTTCCCTACGGAAGAAGTTATATCTAGACTCGTCGGGTTCGGCATCTTTGCCCCACATAGGCATTTCCACTTCAAAATATATTCCATGTTTGTCTGCCATGCGAAAGGCCGCCGCCGGCGGGCACCATGAATGGAATCGTAAATGGTTCATGCCATACGCCTTCATCAGCACCATGATTCGTTCCCAAGAGGCATCGTCGAGCGGAGCATGGCCTGTTTTTGGAAACACTGCATTTTCTACATTGCCTCTTAAATGGATGGGACGATTATTGAGCAGTACATGGTTTTTTCCTTGTTTTACTTCACGCATACCAAAGGTTGTCGCTTTTTCATGTCGGTAGCTGTTTTTGCCGTCGGAGGTATTCAGTTGACAATTTATACGATAGAGGTTTGGGTTAAACTCATCCCACAATTTGATATGCTTACCTAATGGAATAGTGGTCTCTACGAAGGTCACCGAATCGGTACTTACCAGTGCAACTTCATCCTTAAGACTGTAGTTTGTTCCCTCGATGACGAAAGACACTTTGCCCTTTATCTGTTTTTTGGTCGCATTATTTACCCGTAATTTTACTTTTATGGACTGATCGGCTATATTTGGATATACCTGAAGATCTTCCAGATAAACTGGGTCTATGGCCAGCAGTTTTATTTCTCCTAGAATACCGTTCCAGTTAATCTGCGTAAATTCAGTATGCGCATGGTTCCATTTATGTGTATTATACTGAAACCGGTTATCGATACAAATGGTCATGCGATGCTTCTTTCCGGGCTTTACAAATGAGCTCAGATCGTGGTTGTGGGGCACACTTACATAATCAATACTGCTGACTTCCTTGGTATCTACAAAAACTGAACTCAACCAGTGGGTACGCTCAAAGTATAGGAATATTTTTTTCCCTTTCCATTCGGCAGGGATTTCAATATCACGTTGGTACCATGCCGGTCCCATGTATTCGTATTTTCGGGTCAGGCGGTCGATATATTTATAGGGATTTTTATATCCTATCTGATAATCATCGGTAATACCGGGAAGCTTAATTGTTTCTTGCAAAAGATGATTATAGCGGGGGGACAGCGATCCTCTACGGAAATCCATCACGTCCGTCTGGAACCCCCAAGTGCCTGATAAATCGATAGCATCTTGAGCCTTTAACAAGGCTACCTGCAGGAAAAGCCCCATTAGGCACATCATTTTAAAGTATTTATAGATGCTTGTCCTGTATTCATCCATTTTGTGTTTCGATAGTTTAGGTGCTTTCATTCTTTTCAGTATATTATTTTTGTAGGCATCGAAAAAATAGTGTCACTGTGATACTCCTCTTTAAGCTCGGTTTCGTAATTGAAGTCTTATTTATTATCATAATAATGCTTCATCAGAAACCAGGCTTTCTTTCGGTAGCCTTGGTCTGAGATCAATCCTTTGCGGTTCCAGCCATCTTGGTTGGTCGGATGAAAACGGAACGGCGAACGGAAATCAAATAGCAGCCAAGGTGAAGTTCCGCGCAGGTTTGGAATATGCTTAAACATTTCGAGGTTGTTTTTGTACAAAGTCGCTTGGTAATCTTCACTCCATGAACTGACGACATCCTTATCGCCCGTTTTGCCATACAGCGCCTCGCCTCCAAATTCAGAAATAATTAAGGGCTGGCCTTTTGCCACATCCCATACTGCTTTATCAGGAGAAACTGGCCAGGAATGGTACCAGCCTAAATATTTGTTAACAGCTACGACGTCCAATTCTTTCGTAAAAGGGTCATCCATAACAAAGGTTTCCTTCTCCTTATTGAAACGAACAAGATCAAAAGCAGCGGTTATAAGCCTGGTCGTGTCAATGGCTCTGCATGTAGCAATCAAATGCCTGATAAAAGCATTTCTAGGCTCGGATGGTTGGGTTTCATTGGCTACTCCCCAAAAAGCGAGTGCGCAACGATTTTTGTCTCGAGCAACCATTTCCCGCATCATTTTACCAGCTTTCTCTTTGGTCGATTCATTTTCAAAATTGATGCCCTGCCAAATGGGAATTTCTTCCCACAACAAGAAACCCATTTTTTCGGCCATTCTCACGATATATTCATTTTGTGGATAATGTGCCAAACGAATCATATTACAGCCCAAAGCTTTCGCTTCTGAAAGCAGCATCACTGCATCTGCCTGTGAAAAAGCACGACCTCTGCGCTGAGGTATTTCCTCATGAAATGAAATGGACTTAAGAAAAATAGCTTCGCCATTCAGGAAGATATCTTCCCCTTTTACCCAAATATTGCGAAAACCTATTTCCTCTTCTATTTGATCATCGCGCGTTGAAATCTTCACGTTATACAGTTTAGGTGAAGTGGGCGACCAACGTTTGATTTCTCTCGATAGGAATGAAGTTTTTACTTCCCCCTGAGCATCTGTTTTAAGCGTTTGTTTTAGTTGTAGTTCCGGTATTTCGATAGTTACCGAGGAATTGGCCATCGTTTCCGAAAGTTTGACCTTCGCATTGATTTTATCGGCTTTGGTTTTGTCCAATTGAACAAAATAATCATCGATAAAAACTTTTGGCGTGCTTACCAAAAAGACATCTCGGGTGATACCGCCATAGTTCCACCAATCAAAGGCCATTGCCGGAATGGCATCAACCTGCCGGCTATTATTTACCTCAACTGCCAAAAAATTATCGTTTTCTTTAGCTGCATCTGTTATTTCAATCTGAAAGGGGGTAAAACCACCTTCATGTTGTGCAATCTCTTGTCCATTGAGATATATGCGACAACGGTAACTTACCGCAGCAAAATACAAGAACAACCTTTTGTTATTTTCTTTCACTACATCGAACTTACGCCCATACCAGATGGTACCTTCGTAATATTTAAGTTCAGGCATTTGACTGTTCCAATCTGAAGGCACATTTAAACGGAGACCATTCTCGAAAGCGTATTCATAAAAATCAGTCTTGCTTTCGGCTTTTTTATTCAGGTAGATTTGGTTTTTTCTTCCCTGGTCGTACAAGTCTACAATAGCGTCCCACTTTCCATTTAAGGATTGAGCTCGCCTACCATACACATTGGCCATATTTTGCTGTGCAACAAGGTTGGAGGTTATCAGGCTAAAAAAAAGGGACAATATCAAAGATAGATTGATCAGCTTTATCATAATAGGTGTTAGTTGTTAATAAAATTTTCTATTTTACCTGCAATGCCGAAAGCTTTGTCCAACCCTGAGCCGTCAAATCTCCATCAAGGGCAAGTTGAATTGCCGGCTTATTTTCCTTGGTCGTATCAACAATGGCGACTGCCCAGCTATATATCCCTGCAGGTAGATCTACTTTTGCATTTATTTTATAACTCGCAGCAGCACCTTTCAACCAAGCAGACGGTTCACTCTGACGATCTACAAAAATCTTTTTAACATTCCCTTTGGCATCTAACAGTGCAAAAGCAACTTTATATTTGTAGTTCCATTGTGGAATATTATTAGGTAAATAGCCCCAGCCCATATTCTGCCAACGATGGGAGATTTGCGCTATCTTTCCCGACTTGATATCTTGAGGGAGGTTGATTTGGTCTGGATATACACGGTACCCCCCTTCTGTAATAAACCGTTGAACCAAATCAAAGGACTTAAACCAGGATTCAGTTTCTCCCCCCGCTCTAAAGTCCATCATATTGACATGGGCTTCGGCCGACAGGTCGAACTCACCTTTCCTCACATCCTCATCATGACCTTCTCTATATTTTCCACTGGGGTCTGTCCAATAACGGTGCTTACCTGGGGCAATAATCCAGCCTCCTTCCATGATGATAGGACGCTTAAAATTCCATTTCTTGGCAAAATCCTTTTCCCAATTCTGGTAATAGCCAGTCATGCCAAAAGCATCTTGGCGAAGGCTATACCCCTTATCAATAGCTTTATCCAATAAGCGTTCACTATTCGGGTTGACTGCTCCCCAACTTTCGGGATGACCGACCAGACGATGGTAGTTGATAACCAAAGGAACTTTTGTAAATGTGTTAGCATATAAGCTGGTCACCCATTCAAGGGTTTCTTCCTTTATTTTTTCAGTACTTTCAGGTGTTGCCATTTTGGGATCTTCATAGACAACATAATGTGCTTCGCCCCATTTCCCCAAGCCATAGGCATCAATAAAAGAGGTCTTTTCAGGATCATTAAATTCCTTGGCCAAAGCTGTGATAAATTTGGTATAGTATTTTCTAAATACCGCATCCTGAGGATAAGGTGTTTGCCTATCGGGATGATTTTCATTTTCCAAATAATATTTGGCTCCGAGGTCGAACACAAATTTGGGTGTATTTTGACCTTGGTCGCGACCATCTACCACAATACGGAGTGCTATGGGCAACCCTCTCGTTTGTGCGCCTTTAAGGAGCTTTCCTATTTTAGAGTTTGGATCATCCCAGGCATAAACACCGTCACTGGGATTCAGCGAAGACCAGCTCGTGCGTACATAACATGCCGAAGCATAATCAATGACCTTTACCTTTTTACCCAATGCTGGTACAAAATATTCGATATCCCAATACGTATCATCGGCATTACGGGGAGCATACATTACCCAACCATTTAAAGGATTGCGCAAGACTGAATGACCATCGTATTTTGGCTTTAATAAAATATACCCGGTGTTGCCCGAACCGCTTTTCCCTTCATTTTTTTGAGAAAAACCAAGCAATCCAGAAGTGCACAATAAAAGCGTTAAAAAAAAATTTATTATCCAATTTGAGAATAGCTGTTTGTTTATCATTTCGTTTTTGAACATATTTTCAAGTCTATTGGTTATTGGTTATTGTATTCTATACTATATTGGTCTTATTTAAATCAAATTGATCTAATGGGACGACACAAAAATAACCACAGCAGATTTCCGCTATGGTATTGATTTGTTCAAAAAAGGTTCGTTTTTGTACAAAAATTAGGATTTAATCCGCTATGAAGGACGATGTGAATAAAATCATTCACTTATGGAGACTAAGTGATAAAGAAACAGATCTTCCTTCTTGGATTTATACCGTTTATAATTATTAGGGAGGTTTCTTATCAGATTTATAGCAGTCTACTTAATGTAAAAAGCCCGATTGTTCTCGGGCTTTTTAGGTTCATGTTCCATACGATCCTCTTCATTCGAAAGAAATGAAAAACGCTATCACATCTGGCGTATGCCAAATTTTCAGAAGTATTACTTCAACTTCTGTAAGCGCTCTTTCGCCGCGGGCACGATATCATCGTTTTTATCATAATTGTCAATCACACTTTTCAAGGTACTCTTCGCCTGGAAAGCATTGCCTTTACGCGCATAGGCATCAGCAAGCAACAGGAAGCTCTTGGCAACCCAATATTCTTGTGCTTCCCTATTGTTGATTACATCAAAGGCTGTTTCCAGCGCTTTATCATATTCCTTGTTATCATACTGTAGCTGCCCCACACGATACCGCGCTTCTGCGCCGACTGCCGATTGGCTCTTCAGCGCGGCCAGGTTGAATTCTTTCATGGCAGACGCTACATTCTTTTCTTTCAGCAAGGCTTTTCCACTATACAGATGCGCCTTCGCTATTTCTTCCTCCGTTGCTCCGTTGTAATTCTTGACCAGGCTCACGTATTTAGCCATTTGCTCCATATCGCCGAGTTCGAAGTAACACACCATCAGGTTCGTTACCGCATAGCCATAGTTCTTTTTATATTCTTCGTTGAGCTCCAATTTTTTGAGGTGTACAATGGCCTCGTTGTATTCTTTAAGATCCAGATATAGCGCAGCAACCGTCAGCAAGGTATTCTCTGAATATTTACTCGTCCAGTCGTTCAGGATGATATTCAGATCATGCAGTGCTTCCTGTGGATGCCCGGTGCGGTACGAACTCACTCCACGGATATAACGGGCGAATTTTTCTTGTCTGGGTTTTGGAAATTTATCAAAATAGGCATTGATCGCTTCTACAGCCGCTCCGTATTCTCCCCTGGCGAATAGCGATTGCGCGGCCTGGAAAGCCATGTTATCTAGCTCTGCAGGACTCAGATTACTGACATTGGTACCGACAGCATAACGGATATAGCTTGAAGCATCCCCCTGATCGAGGTAAATATTTTCGATGAAACGCATGGCCTGCTCGGCTTCAGCAGTTCGGGTATATTTCTCCACCACCTTCTGGAAAGTCGCTTTCGCCGCTTCGGGCTCATCGTTATTGTACTGCACGAGCCCTATGGTCATTAAAGCGCGCGGAATATAACTGCTACGGGGGTACTTTTCGACCATTGCTTGCAATCCTTCGATAGCACGGCTATAATCACCCATCGTGAAATAAGTATAGGGAATTTCAAAGGCCGCATCATCTGCATAGTTCGAAGATGGAAATTGTTTCAGCACGGACCGCAGCGTACTGAGCTTGGTTTCATTATCGCCTTGCAGACCAAATAAAACACCGCGCTGGAATAAGGCATAATCCTGATTGGGCGCTTTGCTGTTGATCAGCTGATCATAGTACTTATTTGCCCGGCCGTAGTCGCGCAGACACAGGTAGGAATCGCCCAGACGTGCAATGACATCATAGCGTATATTTTGATCCACCGCATTTCCTCCAGCAGCCAAAAAACGTTCAAAATAATTGGCCGCCAGTTCAAAACGGTTGTTTCGGTAAGCTGCATACGCCAACCCATAATTTGCATAATTATACAGGTCGCTATTCCGAGCGACGGGCAGGCTCAGAAACTGGGAGAAGTTTTCTACGGCTTCACCAAATTTGCGCACTTCATACATGGCCTCTGCTTTCCAATAGGTTGCAAGAGCGGCCATTTCAGCATTGACCGGAAACTTTTCAGATCGCATAAACATGGATATGCTATTTTCGAAAGCGCGCTCGTTATAAAACTCCAGTCCGCGGTAGTAGGTTACCTTTTGATAGATCGCATTGACCTCCCGACCGCGCTCTTTTAGCGATTCCAGCATACTAACACCGGCATGGAAGTTGGTCGTCCCACGTAGAATTTCAGCGGATAGTGTTTCGGCACTTTCCTTTCTTTTTGAACCCGGATCGACAGGTTTCACTTCTTGGGCGATATATTTTTCGAGGACTTTTTGTGCCGCTTGGGTGGAGTCCATTGCAAACAAGATTTTAGCATAGTTAAATAGCGCATCGGCTTTCACTTGCTGGTCTAAATCCAGTTTTGTCGCTTTGACAAAAGCATTTCGTGCAGCTTGCTTGTCGCCAGTCTCCAGAGCGATATGGCCTAATGTCATGATCGCCCCCTGATAAAAGGCATCCGAAGGTTTTATGGCCTCCAGCATACCGCTCGCTCTTTTGTATTCGCCAGCGCCATAAGCCAGATAGCTGATGCGATAATTATCGATATTACTTTGCGAAGCGTCTGGGTGCCGTTTCATCAATTCGTGATAATAGGCCTGTTTATATTTTTGTTGTGCTAAATAGGTGGCTGTGGCAATTTGGCGCAGCTCCGTCTCGATAGCATCGCGGTTGATATGCGTCATATCCGGACTACGGCGTACTTTGACCGCATCGGCCAGCATAGGCCGGTAGTCGCGTACGACATCAATGGAATCCATGGTTTGAACCTCTCCGCCGCCACCTTGCACACTATGTTGCTGTTGCTGTTGTTTCTCTTTCTTTTCTTTCTGTTGTTTCCCCACTTCCTGCGCATAACCTGTAACCAGCAAAGCCGAGAGCGTACCAGTAAACAGGTATTTCAGGTAATTGTGACCGATTCTTTCTTTCAATATCATTGTTCGTCCGTATTTCTGAATTGTTCCAAACGTTCCTTTGCCGAGGAGACATAGGGTTATCCCTAACTAGTGTATTCAAAACTAAAGAATTCCAAGCACATTCGGTAATTTACACCTCATAGTTGCTTCGTTTCAACGATTTAGAACAAAACACGCTATTCCATTGCTCTATCGGCAACTGAATTTATACAATAATGGAGCCAAGAAGAAAAAATAAAAGAGTGGTTCTTACTGATAGGAATGGACTGACTTGGATACCTGCCAACTGCCATTCTCATAAACTAAAGTCACTACGTCAGTCATGCTAAAGCTGTCAAATTTCAATACAATTTTTGCAATCATATAATCTGTGGATTTTTCGACAATCTTGATATGCGTTTTACAGTTCAGAATTTCTCCCTGCTGTTTTTTTAAAGATTTAATCAAAGCCTGGCGTCCGTAGTAGGTCTGTATAGTGGAAGCCTGGATCCTTTGGCTGAAATCTTCCGCAAATAATTGCTCTAAACCCACAGATTCTCCAGCCGTCGTTACAGCAACATAATGCTGCAAAGCGAAGTCTGCTGTGGAAAGATTAATGCTAATTTTTTCTGGTTTTGATGCTGGCTTTTCAGTTCCCATGGCAACTGACGATAAGCAGATTAAAGCTGCTGCCGTGAATGTTTTTACGAATGCTTTCATACTATCTTTTTGTTCTATTGTGTTAGTCTATATACCCTTACTTGTTGATCCAAAACTAAAGTTCAATATATCTCTGGCCTATGGACTTTAGACCAACGGTATTTGAATATCGGTGAATGGCGGAAATGTAAAGGTGAATATAACAACCATCTTAGCTGCTGCATGCCAAATACTATACCAGTGGCTACAATAAAAACATTTGTGCCTCTCAGCACATTTAAAGGCATTTTCAAGAATCTTTACGAAAAAGAAAATGTGCGCATACGAACAGTTTCAAAATAGATTGTTCGCATACGCACACCGCATAAAAAGCCTAGCAAAAGATTAATGATTACTGTCTGCTGACCAAGTTGATTTATTTCGTTTTCTTTATCGGTGTATCGACTGATATTGCAAAAAAATCGTCAGGAAGCTCCCTTGCTTCAATCTTTTGAGCTACCGATTCCATTTTGAATTGCTCATTATCGACCACAATTTTCAATGGAACAGACTTGGCTTTTGATAAATAGTAGTTCCAGTTTCCATAACTATGCATCTGATACTTCGTAAAATCAACAGGGTACTTTGATGTGTAGAAATAGGTTGTCTGCCCACCTTGCGTCTTTAAAATCAAGGCATCACAATCTTCCCCCAATATTTTCTCTTTATTCTTAACGAGCTCATAACTTATAACTGCATCTGATTTCACATCGGCATCAAACCAATAAAGTGTGTCGGATCGGCTCGTCTTATTGTAAAGTCTATTGGTTTCACCAATATATAACTGTATTGTTATACCGACACCATTTGTGCACGATTTATAATTCCCCGATTTAATAAAATATTCTTGCTTATCACCTAGAAGAATCTTCATTTGTTCACTAGTGACGCTTGAATTCTTACTTTGAAAGCTATTTTGATAAATAATTTCCCCTTCAAATGCTTCTTGAGCATAGCCTTTCAATGTGACGGATAGCAATAATAAAAATAACAATAATCTATTTGCGTTCATTTGATATTAATAAGCTTTTTATGCTATAACTATTAAAGTGGGAACTTCAACCGAGTGTCTAAACTAAATTGAATCACTTTTTGAATATAATACAGGTTAATGCCGCAAACTTAAGAATATTCGTCGTATTTCATTGATTTCACTCAATTAACTGATACACCACTATTGGTCAAGATTTAGTTAAAAAAGAGAATTTTTAATGAAATAGCTATGCTTATTCCTTGCTGATTCTTTGCCGTTTCTTTGGTGTTTCTTTGCTCTTTGTTCGGGTCTTCTTTGGGATTGGCTTGGGCTTCGTCTGCTATTTCTTTGGTGTTTCTTCGGTGTTTCTTCGGTGTTTCATTGGTGTTTCGTTGGTAAAAAAGCAAAGAAACAGCAAAGGAATACGTATCTATAAGATAACTTGGTTCCTGCCATAAGTGAGCACTTGTCCCGAAAGAAGCAAATGATGATTAGCAAATTCACGTATAACGATGCTGAATGTTAGCGCACGTTTCGTAAGTTAGAGTTAGAAAAACGAACTGTCCACAATAACATAAAAAAAGCCACATCTCCTGATGTGGCCCTACAACTTATATATTGAATTAAAATGACTCCTATTTATACGAATTGATCGATTTGGACACTTTCCAGTCATTTCCTTCACGGACAAAAGTCACTAGATCTGTCTTGCTGAAATCCTCAAATTTCAAGGTCACCCTGGCCACCATATAATCTGCTGATTCTTCAAGTACATCTGTACTCACTGTACAGTTGAGCTTTTCGCCTTTTTGTTTTTTCAAGGACTTAACCACTTCACTACGGCTATTTGACTTCAGTTTTGCCGTTTGGACCTTTTGATTAAAATCCTCAGCAAACAATTGTTCTACACCAGCCGATTCACCTTCAGTCATTACAGTAACATAGTGCTCTAAAGCAAAGTCTGCTGTTGATAGGTTAACGTTTGTTTTAGCTGATTTTGATCCGGGACCTTCAGCTGCCATAGCACATGTTGAAATTGCGATTAAGGCTGCTGCTGCGATTGTTTTTACTAGCGTTTTCATAATATCTTTATTTTATCGTGTAAGTTTTTCATCTAAATAATTTGTTCTTCAATTGTGATGAAGCTATCATGAGCATTTCCATCGATGCTCATGATGGTTTTTGTTCTTATTTGTTGATTCAAAATTACTGCTCTAGATGCTTCTTGCTCACAGACTTTAGATCAACAACGGGTAAAACTCGGTGAATGACTGAAATGAAAAGGTGAACTTCAAAATGCATAAAGAACATAAGATCAATTTTATTAGCTTCGTGCCAAATACTATACCAGTTGTCCTGTGAGTTCAATAACGGCTTCTATAGCCTCTTAAAGCATATTCCATATCTTTTTCAGAAAAAGTAGCTGTACGGAAGCGAACAGTTTATAGCGATATTGTTCACATGCGTACACCCTATTAAATGCCAGCTAAAAGATGAATTGAAGCCATAAGATGTGAGCTGGCTAACTATGTAATCATTCTCCGTTCGCAAGCGAACAGTATTGTTCACAATCGAACAATTTAATACGGCTACAAAAACAATCAAAACACTGAATACTAACAACTTAAAGTTTAGGCAAAACTATTGATGCGTTTAAAACCAATTGATCTCAAGCATGTTGTATGAGATAAAAATGACATGAAATGCAATGAATTTTTAAGATTAAAATTAGGAAATCATGTATAATTACTTAAAAGTCGGTTGGCGGAAATTGTTCAGAAACAAAATCTTCTCCTTAATCAATATACTAGGATTATCGTTGGGCCTAGCCGCATGTTGGATTATCCTCTTATTTGTGAATGATGAATTGAGTTATGATCGTTATTTTACGCAGGCAGACCGTATATATCGCGTTGTTTCTCACGGAAAATGGGATGGCGGTTCCTTTGATATAACAGGAACTGCAGGTCCCCTGGCAAATGTTATTAAAGATGAATTTCCCGGCGTAAAAGAAGCCACCCGATTCGATATTGAGGGCGGAGGCATAATTACCATTGATAATCAACAAACAAAAGTCAACGAAATCTTCCTCGCAGACAAGAATTTCTTCAATCTATTTGACTATAATTTTCTTGCTGGCAATCCTGCAACGGCATTGGCTAATCCCCAATCTATTGTACTGACAGAAGACTTAGCCGTACAATTGTTTGGATCCGTAGAAACAGCAGTCAATAAAACGCTTTATTTCAATAAATCTGAACCCAGCCTTGTCACGGCTGTTATACAAAATGTACCTCAAAATACACATTTCAGCTTCAGAGCTATCCGTTCCTTTTCAAAAGACTTTAATCCTGATTGGAATCAACTTTACCTTTATACTTACGTACTATTAAAAGATCAGTCATACTTGCCCCAACTTCAAAAAAAACTTCCTTACATCGTAAAAAAATATATTCATGGACGGGATCTCGATTTTGATTATAAAATCGAATTACAACCAATTACGGATATCCATCTGCATTCTAATCTAAGTTATGAGCTCGGCAATAATAGCAATATCAAATATGTTTACATCTTTTCCATTGTCGGTGCGTTAGTACTCTTAATTGCGATCGTAAATTATATTAATATCACGACGGCGCAGGCTTCAATAAGGATAAGAGAAATTGCCGTCCGGAAAGTAATCGGATCCAGCACTTTAAATCTAACAAAGCAGTTTCTTGTTGAAACGTCTTTAATCATCTTTTGTGCAGCATTGTTAAGCATATTGCTGGCGTCAACTTTTCTTCCATGGCTAAACCAAATGATCGGTAAGCAATTGGATTTATGGCATTTTGGAATAGGGAAAACCTTATTGTTTGTACTTCCATTTATCGTATTTTTAGTATTCACTACCGGTATTTATCCAGCTTTAGTACTTGCTGGACTAAAGACTATTCCTTCGCTAAAAAATCAGATCGGAACACATGGATTCCAACATATACTGAGAAAATCACTTGTGGTTTTTCAATTTGTAATCGCAGTATTGCTTATTGTATCCACCATGGTCATTTTTCTACAATTGAATTTTATGACGACAAAAAACCTGGGTTTTGACAAAAATCAGGTCATGGTTTTCCATCTGGACAATGAATCCACGCGCAATAAAGGCGACGAGCTCAGGAATAGCTTACTTGAAGATAGCCATATCACAGAAGTGGCGTTCGCCAGCAATCCAATTGGGAAAAACGACATTGGCGTGGGAACTTTCAATGTTGAAAATAATGGAAAAATTGATCCCAACTTTACACTCGCCAATACCCTAAAAATCGACCCTAATTTTATCCCAGCAATGCATATTCAACTGGTTAAGGGAAGAAATTTCGACAGTACCATGCCAACAGATAGTGCCTCTGTCATTATAAACGCCGCATTTGCAAAAAAACAAGGCTGGACAAACGCGATAGGCAAAAGGATCGAATTTGGAAGAGACACAACTGGAAAATCCATCCTGAAATCTGTTATCGGGGTCGTCGGCGACTTCCATATTTATTCGCTTCAGCACAAAATAGAGCCTCTTATCCTAGAACTTCCAGCTAATAAAACGGAAATGGACAATATTTATATTCGCATGAAATCGACAAATGTAGACCATACAATTTCGCATATAAACAAAGTTTACAGTAAATATGTCCCCGATTATCCTTTAGAATACACATTTTTAGATAAGACCTTTGAACAGCAATACAATTCGGAAATAAAACAGGGTCAAATACTCTTAATTTTCGCCTTGTTGTCTATCGTTATTGCCTGTTTAGGGCTATTTGGTGTAATCACATTCGCTATTCAATTGCGAATAAAAGAAATTGGTATACGCAAAACATTAGGTGCAACATTAAGCAACCTCGTTTATCTTCTATGCTCTGATATGGTTAAACTGGTCGGTATAGCCCTGTTGATTGCACTGCCGCTCGGATGGTTATTGATGAATCAGTGGCTGCAAGAGTTCGCTTATCGCATTTCGGTCAGCTGGTGGATACTTGTGGGTGCGGGGATCATCGCACTGGTAATTGCTATTCTAACCCTATGTACCAGAGCAATAGCCGCTGCAAAAGCTAATCCGGTCGACAGTTTAAAAGTGGAGTAACTTTGGGTAGAAAATTCTTTGTCCTTGGACCTTTAAAGGGATTGGCTTGTTTCTCCTTTGCAGTCTATCGACTTTCCCTTCAGAACTGTATTGAGTTTCCTTTGAACACCCAGTAGTTAGCGGCCAAAGTGCTCACTTATGGTAAGCACTTTGGCCACATCCAGCAAGGCTTGCGTCAACAAAACTTTACGACTAGCTTAGTTATTTGCTGGATTTCGCTCCTGCATTTAATCCCAGCTCTTTAGCTAAACGAATCAAATCTGCATCTTCCGGATTCTCCTCCAATCCCTGTTGAACATATCTAACTGCCAGCTTTTTTTCACCATTACGTTGGCAGATAAGTGATTGGTAATAAGCAGCAAGGTAATTATAGTTATAACGCCCTTGACGGTAGCTTGTCAGATACTCCAATGCTTCTTCTGGTTGATACCCAGTTTGGGCAGCATATTTCCCTAAATTCAATAACACAGAACCGTCATGAGGAATAAAACGACTGTTTCCTAACGCCACATCCTTTGCTTTTAATAGATACATCCAAGCGATCGGCGGATTTTTAGGATGGATATCAACAGCCAGATGCTGATAGCAAACCAACAGATTTGGGGGACCTGTGGATAGATTCATCTCTTGTGTCTCAATTTTCTTGATTGCCTGCTGAAAATAGGCTTCCGCAAGAGGTTTCATATCCAATCGTAAACAAAACTCACCGAATTGCATCAAATTCCATCCTTGTAGGTTCGGGCCATTAAAATAAGCCAGTACTTTCTTTAGTGAGAGTGTATCTTTATTATTAACAGCCTCATTGGCAAAAGGTCTGTAAAAAGTAAAATTCCGTTCGGGATCTAATCCATAGTAACGTTTCAACTTATCGGCAGTCTGCTGCAAAGCTGCAAAAGCATTAGATTCTTCTTTGTCATCATAGGGAGTATAAAACCTGTAGATACTTTTTAAAGCAAATTCCATCGTCATGCTTAAGATGTTGGTATGATCTGCTCTCGGTAGGCTATCATAAGTAAAAAATAGGTAATCATTACTAGCTCTCGACATTTCCCTTCCAATCTCACGGGCAAAATCTCTTCTCCGCTGCATGTCCTTTTCACCCACTCCACTATAAACAAAAGTATACTGTTTGTTGTAGGTATTCAACACGTCTTCAGTAAGCCTAAATGGCTTTTCCCGCCCCACTTTTTCAGGCGCAAGCAATATATAACCGTTAAAAAGTCCAGGTTCAGTACGAAGTAGGTAACTTCCAAAACTAGCTGCAAAGGAGTGCCCCAAGTAAGTCGCAAAAGGTGAGGTATGATATTTTCGCGTGACAGTCGGAATCAATTGATTTTTAATAAAGGAAACAAAATGCTGACCTTCAATAGTAATATCGCCCGTTTCGTATTGATATCCCATCCTTTCCATATTGGCATCTATTACAACAACCAAACTATTCGGAATCTCATAGCGTGCTTTACGAAAATAAGCAATCTGTTGTGCAATAAAGTCACCATTAACCATCCCATAATTGACGGCATAAATAGCAGGATGACGCTGTGTATTGTCCCAACCGTCCCAATCTTGTGGCAAATAAACTTTATAGGATATCGTATCAAGGAGCTCAGGTGCATATAGGCTTTCCTGAAATACCTTAACCTGTGCAATCATGACGGATGTCCAAAGGGATAATATGAACAGCAAATAGATCTTTCTCATTACACTTATATTTTAGACAAATAAAATAAAATGACTCATCTAAAACTTGTAAAATACGGCCAATTTTATTCTGTAACCTTAAAGATCAAGTGGTTGTCAGCAAAGCTGGCAACCTCCCGAAAAAAACGTCGGGGATTACTACCTGTTGCCTTCTGGTAAAGTTTGTTAAAATAGGCCTGATCATAAAATCCACTGCGGTAGCAGGCCTCGGTAAGCGATATAAAATTCTCGCTAAAAAGCTTAACTTCCATGGATTTTCGAAAACGGGAAATGATACGATACACATTAGGAGATAATCCCATATGTTTACGGAATAACCTATTGAAAGTTCGTTCGGACTGGTTCAATTGTTCCGCAATTGCCAAGGTCGAAAAATTACGTTCATCTGTCAGCAAAGCTAAAGCCTCTTCAAGGAGATTATCTGCCGGAACAGGTCTGTAAATCTGTAATAGATACTTTTCCAAGACACTCACCCGTCTGTTTAGATCATCAGTGCCGAAGAATGCATCAAGCATATTGTGATAATTGCATTCACCATCCCATTCGGTGAAAATCTGTGAGGTATTTGTAGCAACATCACCGTAGTGTCGATCCATAAAGTGTCCTAATCCTAAAGGTTTAAAACCGATAGTCACCTTGTCCATTCTTCCGGAGAGTTCTACTTCCAACGGCTGCTTATATTTCCCCTGTAGAATTGCAAGGTATTGGTTGGTAAGATCATGGCTTACTGTTATACGCTGTGCTGTAATCCGAGCATTTACATTTTTATGGATGTTAAATGAGGTAATTGTATTGGGAAAACTAAAATAGTGACTATAGAAATCAGCTGTTGTATTCAGGAAATAATAATACGCGATATACTGCTGAAGCAATGGGTCTTTTGGATAGTGTATCTGTAACTGCTCTTTTATCATAGAATACCATTGAATGCGTAATCAATCTTGAATAAATAATCGCTGTAACGATTAAAAACAAGATAAGTAAGAATGGTTAACTTTTTGTTTTCTTGATTCCTTTAAATAAAGTTATTATTACTCTTTGAATTTACGATTAAAGTAAGCATCAACTACATGTTGGTCCTGTGGAAAATTAAAAACTTCTTTTATCTTATTATCTTCAATTTTCCAAAGCAAGCAGGACATGTTGTTTAAGCCCTCACCATCTTCATCGTTGCTCCAATTACGGTGGCAATCAATGACATGCTCTTCACTAACGCCCATAACTATCCCCTCAGCCTGAAAGTTATATTTCCCCAATTTAGCCAAATAATCAACGATTCCCGTCACTCCTACCTTTGTGCCACTTAACGGGTGTGCACCTGGGATATGCCATTTTACATCATGATGAAAGACCTCACTAAGCTCATCGACATTATTATTGGCATAAGCTTCAAAAAAACGATGGATCAATATTAAATTCGGGTGATTGCTATTACTCATTGTTATTTAGATTATAGGTTAGGCCTTTGCAAACCAGCAAGGGCAGTTCGATTCCTGATTTATTTTAAGGGCAATTTAGAGTTAAAACTTAAAAAAACAAATTTACGACCATAAAAATTTGTGATCATAAAAAAAGCCACATCTCCCGACGTGGCTTCTAAACTAAATTTATAAACATGTTATTCACTAGGGATCAGCTTTTGGTATAACTGAGCTGGCCCCAAAATTATGAGCTTCTATTTATAGGAATTGATCGATTTGGATACTCTCCAGTCTTTACCTTCACGCACTAAGGTAACAAGATCGGTTTTGGTGAAATTTTCAAATTTCAACGTAACCCTGGCCACCATATAATCTGTAAACTGTTCAACTACATCTGTGCTAACCGCACAATTCAGGTGGATATTTTTTTGCTTTTTCAAGGATTTAACCGCTTCAAATAATAGCGATGTAGAAAACCTGTTAAGACGACAATCTTTTTGCCTGGATACTTTCGAGCTGTACTCTTTCTCAATCACGCCATTCTACTACCCGTATTGCTGTCGCGGGAGCATCAGCGAGCCCCTCAGCATCCTTTTGCACTGTAGACTGCACAAATAAAGCAACTTTACGTTTCTTTTGCCACAACTGGGTATCATATGTAGGTTCCCAAGCCCCTACGGACTGCTCACAAAGATCAATAATGTCATTTGCCTCTTGATGCATGCCATTCAACCTCAGTATCGAAGGTCGGTAACCGCGCTCTTGATCCCGAAAGACCAGCGTCAACATTATTTTATTGTCTTTTCCGCGAACCAACACCTGGGGCCTGGCAATTGGAATATCCTTTGTTCCACCACCACTCAAACTAAAGGGTGTTTTTCTAAAATCAAAAGACCGGATCTTCCATTCACCCTCTTGTAAATAGATTACCTTATATTGTGGGATCTGTGTTCCTGCATCACGCCAGTAACTAGCTATAAAAGGATTCCCTTTTTCATCCGCAGCGATAGAGGTTTGATTAATCAATTCGTGCTGCTGGGGGATGTGGGCGGCATACTCGACCGTAGATTCTTTCATGGGCAAATCGTACCGCATTCCATTACTCTTTTGCCAGGTTAATCCGCCATCTTTTGAACATGCATAAGCCATATCATGATTGCTTTCCACGTTGGGACTCTCCCGCCATACCCAAGAAAGATGTATCGTCCCCCGACGATCCACATAACTTTGCCAATAGGCATTTCTCCGTCCCTCGCCATCAATCAGATTGCTATGCATCCGCTCCCATTTTTGCTGCTTACTATCGTACTTATTGACCACAAGATTACCATGACCTGATCCGCCGTCACGATATAAAAACAGTAACTCGCCACTGGGCAACTTTAAGAATTCGGGATAGGTTACCTTTGACTCATTTTGTCCCAGCATGGCTTGCTCATAACCTAGCACAAGACTATTGGGATGAAGGGTACGTGCATATCTCAACTTGCTGTCATGCTGATCCCAACAAACGTGGAGATATCCGGCCTTATCCACCATAATACTAATCACATTATGAGCGTCCTTCACATGCCCAGTATAGCCGGTACGTCGCAACTTCCAGACCTTTCCAGAAAGTAATCGCTGGCCTAAAACTACATATCCAGCTTCATCATAATAAGCGATATATTGGTATTTACCATTGCTGGTTAATGAATTTTTACGAAATACGGTTGTGTTGACCGTGTTCTTTGCCCAGCCATTGCCGACAAGCGTATTCTTAATTTTCTGCCCTTGTGCATTGTAAATAAACAAGAGACACGCGCAAGTGAGCATCCCCACTCTTACTAGTTGATTTAGATATTGCTTCATTGAATTTTTTATACACTTGTTGAGTCCACCAGATCCTTTTGAAAGGAGTCTTATTCCCGGAATTTGGGGTTATTGAATGGCTTTACCCTGATCTTTATGCCAGTCCTGTCCTGACCAGATACGCCGTGCACTCCAGTCGCTCGCTTCACTTGTCCAAAAAGAATCTCCGTCGGGTAATCCCAAAGGCAAAAAAATAACTGAACATAGATAGGGGCTCCCCTGATTATTGTATGGATCACCCAAGCCCGGCTGATTACCATACATACCCAGTGTCAACCAGCCATTTTCATACGTATTTGGGTTTTCGGTCGATTTTTTCAGTACTGCAGACAAGGCAGCCTTCACCTGTCCTTCGCTGAGTTCCCTAGGGAGTCGTCTCTTGAACGCCATATCTGCAAGATGGTGGAAAGCTGCCGCGCGATAGATTACAGACCTTCCTGTCGGGGGAAAGCTGCCGTCGGCGTTGATCAGCCGCTCCTGAATAATGGCATAGCGCTCATTTCGAAGCTTGATTTTTGCAAACATCCCATCATAGTTTTTAGTTTTCAACTGTATGAAATCCATAATTCCGGCCAAGAAGGGATGGATAACATAACTATTATAGTAATCGAACGCATAATGTGGACCATCCATATACATTCCATCTCCAACATACCACTGTTCTAATTGTTGCAGCGCATAATCAACGCGCATCACATCCCAATCATCCGAATATTTCGCTAAAAAAACTTCATTCATTGCTGAAAAGAGTAACCAATTTGAATAAGCCGGCCGAAATTGGCGCGTAATTTTTATGGATGCTACCAAATTCTTTTTTGTCTGATTGTCGATATGATCCCACAGCCAAGGACTGCGCATAAATCCCAAAGCGATAAATGAGGCATCAACAAGCTGTTGACCACCGAGATCAAAACGCATAAAATCACGCGCATTGCTGTCCAAAGCATTTTTAAGTGCTTGAACAGTCCATGCTCTGTATTGATCGCGTAACTTTATCTCTTCAGCCGAACCGCCATCCAAGGAAAGCCAAGGTGCTATGCCTGACAATACCCTTCCCAAGACTTCAACATATTGTACTTTGATGCGTTGTTCCTTATTATCCACGTGTATGGAAGTCATTTGTGGCATAGTTAACCGCAGGCTATCATGGGCCAGACTGCGGAGGACGGGACGCAGCATATGATCCATTTCTTTAAGCCAAAAAGCTCTATCCGTCTCTTTTGTTGATGCAGGTTTCTTCTTCAAGCCCTGTCCAAAGACAGTATGGCCTGTCAGAAGTATGGCCAAGAACAATAAAATCTTATTTTTCATTTTCAAATCCAGGCTATTTTTTAGCTAAATAACGATACATTTCCGAGCCGGCTAATAAAAACGCACCTACACCAAAAGGAGCTGTAGAGTTGGTATCCACTACTTGTCCGGGGATAGCTTTTTCACCGATAGGTTGTACATACCCAATTCTGCCATCGGGTTGTAAAGCGATCTCACTAAGGTATTTCCAGCCTTTAACCGCAGCATTTTTAAATTTAAAATCGCTTAGCAATCCATTATTTATTCCCCAGAGCAGTCCATAAGTAAAAAAAGCGGTTCCGCTTGTTTCCCGACCGGGTGCATGTTCGGGATCTAACATGCTTCGAGTCCAGAATCCCTCCTGCTGTTGGCAATTAATGATAGCGGCCGCCATATCCTTAAAGCGCTCCTGATAGTAGGTATAATGTTTATCCTCCTGAGGTAGATCTTGAAGAACCTTTGCAAATGCAGCGAACACCCAGCCATCGCCACGAGCCCAAAAATCCTTTTTGCCATGTAAGCTCTGGTGTTTGGGGAAGACATATTTTGCATCGCGGTAATACAATTTCTCTTCCCGATCAAACATGATACTATCGGCGTATTGCAAATAAGTATACATCTTATCCAGATAAAGTGAATTTCCTGTCAATTTGTACATTTTAGCCATCACGGGCATCACCATATACAAACCATCGGCCCACCACCAATAGTCTTGTTTATTGGAGTGGATCTGATATTCCATGACTTCCTGAGCACGTGCAATCTTTTCAGGGCTTGGCGATATATGATAGAGATCGATATAGGTTTGAAAACAAATTTGCCAGTCTCCAAAAAGAACGTGTTCGTCTGTTTCCCCATAGTTGTATTTCCAAAGTTGCGTATTGGTCGACTTGGCACCTTTCCAATCATTGTATCTGGCCCAATCCTCAGCATATTTTAAGTCGCCCGCTGATTTTGAAATCTTATAGAATTCCATATTTCCGGTATGATAAGCTGCCTGATCCCAAAAAGCCCAAACCTCGGGCTTATGATGAGACTGCCAGTATTGGTTTGCCTTACTTAGCTGAGCAAGTACGGCTTCTTTGTTCAGTTGCTGTCCAAATGAAAAATGTCCTACAAACAATAGACATAAGATTAAATTGATCCGCATATATTTAGATGTATAGTATTTTTTGATAAACCAGCACAAAAGCTGCTTTAAATTGGTTTGTACACTATTTAATGGAGACACTCATTACTTTCTTCCCGATTTTTTTGCTTTATAAAGCAAAAATGTTAGCTGTAATACAGGCCTCTTTAAATAAACGTACAATATACACTTATTTTAAAAAACAATCGTATCTTTAGCCATACAATCTTCAAATTGACTCTTTCCGATTGCAAAAAGTCGTTTTCAAGATAATAACCTATGATAAGGATGAATCGATAATTTTACCTGATATCGGAAATACCATACGAACAAAACCGCTAACATGCCTAGTTTCAACAGACTCCTATATTCTCGTCAGGCCTTGATCCTGGTATTCGTTCTCATCCTTGTTCACTCAAGTATGCTGACCCTAGCACAATTTCCCAAGGAGATGAATAGAGGTTTGTCCAATAGTTCGGTGAAATCCATATTTCAGGATAGTCAGGGCTTTATGTGGTTCGGTACCTTCGACGGGCTTAACAGATTCGAAGGTTACGATATAAAAACCTATAGAAACCAACTAAATAACGAAAATAGCATTCCGCATAATTATATCTATTGTATAGCAGAAGACCATAATAAAAAATTGTGGATAGGAACTGGTCAAGGGATTGGAATCTACGACCGAAATTTTGATACCTTCTCCCGTTTAAATTATAGAGACCAAAAATCGAAACGGTCATATCATCTCAACGCCGACACGAAATCCATTCAAATCGATAGTGACAATAATATTTATATAGGCACAAACGGCTGGGGGCTATTTTACAAAAGTCATAAAGAAGCATATGCCATGCAAATCGCTTTTAAAGATTATAAATCGAACCTATCCAGCTTATACTACCATGTATCCGCCACACATATTGATGCGGCAGGCCGGGTATGGGTTTTTATAGAGGGAAACGGGTTATATGCTTTCGATAAAAAAACACAGCAGTTGCATCTTGTATCAAAGGTCATTACCAGTGCAACCTGCATGGCTAGTACAAACAGCGGTGAACTCTTTATTGGTAATTACGAGGGATTATTTGTTTGGAAAATCAAAGACGGCATGCTTTCGACATTGTATCCGCAGGAGCTTAAATCGAGTCAGATCAATATACTGACGCTGGAAGGACAAAACAAACTTTGGATAGCTACCCAAAACAATGGCATTTTTATACTTAACCTATCTCATGGAAAAGCAGAAAACAAAAATGATCTACAGCCCGTTCAATTTTCACTGAATAGCAAGACCATTTATACGGTTTACATAGACTCTCAGCATAAAATATGGATCGGCACCGGAAAAGGCGGCATTGAGACGATTGATAACAACGGCTATAAATTTAATTATTTACAGCAGAAACATTATACAGGCTTTAACTTAGCGCACAAATTTGTCCGTTCTTTTGTTGAATATGATAACAAGATCTGGATTGGTACCGAAGGCAATGGTCTTTACGTATGGGATAACAAGACCAATCAGGTTCAGTCTTTTCAAAAAGGGCCACAGCAATTGCCAGACAATACGGTAAACCATCTTTTGACTGGAACTAATGGAGGACTATGGATAGCAACCGAAAGGGGCATTGCGCGTTACACAAAGGGTTCGGGATTTAAATATTATGCTTGTAGAACCCCAAATGGGGTTCTAAATAACAGTGTACAGTTACTTTTTAAGGATCAGGATGAGAAGCTCTGGGCAGCGACATTTTCTGAGGGAAGAGTATATACATATAATCCGACAAGCGACCAATTTGAAGTATTCAGCGAAGACATCTATGATATCAATTGTATGATTGATGATCAGAAAGGTAATATCTGGATGGGGAATTACAATGAGATCATACAGTTAAACAAGCAGACGAAAAAAATCTCGAGATATTTAATCGGAAAACCTGTTCGTGCCATTCAGCTCGGAAAAAATAACAGACTTTGGCTGGGAACAGAAGGAAAGGGACTCTTGGCATTTGATATCAGTTTAAAAAAGATTGTCGAAAATTATTCCACAAATGAAGGATTGAGCAACAATGCCGTACTTAATATTTTGGAAGATAAAACCGGAAAATTGTGGTTAAGCACCTTTAATGGGCTTTCGAAGTTCGATCCTTCCACTAAAAAATTTGTACGGTACGAAGAAACTGACGGACTTCAAAGCAACGAATTTTCCTATGGGGCAGCTCTTAAGCTCAAAGACGGCCATCTTCTTTTCGGAGGAAACAACGGTTTTAACATCTTTGACGCCGATAGCATTAAACTGAAAATTTATGAACCTGCCTTAGCTATCACAAGCCTTAAAATTAACAATAAAAAGATTGCCGACCTGAGCGACCGGGTAGATATTGGAACAGATCATAGCATTCACAAATTGAGGCTCCCCTACAATCAATCCACTTTTTCGCTGGAGTTTGCAGCCCTGGAGTTTGATTCCCCACAAAAGATAAAATACAGGTATCTATTGGAAGGATTGGACAAGGGATGGAACGATGCAGGGTCTACCCGATCAATAAATTACAACGGTCTGCATGAAGGAACTTATATTCTGCATATTCAATCGACCGACTCGGAAGGCAACTGGACGAATAAACAGATTAAACTCGAGATTCAAATTCTTCCGCCTTGGTATAGAAGCTGGTGGGCCTACCTGCTTTACACGCTGGCTATTGCCTATATCGGACTATGGTATCTGCACTATCGGAAAAGGCAAATCGCTTTAAATTACGAGATACAACTTTCAAAATTTACCATTCAGAAAGAAAGAGAACTCAATGAGAAGAGGCACGCATTTTTCACGAATATATCGCATGAATTTAGAACACCACTGACCTTAATTATTAATCCGATTAAAGATCTGCTAAAGACCAAAAACGAGTCCAAGGACAGCGCTTCCCTTCAGGTTGTACATAGAAATGCCAAAAGACTGTTGAGCTTGGTGGACCAGCTGCTTGTATTTAGAAAAACAGAGGACGGTGCCGAACAGCTCAAAACCAGTATTTTTGACTGCCAAAGCTTTATGAAAGAAATATTTCTATATTTCGCTGCTCAGGCAAAATTGCAAAATATAGATTATCAGTTTCTGGAAAATTCCGATCCGATTTATGTCAATGCCGACAAAGAAAAAATTGAGATCATCTTATGCAATCTCATATCAAATGCCTTTAAATTTACGCCTTCCAATGGTGCTATCCACATTGCCTTATCGCAACAGGGTCGGGAATTAACCATTCAGATCAAAGATTCGGGAAAAGGTATCCCCGAACATCTTGGCGATAGGATATTTGACAAATATTTTTCGGATCCACTTAATGGTCCAAAAAAACAAACAGGATTCGGGATTGGGATGTACCTTGTCAAAACTTTTGTTGAAATGCACGCCGGAACAATAAGTTATACGAGTTCAGCAACAGCGGGAACAACATTCGACCTCGTTTTGCCTATCTTAGCACAACAAACCCCAGCCGAAGAACCATTGGCAGATGTTGTGCTCCACAATGAGTCGGGGATTCAAATGCTATACGATTCGCAAGTAGTGACGGAAAACGTTCCCTTATTCCCGACAGCTATATCAAGCAAAAAATTCAGTGTCTTATTGGTCGACGACGACGATGCTATCCGCAGCTATCTTACGGACATTTTTAAGGTAGAATACACGGTCTATAATGCCCGTAATGGTGCTCAGGCGCTCGATATGATCAAGGAAAAACAACCTGATCTGGTGATAAGTGATATTATCATGGAAGAGATGGATGGATTGTCACTTTGCAAAGCCGTAAAATCTAATGCTACGCTCAACCATATTCAAATCATCCTACTTACTTCAAGTACCTCTGACAGCACTAAATTGGCCGGAATTCAATATGGTGCCGATGATTATATCCATAAGCCATTTGATTCGGAAATATTGTTGCTCCGGGTAAAAACATTACTACAGAACAAGAAGAACCTTCAGGACTTTTTCTTTAATGCGATTACGCTACAGTCCAATGAGCTAAAGATACCGATCACAGACAAGCTGTTGATAGAACGGTGCATTGAGATTATTGAAGAGAACCTATTAGAAGAACTGACTGTAATAAGTCTTGCCGAAAAAACAGGAATGAGTCATTCTTCACTCTATAAAAAAATTAAAACTATTTCAGGCAAATCGATCAATGAATTTATCAGGTCGGTACGACTCAAAAAAGCAGCAGAAATGCTCATATTGACGGATTCAAAAATTAATGAAGTAGCTAATTTAACAGGTTTCTACGACCAACGCTACTTTAGACAGCAGTTCAGCAAATTGTTTGGCCATACACCATCCGACTATGTCAAAAAGTATCGAAAAGCGTTTCAGAATGAATTCCATGTCGATCGGCCTTAGTCTATGTCAAAAAATAAAATAAGCCCTGTACAACAATTACGAACGGTTGTAGCTGTACAGGGCGTTATATTTATTCGACTGGTTTTATGATAAAGGAGAATGTATAATCTTTGTAAGGCAATGTATATTCATTCAGCGGCCATGCTCCCCAACTATTGATTCCACCCACGCCCATTTGTCTGAGGTCAATATTAAGTTGCGTTTGCTTTCTTTTAACAAGGTCAGCTGCATGACGTTGTTGTCGCTTGAGACCATCGTCCAAATCTTTGTCAAAGTAATGCAAAGCGCTCATACTAAATGTAGAGTCAGACGTAAAGAACAATCCCCGACCTTGTTTATTTTTTATTTCCATCCATCTGATATCGGTCTTATTGCCGGTCTCCTGTGGCATTACATAGGGGAAATACTGTTGATCGACGGTCTGTTTATAAATTCCGACATGTGATGCAAAATTACGATCGATGTAGTTCTCCTGTGGTCCCCTACCGTAGTAATTAATCGCCTCAAAGCCAGATGGCATAATCCATTGCATACCGAAACGTGGCAGAACTGCAACCTTTTTTGTGGTGTCGGCAAAGAATGACTGAGAAACACGCATTTCACCCAATTGATTAATGCAGTATTTCATTTCTAGTTGCCCATATACCTGAGGCATCTGGTAGGTCGCATATACATAGGCGAGGCTATCGATTAATTCGGATCTAATTTCAAGCAGTTCAATCGAATCCGTAACCAGTTTCCAAGGTTTCAGTTTTTCCGGCGTATTGGCACCGAAATCGTTATCATTCGGCGCACGCCAGAAATTAGTCTTAAATAGCGCATGTTCATCCAAAAAATCCTGTCCTTTATAATGATATTTCGCCAACCATCCTGATTTAAGGTCAAACTCCATCAGCAGCTGTTTTGCCGAGACAATCAGATTTCCATCTTTTCGCGCTGTCTTGATTTTGCCCTGTGCCAAAATAGCTGTTTTAGGCTGAAAAGAGCCCCCCAGAGGCAACTGTTCAGTTGCAATAATATGCCCCATGGGAAGTAAAGCCTCGGCTTTTTTCAATCGATAAGTCAGATTCAGAAATTTTTCCCCCAGAATATCTGCTTTATAAGGAATCGACAGTACAGCAGATTGTTGAGGCAACACATTCAAATGCTTGATTAAACCAGATTGCGTTCTTTTTCCGTCAACAATAAGCTCCCATTGAAGTTCAACATTTTCAAGTCCAGTAAAAAAACGTTCATTGTAAACCTGTATCTTTTTCTCGTTCAATAGGCTACTATGGATATCTTGATATACTTTTTTCATTTCCCAAGCATGTGGATAGGGTGTTCTATTGGCATAAAAAATTCCTTTGGAAGCATAATTCCAGTCCGTTATGGCTTCTTTAGGTTCATAATCTCCGCCATAGGTATATACCGTATCGCCTTTAGCATTGGTTTTAACAAAACATTGGTCCACAAAATCCCAAATATATCCGCCTTGAAATATTCCTTTGTTTGCCCGAATGATGTCCCAATAATCCTTAAAGTTTCCCAATGAATTCCCCATGGCATGTGCATACTCACATTGAATAAAGGGTCTTTGAGGCTTTGGGTTACGCGCTGCATAATTTTTCATTGCATATGGACTTGCATACATAGGTACAATCAGATCCGTATTCCAGTCAAATCTTAATTCCCCATAATTATTCACAGCCCTTTCGTATTGTACAGGGCGACTTTTATCGAGCTCTTTCATCCGGAGGTAGGCCCGATAGAAATTGTAGCCATTTCCGGCTTCGTTGCCCATACTCCAAATAATTACGCTAGGATGATTCCGATCGCGCTGAATAAGGCGTTCAACACGGGCAACATGTGCTTTCTCCCAGGTCGGCCTATTGGCCATCGTATAGGACAGGTCATAACCCATGCCATGTGATTCGATATTAGCCTCATCAATTACATACAAACCATATTGGTCACAGAGCTGCAACCAATATTCGGCATTGGGATAGTGGCTGTTACGAACAGCATTGATATTGAATTTTTTCATGAGCTGTACATCGCGCAACATACTTTCTTTCGAGATCACATGACCAGTAACGGGATCTGTTTCGTGCCTGTTTATTCCCTTGACAAGTATGGGCTGTCCATTAACGAGCAACTGACCTTCTTTGATCTCAACCCTACGGAAGCCCACTTGCAGGGGAACGATCTCGCTGAGTTTGCCCTCAGAGTCTGTAAGTTTAACAGTCACCTGATATAAATTGGGCATTTCGGCCGACCATAGTTCAGGATGGTCTATGGTCTGTTCAATATCCAATTCCTGTCCGTCGACTTTAACAGTTTCAATTGACACAAGCAGACCGTTTCTATGAAGTGTAACCTCTGCCATTAGATCCCCATGACTGGCCTGGTTAAAGATCAGCTTAGTATTTAACTGTCCTTTATCAAAGGCATCATTGAGGGTCGGCGACAATTGAATATCACGTAGATGCACTGGTTGCCGAACCAGCAGATAACAGTCTCGCGTGATTCCACTAAGGCGCCACATATCCTGATCCTCCAAATAATTTGCGACTCCCCATCGCATGACACGCATTGTAATTAGATTTTTTCCTTTTCTCAAATATGCTGTTATGTCAAACTCGGATGGTAATTTGCTATCCTCCCCATACCCGACATATTGACCGTTTACCCAAACAGATAGATTCGATTTGGCTGCCCCAATATGGAGAATTACGGGCTTTCCTTGCCAATCCTCGGGAATGACTACCTCACGGCGATACACAGCTGTAGGGTTGAAATCCATCGGCACAATTGGTGGATTTGGTTTCCCGATTAAATAGGTAAATTCAAAACCTGAGGTAGTATACATCGGGAAACCGTATCCATTGAGTTCCCAGTTTGCAGGCACCTGAAAATTATCCCAATGACGATCGTCATAAGTTAATGATTCAAAGTTAGCTGGTAGTTTTGAAGGGCTATTTACCCATTTAAATTTCCAGGAACCATTCAAACTTAAATATGCAGAGGATCCACGCCAATCGCTGTTGATGATCTGAGACTCCTGCGGAAAGGTCACAAAATCTGTATGCATGGGCAGCCGATTTTCTTCGGTAATCGTTTCATCCAACCAAGGGATCCCTTTTCGGACAACAGTATCTTGCTGTTGCATTTTATTCCGCTCAAAAGTCAAGGTAACACTGGATTGCGCATACCCGAAAGTGAAGACAAAACTATAGAACAGAATAAGCACTAATTTATTCAGAGATTGCATTTTTTATTATTTATCGATTAATGAATCATTTCAAAAAGATTGATTTGTTTAACTGAATCTAGGTTAAATACAGCCATATGAGCGACCTAATGAAATACACTTAAATCCCACTGATCCTTCCAATTTATCTGTACTTTTTCATTCTGGAGATCAACCGGAAGCCAGATATATCTGCTATCCATAAGATCTTTGGGATTCCAGCGGTCGGCCATAAAGATAAAGGAATCCTTTTTTCCTGCGACAGGAAGGATAAATGTCGATTGGCCACCATAAGTCAACGCCGAATTTGGTCCTTGCATTGGATCCCCAAGGGATTTCCAAGGGCCAAGAAGATCTGTAGCAACATGAAGCTCTGCACGATTTGGATCCCAGCCAGTGCATCCGCTGGTGATCAGATAATACTTATCTTTGTACTTGAATAAAGCTGGGGCTTCCCTATGATTCCGGAAGAGTAAGGAATCTTTCGCCGTCACATGCAGGTAATCATCGGTTAATTGAACCAGGCGTAAGGCATAGTTTTCATCCGATGAATAGATTTGGTAAGCCTTGCCATCGGTGTCAACAAATAGGCCCATATCGCGTGACATATTGTTATTTGGCCGGAAGCTATGGACAAACTGAAAAGGCCCAAGCGGAGAGTCGCTGGTAGCAACGGCGGCCCTGGCTGCTGCATAGCCTTGCCCTTTTAGCTCGAGATGGAACCACATCACATATTTCTTTAGCTGCTCGTGATAGATAACCTTTGGTCGCTCCATAATACAGCCCCAGGCAATATCGTTTGTAGAATCTGTGCTAGGTGTGAGAGCCAATCCTTCAAACTTCCAGTTATACAAATCATTGGATGAGTACACATTGACTCCCTGGGATGTAGTTCCGCCACGTTTCTCACCGTACCAATAATATTTTCCATTTTGATGAAGTACGCCGCCGCCGTGCGCATTGATCACATGACCGGACTGGTCTTTCCATATTTCCCCTGGCGCAAAACTATGCATCTCAGCATGCTCCATTTTTTGATAAACCCGTACATAATCAATTTCATATTTTGCAGGAAGTAATTTATCAGCTATCGTGCCGCCATTTATTCCGCCGAGGGCCAAATTTAACAGGAGATAATGCGGTTGGGTAAATGGATTGAATCCGGTACCATCCCGATTGACCAGTTGATCCATAGGAACGTGAAGCATTTCCAAATCGTCCACATAAAGCGTAATAGCGTCTTCATCCCAAATCATTCGCCAGGTATGGAACTGATCTGCCCAAGCCTTTCCGCCAAGATCTTTGACTGCTTTCGTCTTACCAAACCAATGTGCTTTCCAGCGTTGGTCAGTACCGGTTGCGATATTGGCCAATATATTGCCTCGGTAATATTCCATGATATCTATTTCACCATTGGATGGCCATTCTTTAGTGGTGCCTAACGTCCAGAATGCAGGCCAAAGGCCCTCACCAACTGGGATACGTGCCCGGATTTCAAAAATCCCGTATTTCCAACTCTGCTTTCCCAAAGTATTTATCGAAGCCGAAGTATAAGTTATCTTTTTACGGCCGGCAATCCAATCATGACTGCCCTGAATAAAACCCGGATGATTACGTTGTTCTTTTTTTGCTTCAATAACCAACAGGCCATTACGACAGGAAACGTTTTCCTTTTGATACCATTGCTCTTCCCGGTTACGTTTGAAACCTTCTTCATAACTCCATTTAGTCGTGTCGGGTGCACCATTATAATCAAACTCATCCGACCATACCAATGTATACTGTGGTGGGACGGGCTGTTGACTATATGCAGTAAAACAACTTGACAGCAAACTAAGACAGACAGATAAAAGTTTTTTCATGATTTAGTTTAAATTTCTTTGAGCTAACAGCTCTTGATTATCAGTAAACAAAAATATCCCCCTTTTTCTGCGTGATCAAGGGGGATATTGAGTCAAAAAGAGGGATATATTCGTATTTGTGTAATAATGAGATGACACATATCCATTTTCATATTTTCTACAGTCCGGTTGGGGCAGTTCCACTGATAAGTGACCATCCTGGATTTTGATAAATAACAGAATTTTCTGCTGTTCCATCATCCGAAGCCAACTGGAAATGTTCTATGGCAATGGGTGCGAGGTAATGTGCCATGGCAAATTTTACACCGGTATAAGACAGGGCATTGCTTCTGATCTCCAATGGTCTGAGGTATTCACTCCGTGCGGGATCCGAAACGACAGATTTATCATTGGTAGCACCATAAATCAGCTGTTCGGGTTTATACCAATCTTTCATCGGTCCCCAAAGTTTAAAACCTTCAAAATGGTCTGCTGTTGTAATCAGCTGATCCATTGCCCGCCAACGCTTGAGATCCATCCAACGCAGACCTTCCGCCATAAGTTCGCTTCTGCGTTCGCGACGTATATTGTACAAGGTTGGTGATATAAACTGTCCTGCAGAATACGCGCCCCAGTCTTTCTTTTCTTTATCCATTTGCGTTGCCGCAATGGTCGCATTGAAATCAGGATCGACCTTAGCCCGCGTACGCAGTGCACGCCAATAGGCCTGTGCCTTCGTATCTAAATTTTGATTCTTTTCATAACAGGCCTCCATGTAATTGAGGTAAGCCTCCGTGGCTCGGAAGGTAATGCTACCCGTAAATCCCTGACCGTTGAGCGTTTGTAAACCGTCGTATGAAATGCCTTTACGAATTGTATAACCTGTTGTGTAACGTCGTTCCCAATCGGTATCGTATACCGTCGGGGTGGGCTCTATGAGTGTGTAGTGCGTACCTTGTCCAATATTGACCAATACATTCTTTTGGCCAGGCTCTTTTAAAAACAATTGTAAACGACCATCGCGATTCTTCCGAACATCTGCGATGTAATCATCGCCAGCATAACCGCTGCCCGAAGCGTAAATAGGCAGTCCATTGGACATCAGGAAGCTTTCAACAAGGCCGCGTGTCAAACCAACCGCATAATTGCCACGCTGTGCATATACCGGTACATTGTGTGTCACCAGGCTTTGATTATATTGTCGCCACAAAAGTACTTCGCCATAGCTGGACATATCCACGGCACCAAACATGCTGAAATATGGATTCTCGTTGTTGGCAGATTCTATTATCCCGGTATTGCTCACCAGCGGCACATTGTCAGCAACCGCAGCTGCCGATTCCATGGCCTGCGTTAAAAAGTAGTCGATCTCTCCAGTAATACTTCCAGTCGGGAATGCGTAATTGCTATTGTATGATTTTGCAGCCCCCGGCCAGTTTGGTCCTTTAGGGACGAATGCTGTTCCGCTGAAGTATTTGAGCCATGTACCTTCGTACAAAGCTACTCGGGACTTGAATAGTTGCGCGACATTTTTTGAGATCCGCTGTTTTTTACCATCAGGCGAACTTTGGTTCAGCAAGGTAATAGCCGAATCCAAGTCAGAAAGAATAAAACGAGCGACTTCATTTCTTGGCGAACGCTTACTTGCTTCTACCAAAATATTCTTGTCCTTATCCGACATCACATTGCGAATAATAGGAAAATCACCCAAGGCCTGCAATTTCCCAAAGTAAACGTAGGCCCGTAAAAAATAGGCTTCACCGATATAATGTGATATATTACTGGAATTTCCGAGAATACGATTTTCTTTCCATTTGGGAACCACCGTATTTATAAAATAATTCATTTGATAAATACTTGAAAAATCCCAGTCACCGCCATTCGATCCTACGCGCCATTGGCCCGGAATAAATTTGTTATCGAGTGTTGGAATAGCCATATTGTCTGTGTTTCCGTCGATGCCGAAAGTGCCAAATGACCAGTTGCCGTGCGAAGGAAATAGTCCAGCATATTGATTTACGGTATAGGCAGCAAGTTGTGATTCCTCATCCAGATAGGCTTCAGGTATAATGGACGAAGGGGGTGCAATATCCAAATATTTATTGCAGGAAGCTAGACCTACCAAAGCGACAAGGCCCAATTGCATCAATCTAAAAATAGTACTATTGAATTTCATAATGAATCGACTTAAAATGTAACACTTAAACCTGCAGACCAGACTTTAGTCAATGGGTAAACGGTTCCGTTGCTTCCGCCATCAATAGTTTCGGGATCAAACATTCCCGCTACACTTGAGCCGGTCCAGATATTTTCTCCAGAAACGTATACACGTAAACGCTCTACACCGAAACGTTTTGTTGTTTCTTTCGGCAAGGTATAGCCCAGCTGAATATTTTTTATGCGGATGTAGGCTGCGTTCTGCAAAAAGCGCGTCTGCGTCTGCTGGTTTTTAGCAGTACCAAAAACAGGGCGTGCGTAATATGCTTCAAGATTTTCACCCAGGGGATTATCTGCAGTACGGAAATAATCAAGATGATCGACCAAGCCCGTTGACCACCATTTTGAAGTTGCTCCCCAAAAATAGTAGCCCCCTTGCCAATAATCGCGTTTCATGACACCTTGCATGAAAATGCTAAAATCAAATTTTTTGTAGTCCGCATTCAGATTCAATCCAAAGGAGTAACGCGGTGTGCTGTTACCAATCACACGACGATCACCCGGATCGGCCTCTGTATTGCTTCCACCATCTATTTTTCCGTCTCCATTAAGATCAGCATACATGATATCTCCTGCCCCCCATTGTGTTCCTAATGCATTTTGTCCACCATTGGGCAAGCTCGCCAGATGCTGGCTCATTTGTTCTTCTGTTTTGGCAATACCAAGGGTTTGATACCCCCATATTTCACCCAGCTTTTGACCTTCACGATAGTTTGATAATGACCCTATTGCGTTAGGATAGCGTGTTACTGTTGTGGTATAATCGGACAAGAGGAACTTTGCTCCATAAGCAAAACCACTGGCAGTACGGTCATTCCAGCCCAGGGTAGCTTCAAATCCTTTTGTTTTTAAATCGGTATTGTTTGTTTGAGGAACTGTTGTGCCTAATGTATTTGGCAACTGCGGAGCTGGGCCGACCATATTAAATGTTTTCCGTTCGAAGACCTCAAAAGACCCAGAAAGACGGCTATTTAAAAAGGCAAAATCGACACCTAAGTTTTTCGTATTGATAGATTCCCAGGTCAATAAAGCACTTACGAGGCCTGGAGCCGATGCAGAATTTGGTCGCGCATTATTGATCAGCCAAGCACCATTGGCTGTCCCCGTTGGTTGGGTGACATAAGTCGGATACCAGACATCGGTATTTTGATTGCCTAGCTCTCCGTAGGAAGCTCTTAATTTCAGCATATTAATAAATGGTGCCGACTCTACAAGGAAGTTTTCTTTGGCGATGTTCCATCCTGCGGAAACTGAAGGAAACCAGCCCCAGCGGCTATCACTACGGAAACGTGATGAACCGTCATAACGCAAATTAGCTTCCAATAGATATTTTTCAGCATAATTGTAATTCAATCGGCCGAAGAAACCCGCTGTTGCCCACTTTTGATATTCGCCAGAGACGGAAGGCACTACTGCTTTTCCATTGATATCTGTGCCGGAAGTCAGATTCAATACCGGTTGATCTGGGATAATGATTCCATCACGTTGCACACCGAGATTACGATAGGCCGTGTGTTCAATCTGACCACCGACCATAACTTTAAAATGATGGTCGCCCCAGCTTTTATCGTAATCAGAAAAGATATTGATGTTATAATAGTTTTCCTTTAAACCAAATTCGTAGACATTTGAAGAGTTTTTATACAAATAAGGATCACCATTCACGTCATGATTGTAAAGACGCTGCGAATCCCAGTGACGAAATTGAGTTGTGGTCCTATAGTTAAAATTACCGGTTGTACGCCATCCTTTAATTGGTTCAAGGATCAGTTGTAACTGTTGATAAATATAATCCTTACTGGATTTATCCTGTCCGCCTTCTTTCATGGCAAGTGCAGGTGAAGGAGAACTGAACAAGTATCCATTCGGATCATAAAGTGGCAGCGTTGGCCAGCCCTGTCTTCCTAAATCATCGTAAAAACTATTGGTCAATGCCGCAGGACGGTCGTAGTCTTCACGTACCAACCTAGCGTTGTAATTTACCTGAAAGATGTCAGATACTTTAGAATTGATTTTAGCCGCAACAGAGTAACGGTCGTAATGGTCTGTATTGAAGGCCATCAATCCTTGTTGCTTCATGAAATTGCCAGAAAGGTAATAGGTTGTTTTTTCGGTTCCACCATTGAGACTTAGGTTGTGCTCCTGGGCAAAAGCCTGATCCCGGTACATGACATCGAACCAATCGTTATTGTCGTTACCATAGGCATATCCTTCAGCCCAATACAACTTATTATTCGGATCGACAATGGTCGAATTTTTCAGGCTTCCGTTTTGATAATCCAAGATGCGCTGTAGATGCTCCGCGGAGAAATGCGGTGAACCGCCTGCGTTGACTTCGGCCTGATTGAAATATTGAGCAAAAGTGTAAGAGTCCATCATCTTAGGCATCAATGTCGGTGCGTTCATACGAAAGCTATTATTATAATTTACCGAAGTACGTCCAGCCTTTCCAGATTTTGTGGTGACCAAAATAACCCCAAAAGCGGCTCTAGAACCATAGATTGAAGCAGCACCGGCATCTTTCAATACAGACACACTTTCGATATCTTGTGGATTTAATGCCGCCAAAGATCCTTCAGAACCATCAATTAGGACCAATGGTGCCGAAGAAGATGTGCCGATTGTACCTGTCCCCCGGATATTAATGGATGGATTGGTTTCCATCGTTCCCGAGTTTTGGGAAATATTTAGGCCGGGGGCCAGTCCTTGCAGTGCCTGGATAGCATTTCTTACAGGTCTATTTTCCAGCTGCTTGGCATCTACCACCGCAACAGAACCAGTCAGGTTTGTTTTTTTCTGCGAGCCAAAACCAACGACCACCACTTCATCCAAAACATCTCCTTCGGAAGCATCAAGCTGCACGTTAAGCTCGTAGTTCCCTTGGCTGATCTGTTTAAGCTGACTGAATTCAAAGCGCTTTTTCGCATAGCCTAGAAAGGTAAATTCTAATGCCTTGACTGTCGCAGCACTGAGTGTATATTTCCCCTGTGTATCTGTTTGCGCCTGCATTGTGGAACCGATATTTTTAACGGTCACTCCAGCAAGTGGCCTGTTATTTTCGGTAACCTGGCCCCGTACAGTTATTGACTGTGCATAAGTCTGCTGTAAGCTTAAAAGTAAAAAGCAGATACAACAAAGCCAGCGCTGTGTTAATTCTATTTTCCTTTTCATAAGTAAAACTGTTTAGTGATTAAATAATATTTTGATGAAGAGTAACATGGCAATATGAGGTAGCAATATTGCGTTTCGTTAAGGATTCAAGGATCAAACAATCCACTTTTGATTGGTAAATTCATCATAATTAAACTTGGTTATTTAGTTGTTTTTGAGTTTTAGCCAACTTACTTTCCCTCCACCTATTTTTTATATGATTTGGAGAGGGTATTCATCTAATTAGGCAAACACTCTTGGTTATTTAACATCGTCAATACAATAAAATGTCGTATTGACACTTGCAATATTATCAAAAACGTTACAGAGGAAGGGGGGTAGAATCTTCTTATTTTAAGGGGTAAATTCGTCGATTTAGGCTTTTTGACCTTGTTAAAGGATATTTTGATTTAGGCAGACAAAAAAAGCCACATCTACGGATGTGGCTTCTAAACTAAATTTATAAACATGTTATTCATTAGGGATCAGCTTTTGGTATAACTGAACTGGCCCCCAAATTATGAGCTTCTATTTATAGGAATTGATCGATTTGGATACTCTCCAGTCTTTACCTTCACGCACTAAGGTAACAAGATCGGTTTTGGTGAAATTTTCAAATTTCAAAGTAACCCTGGCCACCATATAATCTGTAGACTGTTCAACTACATCTGTGCTAACCGCACAATTCAGGTGGATATTTTTTTGCTTTTTCAAGGATTTAACCACTTCATAGCGGCTATATGACTTTAAGGTGCCCGTTTGGACCTTTAGATTAAAATCCTCAGCAAACAACTGTTCTATTCCAGCCGACTCACCTTCAGTGATCACGGCGACATAGTGCTCTAGCGCAAAGTCTGCGGTTGATAGATTAACGGTGACTGGGTTTGATTTTGAACCCGGTCCTTCAGCTGCCATAGCAAATGTTGATACGGCCATTAAAGCTGCTACTGTGAATGTTTTTACGAGAGTTTTCATACTATCTTTTTTTTGTGTTTTTTTTACCTTGCTTATCTGTTGACTCAAAACGATCGTTTCAAATGCTTGTTGCCCACGTATTTTAGATCAATAACCAGCAAAAGTCGCTGAATTACTGAAATGAAAAAGTAAACTTCAAAATGCATAAAGAACATACGATCAATTTTAATAGCTCCGTGCCAAAGACCATACCAGTTGCTCCCGAGGTTCATTTATGCCTTTTAAAGCCCATTATAGGCGATCTAAGCTCTTCTTCAAAAAACGAAATGTACGTATGCGAACAGTTATTAACCGAATTGTTCACATACGTACAGCACATTAAAATGTAATAGAAGTTTAATTTTCTGTGCATTTTGAAGTGAATGATGATATACAGTAAAAAAGAAACGTACTTATTTGCCTGATCAGAAAGATCAGGTGCCAATGTTTTCGGGGGGACAAACAGGCTAGTAACAGGGTACAAGCGCGCTAAACATAAGGTTTAACTGGTCATCTTCGAGGGAATATATCGGAATTACAAACTCATTCCCAAGGTAAACGCGACGCCTTTAGATTCCAGGTCCACATTTCCGTAGCCTATCCCTGTCAATGGCATTTTAACAAAAGGTTTTACACCGATATTAATTTTATCATTGATTTTCTTCTCAATGGAGATCGAAAAATCGGCAACACCGAAGATATGCTGGTTCTCTCCGGTCACTTCATAGACGGCACTTTTCTGAGATCCACCGTAGCTATCTCCGTTTTCATAATCAAAAGTGTATTTTTCCTTTAGCATAAAATAACTCGAAAGTCCTGCGCTAACATTAAACTTCACTTTTTTACTTTTCAATACCGTATAACTTGCTGTCAATGGTACATCAATAACATCACATACAGCGCTCACATTGCTTGGCAATTGCGTCATTTCCGGCGGATTTGATGGCGCATAAAATTTATAAGCTGACTTATAATTCTTTTTAGCATAGGTGGCTCCCACAGACACACTTAATCCTTTTGTGAGGGGATAAGAATAAGCCAAACCAATATTCTCACTAAGTGAGGATTTGCCTGCTCCACGCACGCTTGTGAGATCTGGTCCCGCCAAGAAACTTACAACCGACCGTTCTCTTTCCTGTGCTTCGGATCCGATACCTTCTTTAGGCTGATAGATGGCTGCCAGACGTTCCCCTAGCCCTTCAACCGGTTCTTCTCTTAAGTTGAAATGAGGCAATCTCTGATTGTTATAGTCCATGCGTGGAATTGTAAATACAGTATTCAGTTTTCTTTCTTGCACGCCTATCGGATATGCATTGGTTATCTTTCCCAAACGAATATCCTTCAGGACGATGGTTTCATTTAAAATCTGTAATGCACGATTCGTGCGTTTGATCGGCTGAAATTCAGTCCAACGCTCATCCTGTTTGGCTTCGTCTAGCGAATTTTCCTTAGGTTGAACAGTTTTGCTCTCCGGAACCTCTTTTTTTGGCGAAATACCGGCCTCATTTATTTCACTTTGTAAATGACTCGATCTAAATAACGCGCTATTCCAAATAAAAAAGACCGTTAAAACTGCTGCCAACGTGGCTGCCCAAGTCATTAAAACGACTATCTTGCGTCTCTTTGAACGTCTTTCATTGTCTAACCGCGATTCTATATCTTGCCAATGTGATTCATCAAAGTCAAAGTTAGTATCACTTAGGCCCTCCTTAAATAACTCATCAATCTTGTTCTTATCCTTTTCCATCATCTTTTCTCTTCCGTTTTACCAAATTTTACCCCTTGAACTTCCACCATTTCTGCCAGTCGACCGCGTGCCTTATGCAGATTAGATTTTGATGTTCCAATGGCAATACCCAACATACCACTAATTTCTTCGTGTCCATAACCATCGATCGCATAGAGATTGAACACTGTCCTGTAGGCAGGTGGAAGCTGCTGTACCATGGCCAATAAATCTTCATAGTTTAACTTTTGACTGATGCTATCATCTTCAACAATGGTATGCTCATACATGGATACATCTACCAAAATGCCCTGTTTAATCTTTGCTCGATAAAAATCAATTGCAGTATTTGTCATGATTTTTTTGATCCATATAGAAAAAGGCTTCTGAAAATCATATTTACTGATATTTTTAAAAACCTTGAAAAAGCCTTCATTTAAAATACTTATGGCATCCTCTCTGTGATTAGCGTAACGCAGACATATCCCTAAAGACATAGCGTAGTAGATGGTATAAAGATCTTTCTGAGCCCTGCGGTCCTCATCAATACATCCTTTAATAATATGGATAGATTTTTCGTCAACTTCTGTTATCGCCACTCGCTATTGCTTCTTTCTTTTGATAAATATAGTATTAAGTCTAATACGAGTAGATAATCGAAAAGGTTGCCTGCAAAAAATATTTTTTTTCAGCCCGATTTCAAAGCAACCATTCCTCTTAGGTCAACGTAATATCAAGACAATATTCTAAAAACATACAGTTATGAAATCAAACAAAAAACAAGTCAAATTAACCTTTATAGGTGGTCTATTGGCCTTAGCGATGTTTTCTGCATGTTCAAAAAGCGATGGTGAACCTGGCAATGTCGAAAATAAAAACAAGGGCGTGCAGATGTCGGCCAATACACAGTTTGGCAATATTCTGACCGATGCCGACGGTAAAACACTCTATTTCTTTTCGAATGATACAAAGGGAACTTCGACCTGCAGCGGTAATTGTATAGCAACTTGGCCGGTTTATTACAGCAGCGAAACAAGTACAGACCTGAAAATTGACAAAAGCCTGCTCGGTGAAATAACACGTGAAGATGGTTCCAAACAAAGTACATATAAAGGCTGGCCTCTTTACTACTATACAGGCGATAGTCAATCTGGTCAGGTGAAAGGAGATGCTGTCAATAAAATATGGTACGTGGCCAAACCAGATTATTTACTCATGGTGGCCAATGCACAACTTATTGGACACGATACTAAAAACTATTTAGGTGACTACACCGAAGGAACCGGAAAAACAATTTATCTGACAGATGATAAGGGCAGAACGTTGTATGCCTTTAAACCCGACAAATTCAACAAAAACAATTATACTGCTGCAGATTTCAGTAATGATGCGACCTGGCCTATCTTTCAAAAAGAGACGGGAGCTCTGCCTTCACTTGTTCGCACAGCTGACATTGCTGTCATTAACGTCTATGGAAAGAAACAATTAACCTTCAAAGGATGGCCCTTATATTACTTCGGCCAGGATATACAACGCGGAGACAACAAAGGAATAAGTTTCCCACGCGTTGGTGTTTGGCCAATCGTAAATGACAACACAGCCGTTGCTCCTGCTAACTAAGTCAAGACTAACTATTCAAACTTATGGAACAAAATCTAAAAACGACAAATCCTTACCTCGGCGCACATCGTTACTTTGTTATTTCACTCTTGACCTTAACGGTTCTCTCGTTCTCGGCCTGTACCAAAAAGCAAGCACAAGAACTTACGACCAATCCAGATAACGGAACTGAAACGGTGACAGTCCAGAATGTGTCCTATACGAATTTTTCTAAAGCACTCTTTGAAACGAAATGTAGTTCATGCCACGCAGCAGGACGTTCGGCCAGTGGACGATGGACGTTCAGTGGTTATACCTCTGTCAAAGACCATATTGCACAGATTAACAATGTAGTACTGGTGACCAAATCCATGCCACTGGGCGGCTCACTCACAGCAAAAGAAATAGAACTGCTGGATGCATGGATTAAGAGAAATTCACCTGAAAATTAATGTTATACCTATGAACAAAATCAACATTTATATAGCGCTCTTCATGATGCTCATGAGTATGAAGGCATTTGCGCAACAAAAGGCTTCCCTTGTTTCAAAAGAGACCAGCATCACCTTTTTCAGTAATGCACCATTGGAAGACATCGAAGCCAAAAGTATCTTAGGCGCTTCAGCGATGAACCTCCAAAGCGGAGATATCATCTTTCGGGTAAAAAATACATCTTTTCAATTTGACAAAAAGCTCATGCAAGAGCATTTCAATGAAAATTACATGGAAAGTGATCGATATCCCCTATCAGAATTTAAAGGTAAAGTCGAAAATGCAGACAAATTAACAAAGGACGGCAACTATACGCTGAACGTAACGGGCGCACTTCAGATCCATGGGGTTACCAAACCTTACAGCACCAAGGCTGCGTTTATTGTTAAAGATGGGACATTAAAAGCTGTTACAAGTTTTCAGGTAAAACTCGCCGATCACAAAATTTCTATTCCTTCCATCGTCGGAAAAAAAATTGCTGAAGTAGTAAAAATCACCGTTGATGCGACCTACAAACCATAATTACTCGAATTCATTGCAAATGAGAAAAACGCTATTTATACTCCTGTGCTTTATTTCCACAAAGTTATTTGCTCAGGAAGACCTTGATAAATTAATCCATATCGCTGGGGTTAAAAATGAAAAAGTCACTGCAACCTTTAAATCCGGTAACCTGATCAACCTTAAGACGACAGAAACAATTCACCGACGTGAAATGGACTTTAGAGTAGATCACCGTTTTGGCGATATTGCAGGCAGCGCCGGTGGAGGGAAGAATTTCTTCGGCCTCGATAATTCGACTGACATCCGAATCGGTTTTGATTACGGTCTATTAGATAACCTAAACATTGGAATCGCCCGCGCGAAGGGTGCAACAGAGGTTAGACAACTCTTTGAGGGTAATGTGAAATACCGATTTATCGAACAAACGATCGACAATAATGTACCTGTTTCCGTTGCTTTTTTTGGAAGTACAACCCTATCTGTCATGGAAGCCAGTCCGGATAAATCTTCGGCAGCAAGCTTTGAAGACTTCAATGACCGATTGAGTTATGTGACGCAGCTCATCATTGCCCGTAAATTTAGCTCAAATCTATCGCTCGTTGTGGTCCCAACCTTTCTTCACCGGAACTATACAGCTTATAACGATCAGAATGATGTATTTGCTGTTGGTATTGGTGGGCGGGCCAAGGTCAGCAATAGGATCGCATTAGTAGCAGACTATACATTACCTTTCCGAAAGTCGTCGAACAAAAAATACCGTGAAGATGTAAGCGGACAGCGTTATTATAATGCATTAGGTGTCGGTTTGGAAATGGATACCGGAGGACATATCTTCCATCTCAATTTTACTAATGCTACCGCAATACAAGAATCTCAGTTTATTAGCGAAACAAATAGCTCCTGGGGTAAGGGACAATTCCGTTGGGGGTTTAGCATTGCTCGCCGTTTCAATTTTAACAAAAAATAAAAAAGCAATTGCTCCATCGTGGACTTGGAATCAAAATAATCTGTCCAACGTAATAAGAATTCAATATACTTAAAAGAATCATCGGTTGATATGTTCTTAAATCAAAAAAGCGGATAACAATGCTGTTATCCGCTTTTTTATCACACAATATTAAATCTACAAATCATTTAACCACTTATTTACCTCATCTTGTGTTTTACCGGTCTTCTTTTGAAGCTTACCTACCAACTCGTCTTCTTTGCCCTCGGCATACAATAGATCATCATCAGTAAGATCTGCATATTGTTGTTTTACCTTACCTTTGATTTCGTTCCAACGGCCTTTCCATGTTAATTCGCTCATAATTATTTTCCTTTCGTTGTTTATTAATAGAACAGTATCGTACAGCTAATCGTTTAAAAAATAATGTTATAAAATGTTAATTCTATAACATTCACCTGGTAAACAGGCGCTTTCTATTCTTCGTAGTATTATTTCCGGTTACAATTCGCCGTCCATACCTTGCTGTCTTTTGTATAACCAATTGTCAATTTACCGGCATCAATACGGATAACTCCTGTACCTGCCGAACCAATGTTGACCAAGACGTTATCCTTTTTTTCAAAATCTACTCCGTTGAGATTTGGAATGCCATTACCAAAAGCGAAATTATAGGTATCGCCAACTTTTGTTACGGTAACTGTTCCTTCTGCAGCGGCAACATCATTGTCATTGTTATTCATATCATCATACGAGATCGTGCCTTCATATTTACCAACAAAAAGATCGTTGTCGGCCGGATCATCGTCTTTGCTACATGATGTAAAGCCTACTAATACCGTTAAAATAAGCATACCTAGTCCCAGTGTTTGAATTAATTTTTTCATACGTCGATGTGTTAATGTGAAAACTCTATTTTATTACAGCTGGGTAAAATTCAAACTTTATGCCAGTCCAAATACAGTCTTACAAACACCCGTATCAAATACACAAGAAGGGGTATAAATACAGTATTATGGTATAAATACAATCCAATTAAGGAGCAATATCCAATTGAGCGTGTGTAACCATAAATCGAAGATCATTCAGAAAACAAATCTCATCCACTAACAAAGAAGGCAAAATATTTTTTAAAAAACTTGGAGCGAAAGCGCATTATCGCTAAATTCATTTATTCCAAGCCTATACTATGGAAATCAATTATGCGCTTATCGTTCGAAGATTCGAGGAATATTTTGACCTATGGAGTTCCAAAGTATACCAATATGCAGTCCATAAAACCAAATCTTCTTATCTAGCCGAAGAAACTGTACAGCGTGTATTTATCAAACTCTGGAAAAATATGAGTGACAAAAATATCGATGCCACCATAGAATCCCAAATTTTCTGTATCACCCGAACAGTGGTGATCGATCTGGTCAAGGCAGAGTATAACCGCAAGAAACTTCTGGATCACGATCAGACATTTGTCTTGCGCCATAGCCCCCAGGATGATTTTTATGCCAAACAACTTACATCCACACTCCATGAAATTGTCGATAAACTACCGGAGAAACGCAAGGAGATTTTTATGCTAAGCCGGTTTTCTAATCTTTCGCATAAGGAGATTGCGGACAAGCTGGCCATATCGACGAAAACTGTGGAGAACCAATTGACACTAGCACTAAAAACCATTCGAAAGGCTTTACTGTTCAGTATGCTGGTGCAAATTATTTTTTAATTTCTTTGGGGGGTACCTCATTTTCAATCGTAATCTTTATACATGAAGATTACAAAAACACTCATCGACAAATACCTAAGCGGTAAAGCCAGTGCGGAAGAAATTGCCGCAGTAGAAAATGCGCTGGCCAATAACGAGTTTTATTGGGAGGATTTTATGCCGGAAACGGAATGGCAAGAATATGAGATGGATTCGGATTTTAAAAACCAAAAGGAAATAAAAGCGCATATTTTCAAACAAATAGGGCAAAAAAATAAAGATCGTTTCAGCTGGTTAAAATATGCGGCTATTATCTTCTTCATTGGAATCGGAGCTTGGCTGGGGTTAACCCAAATCGATTCTCCTAAACATACCACCGCATATCGTAGCGCGAAGAAAGTCCAGCCCACACCGCAGGAACAACCAAGTAATTTATATTATATCAATTCAGGTAATACCATTCAACAAATTGCAGTTCCAGACGGTTCTACTATCGACCTATACCCCAATTCTGAAGTAAAATTCAGTTCAGATTTCACAACTATTAGCGCGCGAGAAATTCAATTAAAAGGTAAAGCCAAATTTACTGTAGCAAAGGATAAAACAAAGCCTTTTCGCGTTCATACGGCAGATTTGACAACAACCGCACTTGGCACTGTTTTCAGTGTGGAAGAAGGTGGTAGCGCGATTACAAAAATAAAACTCTATGAAGGCCGTATTGAAGTCAAAAGCAATCAGCGTCCTGAAAATAAACAGACCTTAAATCTTCAGTTTCAACCCAACGAAGAAATCAGCATTGATCGCAAGCTACAACAGATCATTGCCGAAACCCGAGTCAATACTTCTCAATCCAGCAAAAGGGGTTCTTACTTAAAAACTAGCGGACAGCTGATCTTTAAAAACCTCCCATTACAAGATGTACTTCACATCATCAGTCATAATTATGGCCTTAAACTAAGCTTTGAACCTAAAGATATACAAGATAAATACTATAGTGGAACGTATAAAAATACAGCATTAGCATACGTCAACATGCTAGCTGATATCCAAGCACTCCATAAAATAACCATTCATGTACAAACTGAATAACATTCACTCACATAACCCACAAATTATGCACAATTATTTACCTTCCAAGCATAGTATCCTAACTATGCTATTGTTGAGATCCAACATTCGAGCCGACGTAAACTGGGCACTGCGTCTTGGCCTCATGGGGCTTTTGTCAACAAGCTATCTTCTTGCTAATGCCCAACAAAATGCGTCCATTAACGGAGTAATCAAAGATGAAACAGGAAAGCCCATCCCCTCGGCGACGGTTACCATACGTAATGCGACGAGCGGAATGAAAAAAACAACAACCAGCAGGCCTGACGGAACTTTTTCATTCGACCAGATTCCTGCTGGACAGGGCTATCAGATCAGCGTATCGTCTATCGGTTTTAAAAGCAGAGAACTGTTGGATTACACCATTACAGACAGAGACAAGCTAGCGATCAATATCAGTTTGGAATCGAGTGCGCAAAACCTACAGGAGGTTGTCGTTACAGCGCTTGGTATCAAACGCGAAAAAAAAGCGCTCGGTTATACGGTCGCTGAACTCAAAGGCGACGAGCTGACGCAGGGTAAGGAAACCAATGTGGCGAATGCCTTATCGGGTAAAGTTGCCGGCGTGCAGGTGAGCCGCGCCGCATCCGGTGCCGGAGGTTCATCCAAGGTCGTGATACGTGGCAACAACTCACTTATCGGTAATAGCCAGCCGCTCTATGTTGTTGATGGAGTACCGATTGATAATCAAAACATTTCATCTCCAAACCAATCTGGGGGAACCGATTATGGCGACGGAATCGGAAACATCAATCCCGAAGACATCGAAACGATGTCGGTATTAAAAGGCCCGAATGCGGCCGCACTTTATGGACAAAGAGGAAGTAATGGCGTCATCTTGATCACAACTAAATCTGGTAAAGCTGGTAAGACCCGTTTTAGTTATGGTACAGATTTTTCATTGGGCAATGGGCTGGTCTTACCGGATTTTCAAAATGTCTATGGACAAGGATTGAACGGAACATTTACACATTTCAGAAAAGATGACGGCACCATTGTTTCCATGAGTGAAGCGCTGAAAAATGGTTACAGTGGTATGCCTAAAATGAGTGCCGGACGTGACCGTACGACACGGGCAAGCTGGGGTGCAAAAATGGAAGGCCAGACTTATGAAGATGCTTATGGCAACATCTTACAGTTAACACCAAAACCAGATACCTACTCATCGTTTTTTCAAACAGAGAAACAGTTTGTCAACAACCTAAGTATCGATGGCGGAACCGACAAAGTAAACTACCGTTTTTCATTTGCCAATACAGATGTAAAGGGTTATATCCCAACCAATACGCTGAAGAGAAACAATTTCGGTCTGCGCACGCAAGCCAAAATAACCGATAAATTTCATATCGACATCAAGGCGAACTATATTGCACAAAAGGGACAAAACCGACCTACGTTGGCCGATGCGGCAGACAATCCTGCCTACCTATTTATCAGCCAGCCGCGAAGCCTGGGCAACGACATCATGGCACAGTATAAATGGACCGCGCAGGAGATCAGCAGACAGCTTGGATTTTCGGGATTGACGGAAGGATTGGAGAAAACATATGCCACCAATAGTTCCACAGCCAACCCCTTTTGGACCATTCATGAAAACCACAATGAAGATCGTCGGGACCGCATCATAGGGTTACTCCGTCTGAGTTACGACTTTGCTCCTTGGCTTAAGGTCACAGCGACCGGGGGTACGGACTTCTATACCGATCAACGGTTTCGTTACCGTCCAATAAACACCTACCAAAGCTTGAACCGAAAGGGTGATATTCGCGAAGAGGTCATCAGAGCCCGCGAAGACAATTTTGACGTCCTCGCTAGCTCCAACTTCAAATTGACTGATGACATTAAACTCAGTGCTAACTTAGGAGCCAGCCATCAAAGCCGGTATTTGCGTATGACAGGAAATTCAGGTAATCAATTTATTGTTCCGAATCTCTTTGTAATCAATAACACCACGACAAATAGTTACATATTTGACCTAATCGAGTCCAAGATTAATTCGGCTTATCTATCGGGCCAGATCAGTTACAAAGACTATTGGTTTGTTGATTTCTCTGCCCGTAACGACTGGTCTTCGACCCTGTCAAAGGAAAACAATTCGTTTTTCTACCCGAGTGTAAGTTCCAGTTTGGTCTTATCGGATGCTTTCAAATGGCAATCTGACGCACTGTCTTTCGCCAAAATCAGAGCTTCATGGGCCCAGGCCGGTAGTTCAGGAAACCCATATCAGCTGACAGGAGCATATAGTCTCAACCAGTATACCCATGGTGGCGTACCGATGGCTTCTTATACAGAAATTATTCCTGATCCGAATTTGAAAAACGAATTAACCACGTCGATCGAAGCTGGCGCAGATCTGAGATTCCTAAAAAACAGACTTTCTTTCTCCTTCACCTACTATCAGGCCAAGACAAAGAATCAGATTTTGGACGTACCAATCGCCCCTTCCAGTCTCTATGTAAAAAACAGGATCAACGCTGGAGAAATTAGCAACAGAGGTATTGAATTTGTATTGGGAGCAACACCGATCAAAAGCGAATCGGGATTTGAATGGAATACAACCTTCAATTACAACCGCAACAGAAATAAAGTTGAATCACTCTATCCCGGTGTAGAAAGCTTTTTACTCGCTACAGACCGCGGGATAAATGTGGTTGCAGAAGTCGGAAAACCATTTGGACAACTCATTGGGACACAGTTTGCCTGGATCAAAGATGAGCAAGGAAATAGATTGATCGATCCTACAACTGGGCTCCCCTTACGTACCGCAGGACGTGTAGAAACCGATCTTGGAAATGCGCAACCCGACTGGTTGGGTGGTTTTGCCAATACCTTTAAATATAAAGGTTTCAACCTCTATGCACTTGTCGATATCCGTCAGGGCGGCGTGATCTTCTCCCAATCCAATCGTGAGCAGATCATTTATGGTACTTCTAAAAAGACCTTGGAAGGCCGTGATGGCACCTACGTTGCCGAAGGGATGGTCGGACAAAAAGATGGATCCGGAAACTGGACAAGCACAGGAACAAAAAACAGCAAGCAGGTTGCCGCACAAGATTACTGGAACATGGTAGCGAGTGACAAAGAAGTCATGGTATCCGAAGAAATGATCAATGATATGAGTTATATTGCCATGCGCGAAATCAGTCTCTCCTATTCTTTCCCTAAAAAGCTGATGCCACATAAACTTGTTAACTCCCTAAAATTGGGCGTCTATGGACGTAACCTATTTTATTTTCAACGGAAAACTGATGGATTTTCACCAGAAGCTTCTGCTTTCAATGTAAACAATAGCTCGATTGGTATTGAATCAACTTCACTTCCAATGATGCGCACATTCGGTATTAATCTCACTGTTGGTCTGTAAACCCTTTTATCATGAAAAAGAAACTATTTAAAAATACATTCATCGTCGGACTTATTTCTGTGGCAGGATTAGGTTCATGTACCAAAGATTTCGAACGCATCAACACACCGCCGACATCGGTCACCACTGTAGACCCTTCCTTACTTATAGCCCGCATTCTACGTGATGGTACTTTTCAGGAATCTGGGGAACTACCCAACAACAAGTTTGGCTCTTGGATCCAACATTGGGCCGGGGGACCGGTAGTGCCTGTTTCTCGATATTTTGAAGGACCCGAAAATCTTATTTGGTCGCAGCACTACACCTTGCTCCGCAATATCGTTCAGATCAAACAGGAATTAAGCGGCAAGGAAGACAATGCAGAAGGAAGAAGTAAACTGGCTATCGCCGAACTTTATGAAGCGTACCTCTATCAGCGCCTTACAGATTTGTTTGGTGACATCCCCTACTCTGAGATCACAAAATCCAATAAGGAAATTAACCGTACGCCAAAATTTGACAAACAAGAAGAGATCTATCCGGCACTGGTTCAAAAGGTCGATGCAGCTATGGCAAAGCTTACAAGCGGCGACCTGTCTTACGGATCTTCAGATTTCTTTTACAAAGGCAGTATTGATAAATGGAAAAAATTTGGCAATTCGCTCAAATTAAAGCTCGGCATGCGCATGCGGTACGCCAATCCTTCTTTGGCCCAGAAAACGGTTACCGAAGCCATGACTTCTGCAATAGGTCTATTCTCCAGCAACAGTGATAATGCCGCAGTACCGACCTACAACGATGCTCAGGCTGAAAACCAGAACCCGATTTTACGTCAAATGACTACCGGAAGTGCCGATCTACGTTATTTGGCTAATACCCTGGTTGACAAACTCAAAGAATACAATGATCCAAGGCTTCCTTTACTTGCCGAACCGGTCATTAGCAATGGAGTTTCAACCTATCAAGGTATTGGGGTTTCGTTGACCGATAACCAGCTATCACAACTGATTCGTGCCAACTATTCAACGGCGAATAAGTCTACTTGGTTCAGCCTTTCATTTGCACCGATCCCAAGCTATGCGTTTACGTATTCGGATATCTGTTTTTACAAAGCCGAAGCTGCACTTCTTGGCTGGGGTGCTACACCTGCCAATGCCCAAACGTTCTTTACAGAAGGGGTCAAAGCTGCGCTGGCACTTCCGCCATATAATATGACAGCAATCCCCTCTGCATACGAACCAATGCTCAATCTAAGCGGCTTGACTGACGAACAGAAAATGGAGAAAATAGCGACACAAAAATGGATTCACCTATTTGGCCGGGACATGGAAGCCTTTGCCGAATGGCGACGTACGGGATATCCTCGATTAACCCCCGGTCCTAACCCAGGTTCCACCAACGGACAAATACCGCGTAGAGCTATTTATTCCAGTGAAGAGGCTGAGTTAAACGCAGCAAATTTAAAAGAGGCTGCAGCACGCATGACAAATGGTGACTCGTTCCTATCCAAAGTCTGGTGGGACAAGAAGTAACTGCACTTTTTTAGGCGAGATTATAGACAGAAAAAGCTATTAACAAATCATTCAAAGAAGTGCTAATAAGTAGTGCCCTGATATTAATATCAGGGCACTACTTGTTTCTTCTCATCTCCAATTCGCGTGGTTGTCAGGTCTTACCAATACAATATAAGTCAAACGACACTATCGGATCCTCTTAAATATTTCCGTTTTATTGTGCTGTATAATTTTCAACTCATTACCGCTGATGGAAAATTTTCCGGAGTAATAAATTAAGCTGTCTTTCCCCAAGTCATCATTCCCCTTTGGAGGGTAAAACAACAATGAGTCCGCTGAAGTAAAGAGTAAGACTTTACCTACAATAGTCAAAAATTACGTCAATTCCAAATCGTCAAGGCTAATTTTCTCTTTCTTTAGTTCAGTAATTTCCTTTTCTAATTTTTTTAAGTTTTCATCAATCAGTGCTATACTACCTTCAGGAAGAACTGTCTCCCGGTCATTCGATTTGATCGATTGCGTCGTCACAACTAATTCCAGATCGTAATCTGTCAGATTGATTCCTTTGACGGGATAGCGAGGAAAGCTCCAGAGTTTAGGATAATCTTTTTTTTGCTGATTGAAGACTATCGTATTGACACGAGAATCACCTGGCTGGAGCACACTGTCAGATTCGCCAAAAACAGCTTGCTCATTGCTGATAATAGTTTGTGAAGAACGTTTTTTCAGCACATACGAAAAGCCCTGGCTTCCGTTCAGTGGCTTTTTACCTATATACTTCATACTCACTATAATTCTGGGAACAGGTTCGCCAAAGAAATCTTCGAGTCCAAGTTCAATAGGTTCCAACTGAAAAACAGCCAGCTCTTTCTTTACCTGTTCAAATTCAGTTTTATGTTTTTGTAGACTATCGATCTCATTTTGAAGATGAGCTATCTTCCTTTCCTGTTGTTTTTGAAGGATGTCATCGGCCAGGTCCAATACTGCACCATAAGATTTTCCATCGATCATACCCAACGAAATACGATTTATTGATTCCTCATTATATTTTTGAGGTTCGTTCATTTTAAGCCACATCGCTTCGGATAGTGCCACTCGCAAGGCCTTTTCCAAGTTCGCTTTTTCTTTGTCATTCAGCTTCGCTTCTACCTTTTTACGGGAACTGTCAAAGGACGACTCGTCCTTTCCATTGAGTCTTTCGCTACAGGAGCTTATAGATAATGTCAAGAATAGTCCGATCAGCGCGATTTTTATGCATTGTTTCATTTTAAATAGTTTTAGTATATAAGATATCGGCAAAGTTTGTATAGAGCTAATGTTTAGATAATGCTGTTGTTAAATCAATTGAACGTTCTCTTACTGCTTATTCCTTAATATCGTTCAAGCAGAACATAAGGACGCAGAATTTAACATTCAGTTTTTTTATGAGCTGTTAAAAATATACAAAAAACGTTATCTTAAAAATTAATTCAACACAAAAAGCTACATTTCACAAGATAGCCCCCAACTGACACTTTCCAACTGTCGCTATTGATAACAGCCCGCTGACTCAGCGATAATTTGTACTAGGTATTTTGGCCAAATACCTTAGAACAATCTGAAAATAAAGTAATTATAAATGTTAAAATTTATTTCCCCCTGAGTAAAAGATGCAATTTATCGTAATCTTCCCAATCACCGAAACCTGCAAAATTTGGTTTGTCGCTCCATGAAACCATAGCTTTACAATCAAAACAGATCTTAGCGATCCCAATGCATTGCTTATTTTTATAGAACACAAGGATATCTCGAAATTCATAAATACAAGAGGTGTCGAGATGATCTGTTCTTGTTTTTAAGAAAAATAGTGAGTCGACAGCACGATAGCGAGATTGATCCAGTGAGCTCCTAACATAGCCTATATTCTTCAAATGAGATAAAAGGGAAAGATCCAACTTATCATCTTCTAATACTGATAACAAAAGACGCTCCTTCTCAGATTTATTCTTTTTGTCCTCCAATTCACCTATTTTAAATAAATCAATATCCATAGAATAATACTCCAGTGAATCAAAATTAGATGGTATCGGGACCGAGGATTCTTTTCTCCGCTGTTCTATGGTACCTCCACTATTTATGCAACCTTGCAGATAAATAGCACTGAAAAGTAGGTATCTAACGGTAAAACATATTATTCTTTGCATACAAATAATTTACAGGCTTTTGAATGGTTTAACTATTTTCAAAATTATCAATTTCATTTCATAATCTAGTCGAAGAGAAAACCACATTTCTTAAGCACCCCATTACACAGCTGAAAGGGAGCTGTTGCGAGCGTTACAGATGCTAAACCTAGTTGAACATGCTATGGAAAAATTTATGTTCATTAGAAGTTTACACGGCATAAAATGTAGTAGTAAAACAACTACAGCTTTATAAAAATTAACCGCAACAAAACTTAACTACAAGATTTTTGGTTTACTTTTGTGATAGATATATAATATTATGAAACAGAAATTTTACCTGCCACTTTTAGCATTGAGTTTGACCACTATTATTAGCTGTAACAAAAACAATGATACCATTGATGACCCTAAAAATAATCAGTCTGTTGTTATCGACAATAATGCGAGCCAACTGAATGCACGTTTAGATCATCAAAATGCTGGTTTATTGCCGTTATCTAATCTTTTAGCATCCGGTAAGCGAGCAGCCAATGGTTCGACAGTCACTGCCACTCAAAACCCAGACTTCTCATTAGCTTTGGTCGCACAAGTCGCTCCTCCGGATTATGAAGGCAATAAGCTTCGGGCAACCCATGTTGCTGTTTCGGGCAACTACGCTTATGTAAGTTACAATACCGAAGGCGATCGCTATCTTGGTGGTGTCGATGTCATCGACATTTCAGATATTAATAACCCACGTCTTATCGTAAATGCTAAATTGCCGAACATCGACATTAGCTCCTTGGCAGTTGATGGCAATAGTCTACTCTTAGCTGGAGCAGCAGATGAAGGTGTATTGGCAAAAATGACCTCCCCTGCAGTTCTTATTGTTTTACCGCTTCAGAATGGCTTACCTACCGATGCTTATCGTTATACAGGTCTGCCAAGCTATGTGACAACAGATGTTACTTTTAACAACGAAAGCCAGTATACTGTTTCAGGTAATGCGGGTGCTATTTCTAAAATCAATAAATCTTCGGGCGCTATCGAAAAATCGGTAACTATCCCGGATCTCCTATCTGTAAGAACATACCAGAATCAAGTGTATGTGCTTTCAGGAACACAGGGGATAAAAGTTGTATCCAATAATCTTGATCCGGTTAAAACAATCAATGTGGGTCAAAATCCAAGTTCAGCAAAGCGTACTATCGATTTTTACAGCAGTTATCTTTTAGCTTCTGAAGGCGCTCAGGGCTTGGGTATTTATAATATAAATACAGGAGCTCTGGATAAACGCATTAGTATTCCAGTAAGTCCTGATGACAGCAACATGGATCCGGAAGATATTGTGACCAATGCTGTATCTACAAACGACAAACGTGTATTTGTTGCCAACGGTGGTGCTGGTATCGCAGCCTATCAATTTGACACACAAAACAACTTTAACTATATCGGTAGTGCAAGTTTCAATGCGATTGACAACAGTTCAAGTAATTTTGTGATCAGTAGAGATAACTATGTTTTTGTAGCAACGGGAAAAGGTGGCTTAAAAATTCTTAAACTCATCGATCTGAAACCAACAACTCCAAGCTGTAATGGTACTTATCCAGCTTTCACAGGCAGTACACAAGGAGACCTGAATGTCAATAATGAAGCGAGCTACTCGGATACAAAAACATTTGCTTCAAACGTTAATATCAACCGGAATTTTAACTGGTGTGGAACACTCAATATCAATGGAAATTCCGTTAACATCAACAGCGGTGTATTCAACATGTATGGTTCAATCGCTTTGAAGCAAAACATTAACGTCAATTCAACAATGAATTTGGTAGGCTCGGGTGTTATTGGTGGAACTTTTACCGTAAACGGAAGCGGTATCTTGAGTGTAACTGGCTCACTTTCTCAGGGAACTGTCGGATCCAAATCCACTTCATTTATCAATGGTAGGATGGTTATTGACGGTGAAGTTGTCGTATACGGTAACTTGACTATTAATGGTAGCGGAAAGGTAGAATTCGCCAACAGTAAGTCTAAATTAATTGTTTATGGAAGTCTTACAAATTGGGGAAGCGTTACTAACGGAACAATTACACAAGTCAAATAAGACTTTGTATAGCTATTAAGCAGATCATAAAAAAGCCACATCGTCTGATGTGGCTTTTTTATGATCTAGTTAAAACCTCAGGCTGAGCTGCACAGCAAAATTACGTGGCATCTGAGCCACAATTACCCCCTGTCCTGCAAAATATTCGCTATTGGTCAAATTATTCATACGCACAGCAAATCGATATTTCTCTCTTTCCAGAAAAAGGGATGTATTGACCAGTGTGTATGCCGGAAAGGTGAACCGACCTGTCGCTTCTTGATCTACAGTAATCTGCTCACCTACACGGTTAACACCAAGTCCGATTCCAAACCCATGAAGGGTTCTATTCTGAAATACATAGCTAAGCCAAGAGTTAAAGACATTTGCCGGTCCTGCAGATGCAGGTCTTCGCCCTTCAACTGAAACATCAGCTTTCTGAAATTTACTATCGTTGTAAGTATATCCGGCCATAATATTTAACCCTCTTACCGGGTTAGTGATCAGTTCAAATTCAACACCTTTACTACGTTGTTCACCATCCTGGATCGTGACAATAGCAGATTGCCCATCCTGGCTAACTTCAATATCCCTGCTCATATTATTCACTGTGATATCATAATAAGAAGCAGTCATGTTGAAGCGATTTTTCCAAAGATTAGCCTTTAATCCCGCCTCCCATTGTCCAGCCATTTGCGGCTTTAAAATATTACTATAACCTACAATTCCTTTATTATCGACTGGTGCAACATTACTAAAGCCATTCATGTAATTCGCATAAGCTGAAAGCTGCTCCTTTACCAACTGATAGACCATACCAAATTTGGGTGATAAAGCTGTTTGTTTATATTCTCCATCACGAACGTTCGTGTTCAGATTGAGCTGTCCTCTTGAATCAAAATGGTCTAAACGCAGGCTTAAAAGGGTAGTCCAGCGATCTGTCAGGCAGATAACATCGGAGATATAAGCGCCATAAACATTGTTAGATGCGTAGGTTCTGATCATATTGCCTTTTGATTTCTGAATACTTGCCGTTGCCAATTCCCGCGAAATAAAACCATAGCCACTTGTCAGATTTTGGGCATTTACGGTATCGTATTTCACGATAGGTGAATGGTTGTTACGTAAGGACTGATTGAGATAATCAATTCCAATAAGCAGTTTATTTTTAATGCTACCCAGCTGGAATGTACCATTGAGATTGTGTTGTATGCTTGTAGAAGCAGCTTCAGAATTGTTCCATTGCACGTTGCGCTCAAGCAGTGCATCACTGGTATTCCCGCGGATGAACTGATACTGATAAAGTCCTTCCGTTTTACGGAAATTTCTGGAGATAATGGTCTGCGAAGTCCAGGTATCGGATATCCGGTAATTGATCTCACCTTTGATATTAATTGCCGGAGCTTTCAATGTCATGTCGTTATTAGAATAGGATCTCGTCCAGTCAAAACCTAATTCTTTTGGTGTTCTAGCAAAAAATTGGCGGTTTCTGCTCAAGAAGATAATCGGCGTATTAGTACCTTCGTAATTATAGATTTGTGCTCCAAGGTTAAATGTCAAACGGTCACTGACCTGATAGCTGAACGTTGGTGCAACAAAGAATGATTTTCTGAATTCGGAGTCCCTAAATCCATTCTGATATTGATAAGCACTATTCAATCGAAATAGTGTTTTTCTATTGCGATCTACAGGACCATAGACATCGGCAGTCAGTCGATTGAGATTAAAACTTCCAAATGTATAGGCTACTTCGCCACCAAAATAGTCACGGGGCTTCTTTGTTGTTACATTAATCAATCCGCCAAAAGAAGTCACAGCACCACCATACAAGGTTCCTGCCGGTCCTTTGATAACTTCTATACGTTCTATATCTGCTGGATCAATCTCCCCATTTGTCGTAGCGGGAACGCCATCCACCATAGAAACCTTCGTTGGAAATCCCCGCAAACTGTAATAGAAGCTACCGTCGCCACTACCTCGACCAGGACTCCCCTGCATCTTAATCATACCAGGTACATTACGCAATGCATCGGAAACGTCAGTCGTCAATTGCTCCTTCATGACAGTTTGGTTGATGCTGGTATATGCCTGCGGATTTTCCATATAAGATAGCGGCATCTTGGCAATCATTGTTGTATCCTGGTCCAAGAATTTGTTTCTTTTATATCCATACACGGTTACCCCATCTAAATTGTTCATTTTTTTGATCACATAAATGACAGGAAGGTTCTCTGTATTTTCGTTAATACTGATATTTTCACGGATAATCTCCACGTCATTGACAGAGGCCTGGAGAATGTATTTTCCCGGAGGTAAATCATTAAAATAGAATTCACCAGCGGCATTGGTCCTAGTCTGGTAGGCCGTATTCAGGAGTCTCAATAGTGCATCTTTTGCCGGAATGCTTTCGGATATCATAATCTTTCCTTTGACTTTGTCCTGCGTTTGCGCCGTGGCAGCAAAGGCTAATATGCAACATAAGAAAATTGATAAAACTGATTTCATAACTGAAAAAATAAAAAAACATGAATAATATATATACAACAATAAATATTTACACTAAACGAAAACACTAGTCAATAACATTCCCATTGCTGTTAGCAAACAGCACTTCAATTATTCGACAAATATTTTACCGTTATCTGATACGGGCGATATAAATACCACTTCCGCCAAGGGTCTCTATTCTAGTTTTGAAAATTTGGCCATCATCCTGTTCAAGAAAATGATAGGTACCATCTTTTGCTCCAAAATTGGAAAAATATTGTTTACCATCTACCTCACCCACTGGATAAATGGTTCCATATTTATCTAAAAGAGGTTGATCCTTATAGGTCATTTTATGCAAATCAACCACCGCCAATTTGGTCGGGCAGTTAAACCAGGCCCCGGGATCTTCTGGAACTCTCCATCCCTTTTCAATATACTGCACCAGCACATCTTTGCCTTTGATATAAATAACCGACACGATACGATGCGCATCAAGTACTTTCTGAAGATCGACAAAGAAGTCCGTATCAAACTTCCCATCTTTCCGAACCTTCAACAAGCCTCCTGTTGGCGGTGAATCTACTACAGGCGAATAATCCTGTGCTCGCGCGATATACTTAGATGGTCTATAATACAGGTCGCCATTCAAAATATCTACAGCAAAATTATTATACCCTAGCGACATACGTGAATCACTTGAATACTGTATTGTTTTTTCCTTGTAGTTGAAAACAGCAACCTGGGCGTTGGTCGGAAATTTAGCAAAGCTATTGGGATTTGTTCCTATAGGCAATAGTACGGTATGATCGTCCGTTACAAAGGAATAATAGGTGTTTGTATTGACCTCAGTAGCTTTTCCCTTCGGAAGTGGTTGTACGTTCAAAGATGCAGCAACATGCATTGTAGTTGGATTGAACTGGATAATCTTTCCGTCGGCAAGAAAGAATGCATAAGCCTCTTCCTCTGAAATAAAGGCTAATGAACCAAACGATTCACTGGTAACTAAGCTTTTGAAATGAATAGAGTCAGTCGCCGTTATCTTCATCTGTCTATCTACATGATACTTCCTCAGCATAGCAGAGATACCATCCCAAATGTAAGGATGCTCGCCATAGGAATATATCGCATTTTCGCGCCCCAAGAGCAACATATCTTTGGGATCAACTTTTTGGGGTATATCCCGATAGGCTCCCAAATAGAACATCCGCCCTTTGGGGGTATTCACACGCGTTCCGATTACAATCAATCCATTATCGTTATTCATCTTACTATTTGACGGACTGTTGCAAGCCGTCAGAAAGAGAGCTAGCAGACAGATCATTAAAATAGCGTAATTTGTGATTCGAAATCTGTAAATTTTATACATTGTTTTTAGCTTTTCCCGCATATATTTTCACGTCACCGCGGATGAAACGCGAACAATTATCTTCTGGTGAAAGATTGCTTTCTTGTACAATAGAATGTTTGCCATCGATGGTTTCCAGATAATAGGTCTCGCCTGGTGCCAGGGTGTATTTCTCGCCGTTGCTACATTCAATTGATTTAACTTTGGATGAACGGTTGAAGACCTGAAGATATCCCGAAAATTGCAATTTGCAGTGGTCGTCCAAAATCTCAACATCACCCTGGGCAGAAGTAATGACAATAGCATCGGAGTAGCGCTGATCGCCTGAAGTCCACTGTTGGCAAATTAAACCTATTAGTAACAGTAATCCAAGAGCCGCTGTCAACGGAAGGTAGTCACTTTTTTTCCGTGTACGCACAAGCTTGATTACATTTGTTCCTATTATATTTTCGTGAACACGATCCCATACAGATGCTTTCATGGCATACAATTCATTCGTTGGGAAAATATTAGTTTCAACTGAATGATCATCGAGCCATTCTTCAACTGCTTTGCGTTCGGCTTCGCTTGCCGTATGCTCATTATATCGTTTTAAAATATCTGGGTTAATTTCCAAAATACAGCAATTGTGTAATACGTATCGTTGTTATATCAATTTTTCAAAGGAAACGGCAATTATCTAATTATAGCCCCTTTATTAGTATAGTTGGCCAAAGTATCTAATACCCTTAGTCTGTTTTGATTTATTTTATATTTTTCGATCGATACTATTTTTGATCACTTTCAAAGCTTTGGTCAGATGTGCTTCAACAGTCTTTTCAGCGATTGACAAACGTTGCGAAATTGTACGGGTATTAAGCCCCTGTTCTCTGCTCATAACAAAAACTGTTTTGCACTTGGGAGGTAACTGATCGGTTATTGCATGGATCCTCTTCTTTAAATCCCTGAAAAAGACAGTTTTCTCAGTGACATTATCGCTCTCTTCCTGCTCAATATAGAGTTGCTTAAGATGTGTGTTCCGACGATTATTGGTTTTAAGGTAATCTAAAGCTGCGAGTTTAGCAGCACGATTCAAATAATGTTGGATAGGGATAGATAGTTGGATTTCAAACCTTCTTTCCCAAAGTCTGAGATAAATATTCTGTACAAGCTCTTCTGTGATTGCGTGGTCTCTTACTTGTTTGAAAATAATATTGAATAACTGTTCGGAAGTATTCCCATAAAGGACCTCAAAATCATTGGGAGTCTTAAAATCAACAATTATCGTATTTTCGCTTTTCACAGTTATTTAGAATAAATCTAATTTAATGCAAGTATAAGAAAAGATAGCGATGTAATCCTAATTTTTTCTCAATTCAAACAATTTGTCGATCATCTACCCGCTATAGGTAAGCAGATTTATATATTTGTCAAGTTTCTAGGATTTACGGTTTATACGATGTTAGGTAGATATCTATTTTCCAATCTCGGCTCTTTATGGATAAATTACCTTCTGTTGAAGTTATTTATTGAGCAATTTCTTTGATTCTACAAAACAGAAAACCATGCACTACACTCCTTATGAAAGTAAATGCCGACTTCGCTAGTTCAATAGAATAAGTAATCTTATTGCAAAATAGTCCGTGGGGTCAGCGGAACCTTTTGCTTCCAGGTACCCTTCACTTCGAATTCGTGGCCGGATGTTTTGTTCTTGATCGTGAAGATATAATTGCAAGTTCTTTCGAGGTATTTGAATTCACCTCTCGCAGTTATCTGGGCATTGGGTTTGAGCAGCAATTCTTGTTTATCTCCAGATTTAATATAATTTTCAAAAGTTTTGCCTTTACTGTAAGGAACTTTACCTTGCCAGCGAACTCCACCATTTACCATTAATTCATCCATGAAGATCGTAGAGTCTGTTTTATTGAGCCAGTCAAAAGCGCCGTAGCTGTCACTTATGAATTCGGAACTATACTTTACGTCCTTAAAAATGGCAGTGATATCGACTTTTCGCTCCCGATTTGAGCTATTTACCAGATTCATCGCAGTACACCCTTCGGTACTGACATAGATTTTCCGGCTTTCTTTCACTTCTTCGATTTCTTTTTTGACCAACTCATATCCATCAGCCCTAGTTTGAGTGAAATTCACTTCATCCATTTTATCCGCTGATAATATGCCAATAGCAAAATTCCTAGGCTGATCACTAAAATTTTCCAATAAGGTCAATTTAAGCTCATTATTAATTGTTTTTTCCAACTGTAGCCACCCGCCGTCAACCCCAATCGAACCCGTACGCTCCAACTTGAGCTTTTTTCCAGTGGAATCTTTCAATATTTCTCCTGTAAGGGCATCTTTGACATAGGACACATACCATAAATCCGCTTTGATCGGAATTACATTTTCCTTGATTCCGGTTTGTAAGTTGACAGCTTTAAAACTGGGATCTATTAGACCTCCTTGTGAATTAAGTCCCTCTTTAGAACAGGATGTTAGTATAAGCAGACAAAAGGGCCATACCAGATAAGAAAAGGAAAACGTTAGCTTCAATGGATTTTTCATGAAATCGATGATTTATACAACACAATTTACCAAACAAAATCTATCTTGTAAGTTAAAAAAAACAATAGACCTTTTCCCATCAATCCTGAAAAAAATACGCTTAAGCCAGAAATCTTGACAAACAAATAGAAATCTTGACAGACTAATCATCGCTATATTAACCTTCGTCACTACAAAAATGCCGTTCGTCAAACACATTTTGCCAAGGAATTGATCCTTCGTTCTTTTGAACAAATCAAAACAATATAAAATGAATAACAAAGCAATTTTATCATGCATCGTATTATTTGCCATGATGTTTAGCAAAAAACTGTTTGCTCAGGAGCAACCTTTCATTCAATTGGGTATTAAAGGGGGAAGTAGTCTCAACAAACTCAACACCGAATTAGCAGACTTAGATGACAAATATGCCATAGGATTACACATAGGGGGTATGGCAAGGGTTAATCTTGGAAGAGCTTATATCCAGGGTGAAGCTCTTTTCAATAAACGAAAAGCAGCACTTAAACCGCAAGGGCAAACCGAAAGCAAACTCAAATGGAATGCGATTGATATCCCCGTCGTTGCAGGCTACAAAATCTACCAAAATCAGGACATCAATTTCCGGGTATTAGCTGGTGCAATTTACAGCTATACGCTAAACGACAACTTGCCGCCTCTAAAAGCAATACAACAGGGAATGAAACATTTTGACAAATCAAACTTACAAGTTACCGGCGGTCTGGGAGTCGATATTCAGCGATTTACACTCGATGTTCGTTATGAACGCGGTTTTTCTGACCTTAATAAATCTTTTAAATCCAAACCACAGGCATTTTCCATTGGATTGGGTTACTTTATCTTCTAAAACAATGAATAAGTTTTACCTTTGGAGCTACCTAGGAATCAGGCTCCAAAGGTATTTTTTTTTAATCGTCATATGTTCAAAAAAAACTATTTAAATAAACATCTTTTTCTCATTTCTTTTTGGTTCGTTCTTGGGTTTGCTGTATGGATTCAAATAAAAGGCGAGTTCGATTCGCTCCAGGCGTTACTGCACACCTCGCTAATCATGGCTTCTTCGATTATTGTATCGCAGTGGCTGAGTGACCGGGTTCTACCACGAGCGATCAAGGCTCAACAAATGAAACCTTTTGTACTAAAAGCAGTGCTTTTTGTAGTTATTTTAGCTATTTTAATTGGAAGTATAGATTTCTATTTCATTCTCACCAAAGAAGGAATAGCTAACCATGAACGGACAGAGCTAATACTCACTCATTTCTATCAAGCAATTCCATCTTCCCTACTGATCAATGGTACGGCCTGCGGAATTAGATTTTATCAGGAACATGCCGATATTCAACGTATCCATGGTCAATTGCAGCAGAATTTTCTTGAAAGTCAGGTAAAATTTTTGCAGGATCAGGTCAATCCTCATTTTATGTTTAATGTCTTGAACCATATTCATATCCTCATGAAAAAGAATGTGGAAATGGCCGATTATTTGCTTCTGAAATTTTCGGACATTCTGAGGTATCAGCTCTATGAGTGCAACCAACCGCTCGTACTTTTAACACGCGAACTGCAATATTTACAGGATTTTATAGCCATAGAAAAAATGCGGTGGGGTAACGAACTGGATGTAAGCTGTTCATGGAATCAATCTTCAAAGGATTTATATATTGCACCATTGATGCTTATCTGTTTTGTCGAAAACGCATTTAAACACGTAAACCGCCTTCCAAATCAAAAAGGAAGCATAGCGCTATCCTGTGTTGAGGAAGAAGGAAAACTTCAATTCAACATCAATAATAGTTATCAGGACTATCCGCAATTAGCTTCGACAGGACACTCGGGCATAGGGCTGGAAAATGTAAAAAAAAGACTGGAACTGCAATATGAAAACAACTATTCGTTAACAATCCATAAACTTGACAACAGTTTTACTATACAACTGACCATCGATCTTAACAGCTAACTATTGACAATGGAAGAAATTAAAATGAAATGTATCATCGTCGACGATGAACCTATGCTGCGGCAACATATTGCCGAAATGACCGAGCAGATCGATTTTTTGGATTTAGTGGAAACATTTCCTTCAGCACTAGCTGCAACTTCGAGGTTACAGCAGGGCGATATAGATCTTATTTTTTTAGATATTAATATGCCCTATCTCAATGGTATAGACTTTTTAGACTCCCTTGAAAACCCGCCTTTATGCATCTTCATCACAGCTTATTCAGAATATGCTTTGGAAGGATTCAGACTTCAAGCTGTTGATTACCTGCTCAAACCTATAATTTTCCAGCGTTTCTATCAGGCCAGCACCAAAGCTTATCAGCTTTTTGTACAGCGGAACAAACCCTTACAGGAAAGTAGTCCGAATGACAATATGTTATTTGTAAGACAGGGGGATGCTTTTGTTAAAATCTCTTGGACAGATATTCTGTACGCGGAAAGTATGCAAAATTATACAAAACTTCACTTTAAAGAACGTACAATTACAATCCATCAAACCATGTTAGCTTTGGAAGAGGCATTACCCGGCAACCATTTTTTTCGTATTCACAAATCCTACCTAGTCAATGTAAACCACATTGATATCATTACTGGAGGGAGAGTATATATACAGGAACAAGAATTACCGATATCGCGTACAAAAAGAGAGGAGCTTCTCCAAAATGTTGTTTTTAAGAAGCTCCTCAGCCGATGATTAAGGCATATTCCATTTAAGTGCTACGGAAGTATAGAAGGTTGGAGAAAACCGAGGATCCGCCTGACTTTTGTTCTTGAATAAACTTTTCAGCGACCTATCATTTTCTACATACAATCTAGCGAGTGTGCTTCCGCCGGTCAGCTGGAGCTTAAGGCTCTTGCCCAAATTGAACTGAGGCTGAAGCCCAGCTGTCAATAACATAAAACCGGCCAAAGTAGATTTCCCATTCTTTTCTCGCTCTGCAGTCATACCATCTAAATTAACGACAGCACGAAGATCAACCAATTCATTGAGGTGATAGGATGCGGAAAGACCCTGTGGGAAATTCACATTGAACTTCACTTTTCCATTTGTTTTCCAATCAAAATACAAGCCAGGTAAGATCATTGGCACGCCAAAACTATTGCTCAATACAGGGCCAAAACCAAAAGCTAAATTCGGTCTAATTTTTTTGATAAAAAGCACTCCCCCCTGCCCCAGTACATCCTTACCATTTACTTTGACGAGGTCTGAATAAATCCCAACGGAGGCGAAAGTCAACAGAGACCAATTTTTCCTTAATGAGGTCAGGTATTGAAGTCCCATTTCTGCATTGAGCATTTCAGTCGGGAATAAGGGCTCTTCGTACCCTCTATTTTCCATCTTTGCATAAGCTGCCCCTATCTTCCAGGACCAGCGTTTTATATTGCCAGAAGAATCTATTTTGGTAGATAATGGAACTTCCAGGTTAAACTGTATCCGCCTAAAATCGCTCTTTGAACCTGTCTTAACACTATCTTCAGGGCGAATATAATTTGATAGTGGGACATAATCCACAGCTACCTGTCCCGATACTGCATTTTGAGCATGTGCAGCCAGCGTAGTAAAACCGCTGAGTATAACTGCACATAATACTTGTTTCCTCATGTTTTTTCAACAAAGGAAGCTTTTGGACGGCTCAAGCACCAATCTTTTTGATATAGTGCATGTATACGTTGACCAAATGCAAATTTATCGCGATGTCAAAAAATTTATAACAGCAAGAAGTGCGGATCAAAAGCAATGTTATAGATTAATATCACACATTGCCGGCATATTAATTTCCTTTACACAGCTTGCCGCCGAAGTAGAGATAATAAATCGTAATGCCTGGATTACATCTTGCAGGGGAATAAGATTACCTTGTGTTTGTACAATAACGTTTTCCATTGTTTCATTATGATCAAATTCTGTCGCTAAATAGCCCAAATTTAATATGGAAACACCTATTTTATCTTTTCTAAGGTTTTCTCGTAAGGAATGGACAACACCACGTAATGCAAACTTTGTCGCAGAGAATGCAACTTCTTTTCCACTGTGGTTATCTAAGCCCCAAGTAGAACCAATCAATATAATCTTAGCGTTGGACGATTGTCTTAAATTATCTATTACCGACTGTACATTTAAAATGCAAGACGTAATATTCGTATTGATTAAGTTTATTATTTCTGAGGCGCTGCTAGCTGCAAAATTATACGCCTCCGTAAATGCATCTTTTTCCCATATCCCAACATTATAGATAAAATAATCAATCCGCTGATTTCCTATTATCGCCTTTATCGTCTCCGAAGATTCTTTCGGTTGGGATAGATCGGTAGCAATCCATCGGATCTCTGAATTGGCTCTTAAATAATCTGGCTCATTCCTGGAAATACCAAATATTAGATCGTTCTCATTTGGCAAATTCAACGCTATAGCTCTGCCTAATCCCCTACTTATACCAAAAATCAAATATGTCTTGCCACCTGTTTTCAATATCTCTACTGTTTCGTTGTACTCGGATGCCATTTTTTGTTAGTTTTAAATATCCACTAAGATAAGATTTATTTTATGGCCTCTACTTTGAATCCCCTTTCTCGGAGTAAGGTAATCAGCCCCTGATTACCGGCCAAATGCCCTGCTCCAACGGCAATAAAACAGGATTCTTCATTGATCATAGGGGGTATCAGGTTACTCCAATTCAAATTTCTCCCAATTAACAATTTTTCTTTTTGTTCTTTCGTCATCCAGGCTGGATCTTGGAGCAATTTTGTCAACTCTTCCAAATTTTCTGATTTATAAGCTTGAACCATCTTGACTGTCAATGCAGGGTATTCGTGCAGCTGAAAAACAGATTCCATGAACAATTTGGGTGTAATGAGATCCTTCAGCAAATTAAATTGAAAATCAGGTGTCTCCAACTCTCCTATTACCTTTCCTTGGCTGGTCGCAAGTGCTGACAACTCAACCTCATAAGACTTCATCTTTGTCGGATCCGGGCAATTAAATCCTTTCATCGAGAACAAGGATATAACAGCAACAGGTGATACATAATCCAACAATTTGATTGAAAGCTGCTGTGCGATCAACACGCTGTCCATCTTTTTGATATCGTCTTCAGAAAATGACTTTATAAAATTCGGATCCGAAACAGTAAATGCCTGTAGAGATTTTGCATTTTCTGGTTTGGAAAGATCAACTTCAAAAACTACCTTTTTACTAGCATTGAGTGCATCTAAATTCTTCTGTTTGATGACAAAGTCGTCTGGACACAACATATGGATCGTACCGAACAAATAAGAATCTTGTTTTAGACCATTACCGGAAATTTTCCATAACATCGAACTGTCTTGGGCAAAGCTATTAATGGTTATACAAATCAGCAGCGCCAATAGAAGTAATGTCTTTCTCATAAGATCATATAAATTGATTTTTTATATAAAAAAATATAATTTTTGGCTTTTCACCAAAATATTATCTACTGTTTATGGTATTAAATGCTAGTCCTCAAAAACTCTCGCGGCTGTTTTTCGCTTTTAATATCTTCAATATTTTTTTCAATCAACCAGGCTCTAAAATGCTCCGGATCTTGCGGTGTAAAATGGATTACTTCACCACATTTTAAAAGTAGGGAAAAGATTCCGCTAGCGGCAGCGAATTTTACGATTTCATTAGAATGGTGTCCAAGTTGGGGAAAATACTCCATTGTTTTTATTCAATTCTAGAAATACTTATCTTGCAAATCGATGCAGGTCTTATAGGCCAGCAATCGTTCAGAAAGCATGTTAATTTTTATTTTCTTGCAGTTTTATAATTCACTCAAATATCGTAAATAATTCTAAATATTTCATTAATCAGATTATTAATTTAATTGTTATTTTCATAAATTAATCAAACAATTAACAAAGCTTCCACCAGAAATTATAACTATCCTAGTTCCATTGAATTCAGATCCAATCTATTTTTCCACAGTGAAGCGGTTTTATTTCGACCGTGTCATTCGACTTGACATTAGGAGTAAATCTGAAGATGAGCAGGGATCCAATGGATATGTGATAGACAGCTTAGAATCAAGCCTATGGTATTTTTGGAGAAAGAAAAATTATAGCGGTAATGATTTAGGGATTATTAATCTCGAAGGAGAAACAGATACTGGAGCCCCCCAAGGGCAGGCTCACAGTTTATTATTTTGGTATGCTAGCAAAGATCAATTCGAAAAAGGCTGTCCTTTACCTGTTTCAATATATGCTTCTAAACTTTTCACAAATTGTCGCCATCCATCTGTACAAATAGCATAACATTCGACTTCAGGGGATAAGCCAATATGTTCAAGTTGCAACACAACCCCGTCTTCTTTTTCAGTGATGTCCCAAACGATCGTTGTGCCAATCCACTCTTTTTGATTTTTCAATCCAGGGAGCGCTATCAATGAATCTTCGACATGCCAAACAACTTTTGTGTTTTCATTTAACTCTTCCACTTGCATTACTTTGTAAATAAGATCGCCAAAGCGAATTGTAAATCTATCGCCCTTCTTATTTGAAGAACCCTCAAACATGGTTGTCCACCAAAATGGTATTTCATCGGTTAGTGCTTTAAAGACCCGATCCTTTGTTACCCCCAACTGGATACTTTGACTATAATTTTCCATTGTCAACTTTTATTTTTTGAATAGTACATACGGCCTCGATTTTCCGTTATTATTAACGAATTTATAGATAGATTTTCCAATCGACCTTAGCATAAGACAAGTTTTTCTTTAGTGTCAGGATAGTACATGACGCTTTTATAAAATTTATTGCGGATAATAGCTATATTACTTTTATACTCCAAGCAACAGATTACTAATCAAATATAAAACCATCTATGAAGACTATGCTTCAAAAATTAGGAATATTAGGATTTCTGATCGTACTAAATCTCTCCACTTTCGCTCAAAAATTAGCGGTAATTGACCTAAAGGTAGAACACCTGAGCAATCCATTGGCCGTTGAAACCGAGATTCCGAGATTGAGCTGGAAAATAACCTCTACGGAGAAAAACACACAACAAGCCGAATATGAAATTCGAGTGGGAACAGACAAAGTTTTTTTAAATAAGGATAAAGATCTCGTTTGGAAACATCGTTCTTCCACAGATCAATCTGTGTTAATTGACTACGCGGGATCTCCCCTTCAGTCAAAGAAAAAATATTTTTGGCAAGTCCGGGTAAAAGACAATCATGGCAATACATCTGCCTGGTCCAGAATTGGATTCTTTCAAATGGGAATCTCAGCCTCAGATTGGTCTGCACAATGGATCACTGTCTCAGGAAAGGACACTTCGTCCCGAAGTCCACTTTTCAGAAAAGAATTCAGCCTGAAAAAAAAGATAAAATCAGCGATGGCCTATATTACGGCAAAAGGCCTATACGAAGCCAAGCTTAATGGCGCTCGTATAAGTGACACATATTTTGCTCCGGGATGGACCAGCTACAAGAACCAGTTGCAATACCAAGTTTACGATGTTACAGCATTGCTTAGGGTCGGTTCGAATGTGCTGGGCGCAAGTCTCGGCAATGGCTGGTTTAAAGGCCGTATTGGATTTGGAAATCAGCATAATTTCTATGGCGATACACGGGGACTGCTTTTACAACTTGAGGTCGAATATACCGACGGCACAAAGGAAACAATAAATACGGATGAGCACTGGAAGTATACTTATGGGCCTATTATGGCGTCGGATATCTATGATGGAGAGATTTACGATGCTAGAATGGAGATTACTGGATGGGATAATATTGATTTTAAAGAAGATAGCAACTGGAAGAATGTAAATGTGATGAACAAAGGAACGGAAAAGCTTATCGCGATGAGCGGTCCTCCAGTTAGGAAACATGAACAGTTTAAGGCCCTCAGCATTTTTAAAACCCCAAAAGGGGAAACTGTGGTAGATTTTGGGCAAAATTTGGTGGGATGGGTGGTTTTGAAAGCACAGGGCCCTACTGGAACAAAGATTACACTAAGTCATGCTGAAGTACTTACTAAAGAAGGTAATTTTTATACAACAAATCTACGATCTGCCAAGGCTCAGGACAGCTATATTTTAAAAGGTGGGGCAGAACAAGTCTTTGAGCCACATTTTACTTTTCAGGGTTTTAGGTATGTTAAAGTTGAGGGCTATCCCGGAGAATTAAAATCCGATGATCTAACGGCCGTGGCTCTCTATTCTGATATGGCGACAACGGGTAAATTTACGACTTCCAATCCCCTAATCAACCAATTGCAGCACAATATTCAATGGGGACAAAAAGGAAATTTCGTAGATGTACCTACCGACTGTCCACAACGCGATGAGCGCTTAGGTTGGACAGGCGATGCACAAGCTTTCGCGAATACCGCGGCTTATAACATGGATGTAGCGGGATTCTTTACAAAATGGCTAAAGGATGTCAAAGCTGACCAACAACCCAACGGACTCATACCTCATGTCATACCAAATGTACTCGGGATCAATGATGGCGCATCAGCTGGCTGGGCCGATGTAGCCACAATTATTCCTTGGGATATGTACCGCGCTTATGGAGATCGCAGAATATTAGAAACACAATACGAGAGTATGCAAAAATGGGTCGGTTATATTACTTCTGTTGCGAAAAATAATCTCTGGAATTCAGGTTTTCATTTTGGGGATTGGCTTTTTTACCGTCCGAATGATGATAATGATGGAAGAGCTGCTGTAACCGATAAATATCTAATCGCACAGACTTTTTATGCTCACTCGACACAACTACTGATTAACGCAGCGGAGGTCTTAGGTAAAAAAGAAGACGTTGCCAAATACACGGCATTACTTTCTAACATCAAAGCAGCCTTTGCAAAGGAATATATGACTCCAACAGGTCGCCTCGTATCCGGTACACAGACTGCTTATGTACTGGCACTGCAATTTGATATGTTGCCTGAAGAGCTACGATCTGCTTGTGCCGACCGCCTTGTTGCCAACATCCGCGATTATGGGAACCACCTCACTACAGGTTTCTTGGGTACCCCTTATCTATGCCATGTCTTGACTCGATTTGGGCACAATGATGTTGCATACGACCTATTGATGCAAGAGAGTTATCCCTCGTGGCTCTACCCCGTGAAAATGGGCGCTACCACCATCTGGGAACGATGGGATGGTATTAAACCGGATGGATCTTTTCAAACGCCAGACATGAATTCCTACAACCATTACGCCTATGGCGCCATTGGTGACTGGATGTATCGAACAATAGCTGGAATTAACTCAGCAACAGATGCTCCGGGTTATAAATCTATCGTGATTGCTCCAAAACCGGGTGGTAAATTAACACAGGCATCTGCAGAACTTGAAACGGTGTACGGTACGGTAAAATCGGCCTGGGTGTTAGAGAATAATCTATTGAAACTAGATGTCACCGTCCCGGCAAATACACAGGCAAAAATTGTACTCGTTGATTCCAGCCACGAGATAGGTTCGGGTACTTATCATTTTGAAAGTAGTGTCAAATAAACATAAAAGCCACGTCTCACGACGTGGCCTTAATCTAAACATATGAAACAATTGTATTTTCTGTATATCGCTGATCATAGCGCAAAATATACTCTTTCGGTGTGCAACCGATAATCTGTTTAAATACGCGGTTAAAATTTGTAATGCTATTGAAGCCACAGTTATAAGCGATAAATGAGATATTTTCCAAATGTAAATGATCTTTTCCCAATTGACTGCAAACCTCATTAATTCGTATCCGGTTTAGATAACCAACTAAGGTGATTCCACAGTGTTTTTTGAAATAACGGCAGAATGCCTGTGGAGACAAGTGTGCACGCTCTGCTACACTTTCTAAAGTAAGCCCCTGTTTAAAATGTGTATTGATATAATGACAAACCTTTTCAATTCGGTTATTTTTTCCAATCGAACAGACGGCAGCCTCCATAGGTTCAGGACAGAGTGAATTTGTTCTCTTTGAAATTTGAGATAGTGTTCTTAACAAATAAAAGAAATGCATCATTTTATCTATCTTTTCGGATTGTTTTAACAACATAATACGCTTAGATACCACTTCGAAATCCATCTTAGGAATCTTAAACCCCCTGGAATCCTGTTTTAAAAATTGCTCCAATGGTTCAAATTCGCCCAACATAAAGAGCTGTTTTAATCTCCCAGCAGGATCAAAAAATATGGAAATCGAACGTGCCGCATCGCTCGCCTTATCTTCGGAAACAGATTTAAATACATGCGCCTGATTCGCGCCAATGAAGAAGATATCGTTTTCTTTAAAGCTATGCAAGGTTTCATCCACGAGCAATACACCTCTTCCCTTTGTAATCCACATCAGTTGCGCTTCTTGATGACGATGCAAATGCGGATAGAAAGATTCCGATATATCCTCTTGAACAGTTATACTCTGTCCTTGTATCACAGGGATATTAAACTGTAGTGTTTTCATAGTGCGTCGGTATTTAGGTTACTCAACATTGGTTTACTAAATATAAATAACAAACACAACATATTTATTATAGGTCAATCTGACATCAAATAAAATATCAAAATTTGCTCATTATTGGATAATTTTTGCACTTTGATCATTTGGATCTATTAAAAACAAGGGGAGCCCCACTTTGGCCCCCCCTAATCGTTATTGTGTTATACGCGTTACTGCTGGCAGTTTCACCTGAACCTCATAAGTACCTTCCATCAATAGTTGGAATCCAAATACTGGGTTAACATTATTAGCACTCAAACCATCTATCTGTGCATACTTCATTGGGATGCGATAATAATTGAGAAATCCCCAATCTGTTCCATCTTTTCCAATTAATTTAGCCAATGGAAAGGGTGCAACTTCAAAATCACAGATCATTGAATTATCTGTAACCTGTACGGGATTAAACTTCACATGAGATTCAAACATCGGACGATCCCCTCTTTTGATCACTTCTCCATTTTTAGGATTGAATGCATTTCCATTTTTATCGACGATCTTTAGAATAACACGGGCGCCATCGTTTGAAATTTTTGTACAAGTCACCTTTGGAGCCGTGATCCCAGTAAAAACTTCAGCAGCACTTGATCCTGTCGCCGCCTGATAAGTTACTTTAAACATATCATCAATCGTGGGCTCTACAATTTCAATGGTTGCCAATTTAGGGAATACCCGTTCCCCTCTTGGATTGGTCATTTTGACATCAAAATTAAAACGCCCTAGCGGTAGGTTGGCAGAAGCTCGATTAAAAACCAGCTGTCCACTGACGGTATTGAATTCCATCGGGGCCTTTTTTACGGTTTCTCTCTTTTTATTGAGAAGTTCGACCGTGGTATCTGTCTCGGCATTGAACACTAAACCAGGCTTAAAGGTTAGAATGTCAAATTCTTTAAAAAAGACATCCGGTGCGGGCTGACCTGTTGCTTCATCCTTTAAGTTTAACAGTTCGAATGTATAGGGCGGAGTGGAGCCATCTGTATTGATACGGTCAGACATCGTAAGCGACATCCCACGTTTACAAAAGATGGTATTGTCTTTATAACGGATACCTTCACTCAAAAAGCCGTTTTCAATTTTTTTGCACCCAGAAGTCAGTGTAAAAACAAACACTAGGGTATATAAAATTTTTAAATTCGTTTTCATATCTGTTTTTAGTCAGCCATTTTTCCGGCGTTAAAAAATAAACGATGTGTGTTTTGCAATACATGCAATACACCTGTCGTCGTAATAATTCCTGAGGTTTGACAATCATAGGATTTATCGAGCTGATCTTTGGGAATCGCATTATAATCTGGTTCTTCAGCATCAAGAGTCCCGATAACCTTTGTAAAATTGAGATAGTCTACATAATCCAAATAATCGCTGTAATCACGTGTTCTGCGCAACTTAATATTGAACCTGACATTTGGGATCGCGCCAAGCTTGCTCATAAAATATTTATTATCCGGGCTGAGATTCTCTCTTGTAATCTTTCCATCGAATAGATAAATCATCATCGAATCGCGTAATTCCTTGACTGGGATGTTATTTATCCCGAACTGAATATTTTCGTTTCCTACTTCAATGATCTTTTGTTGTTTTTTGGCGGCTACATAATCCCGTACGCCATAATCACTCGTTGCAAAAAAAGTGACATCCGAATTAACAATATCCTTAATACCAGCGCGATCTATAATCTTAACCAATGAATCAAAGCTACCGTGCTGCTTTAAAAAATCATAGGTTGTCTGATTCACGTGGGCGTCGCTCTTTCCTCCATCTACTTTGTAATTATCTTTCTTACAAGCAAAAAGAAAGATCAATAACGACGCAAACAATCCTGTTATCTTTTTCATAATTCTTTTAGTTAGTGCTTAAACCTTTCCTCTCCAGTAAGAGGTCTGTGTCAACTTGTTATTATTTTTGAATAGGGCTGGATTAATCGGCCAATAGAATCCTTCCTGACGAAAACGGGATTCTGAAAGCCATGGAACAAAATTGCTGTATTGCCTTGTTCGCAATAGATCATAAAAAATATGCCCTTCGAGATAAAGTTCCTTACCTCTTTCAATAATATATTCGTACATGACATCGTCTTTACTCGAAGTATTATCCACGAATGCAGATTCATCGGCGCCATTCCTTTTTCTAAATTCATTGATGATATCGATCGCTTTGGAGACTTGATTTCTATAGAGTGCAATTTCGGCTTTCAACAAGCGCATATCCGCTAACCTAAAGACAATCAAATTATTGCTGACATAAGGATCTTGCTTTTGTGAGGGATTACGGTAGACAACATTTTGGTATTTTATGCAAGTAGCTTTATCGCTATTTAAATCTGTAAAATTACGTCGACAGCGAATATCACTATCGTCAAAGACTTGTGAAGGCATCGCTTTCCACTCCCACTGCTGCAAACTTGTATTCCAATACCAATCCCAAACTTGGTCTATCTTATAAAAATGATTTGTCAGATAATCTGCATTGACATAACACCTCGAATTTGTTCCAGTAGTTGCCAGCTGCGCTGTTCTCAAAAACATATTGGCAATATGTTGATTGGTTCCTTCACGCGTATTTTCACTCATTGCAATTTCAAAAATACCTTCACTCGAAAGTCCTTCGAAAGTCTTGTAATAATTAGATGTATCGGTCAATGAATACATACCATTATTTAAGATTTCATCGATGGCCTTATCGGCTTTGTCTATCGTTTCGAGATCCGGTTGGTTTGAATTGACATCGCTCATTGTTGCCTTCCAAAGGTAAAAATGTGCTAACAATGCATTCACCGCGCCTTTATTGGCTGTAACTTTCGCATTCCCAACAAGTGAATATTGCCAAGGTAGCAGTTCATGTGCCAACAGTGCGTCCTTCTCAATCTGCGCCATAACCTCTTTTTTGGTACTTCGTGCTAATTCTGGAGCAGAAATAGGATCATCGTATTCTTCAGTTACCAAGGGGACATCTCCCCAAACACGTAGCATCATAAAATAAGTGAACGCGCGTAAAAAATAGGCCTCTCCGAGCATCTCATTTTTGAATTTCGTCGGATTGGTCACATCGGTCAGCAAGTCGTCCGCTACCTTAGGAACTCGATTAATAATGATATTGCTCATCGTAATCGCTTTATAATACTTGGTCCAGTCTCCGAAGTTTTCTACGTTGTATTGAAATGTGAAATCTCCGTCTTGAATTCCTTCCAGACCATCGCCATTATACTGGATTGTAAAATAATTCTTGGCAATTGCATCCCCATACATAAAGTATCGAGGGCTCGGATTCCAGTTACCTGAATTCATCACATCCCGTACCAAGGCATAGTTACCGGCCATAGCACTTCTCAAATCGCCGGAGCTTTTCCAATACGCACCCGCAAAGGTTGAATTGACAGGTTCTTCCACCAAAAACTTTTTACATGACCCTAGCAAGAAAACCAGCATCAGTAGCACAGCTAGTCTATAGTTTAAAAAAAATCTTTTCATCATCTTAAAAAGTTAGTTCAAATCCTAATGTATATTTTCTTGGAATAGGATAACCCCCACCGTTATACTCTCCATATGGGTTTACTGCCTCGGCATCAGGCAATTTTTTTGATTTTTGCCAACGGGCTACATTGTCAACTATACCAAAGAATCTCACTTTAGAAATACTCCATTTCTTGCTAATGCGTTCAGGGAGGTTGTAAGAAAAAATAAGGTTCTTGAAACGCATATAGGAACCATTTTCTAAGAAGAAAGTCTGTGCAGAGGTATAGTAGTAGCGATAGGTACCAATATCATATTTGGCATATTCGGCTTTATCACCTGGCTGCCTCCAAATATTCAGTTTATCTAAATCCCGTATCGAATAGTAAGTGAAATTTGATACCGCATCGCCAGAAGTGGAATTATTAAATTGATCTGATTCAAAAAGATTTAGTACATCTCTTCCAAAACCATAGGTAAAAAATAAAGTAAGCGAAAAGTCTTTATAGTTAAAGACATTATTCCAACCTCCTGTCCATTTAAAATTGGGATCTCCAATAGCCCTTTTATCCGGATTGATACCACTGTTAAACACGTCTACAAAATAATCGCCATCAACATCTTCAAAATAAAAATCTCCTGGGTTGAACGTTCCATTGGAATTGCGATAACGCTCACCTGTATAGGGGTTAACAGGAATATCATCCAGGGTAGAAAAAACACCCAAAGTTTTATAGAGATAGAATGCATTGATTGGACTACCTACGGAAAGGATATGTGATTTATCAAATCGATCGCCGTCCATGACCATATCACGGCCACCATTTGGAAGGTTCATAATTCGATTCTTGACATAAGAAATATTTAAATTGGATCGCCAGGTCAATGCGGAGCTACGTGGGAGCACATCAGCTGATAATTGAATATCGACACCTGAATTGCGAATCCCGACAGAATTTGTTTTGGCATAATCATATCCTGAAGTCACCGGGAGCATTACATCAAATAGTCCGTCATAATTTTCCTTATTAAAGACATCGACCATAGCTGTAAATCGCCCTTTATACAATTCCATATCAACGCCTAGATTCCACTGTCTATTACGCTCCCAACTCAGATTCTTTTGTGCAACACCATTTCTAAAGTTTGGCGTAATAGCCACCTGACCATTATAGGAAGTTGCTCCGGAATTACCCTGATACCCACCATTATTGACATTATAGAGATTATACTGCAAATAGTTACTTGAAGGGAGCGATCCAGTCAATCCATAACTTCCTCTAATTTTAAGCAAGGTCAATGCAGGGTTATTTTTTAGAAAATCTTCTTCAGTTAAAATCCAGCCAAGAGATGCCGATGGAAAATATCCCCATTTGTTGTTCTCTCCAAAGCGGGACGAACCATCAGCACGTACAGCACCTGAAAAAAGGTATTTACTATCAAAATCATAAGAAAAGCGACCGAGATAAGATAGCTGTGACCATTTTTGCAAATCGGAGTTGGCACCAATATTATTTTGCAGAAAACCTGTAACGACTTGGATCTGATCCGATACGCCCTGGCTGCCCCAAGCTGATACATTTTGCATTCTATTCTTTTCAGCTTCCTGGCCCAGTAATACATTGAGTGAGTGTTTTCCAAACTGCTTGACGTAGGTTAAAAAGTTCGATATCCTGACCTGGCTATTCTCATAAGAATAAGCTGACGAATAATTACCAGCCCCACTCATCAAGGCAGATGGTCTATTATAAGCCCTATTGGCCATATCTTTAATATAGGCAGATTGGGAGGTAAAAGTTAACCCAGGTGCAATATTGAAAATCAGATTTAGATTTGTATTCAGATTAGAAGATTCATTATTGTCAAGACTGCTATCATAGGTACCCAAAAGATAAGCTTTTTTAGCATCTGAAAGATTAAAAAGTGATGATGGCATACTACCCGCACTCAATGCTATTGGGCTCACATCACTCCCGCTCCCCCGCGCACGCTTATTATACGAATAGGCAACAATGGGATTGATCGTTAGACGCTCATTGATAGCCTTACTGGACAAATTGAGTCTTCCTGTATAGCGTTTAAACCCGGTTGCTTTAATGATCCCATCCTCATCGTAATAATTCCCGCTAAAACGATATGAACTAATTGCCGATCCGCCGCTAACAGAAAGGTCTGCACTCTTTATCTTTCCTTTTTGGTAGAATAGATCCTGCCAATCTGTATTTCCATTGAATGCAGGGTTTAGCGAATCGGTTAGCATAAAAGGTAGATTTCTAAAATCGTTGGAAGAGAGTTGATTTTTTAGTATCCTCATCTTCTGCTCACGTTCGGTTCTTCCGAGTGTTACTTCACGTAGTTCGGGCCGTTGCGTCAGACCTCCATATCCGGTTAGCATAAAACGGGGATCTCCGTTACGTCCTTTTTTCGTCGTAATCATAATCACCCCGTTTGCTGCTCTAGATCCATAAATTGCAGCAGCAGAAGCATCTCTGAGCACGTCCACAGATTCGATATCATTCGGATTTAGACCGGCCAGGTAGTTGGTTCCTGTTCCTGTATTCGGGCCCACAAATTGTTCTGTAGGCTGCGGAACTCCGTCAATAACATAGAGTGGATTACTAATGACATTGTAATAGTCGTCATTGGAGTAATTCAGGCTAACTGCCGACGTACCACGAACAGCCAAAGTTGGCGAAGCACCCGGAGCGCCAGAAAAATTCTGAACGTTGACGCCAGCTAATCTTCCCTGAAGCAACATATCAAAACTGGCAGCTGGAAGATTTTCTAGATCCTTACCCGAAATACTTGATATAGCTGCAGTAGCTTTTTTGCGGGAAGTACTTTGATAACCGATTACCACGGCCTCGTCAAGAATACTTAATGTTTCGACCAGGGTAAAGGTCATTTTACCGGTTGCAGGGATAGGTTGACGCGCCCGCTCGTATCCGATAAAACTCGTCTCCAAGACATCTCCAGATTTACCTGAAATCTTAAAATTCCCCTGATCATCGGTCTGTGTACTATTGGAAGTACTCGTGTTTCTTAAAGTTACTCCGGCTAATTGCTTACCATTCTTATCACGTACGGTACCCGTGATCTGCTGGCCTAGTGCAATTAGTGAAGTTAGAAACACAGATAAAAATAAAACTATCTTTTTCATTTGTGTTTGATTAGGTGCTCTTACTTAGGTTATTCCAAATATAGGTGCCAAACACAGGTCTAATTTTCTTAATTATTACCAGTTTACAGCACTTTTTTAGCAAAAAACAAAACGGGGCGCCATGTAGTCTAGCAAGACTGTTACATTTTGATTGATGGCTTTTTTACACAATTTTATATCTTTAGCTTAAGAAAAACCGATTTACATCGGTAAATCAATTATAGCCCCAGGTACTACAATGACGAAACTAAAATGCATCATCCTATTGTTGTTCTTCAATTGTTTTATGGCAGTTGGTCAGGATGCGATCAGAATAAATCACCTACCTTTCATTCAAGGATTGACAGAGCAATCTGTTTCCATTATTTGGACGACAGACAAACCTGCTACTGGCTGGGTTGAGTTGGCCCCAGATGACTCCAGTCACTTTTACTTTAAGGAAAGACCAAAATATTATGCGGCAGCCTATGGCTTCAAAAAAGTAGGCACCTTACATCAAGTTACATTGACCAATTTAAAACCTGGAACACGCTATAGATATCGTGTGTATAGTCAGGAAGTTCTCAAACATGTTGGAGTCAATGTGCAATATGGAAAAGTAGTGGCCACTGATGTCTATCAAAAGGCACCCCTATTTTTCCAAACCTTTGGCATGGCCAAATCTACCCATTTTACGGTAGTTAATGATATTCACGAACGCAATGAGGTTCTCGATAAGCTATTGGATATCGGCGGTCTAAAGACTAGTGACTTTGTGGTATTCAATGGTGATATGGTTAATAACCTATTAAGTGAAACACAACTATATGAAGGGTTTATGGATACCGCCATTAAAAAGTTCGCCAGCGAAAAACCAATGTTTTATTCAAGAGGCAATCATGAAACACGTGGACCTTTTGCCACTGAATATCCCCAATATTTCCCAACACCAACAGGTAAACTATATTACCAATTTAGGCATGGAAATGCTGGTTTTATCATTTTAGATTGTGGTGAAGATAAACCCGATACCGACATTGAATATAGTGGCATTGTAGATATGGATAACTATAGAAGCGAACAAGCGGCCTGGTTAGCTCAAGCTATTGAAGATCCGTCATTTAAAGATGCCAAATATAAGATCGTAATCTGTCATATGCCCCCTTTTGGTGGATGGCATGGGGAACAAGAGATTTTGGAGAAATTTGTTCCTATCCTCAACAAAGCAGGAATACAGATCATGTTATCAGGACATTTACATAGACACATCATCAAAAATGCGACAAATACGATACAATTTCCGATCATTGTAAATTCCAACAATAATGTGCTTCGCGTAGATTTAGACGATGAAAAAGGAATCTTCAAAATTCTCGATCAGCAGGGGAAAACGGTGGACCAAGTGATCATTAATCCGTTAAAATAAAACAACAAATTTGCTCATGAATGAGGACTATACGACCATAACCGTATGTTGTAAAACTACCGTATAGATAGTTTACTCTATTCTTTATTATTCAACAAATTATGGTAAATTAATCTAAATGAATACAATATCGACTGAATATCTGATGACCTCAGAACTTGACAGGAACGAAAAAATTGCCATCATGGACTTATGGAATGAAGAATATCCCGCAGTTATGGCATATTCCAGCCTATCGACCTTTGAGAACTATTTGGAAAACTTAGGCCAACCCCAACACATCCTTGTCAAACAAAATCAACAAATTGTCGGTTGGTGTTCAAAATTTGATCGCGATACAAAACGCTGGTTTCTTATTATACTTTCAAGTCTTTTACACAAAAAAAGAATAGGTTCCAAGCTACTTGACAGATTGAAATCTGAAGAAACGGAGCTTAACGGCTGGGTGATAGACCATCACATGGAGAAAAAAAACAATAATTGCCCGTATAATTCACCGCTAGGTTTCTATATGAAAAATGGTTTTGAACTCGAACCGCATCAACGTCTTGAGACTTCCAACCTATCAGCAGTAAAAATAAAATGGTCAAGAAGATAGCGCAGGAAATTTACCTGCACTTTCATATGCAAATGCTAATAGCAAATCGTACTGCCGTCAATTTCTAACAAAAAAGCTTCAAAAGAGCCAAAAAAAACGACCCCATGTGCATCTATCAGGAGAAAGAGCATTAGCTGAAGAGCCTTTGAACCTGAATAATTTTCGGAAATAATGAATGCAATATACCTTAAACCATGGTCAATTTAAAACCACTTTCTGTTGAAGATGTCTCACCATTTTATGAATGGCTCAATGACAATTTATCTATTAAATATTCTCTCTCTCTTTTTCAGTCACTCCAATCAAAGGATCATATAGACAATTGGTTTTTATCCGTTGTCAACGATTCTAAAAATTTTAATCGTGGAATTTTCCTAAACGATTCGAATAAACTGATTGGGTATGCAGGCATTTGTAATATTTCCAAGCCAAACAGATCCGGAGAGTATTTTATCTTTATAGGGGATCGCCAAGAACGGGGGAAAGGGATAGGCTCTTTAGTTACCAAATTAATCCTAGATATAGGGTTTGGAAATCTAGGGCTCAATAGAATTATGCTTACGGTATCTGAACCGAATTATGCAGCGATAAAAGCATATGAAAACGCAGGATTTCAATTGGAAGGAAGAATGCGTAAAGCCTGTTTTAGGGATAATCAATTTCACGACAAGCTATTGATGTCAATTCTGGAAGATGAATGGCACGATAAAATAAACCTAGGTATAAAATAAAATTAATCGCTACATATCCCCAAACTATTTTGAATAAAATGTTTTTGGATACAACTTCTTAAAAGCGTTGTAGACCGCTTGATGTATTACAGTGGAATGCAATTCATCAGGCATATAATCAAATACAAAATGAATTTTTTTATTGTTATTAAGTATATCAGATAACGCTATGGCCTCATCATACATTCTCACATCTTCTTCTTTATTGGGCACACCAAGATAAACTTTTATATCTTTTTTCAAATTACCTTGTAGAAACTTCTCCGCTTTTTTCAATAATGACTCCTCGCCCCACCACAAACTTGGGCTTATAATAATATAGTCATCAAATAGTTCGGGTTGTTTTAATAGTATCTCTACGGAAAGAAGCCCAGCGAGTGATTCTCCTATTAAAGTCTGTTTTCCATTCGATTTATAATTGCCACTTATGTAAGGAATCAATTCATTTTTCATGAAGGTTCTATATTTATCGGAACCACCATACGAGGGAAAGCTAGCTTTTTGAAAACCTTCCTTTTCTATAAAATCTGTATTTTCAACAGGGAAGGTAAAATCTCTCCTACGTGTATTTCCACCTATTCCAACAACAATACTTCGAGGGAATCTATCGATCCAGGGTTGTGTACTGAAACGGACAATACCCGCAATATGAAAAAAATCTTCATCAACACCACCATCAAGAACATATACAATTGGATAGCGAACAGAATCATTGGGGTTATAATTGTCGGGAAGATAAATGTTGATCATTCTGTCTTCACCCAAAACTTTTGAATGCAAAATCTCTGACCTCCCCATCAATAAAGGAGTACCATTTTGTGCCAAACAATCTGTATTAAAAATAAAGAAAATTAGAAGAATGAGCATTCTATTACCAATCATATCCGATATATTGCGCTTACCAACACTGTTTTTTTGAATAATCCTATATTGAAATCCTTGACTATTCGACATAATATCCCTAAGACCTGCCAACAGTTTTGTTCAACAAATTACCAGCACAATTTACAATGAAAATTAATACAATTGTTAGTTTTTTATTTTTTGAGCATAATTAAATGATTCTTTCACAACGATAACCCCACTCAAACATCTTTCTAACAATGCTGTTGGTCTCAATTTCCAATTGTGAAGATTCAATTCTTAGAATACGTTCTTCATCGTCAAGATCGAAGTTAATTTTATAAGAGGAAAACAGGCTGACAAGAGTTGCAACAATTCGCTGTGCATCCTTCATTCGATAAACATTGGTTTTAAATATTTCGACTCGTTTCATTAGATCTGATTAAGTTGAATTCAAGAAATACGGTGTTAATCCTATTCTATTTACTCATTCTAAACTACAATACAGCGCGTACAACAGCTACAAAATTTAGATAAACACCGTAAAAAACTCGGTAAGTATGGTAAATTAAACGGTAAACACCAGGTTGCTATTTGATAACTGAATTATAACCGTTCATAAATCCCTGAATAAGTTCAGGTAGATTCAATAATAGAAATACGCAAATGACAATAGCAATAATGGCATAAAAAAACCACGACGAACTTTTCTTTTTCATAACAAGCTATTTAAGAATAATCAATTTAAAAATATAGGCTTCACAAAGATGGAAATTACGCTAGAGCGCTGCAAAAACAGAACAGACACTATTATATACCCTCTTGATTTTCAATATAACTCAATATACGAAATTAATCTATATAACAATAAAGTAATTTAAAAATTATATTTTTCAAAAAATAAAAACAGTCACTTCTAATAAGAAAGTTAATGTTACAAAATAGGATCTTTGTAATCCATGCATAGTTGAATCTTATCTTGTCGCATATTGTGTAGGATACTGGGCTTAATAGCGCGATTGATTGAAGATTTATATTCTACTATATTGTCCCCAATATTGGCCTGAGGATCTTTGGTTTTCACGTTGGTAGAGATGGTTATCAATCCTACTATAGTTAAAATTACCAATGAATTAAAGAAGTGTATCATAAATAAAGATTGAATAGTTTATCAATCCAAATTCAAAAAATAAACTTTAAACAACCATAAGTTTTCGGTGAAAGAACAATTTCCATCGGTAAACAACAGACTTTTACCTATAAACCGATCAACTTTTGCTATAAACAATTACACAAGAGAATTCCATACTAAATTTTCTGTCATATATTATTTTTTTGCAAACAGATTTTCAGAGGCTCTTGACCATACAAAAAAAAACAACGCGTTATAACCTACGCTAAGTTCGCGGTCCAATATTAAGTTTTCTTTAATTTTGATGCTTCCTATTTAGTCTGACTACTCAATTTCGTAAATATGTCCCATGAAAAGAATAGGAACATTCATTTTGACAACGTGCATGTTTGCAACCTCGCAGCTCACGTTCAGTCAAAACAACATACAAAATAGGATTAGTTCAATTTTGGAAAGCAACAAGGTTGGACTACCAAATGGCTGGACATTAACCCCTGTTGGGAAACAAATAGAACTAGGAGATTTACCGCTGAACTTAGTTATCAGTCATCATAAAAAGCTGGCAGCTGTCAGCAACAATGGACAAAGTACACAAACAATAGATCTTATCGATCTAGCTTCACAACGAAAGATCGATAGTATTGCTATACCAAAATCTTGGTATGGATTGGCCTTTTCGAGCGATGATAATACACTGTATGCTTCTGGAGGACATGATAACATGATCAGGATCTATAAGATCAACGGTGAAAAAATTGCATTCAAAGATTCTATTGTTCTTGGCAAGCCATGGCCCAATAAAATAGGGATAGCTGGATTGGCTGTAGATGATAAAAACAAACAGCAATTATACACCGTCACCCGAGAAGATAAAAAACTATATGTCGTAGACTTAAAAACCAAAGCAACGAAAGCAACTTATGATTTGGGAGCTGAGGGTTATACCTGTCAACTAACACCTGATGCAAAACAACTCTATATCAGTGTCTGGGGTGGAGAAAAGATTTTAGTATGGGATGTTACACAAAATAAGATAACCAAAGAAATCCCTGTAGGTAGCCACCCAAATGAAATTACGTTTAGTAAAAATGGTAAATGGCTTTTTGTCGCCAACGCAAATGACAACTCGGTATCCATAATCGATACCAAAACAGGCGCAGTGGTAGAAACATTGAATGCGGCGTTGTATCCTAATGCTCCAAGTGGATCGACCAGCAATGGTGTTGCTTTGTCCACAGATGGTAAAACCCTCTACATAGCCAATGCAGACAACAATTGTTTAGCAGTATTCGACGTAAGTAAGCCTGGCCGATCTATTTCGAAAGGATTTATTCCAGTAGGCTGGTATCCAACAAATGTAAAAGTAGTCGGTAAAACAATTCTGGTTACAAATGGTAAAGGCTTATCATCCAAAGCTAATCCACAAGGCCCTAATCCGACAGACCAAAAGGAAAAAGTCGATCGTCATGCGGGCGACCTCAACAAACCAAAAGAGATACAATATATTGCTGGTCTTTTTAGGGGAACGCTAAGCTTTATACCCGATCCTAAACCAGAAGAACTCGCCCTATATTCTCGTGCGGTATACCGGAATACGCCCTATTCGAAAGAAAAGGAGCTGCAAACAGAGGGTGAAGTCGGCAACCCTATCCCAACGAAAGTTGGAGCCCCCTCTCCGATCAAATACGTATTTTATGTCATCAAAGAAAATCGTACCTACGATCAAGTTCTAGGTGATGTTAAACAAGGCAATGGAGACACTTCACTTTGTTTATTCGGCGAAAAAATCACACCTAATCAACACAAAATTGTCAATGAATTTGCACTTCTAGACAATTTCTATGTCGATGCGGAAGTTAGTGCGGATGGGCACAATTGGAGTATGGGTGCTTATGCCACCGACTATCTCGAGAAAACCTGGCCATCAAGCTATGGCGGTCGCGGTGGTACTTATGGAGGAGAAGGGGAACGAGAAATAGCCAACAATAAAGGCGGATTTATTTGGGATAATGCCAAGCGACATCAGGTATCTTATCGCACCTATGGTGAATTCGCAGACAAAGGAAAACCTAACGTAAAATCTTTGGAAGGGCATGTTGCCACTGGATATACAAGTTATGACTTGAGTGTTGCCGACACCACACGTATAAGACAATGGAAAGCTGATTTTGATCAACTCATCCAAAAAGGAGAAATGCCCCAATTGACAACCATTCGAATCAGCAATGACCATACGGAAGGGATGCGTGCGGGCAAAAAGTCCCCTTATGCACATGTAGCGGACAATGACCTCGCTGTTGGGATGTTTGTCGATCATATCAGCAAAAGTCCAATATGGAAAGAATCTGCGATCTTTATACTGGAAGATGATGCCCAGAATGGTCCTGACCATGTGGATGCGCACCGTAGTCCGGCCTATTTGATTAGCCCCTATGTAAAAAGAAGATCTGTAGATCACACCATGTATTCAACCTCAGGGATGATTAGAACAATAGAGCTGATTTTAGGAATGAAACCCATGACGCAATACGACGCCGCTGCAACACCCATGTGGCGATCGTTTAGCACTAGCCCCGACTATACTCCATTTGACCATATCGACGCAAATGTAGATCTCAACGAGCGCAATCCAAGTAAAGGGAAACTAGCGATATGGAGTGACAAATATGATTGGTCGAAAGAAGACGCTGTGCCTGATTTGGTATTCAATGAAATTCTATGGCAGGGGCTTAAAGGTGAATCCGCTCCAGCTCCAAAAAGAGCCGCCTTCCTAAAGGTAAGCGAAAAAAAAGAGGATGATGACGATTAATGTATATTTATAAAACCACAATGGTCAGCAATAGTATCGGGATTACTGCTGGCCATTGATCAGTATCCTAACTACTCTCCCTTTTTGAGAATCCCTCGAGCAACTCCAGCATCGATCAATTTTTCTGCATATTCCCATAATACTGCTGAGCCATCCTTAATGACAGATTTTTTTGCATAAACCTTTTCATAATTTACACCAGGTTCATTCCAGGTTCCACCATTATTGGAACTATTCTGTAAAAGTGGCTCCAATCGATCCATCGCTCGTGCGAACTGTGCTTCTGGCGTTTGACCAGCTTCAAATTCTTCCCAGATCGCAATGAGTTCCTCCGCTTGCTCCCCAGGCAAAATTCCAAAAATCCGCTGAGCTGCCAAACGCTCCGCACCTGTATTGGTATGATTTTTTTCTGTATCATAGATAAAAGTATCACCTGCATCAATTTCGACGATATCGTGTATCAATACCATTTTGACTACCTTCAATAAATCCATTGATTGATTTGCGTGTTCTGAAAGTACAATAGCCATGAGGGCAAGATGCCAACTATGTTCAGCGTCATTTTCGGGACGGTCACTATTGAAAAGTTTTGTCCTGCGCTGGATATATTTAATCTTATCGATCTCCTTAATAAACTCGATCTGTTGTAATAATTTGTCTGAAAGCATCATCCTGAATCACTTATACAATTGAATAATACATAAAATTACTCTTTTTGAGCTACAGCCTACTTGTCATTTGGCAAATTCATTCAAACCATATATTATTGACACCCACCGGACAATCCAAACTAACGATATAATCGCAACATTTATTAAATTTGATTGACATCAAATCCCATTGTGATTTATGAAAAAAATAGGCTTTTTATCTTTTGGCCATTGGTCCAAGCATCCCGCATATAGTACGCAGACCGCAAGCGATACTTTATTGCAATCCATCGATCTAGCAGTAGCTGCTGAAGAAATAGGCATAGATGGTGCATATTTCCGTGTACACCATTTTGCGAATCAGCTAGCATCTCCTTTTCCTCTATTATCGGCCATTGGAGCCAAAACCTCCAAAATTGAGATCGGCACCGGTGTCATCGATATGCGCTATGAAAACCCCCTTTATATGGTGGAAGATGCCGGAGCTGCAGATCTAATCTCCGGGGGCAGATTGCAGCTCGGCATCAGCAGAGGATCGCCTGAACAAGTAATAGATGGTTGGCGTTACTTTGGTTACAATATCAACGAGGGCGAAACAGATGCTGATATGGGAAGGCAAAAAGCATTGGAATTTTTAGAAAAACTTAAAGGAATTGGTTTTGCTGAACCAAATCCCTATCCAATGTTTCCAAACCCGCCCGGTTTGCTGAGGCTCGAACCCCATTCGGAAGGGTTACGTGATCGTATCTGGTGGGGAGCAGCATCGAACGCCACGGCTGTATGGGCTGCTCAAAACAGAATGCACCTGCAAAGTTCCACCTTGAAATATGATGAAAATGGCAAACCTTTTCATATTCAGCAGGCCGAACAAATACGTTTATACAAAGAGGCCTGGAAGGCAGCAGGGCACCCTGGTGAACCCCGCGTTTCGGTCAGTCGATCCATATTCGCTCTGGTCGATGATTTAGATCGGTATTACTTCGGGCAAGAGGCTGACAAAACAGATAAAATTGGGGTAATCGAATCGGACAAACGGACGATTTTTGGGCGAAGTTATGCCGCAGAACCAGATCAACTCGTGAAAGAACTAGCGCAAGATGAAGCAATACAGGAAGCAGACACGCTATTATTGACCATTCCAAATACGCTAGGGGTCGACTACAATATCCACATTCTTTCAGCCATATTGGAACATGTAGCTCCCGAACTTGGTTGGCGTTAACTCCGCTCTCGTATGATAAAGAACATTCGCTACAAAACAAAAATTGCGGTCATTGGTGCAGGTCAGGCTGGACTTTCTGCTGCTTATCATTTGAAGAAGCTCGGACTTAAAATCGGGCCGGATTTTATCATCTTGGATGAAGCTTCTGCACCCGGAGGAGCCTGGCAATTTCGCTGGGACTCCCTCACCTTAAGTACGGTCAATAAAATACACGATTTACCCGGCATGTCGTTTGAGGAGACTTTATCGACAAAAGGGGCGGAAGTTCAAGCCAACACCGCTGTTCCCTATTATTTTAAACTTTATGAAGAAAAATTTGGACTTCAAGTATATCGACCAGCTAAAGTAGAAAAAGTCTACATGTACCAAGATCGCTTTCATATCGATACGGCAGAAACTCTTTTCTCAGCACTTGGTATTATCAACGCCACTGGAACATGGGAAAACCCCTATATTCCTACCTATCCAGGTGCAGAATTATTTCAGGGCGAGCAACTTCACACAAAAGATTTTAAAACTGCAGAGTATTTTCGTGGCAAACATGTTATTGTTGTTGGAGCTGGTATTTCTGCCATTCAGCTATTGGACCAAATTTCCCAGGTTACAACGACGACCTGGGTAACACGACGACCGCCTTTATTCAGAGAGGGGCCATTTGATGACATGGCCGGGCATAATGCGGTTGCTATGGTAGAGGAACGTGTACGGTTGGGGCTTTCACCTTTGTCTGTCGTTTCCGTTACGGGCCTCCCCTATTCTACAGAAATCCAGGAGATGGAAAAACGGGGTGTCCTTCAACGTTTTCCAATGTTTCAAGAAATAACCGAAAAGGGGATCAAATGGGCCGATGGAACAGAACAAAAAGCAGATGTTATACTTTGGAATACAGGCTTTAAAAGTTCATTGAGCCATCTAGACGCCGTGCTACCAAAAGAAAAACAGGGCGGCATTCAAATGGCAGGCAGACTAGCGACCATGGTCGCTAAAGAACCAAGAATTCACCTCGTGGGTTATGGTCCATCAGCATCGACAATCGGTGCAAACCGTGCAGGTAGCGCCGCAGCTAGAGAACTTCTAAAAACGCTTTCAGCAACCGACCTGAACACAAATACATTTAGTGGGAGCCAGCTATAATGGTAGTTTCAATTTTGAGTACACTAATAAAAAGTCAATTTATTTTGTACGTTATTTAACAACAGTACGAATCTTAAAAATTAAAACCATTATTGTCACAGTTCACTGAAACAAAGGTATACGACAGACGATCAATAATACGCACCAGCACAGCTTAATTGATATGAGACATTGCAAACAGCCATTCCGTACAAAAATAATAAACCAGCGCTGGAAATGGTTACTGGGACTATCCGCCGTTGTATTCTTTAGTTGTAACTCCCACAACAAGCATGTGCAATTACCGGATTCTTTTCTAGTCTACCAGGAAATCGATAGTCTAAAAACTTCGAATTACAACCTGATAGAACAAGATTGTTCTTTTATAGCAAATAAGCGTTATAGATTTTCCGTCTTTAAGAACGACTCAGCGTGTTTCTTTCAGGTCGAAAAGCTGCAGAATAATCAATGGCACCTCATTATGCGAGATATGGATTATCGGACCAATAATTCAGGATTATCGTTTACAGATCAAAATAAAGACGGTTTTGAAGATATTGTATGGAACAAGAAGTGGCAAGAACATGCCTATTTGTTTAATCCAAAGGTTGAAAACTTTATTGAGATAGGTGAATACCACAATAGCAAACCACTTAAAATCAAAGGGAAAACCATGCTTTATAAGCATAGTTTTCCTATTGAGTATTTCTGGAACGAAGAGAAATCCAGGAACTCAATTTGCGGAGAAATCATCGAAACACATTCAGAACTCTTTGCGATTGATGAAAATTATCAGAAAATCAGCATTGCAACATTGGATAATTTCGACAGTTACGATTATCCCGCGGTTGACAGTTGCGTGCAGGCTATTAAATGTTATACTCCTCCCTACAGGGGACGTTACAGCAAAATAAGCATTTGGAATGTTGGGACAGCAGTGGATTCAGTCGTTTTAAAAAGTGACCTGAGTCATTACAATCCTTCATTGGATTCAAATTGGATTGCCAATTATTGGCAAAATAATTATGTTAAATTACTGGAACATGCACAATTATTTCAGGTGAGAAGAAAAAATCCCCTTTTTTATTTCAAATAAGACGGATGGCATGCGTAGACTTTAGATACACCATGCTATTACAAATCCGCTAATGAAAATCTTAGGGCAACTCCATCTTATAATAGATTTTTCAGTATATTTAAACGTACAACAGGTCGTAATCAAAAGCCAACAAAGTTAATTGATGAATTCTCAAATTATCAGCCCTGATACATCCATTACATTATTCGTAAAGGCGATCCTGGTATTTGAAAGTCAGAAAAATGATCACGTAAACTTACCTTTTTATGCTGATGGTTACCCTGGTCTATTGTTTCAACGATGGTATGGTGATTTTACAATCAAGCCTCATGATAAAAAGATGCCGACGATTTTTCTCTATGGTCAGACAATAAAACCGATTTCAATAGATGTAACAGGGCCTTTTCAGATTATCGTTTTTCAATTTTACCCATTTGTATTACGCCGATTTTGGGGTATCTCGCCCGAAAGCATAAACGACGGCTGCTATGATCTAGATGCTCCTTCAAATAGAGCCTTTCACCAACTGAGCAGTACATTATCCTCATCTTCAAGCGCTGAAAACAGCATCCAACTATTAACACAATCGCTCCTCAGCTTTTTCGATAGCAAGAAATATAACATAGATTTTTCGATTCAGCGAGCAATTCTCGAAATCATCGAAAAAAAGGGCCAAATCATTATTAAGGAAATTGCAAAAAAAGAAGCATTGAACATCCGAACTTTTGAAAGAAGGTTTTTCAAGGAAACTGGGGTGTTCGCTAAAATGGTACAGTTTCAGGCCGCTTTGAAACAGCTTAATAACAAAGATTTCCAAAAGCTAACGGAAGTTGTTTATGAAAATGGGTTCTCCGACCAATCGCACTTTATTCGTGTCTTTAAGACTTTCACAGGAACAACTCCAACATCATTTAACAAAAAGTAGGTTACTGTCGTTTTTATTCTATATTGACTCACTGTTTATCACAACTTTTGTATTGTCTAAGGGCGAGCTCAACGAAAGTGTGTAATTTCTTTAAGCCTCAACTTCTTCGAAATATTTGCTATAAGAAAACAATGCTTTGATAAATTAGAACACCTAGACAATTAAGTTCAGTAAAACATTGTACATCAAAAAAAATATAGACATGAAATCGCAAGACATTATTTTAGCGCTGGCAACAATATTTTCGGCTATCATATCAGGTTTGTTTTTTTCGTATACCTTTTCGGTCAATTTGGGTCTACATAAACTCAACGATAAAGCCTTTTTGATGGCCATGCAAAATATCAATAAAGAAATACTAAACTCAGCTTTTTACTGCTGTTTTCTAGGTGCACCAATTTTGTTATTCATGGCTACCATATTATTTTTTGATCTGTATTCACCAAAATTTTATCTAATCCTAGCAGCATGCCTAAGCTATATTATTGGTGTATTTGTGGTTACAGGCACGCAAAATGTACCCTTAAACAATCAATTAGCCTCGATAGACCTATTGATATCTTCAGAAAAATCGTTAAGACTTGCACGTGACGCCTTTGAAAAACCCTGGGTATTTTGGAATAACATCCGAACTTGCTCTTCTTTACTTACACTCACTTGTTTAGTTATTAACTTGGTCTTTTTTAAATCAAAAAATTGATCATAACATAAGGCTAATAGTATAAGATCAAATCCCTTACAACCTGTTTGCAGACATTTCCGCCGAAATAAAACTTGAGTTTATCATTTACCTATCTCTTATAGACGAAAAAAAGCCCAAGGCATGCGAATTTAAATTCATTCCCCCCGAATTTAAATCAAGTGCTAAAACCTCTTCCTCAATACCTTACTTTTATAAAAATTGATCAACGGATGTTATTGAATGTGAGCTTAAATCATCACGAAGGCATGTATATTGATGATTCAAAGAAATCTTCAAGAAACTGCCAAAACATAAATGAGCAGAAGTTGTCTATCAATAAAAAGGGTCTTTACAATTAAAAAAGGAGCATAGCAGTATGAAGTGTGTTATGCTCAAAATAATATACAATTAATGAAATTTTTCCCCATGAAAACAAAACACTTTATTTCGACATCATTGTTAGTATCTTCTGCCATAGCGTTGTTCACATCTTGCAATGGCAGTTCTGTCGATACGGTAAAAGCTATCGAATCAAACTATGACAATCAAAACAAAACCATTACGTTAACAGGTGAATTTGATGCACCATCCTTTACATTCTCATCAGGTAAATCAAAAACTATGGCCATGAATTTCGTAGTTAAATCCCATGCATTTAGTTCTGAAAAATTCACTGCATTCAGCGTTATATTACCTGTAGGGACAGAAAAAAACAATGTTTTATTTGAAATTCCCGCAGATCAGAAAAATTATACGCTTAAGAACTTTTATGTATTTGACGATAAGGGAGAAAAAATCAATCTAGATTCCCATACAACCTTCAAGATGAAGGGAACCGTTCACTACAGTGAAATGGAAAAACCTGAAACTGAACGGGAAAAAGATAATTTTTCCTATAAAATAACCGATGTAAGCTTTGTAAAAGACTAAAATTAACAACAATTGATAGCATAAGAAATAAAAAAGCCAGATTTCAAAACCTGGCTTCAAAAATAAACATATGATGATTAGTAAATGGTAAGTCCATAGGTACAACTTAGTAAATAGTTCGATTTATTCAAAAATGCCTCCACCCCGCCCTGACAACCTACGCACATGTACCTATTATTTCAATTGAACGCCACGGACATGCCTGAATAATGAGCAACCAATATTCTCGTCACGTTATCAGCCTTCTTAACGTTAAATATATACTAGGAGCGCCAAGACAGCACGCAACAACATGTCCGCATACGTTCAATTTATAGTCAAATATAGAAATAAAAACTAATTATATTAGTTTTTATTTCTATATTTTTTAGCAAATACATAAAGACTTGATACGGAGAACTTTCAATTTAATAGCGGGCGATTGGATTAATTTATCGCACCTATAGCCGAAACAAAAAGGTACACCTATAAACGTTGATATGAAGAGACGAACCACCAAAACGATCATATGCTGAGTTAGGCTGTTCCTAAAGCGAACGGCTAATATCTACAACATTAAAAATTTGGTCAACATCATCTAAACTTACTTCAAAATCCGGGTATCTTGTTTTATCAGCATTTAGTGAACGAAGGGTAAGAATTCCGTTATTGACATCATGATGAGCAATTTCTTTGATAATAACTCCCTCATATTTATGTACAACAACCCAATAACGATATTTGTGGGTATGAAATTTTGATTGCCATAACTCCCTTTTAATCAAACGTCCCGTCACAATATCGCCGTCCAATACACTTGCATCGGTTCCATCGGTCATACTATCACCACTAACTTCAAAAGAACGATAGGCACCTTTATGAAACTCATTGACCGTAATAAAATGTGCCGGTAAATCGTCCATATATTCAGCATCAGAAAAGCCAGACAAATACCCGGCTTTAGCTTTCTCTGTCACAAGTTTTGTCTGCATCAAATATCGTCCTGGGGAAACTTCAAAAAATATATTATTCTTATTTTCGTCAATAAACTTGACGTCCTCCGAAAAATACCCTATTGACTTACCGTTACCAATACTAAGCATTGCTATCGTGTCGGGGTGCATTAAAGGAGTTATCTCTACTCTTTCACCTTTTCCATATAACAACCAGTCATACTGAACCTGAGGAAAAGCCGCTTGAATACGTGTTTTCATCGTAAGTCCAATAGGATACTCTCCTTTTTTAATACGCGAGTACACCTGTTCGCGTACACCCAATAAAGACGCGAATTCACGGTTAGTAACGCGCATCTCCAAGCGTAAAACTTCAAAGTTATTATTTGGATAAGTTTCCATAGTCGATCGGGTATTTAACAAATGTTACACAAATATATAACAATCTGACACTAAGTTACACAACTTATTAAACCTAAACAAACAGACAATCAAAATAAAACAATAAAAACCTAATTACCAACAAATTATAGTTAAACAAATAAGTTTATATTTTCATAAAAAAAGTAAAAATATGCTTTTAATAAACTTGTGTGATTAACAAATTTGTTTAACTTTGTTTAACACAAATAGACTATATTAAATTCATAGAATAGGCGAACAGGGTAATAAGTAAATTAGCTATTCACTGGATTTGCAATTAGCGAGACTAAAATCAGTTCATACTTAAAGATAAAAAGAAAATGGAACAGCTCATGACACAACATCCTAGACAGCACATTGTTTACGCAGTAGATTATCATCAACGACAAAAACACAACAGTAATTTAAAAAAAGAAGAAAGCAGTACAATAACCGACAAAAATAGCTCACAAGGTATGAACTCACTATATTATTCATTCATCATGAGTTTCTTGAAAGAAAATCATCCTGAAATACTAAAATCCATCGATAAGATATATGAATCTGACCTTTCCAAAATCAGTCAAGTAATTGACTGCTATTGTCAATTTGTGGGTATACCTTCTCAACAGATTATGGGTGAATATATCAATTATAAGGATATTCAGCATCGTTACAAAGCTATCGCCGTTGTTCTACGTATTTTTCAGCCGGAAAAATTAGATAATCTGAAAACAAAAGTAAAAAGTAGCATATATAAGGAACTTGGCCCTTATTTGAAAATAAATAATGACACATTACAGAAATCTATCATCTGTGCTTGCAATCAATTTGACCTCTATCGTGATTTCAAAAAGGAAATTAAACAGATTGCCAATTATTACCTTATTGACAGGCATTTTGATGGGGTTTAGTATTATTTGTACAATCACACCAGTTCTGCTAATTCGGCAATTCTGCCCGGTTCCAAAAATATAGTCCTTGAATTTTAAATACTCAAGGACTATTTTGTGCTTCTTATCTGAATTGCATTAAAAATAATAGTAACATTTTTTAATCGGAAACTACCAAGACTCAACAAACTTACGTTTCTTTATCCACCAAATAATCAAACCGACCAATACACCGCAACCCATTAAAAAATAAAGAAGGCTTGACACCGCTGGTTTTGAAACCTCTTTTGATTGTGCTTTGCGTAGCTCCATTTTCGTTTCAATTTGTTGACGACTTTCTACCTTCTGAGCTTTCCAATTGGTATCGAACCTAGTCTCAAGCTGCAGCTTTTCAGCATAATGTTCCTTTTTCGTATAGACTTTTCCCTTATGTAGCTGAACAGCACCATCCTGCATAATCTGGATCCCTTCACCTTCAATTTGCATCACATATCCATCTGTTACTAAAGCCTCTTTATCTGATCGAACAATTTGTCTATGTTCCGTGTGCTGTGCTATAGTAGCATAATTGGTATTTTTCTCTTTGATACCAAACTCTAGTGATCCCTTGGTTTTTTCAACCTTTCTAAACAAACCGCAGCTGCTAACCAGTAGCAGCATTGCGATTATCTGTAGTGTATTCTTCATTTTTAACGTGCTTTAATTCAATCTGTAACCTATTATGAAGTTTCACGAGATCATCATATTTCACTTGCAAATCCGCTAAGGTCTTAGCGCAAGACGTACGTTCGTCATTTGCCAAACGTAACCCTTCATTAAGATCTTCAATGATCGTCCGTAATTGCTCAATATCTTTCTCTAATCTATTGGCATATCCTTCCCATTTTTCAATTACCTTTCCGGCATTCTCAACATTTGTTGCCTCCACTTCAGCTTGCTGCTTGGGCCTTCCAACAAAATACCCCCCTACAGCTGTCACTACAGGGATAATCAATTTCTCCAAAATCTCAAGTAATTCCATTATAACTTCCTTTTGTTAACGGTTTAAATTTTTCCCAGGGAAACTGCATCCCTGGATCCTCCTTTCTTCCAGGCGCAATATCCGAATGCCCCAAAATCTCCCGAATTGAATAAGTACGGACAATTGTTTTACACACAGCTATCGCCACATTGATCTGTTTTTCGGTATAGCTCTCCGTACCCTTATTTTGCAATTCAATTCCAATGCTACAATTATTCAAATCTCTTTGACCGGCCCAGGTACTAAGGCCCGCATGCCAACATTTAATATTAAATGGGGCCAATTGCGTTATAACACCATCACGGCTGATATGAAGATGGGCGGAAACCTTGCTCCGGGAATCAGTCATCCAATCAATTGCACTCGTTGCATTGGATGCACCATCGTAGTGCATAATAATATAAACGGGTTTAATAATTCCACCTTTGTTTGGTGTATCTCTATAAGAAACACCGATCAATTTGTTTTCTTTAATTTCCATATCACGAACTTTTTTTATGACTTAACCTGTTTCTACGCTAAAAAAATTGCCATTGTGTATTAAAAAAGGGAAACACACTTTATCAATCGTCATTTAGCTTTTATTTTTATACAAAGTTAAGTGTGATCCTCTGTCGCAGAACGGACTATTAGCTGGATGTAAGCGGTAGGTTACAGATACCGAATATTACACAAAATTTTCTTCGGTGTACACGTTCACCAAAAGTGAGTTTAACAGGATCAACCCTTCATAGTGCCCTCAAAAGCAGATAATAACACAACAAAATATTACTGAAATTTATGAGGGAACATGTTAACAAGACCGTGATATCATTGTCAAGCCATATCACAACAGACCTCACATCATTGACGAGGCATCAAACATTTCCTGTGTTGCTTTGTTATTTGTTTGTTATAGCATAGGATGAGTTATACCGTGAAGGCTAGGAAGTTGGTTCGCCTAGCCTTTTTTGACGAATAAAAACAACATATCTGACTGATCCGCCCATCGCAATGACATAATCATTTTTTACAGAGGTTTCAATTTACACTATATTGCTTCCATGGCCCTGCAGACAATACCATCACAAATCTAGTTGACATAAATCCTACGATTTTTTATTAAATTCGTAGGAGAGAAATCTAAATTCAATAGATTATATGTTACATCCAAAAATGCGATTGATCGACATCGTCATTTAACTTTACATGCGTGAATCTTGATTTATAATACAATGAACAAGTTTGCTTTATTAGTCGGAAACGACATTAATAATATTTCGCCAGGAATAAGCTGGAGTGATTTGCTACACAAAATCAAAGAAAAGTATAAAGTCAGCTCATTAGAAAATGGACAAAAACCTTTTCCTATGTTGTATGAGGAAATATTCCTTAACGCAATTCGAGAAAAACATATTAATGAAAGAGAACTTAAAACTTATATATCGGATTGCGTCTCTCAAATCAATCAAAACGAAATACACCAATTAATTCGGGATCTTTCGATCGAAAACATAATCACCACGAACTATGAATTCAGTTTAGAAGGACAAATCGCCACAGCAAATACCGGCTTAATCCGTGAAACGACCTACAGTGTATTTCGTAAACACCAAATCGGCAACACGAGCTATTGGCATATACACGGTGACTGCCTAAATCCATCTTCCATTAACCTAGGTTATGAACATTACTGTGGCCAATTGCAAAAAATGAGGGATTATGTGGTTAATGGGACAAATTATAATTCACAAACGGTCTACAAGGCTGCATTAATTAAAAGATTAAGCCGAAAAAAGGATACTAAACTCCAATCCTGGATTGATTTATTTTTCACGCAGGATATCCACATTCTAGGTCTATCGCTTGATTTTGTAGAAATAGACCTTTGGTGGCTGCTAACCTATCGCGCCAGAAATAAGTATTATAGACGAAGCGCCTTTATTGAAAATCAACTCTTTTATTATACAACTAAAAAATGGTATGCACTCTCCAAAGATAAAATGCAATTACTTCAAGCAAACGATGTTGAAATTGTCATTATTGACGAAACCAATAAAACTAAATACTACAAGAAAGTCCTCGCAGGCATAAAAAATAGATATAAGCTACCCAGCAAAATATTAAGTTGAGCCACATAGCAATCCATAGATTTTCAACTTGTTATCATGTCATTAATAGAAAAAGAATTTCGCGCTGCCAAACTAAACAAATTTACATTAAGCATTGAAAACTTTCTGAATAGTCTATTCTTGAGGAAAACAAAGTTTATACTTACCAAACCCTTTTCAGCAATAAAATTGAAAAGTGAAATTAGCCATGTAGTTTATTTAAACTGGATGGTGCCTCTCGCCAAAATTCAACAATTCGTCCCCCAAGGAATTGCCCTCGATCCTGTCGGTGACCATGTTTTATTTTCAGTACTAACTTACCGTCATGGCCATTTCGGCCCTGCAAAACTATATCATTTAAAATCCTTATATGGGTCACCTCTACAGAGTAATTGGAGACTTTACATCAGTCAAACCCAAAAGCAATTTAAAGTGCCTACAGTCCTATTTCTCGCAAATGTAATGAGTAGCCAGATCTATTGCATCGGTAGTCGTTTATTCAGTAGCATGATGTATACACATCAACCTTTGGCTTTCCAACATAACCATATCGGCGTTCAAACTCACACCAAAATAACCCCTGGAAGAAGCAATGCACCAGACTTGGAGGTTGTTTGCCACCCCTGTGATCACTGGAATATTCCAAGTCAATTTCTCCAGCTGTCGAAAGATATCAATCAACTCCTGAATAAAATAATTATTCAGGACCAAGCCTTAACTCCACTGGACAATGGCCTATTCCGACAGGCAAATATTGCGTTAAAGTTCGATCCAAAACACATAAGACCTTTAAAAATTGCTTTCTTTAAAAGCGAAACATTAGCTGATATTGTTCAGCATGAAAAGTGTTTTGCTTTCGAAATACCGGCGGTCTCATTTTTTATGAATCACGAAAAAACAATAAAATTATGGACTTTATCGATTTTAGTATAGCTGTATTGCTCGCGAACGCGATGCCCCATTTTATTTTTGGAATAACAAAAGTTCGCTTCTTGGGGCTTTTTGGTTATACGGCAACGGCAAATATTTGTTATGCACTATGCCAATGTATAGTCGGAATCGGTCTGTTTCATCACAAATACGGGCTAGATAAACTTTTTAGCAATGGTTTTGCACTTGGCAGCACATTAGTTCTGATACTTTATTTTATTTTCGGTAGCTTACTGCTTGTGAAGTTCCAGAAAAAATAAATATTCTTTTTCTGGAAACTCCCTTTGTTGCTCCATACAGCTTTAGGCGATTTAAGGTTGTTAATCCCCCGATGGATGGGTAAAAAATTCCAACATGGCAGATAAAGCAGTAGCCGAATGCATGCGATCACTATTTTCCAATGTATCCTGTGTTGCTTCTGCCCCCCTTCTTATCATGTCTTTTTCAAAATAAGATAATGCTTCCAGCAAAGAATCATGTTTCCCATTTGTCAGGCACTCAGCCAACTCGAAGGCATCCTGCATTGCTACATTCGCCCCCTCACCAGCAAATGGCGGCATACGATGAGCTGCATCTCCGATCATTGTAAGGTTAGTCTGTGTTTCCCAGTGTTGATCAAGAGCAAAATAATATTGGGGACGGGGTATAAACTGTACATTGTCATTCACAAAAAACTCATCCCAAACCGTGGTCCATCCAGGGAAATGATCTTTAAACCATTGCGATACTTGCTTATTGTCCTTAAAATCAATTCTAGCCTTATTATAATCATCTTCTAGAATCTTTGTACTTGCAACAAACATCATTGAACCATCACCTTTTGTACCATATCCGATAAATTGTTCCGCTCCAAAAGCCATCACTTTACCACCGTTAGCCAATTTAAAAAGATGAGGAGCATTCTTTTCAGCATCATAAATATTTCCCTCAACCAATGTAATTCCCGAATATATAGGCGTTAGATGACTTAAGTAAGGACGTACTCTTGAATTTGCCCCATCTGCTGCGATCACCAGATCGGCATATGCATCCACTGCATGTTTAAAATGCAACAACCAACCTTCACCATATCTTTCCATTGCAACGAATTGACTATCCCAAACAACGGTATGCGATTCCAAAGCATTCAATAAGATATCTCGCAAAGGGGCTCGGTCTATTTCCGGCCGATTTTCGGCGACTGGCTGCTCTTCATCATGGTCATCAAATTTTACGATGAGATCCTGATCAACAATACGCAGCTTACTCGCAGTCGGTCGATGATATTTATAGAACTCTTCTATTAATCCTGCGCGTTTCATCGCTTCAAGTCCCGTCCCTTCGTGAAGATCCAAAGTAGAGCCCTGTACACGAACTTCAGGATTTAAATCCCGCTCATAAACGGCTACATCAGCCCCCTTTAACTGTAATAATCGAGCTAACGTAAGGCCTCCAATTCCACCGCCAATTATGGCTATTTTTTTATTTTCTATTAACATCTCATTTGTTTTAAAATTCATAAAACAAAACTATTGAGATGTAAGCGATGATAATAGTATAAATCGGTCGTTTTTATTTTTTAACAGCTCTTTGGGAACTACTCCCGAAAATTTCTTAATCTCTTTAATAAAATGAGTCTGATCGAAAAAATGTTCCTCTGGAAAAAGTTTCCCTTTTGCAATGTGATCCAATGAGGACCTAAAACGTAAAATATTACAGTACGACTTTAAAGAAAGTCCAAATTGCTGATTAAAATAACGATTGATTTGCCTGCTGTTCCAAAAAATCTGTTCGGAGAGTTCGGCAACTGAAATCGCTCCCTTACGCTGATAGATCAGTTCAAATAACTTACGCTTTCGCTCATCAATCATAGAAGGAAGAAGTGACTTAATAATTTGCACAGACTTAACAACAAATAACTCAAAATCAACTAAATCCAATTCACAAAAGCCCCAAAAATCAGTCGAAAGAAACTTACCCGTATTGATGATACTGGCAATACTCTCTTTTAAAATATACTCCGCCCCAAGCAATTTAAAGCTGATACAAAATAGTTGTCCGTCAATAGGAATAGTCGCTTCTTCATGGGGCATTGTTCCTAGACCAAGTAAAACGATCCGAAAGTTATCTACAGAAGATTTGAAAAGAAACAAATCAACACGTCCATCTGGCAAACCGATGGTTTCCTTTATAACGCCAGATTCATTACGCAAACACCAAAAGCTATCCACAAAACTTGCGATCGCTTCATCAGGTTTAACTATTGTATATTGTAGGCCATCTTCCATCATCAATTGTCCTTATCATTCGTATTTTGAGTATGCTAATTGATAAAACAACATAAAATTAACGATTAAATCTTAAGTTTACTTATTGTCTAAAACCTGAACAATAAGGTCCTGACTTCATGACCAACGAGCTTATTTCCCCTACTAAGCCACAAGATCATGAAACAATGAATAACTTGCGCTACGCAACCGTTCTTTCGTACTGAAAACGATTGGCTGTTAAAGTCAATGAAATTACACGTTCAAATCTTTCCCAACTGATGGATTAAACAAGGGGTACAAGGACGGATTCCACATCATAAATACAAGTCAAAAAGACATTTATAAATCAGAAAACCAAATATTTACGACATATAAAATATTTTTTAAAATCGATTTTGAGAAATAAAAAAAATAGATCATTTTTGCTATCATTTAGCTAAGATTAACAGGGAAAGTAAGACCGTAAGGTACTATCATTTATTTTTTATTGATTCTATATGTCATTTAAGAGAATTGCCTATTTCTTTTTGGGATTTTTGTTATTTATTGGTTGTAAAAGAGATATTCATCCAGGAATTGTACCACCTGATCCTGAAGTCATTGAAAAAGATAAATTACCCATTCCTACAGGTTTCACAAGTGATCTAGGTTCAATAAAAATTAATACAATTGCCAATGCAAACCAACCCGGCGAAGAATTCCCAGGCTGGATACGCGATATCTCTGGCAATAGTGCGAGTTATTGCCACCCAGATGTGGAATATTTCCCTGCCGGTTTCAAAGGATACAAATATTGGATGGTATTTACGCCATATTTTGGCATAATCGGGTCAGACCGTACCGCCTCACTCTATGAAAATCCGACTGTGGTAGTTTCTAATGATGGAAAAGAATGGATTACTCCGGCAGGATTAATAAATCCTATTCAACGACGTCCGGCACTAGAAGATTCTTTCATCCAAAAGGACGGTAGCCCTAATCAAGGTTATTGGTCCGATGTAGACTGGAATTTCAACGGTGAGGAATTCGAACTATATTATAGAGGTTGCTTTTTCTCAAGCAAGATTTTAAAAAAATGGGGCGCCAAAAGCGCAAACAACAATAAAAAATTAAATGAAGAAGCTGAACGTGTTATTGTAAGACAAACATCAAAAAATGGGATTGACTGGACACCGCTGGAACTCGTGTATAATAGTAATGAACCTACATCTTTTCAAGATAACCATATCCTTTCACCAACATTTGTGAGAAATTCGAAAAACCTAACGACGAGTTACGAAGTGGATTTCATGCCAAGCTACAAAGCACCAATTATGACCAATATCCTATCGCGTATTTCTACAAATGGCTTAGATTTTACCGCTTATCGCGACAGTAAGAAAGTTGAATTTATGAATAAACCTTGGCTAGAATTCAGCAAGGGATATTCGACTTGGCATCTGCAAGGCTCTTATATTGACGGGTATTATTTTCTATGTCTGGCAATTGGAAACGTCGATCGATTTACCTCAGATATGAATTATCTAGCCTATTCAAAGGATGGTCTACACTTTCGCGTCTTCGAAAAACCTTTAGCTGCGGCCAATGTATACCGCTCTTCTGTATTCCCAAAGACCTCTTCCTCAAAAAGCATTGAATTTGGTACTGTAATTGGTTATAAGTCTGGAGCCTTTGGCTATCGTGAATTCACCATCAACAAACAGGTACTGGAAGATGGTTTAAAATAAAACACCTATATTTAGGTTCAAAATCATTTCGATGGAGTTATTTCCGACAATAGATATTCAAGAATTTAGAAAAGACCAGCTTGCAGGTAATCAAGGATATTTATACTCAGAATTACGTGGTGAACATCATATAGCGCGTCCACATCAACATCACTTTTTTTTATTGGTTCTTTTTGACCAAGCAGAAGGTGTCCATACGATTGATTTTAAAGATTATCACATTGATCGTCATCAAATCCATATCCTGTTTCCAAAACAAGTTCATAGCTGGAAATTAGGGGCCAATACAACTGGTTTCCAATTGATGGTTGATAGAGAATACTTCGAGAAATTTTCACCCAATTTCCGTTTTTCATTCGCTTACTATCAACGTAATCCTGTCATCTCACTCTCCAACGAAACATTTGCTCTACTTTATTATGAATTTAATGCGATAAGAAAAGAACTTGAGGACCACAATTGCGTTCCTGCTATTATCTATTCTCGCACAGCTGTGATCGCATCGATACTAAGCAAAGAGGTACAAAAGGTAGTCCAAAATGAACAAAATAATGAATCCAATCCACGTCTCTTAAAGTTACAGGAGTTAATTGATATCCATTTTCGGCATGAGAAGTCGGTATCTTTCTATGCGAAAGAACTTAATATATCCACCCCGCACCTTACTAAAATCTGCCGTCAAAAACTCGAAGTATCTCCAAGCCAGCTCATTCAGCAACGAACTATCTTGGAAGCAAAACGATTGTTAAAAGCAACCGATCTATCTATCAAAGAAATTTCGTTCAAACTTGGTTTCGTCGACTCTCCTTACTTCTCTAATTTCTTCAAACAACATACAGGCCTGAATCCAAAGCACTTTAGAACGGACTGAGGTTCGCCAATACCTAGCATAAATTAAATTTTGCTCCAATACTTCTCCGTTAAAAATAAATAGCAAGTCCATTTGCGAAACAAAAACTTGTTATTTTCACATAAAAATACCATTATCAATGATTTCTGAATTTATTAACCTTGTAGTGGACGCAACTCTTTTCATCTTTGGCCAAGGTTCCAGTAACGAACGGCCAGAGAAAGAAAAAATAATTTCAAATTTGTGCCTCTCTTTGACGCTAGTTACTGCTTTGGTTGTTACGCTACTTCGCCACAGTCGGGTTGCACCAATTGATTTCTTTTGGATTATACCTGTTAGTTTATTAACGGGTTTCATCCTACTTTTTATCCCGCTTCGACTACGTTGGATAGCACCATGGAGAATCGCGACATACATCAAAGCTTCTCTTAGTTTTTCCTGCTTAGTTTGGATTGCAATTCTTATTTTTATCTTTTGACTTTAACGCGCTAAAAATGGCAATAAAAGATATTAAAATTGTAAAAACTGAAATTCTATCAGACAACTGGTACACTTTAAAAAAAGTGACTTATCAATACAGCAAACCCGATGGCACGGTACAGCAACAAAGCCGAGAAGCTTATGATCGTGGCAATGGAGCTGTCATTTTACTCTATAATACCAGTACTCAAACAGTCATATTAACAAGACAATTTCGAATACCCACCTACATCAACGGGAATGAGTCAGGCATGCTTATCGAAGCTTGTGCAGGTCTTCTTGATCAAGATTCTCCCCACGACTGTATACGAAGGGAAACAGAAGAAGAAACAGGCTATCAGATCAAGGACGCAAAAAAGATATTTGAAGCTTATATGTCTCCAGGTTCTGTAACTGAAATTCTACATTTTTTTATAGCAGAATACACCAATAACATGAAAGTTGGCGATGGCGGTGGTTTAGAAGAAGAGGAAGAGCATATTGAAATTCTAGAAATCAATATCGAAGAAGCACTACATATGATTGATACAGGTGAAATCAAAGATGGAAAAACCATTATGCTACTACAATATATTCGTTTAAAAAATATACTGTAGACGCCTATTTTAGATGATTAGGGCTACTGATTAACTTTCTCAAAGATAAACTTTGGGTCTTGGAAATTGACGGTTGAAGGTATATAATGTGGAATTCCCATATACACTTGCTCCGTTCCTGTACCTAAAATATACAGAGACCCTTTTTTTAATAAAACAAAGGGTCTTCTTTTTTTCTGTCCCCAGCCAAATGGCGTATAATAATAATCCCCAAGCAATGTGTCCTTTTGGATATTCCCGCGAATATCTCCCGAATCAACCTCACCTCCAGGTCTATAAAAGAACAATTTGCCATGAAAACGGCTCTCAAAAAGATTAAGATCCAGACGGGCGCTATCCCGTTCATTATGCGCCATATAACTCAATACTTTAGTATCTCTCCTCCGCTCTTCACAGCTTATCAACAGCAGAGCCGAAAAAATAAAATAAACAGCAATCGAAAATAAACGCATTTTTCTTTTGATCTACGATAATTAACCCTGCCTCAAGATAAACACAAAATTCAACAATACACAAGGAAATTGACATAAGATGCTTTTTCCAAACTCGATTTACTTAGATCCTCTATCTAAGAGAACTTAATACGACCTACACTTCACCAAATCTCCTATTTTTTTCCTTCCATTCAACATAGTTCGCTTTTAAGCAGTGCCCACAAGGACGATATTGATGCTGTAGCGCTTCTTGCTCAGTGGCAAAAAAGACCCTGTTCTCCCGCTTCATCCTTTTTCCCGAAATACAACAAAGCAATCCATAAATTTTTAGTTTTTCATTGCCTCCTAAGCGAATTTCTCCCGTTCGAATCTTGGCGTGCAATGAAGCATCTGATATATTTTTATGCCATTCCATTGTGCGGGTTTTATCTCTCGGCGTCGTGAAAAATAATACCCAACGCATGGCGTTCACCTGCCGTAACTTCACTCACCCCGTGTTTCATATTAACCCTAAAATATCCGATTCGTCCTTCCTCAGGCCTAAAATTTGTCGCAAATAGGACGAGATCTCCCTTTTGGGGTTTCAAAACAATAGCCTTTGACTGCGCTCTAGGTATTTGTTGCGTTAGTACAAATTCCCCCCCTGTAAAATCTATTTCTGGCTCGTTCAACATAAACACCGCTTGCATCGGAAAATAGATTTCTCCATATAAGTCCTGATGTAGGGTATTGAAACCTCCTTGACTATATTTCAAAATCAATACTGTTGCCTGTTCTTGTCCTTTCAAGCGGCAATCCGTCAAAAGGTCTTCATGTTTCATCGAAAACGATTTATCGACTTTCAGCGCGCGAAACCAAGCATTAGCAATGACGGCCAGATGGGGATAAAGTTGGGATCGAATCGTTTGAATCAACTCTGGTAGTGGGTAGTCAAAATATTTGTACTCTCCTATTCCGAATCGATATCTCTCCATAACGACAGTTTTACGGTAGAGCGTCGAATCGCTATACCCTTTTTTTAATAGATCGCATTGTAAATCTGTCAATAGATTTGGAATGACCACATAACCCTGTTTATGCATTTCTTCTGTAATCGCAGGCCAATCTAGATTTTCTATGTTTTGAATGACATTTTCCATACCACGAATCTCCACATTATAGTCCTGTCAAAAAATCCGAAATATGCTAAAATGATGTATAATAGATGGAACGTGAACATTTATAGCTCAAGACAATCCATATCAAAAAAAAGGATTAAATACAGGCAGGTGTATTTAATCCTTTTTTTTTGATATCATATCGTATTAAAACTAGCTATTTCCAACATTATTCACGATTTTTTCTGCCAAGGCTTTAAGCTGAACCATATCAGCATAGTCGAGCTTTAGGGCTTCAAAAATCTGCATGGGAACACAGCTCGCCTTTTCCTTTAATTGCAATCCTTGTGCGGTAAGCTGTACTTTCACCACGCGTTCATCTTCTTTGCTTCGTGTCCGGGTAAGCAATGCTTTCGTCTCCAAACGTTTCAACAGTGGCGTAAGCGTTCCATTATCTAGAAATAGCTTAGCCCCTAATTGATTTACTGTTTGCTCATCATTCTCCCATAAAGCCATCATGGTGATATACTGGGGATAGGTCAAGTCAATCTCTTCAAGGATAGTTCGATATTGCTGCATAATTTCCCTATGTAGCACATAGACTGAAAAGCAAAGCTGCTTATCTAATTTTAATAAATCATCCATCTTACAAAGATATTGAGTTTTTAAGGGATTGAAAAACAGTAATCAACTATTTGTACTCAACAACAAAATCTTCCTTGGGTATTCGAACCTTCTTCATTGTTGAGATCCAATCCCGGGAACTGTCTGCGACACCAACATACATTAACGAGACACTTTTTAATCCATGTTTTTCCAATTGCAATACCGTATCCACCACATGGTTATCGAAGCCTTCTGCAGGGGTAGAATCAACACGAAGTTCAGCTGCCTGAGCCAAAGCCAAACCTAAGGCTATATAAGTCTGTCTTGCCGTGTGCGCAAAATTTCTTTCTGCAGCTTCATTCAGATAAATTGACTTTAACTTCTCGGTATAGGAACCAAAACGTCCACGAGGTAGTTCTCGTTCATCCGTTGTAAAATCATAAACTTTATCAATACGTTCTTCCGTATAACGATCCCATGCAGCGAAAACAAGCACATGTGAACATTCACGCATACAGTCTGGATTTAGTGCTCCTTTTGCCAATTCTTCTTTCAATGCCTGATTTTCAACAATCAATATCTTAAATGGCTGTAAGCCCGAAGAAGTAGGTGCAAACCGTGCAGCCTCAACGATTTTATCTACATTTTCCTGACTGACTTTTTTTGTCGGATCATATGCTTTCACAGCATGACGCCATTTTAAATCTTCTATTAGTGACATATAATTATTTAATTATTTTAAGAAAATCATGGATAATATTGCTAACAATGCAGGAACTCCTTGTACAAAAAATATCTTTTTGCTCGCTGTGATTCCACCGAAAACACCAGCCACAAGGACACAGCCTAGAAAAAACAGGCGTACATTTCCACTCCAGACCGGATCATTGATAAAAAAGGACCAAGCTAAACCCCCAACTAAAAAACCATTGTATAAGCCTTGATTTGCGGCAAGCCCTTTAGTGGGTTTGAAAAGCTCGGCAGGGAGAGCCTTGCCAAAACTACGTTTTCCTGCAGTTTCCCAAGCAAACATTTCCATCCATACAATGTATACATGTTCTAAAAGTACGAGCGCTGTCAGCACATTAGCCAAGTTATTCATCTATTATTCGTTAGTTGATACCGTCAATTTGACATCCATATTGCCTCTTGTTGCATTTGAATAAGGGCACACTTGATGTGCTTTTTCAATCAATTGCTGGGCGACTTCCAAACTCACTCCCGGAATATTGGCATGTAATTCTGCTGCAAGCCCAAAGCCTCCATTTTCCAATTGCCCTATGCTCACACGAGCAGTGACAGAAGTTTCTCCAGTTTTTACCTTTTCTGATCTGATCACCAAATTCAAGGCACTATCAAAGCAGGCGGCATAACCGGCAGCGAAAAGCATCTCTGGGTTAGCATAATCGTCATTTGCTCCACCAAGACCTTTAGGCATGCGAACCGCTAAATCCAGTACACCATTTTCACTTGTTACCTGACCGTTTCGTCCTCCTTTGGCTGTCGCGCCGATGTTATATAACGTTTTCATATCTTAATTTGTTTTGACTGCACAAATGTATATCAAGAAATTATATTGTGCAAAATATAATATTGCAATTTACATTAAGATGAGAATAGCGAAATCCAAAGATATCACCGTAAGTTTTGAATTTAATATAAAACAATTACATTTGATTATTGCAAATAGATTTTAAATGAAAACGACTTCCATAGAACAGTTTTATCAGGAGATCAATGCCGGTATTCCAAAGGAAATAGCAAGAGAAATTGGTCATTTTAATGTATTCAGCTTTGAGGAGCTTGCGGCTAAATTAAAAGACAAACCGGTCATGCCCTACAATAAGCGTACCTACTACAAAATAAGCTTAATCACAGGGAAAAACATAGCCGAATATGCCGATAAGGTAATCGAAATTGATGAATCCGCGCTTGTATTTGCCACACCGAAAGTTCCTTACCATTGGATACCAAAGGACGAAGATCAAAAAGGTTATTTTTGTGTTTTCACCGATGAATTTCTGGCAAGGAATAAAAGTGGTGTGATCATAGATGATCTGCCGATCTTTCAACCTGGAGGACTTCCTATTTTTCAAATATCACCTGAGCAACGAATTGAAGTAGAGGAAATTTTTCTAAAAATGAATAAAGAGCTATCTTCAGATTACGTCTTTAAATATGATCTACTGCGAAATTATGTTCTGGAAATTATCCACTATGGGCAAAAACTCCAGCCAAAGAGTATAACGAATCCAACGTCTAATGCCTCAAATAGAATTACATCTCTATTTATAGAATTGCTAGAAAGGCAATTCCCCATTGAATCCCCAATGCAACGCCTACAACTACGAACAGCTAATGATTTTGCGGAACGGCTTGCCATACATGTCAACCACCTGAATAAAACCCTAAAAGAAAATACAGGTAAAACAACAAGCCATGTCATTGCCGCAAGGATCGTACAGGAAGCTAAAATATTGCTACGACAAACCGATTGGAACATTTCTGAAATCGCATTTTCACTTGGCTTTGAAGAGATAGCCCACTTTTCAAATTTTTTCAAAAAACAGACAGGTTTGGCACCAAACAATTTCCGCTCTCAAACGTTATAATTTGAATTTTACAAATATCCATTTGCTTATTGCAAAGGAGAATCCGTCTTTTTAAGGGACCTTTGTGTTGTTGAATCTTAAAACAAATCAAAAATGACTACAAATAAAATAGCTTTGGTAACAGGCGGAAGTCGTGGCTTAGGTAGAAACATGGCAATTAATCTCGCGAAAAAAGGAATCGATGTCATCTTAACCTATAACAGTAATCGAGAAGAAGCAGATCATGTGGTTTCACATATACAGTGTTTGGGACAAAAGGCTGTCGCATTCCAATTAGACGCAGGTAATGTGCAGTCTTTTGATCTCTTCATCGAACGAGTTACACAGCATATAAAACAAGAAACAGGACAACCAAACTTCGATTTCCTAATCAATAATGCCGGAACAGCATTATACGCCCCTTTCATGGAAACTACGGAAGAGCAATTCGATACAGCTTATAACATCCATTATAAAGGGGTATTTTTTCTCACGCAGAAAGCTCTTCCCTATTTGAATGATGGCGGACGTATTATCAATATTTCTTCTGGTCTCGCGCGTTTTGCATTTCCGGGATCATCTGCCTATGGCTCGATGAAAGGAGCAATCGAAGTACTGACGAGGTATCTTGCCAAAGAACTCGGTCCTCGAGGTATTGCAGCAAACGTTGTTGCTCCTGGCGCGATCGAGACTGATTTTGGTGGCGGGCATGTGCGGGATAACAAAGAAACAAATGCGCATATTGCAGCTGTTACAGCTTTAGGACGTGCTGGTGTACCTGACGATATCGGCGGTGTGGTTGCCTTCCTTTGTACCGAAGACGCAAGATGGATCAACGGCCAACGTATTGAGGTATCCGGTGGAATGAATCTTTAGTAACGTACCACCTAAAATAAGCACATAGCTGAGGCTATTAGCTATGTGCTTATTTTAAAGTATTTCTTCACCAATTTCAACCAATTACTCCCCTTTTAGCACAAAAATTATAATGCTATTATCATTTTCTTCCTTACCTCGTAAATTGTAGATTGACTGATTACCCGAATGATTATGTTTGTAGCATAAGAATATGATACAACTTGCCATAATAAGTGATATTCATGCCAATTTAATTGCATTGGATGCGGTATTAACAGATATCAAAAATAGAAGATTAACACAAATCTACTGCTTAGGTGATCTTGTTGATTTCGCTCCCTGGGGGAATGAAGTCATTGACAGAATACAAGAAAAAAACATTCCATGTCTACTGGGAAACCATGACCAAAGAATTGCTTTTGACGAAGCCATTATCCCTTTACCACACCATGATGTAATAGAGACTTCAAATCGAGAAATCGCCATCAACCTAAGTAAGAAGGAGATATCGGCCCCTCATAAAAAGTGGTTAGCAACATTACCCTACAACATTGAACTAACCTTCAAGCTTGGAACGAGTTTTAGGAAAATACTTCTTGTCCATGCCAGTCTCCAAAGCAATGACGAGTACATCCATGAATCAACCCCAAAACGTGCTCTATCAACTCAATTAAAGCAAAAAGCAATCGATATTCTGGTGATGGGACATACACACCATTCTTATATTCAACAGGATGGAGACGTCTTTTTTATCAATTGTGGTTCCGTCGGGCGTAGTAAAGAAAAAGACAGAAAAGCAACTTACACAATAATCACCTTATCTGAAAAAGAAATTAATGCCGAGATCGTTAAAGTTAACTACCAAATAACAGCTGTCGCAAATGCAATTTACGACAGCAATATCCCCGATTTCTACGGAGACTTCTTACTTGCGAATAATACACTTTAATCGTTGTCAATTTGCCACAATAGCTAAAAGTATCGTTTCATTTTTAACATAAAAATCCCCGACACATACTCTGCATTATTTTCAAAGAGAGGATCTCCTAAAAAAACAATACGGTTGCATCGGGGATTTATATACAATTGTTATTTCAGAAACAGTTTCCGAATAGCTTTATTACCAACATCCAGAAGATAGATATTACCATCTTTATCTACTGCCACATCTTTTATCAGACCAAACCGCGCTGTAGACAAAGTTCCATCCACATATCCATTGGTCCCTTTTATCAAAGTAGTCACTTCTCGTGTCGACATATTGACCTCCCGAATAGCATAATTGTAGTTATCGGCAACAATCAATCTGTTATTTAATCCTGCTGTGATACCGCCTATTCCGTTGAAATATGTGTTCGTTCCAATCCCATCTTGATAGCCCGCATCCGAACCTCCAACCCAACGTTCCCCACGTGCATCACCCGGTCTTACAATTTCGATCCCGTTATTGCTGCTCGTGTTCTGATCCGAATAATATAAAACTCCTTGACTATCCACAAAGGGCTTAGCCATTACCCAACTAGGTCCGGGTACCTTAGTATAATTTCCAGCCACGTTGACTTTGTTTATACCCTGCGCAAAACCAGCTACTGCGACATATAAATTCCCTGACAGATCTAAACACATTGAACCCGGAGAAAATCCTTTTGCATGTATAGTGCGTTTGCCCGCAGGTGTAATTTTAAAGATCTGATTTGTTCGCTGATCGCTGACATAAATATTGTTTTGTGGGTCAACAACTATTCCTGTAGGATAGTCGAATACAGCATTGGCACCATCTACCTGCAAAATAGATACACTTCCAGTCGGGGACACCTTTTTAACTTGTTTATTCTCTGGATCTGCGACATATAAATTTCCCTGCGCATCTATCGCCATTCCAGCTAGGTTGTTGCCGAATACCGTACTTCCTGGCCCCCCTACGAATGTCATTACACCTGCGCGACGGAACGGTTGCGGTGCTAAAGCATCCTGACCGTCAACGATTACCTTTACCTCGCCTGTTGCAACACCCTGTGGTGCCTCCATAACCAACTTATTCTCACTAGCACTGGTCACAGGGGTCAAAACACCATTAAAATAAACCCTATTTTCGACAGCATTTGTACTAAATCCAGTTCCCAATAAGGTTACACTTGTTCCCGCCAAACCATTGTCTGGACTTATAGAACGAATACCAAGCGTCTGATCCTTAAACTGTGGTCCTTCCACAGATTGATCGTTGACTACAACCCTTACCTTTCCGGATCCAGTTCCGCCAGGGATGATCAACTTAAGCTGATTTTCACTACTTGAAGAAACAGCAACTTGCTTTCCATTTATAAAAACCTGATTTTCGTCAAGTTCTTTACTAAACAATAGCCCACTTATTGTCATTTCAGCCCCTTTTGGGCCACTCAAAGGAGAAACTGCGCCGATTTCAGGCTTGCCTACAACCGTAAATTTCGGACCTGAAATTTTCTGTTCATTGATATTCACGGATAGAAGTCCAGTACTGACGCCAGCTGGAGCCACTACGACAATTTTTTCAGGACTAGACTCCAATACGACCGCGATCTTTCCATTGAAATCAACGATATTCCCCGAACTGACTTTTTCGAAGCCTTCACCCGTTAGGGTAACTTTGGTTCCCGCCCCACCTGTTAATGGTTTAATACTGCGGACGACCTGATAAGTAAAATTCTGTCCTTGCGACTTTTTACCATCTACACGAACTTCTACAGCACCATACCCCGCATCTTCGGGAATTTCTGCAACGATTATTTTATCTGTAACACTTACAACCAAAGCTTTTTTGCCATTAACATAGACTTCTGCAGGTTTATCTGTACTACCAAACCCCTCCCCATCAATCCGTAGCTGAGTGCCTCCCGTACCATTTGTCGGAAAAATTTTTGAGACTGAAAGATCTTGATAGGTATAAGTACCAACATCAAAACTATTGCTTCCATACTTCAAGACAATTCCGCCACTTTTGTCACCTTTTGGCACACGTAAAACAACCGATGTTGGAGTAGCGCTAATCACTTCTGCCGAACTCCCTGCAACTGTTGCAGAAAATTCTGTAATTGCCCCGCTGAAGCCCTGTCCTTCAATCGTAACTAGTGTACCAGCTTTACCAGAATTAGGGTAATAACTATCCACTTTAGCCGGAATTTTATCGACCAATTCTTCCTTTTTACTGCAACCGATCGTCGCAATAGCCATCCATATAGATATGATGACTAGATTAATTGTATTTTTCATTGGAATAAATTCTTATAACTATATATCCGCTATCCTTTTAGGTTTTTCCCAAATGACCAAACTAGAATGTATATCGAACCCCACATTGTATTTGTGCTCTTGAGTTAAAATAATCGATGCTATAAGGTTGCCCAGGATCACTAAAGGTAAATACGGGCCAGCTATCAGCATTTTGCCTCGGCGGAAATAATGATGAGGTAAGGCCCACACTACTCGTCGAATTAAATGTATTGGGTGAAAAATATTGAATACCCCATTTCTTGGAGATTAGATTAGTCAAGTTCATAACATCCACCGAAAATGTTATAAATTGTTTCTTTGACTTCTGAAGAAAGAGATCATGTGCAATTCGAAGATCTGCCTGTACATTCCATGGTGTACGTCCCATATTACGCTCTGTAAAATCACCCCTACGGGAGCTCAGATAATCATTACCATCAATGAACCGATTAAAAGCATCTGCTTGCTGCTGAGCAGAAAGACCATTTGCAAGATCTTTAAAGTAATGAATTGCTTCCGTCGGTCTTGGAATATAAACCAAACTTACTTGCTGTGGCAAGCCTTGTATGCTGTTATTGACGATACCATAGGTAAATGGACTTCCAGATTGCGCACTGACATACAAGGTAAAATTCGTACGTCCTGCATTACGCCAAGTTTGTTCGTAATTTATACTCGAAACGATACGGTGACGGATATCGAAATTGCTGTAAGCTAACTTTGGATTATTAGGGACAAGTGACTGATTCAGTTGCCAGTTACTTTCCATAGAATTACGTACGCCATTACTTAAATCCTTTGATTCTCCATAGGTGTAGCTCAGCGTAGCATTCAATTTTTCTTTGATCGTTTTCCCAATGGTCCCTGTTATACTGTAGCGGTACCCCTGATTGGTATTACTCAGAAGATATACATTCGAGAAACGATTATCCACAGTACCGCTATAAACAGGTTGTTGTTTATTGACGTCATACCCATACCATAATGGGTTATCCTTGTTGTTCAACTGCTGAAATAGAACATCTTTAATATTCTTTGTATAAATACCTTCAACCGTAAATTTCCAGCTTTCAACTTTGTAATCTATACCCAAGCTGGACCGCAGCACCTGCGGCAGCACAAAATTGTTATCGACCAGATCAATCTGTGTTTTTCCGGTGCTTGGATCATTAATGACAGCGCCATTCTGCGCTATAAACTCACCTATTCCATTCGGACTTGGCTTTATAGGGTCAGACCCCGGTGCAAATGGTTTCTGATCTGCTTTTTGATCGAAAGCACCGTAACTGTTACCCGTATTATAGTATGCATAAGCCAACCAAGCAAACGGTATACGCCCTGTAAACAAACCGGCGCCCCCACGGACAGTCAGTTGTTTATTGTCCATTGCCTCCCATCGAAAGCCAATTCTCGGAGACAACTGTATCCTATTTAGAAACTCATTTCTTAACCGATTCGGTGGTGTATAGGTGTAGGTTGTACCAAAAGTAGGGTCAGACCACATGTCATTTACTTTATCACTTCGTGTCGGCATTGTTGGCAAAGCTGCCAAATCCGCACGGAGTCCAGGTATGATTTGGAAACGATCATTTATACGGATTTCATCCTGAATGTAGAGACTATACATATCAACAGAGAAGTTAGCCGCGGGATGATCCAAAATGTAAGAACGTGAATTATCCTTATAGTTGTAACTTCCTCTTACACGATACGGAACATTCGCGACGAAATCTGCAATACTATTGTAATCAACCCGGCCATTCCAACTATTAACAAACCCATACCGAATGCGATAAAGCTCATTATGTGTTCCAAATAATAATTTATGCCTACCTTTTGTCCAATTTAGATTGGCCGTAATCTCCCAGGTACCTTGTCGCATGTTAAATATACTAGCTTCACGATCAGTTCCAAGATAAATTGTTGTGCCCGGTGCACGTCCTTGTATCTGTACCTGAGGTAAGGAAGGATCACTTAAGGGGTCACGTCGATCATTTACCTGTGTATATCCCAACACAATATTGGAAGAAAGATTATTACTAAATCTACTTTTCAATTCTGCAACGGTACTTGTTTGGTTGTTCTCTTGTTCAAAGGCCATACTACTGAACCGAAAATCCTGTTGATCCCGATCCATATGAGTTGCCTTACTAAAGATTGTATTATTACGGATTGCCAACTGATGTTTGGCATTTATATTCCAGTCTAAACGATTGAAAAACTTGGTTGACCGGGACCAATTTGTATAATTACCTGCGGTTCCAATATTAAAAATATCACCATAACGAGAACGAGCAGCTTCGGCTATTGCTTCTACATCACGCTGTTCTAGGATATGAGCTGTTTCGATAGTTCCAACACGCAACTGCGTAGGATCTTGACGCCTGGTAAACTCTTCATTACTGAAAAAGAATAATTTATCTTTTATTAAAGGAAATCCTATTCGGAAACCTGTTTGATAATCATAAAAATCTTTATTCATTTTTCCCAAAGTTCCCACACGGTCCTTACCCGTTAACGCGGCATTCCGTCCATAGGCGTAAACCGAACCTTCAACTTGGTTTGTACCATTTCGAGTGACAGCATTGACCGAACCACCTGTAAAATTTCCAATCTTGACATCGTAGGGAGCCAAATATACTTGCATATCCTGGATGGCATCTATTGATATGGGGTTTGTTCTTGTACTGCTCCCCGCCATTCCTGAGGTCCCCGTTTGTCCGCCAAGAGAGGGGCTAAAACCTATTGCATCATTATTGATGGCACCGTCTATCGTGACATTATTATACCTAAAGTTTGTACCACCGAAACTATTATCGCGACTTCCTTGAGGGGTAAGCCGAGTTACATCCGTAATCGAACGGTTCACTGTAGGCATATTCCTGACTTGCTCGCCACTGAAATGATTTCCGGTCCCTACTGTCCCTGCCCTTGTATCAGCTTTCCGGCCAGTCACAACTACCTCACTAAGTGTTTCATTACGCTGTTGCATAATAAAATCAGCCTGCAAGGATTCTCCCAAACGCACAAATATATTTTCTTTACGCTCTGTTTGTAATCCAATGCTGCTTACATCAACTGTATATGGACCTCCAATACGAATATTATTTAAAGTAAAACGTCCATCTTTATCGGTCGATTGCACATAACGGGTCCCCGTTGGTGTGTGTATCACAGTAACGGTCGCCTTCTCCACAAGAATTCCACTGCTACTTTGCACCTTTCCGTTAATTGTACCCGAAGTTTCCTGCGCAAAAGAATTGAGCGCTTGCAAAAGAAACAAAAAGAGTAAAATTAGCTTTAGTATTGACATTATAGGATAGAAAGTCATGGTTGACCTTCCTATGCATATACTGTCATATTGATATCTATTCATTGCTATGTTTCATTAATTCGTTAGATAAATCTTCTTATTACTGTGTTAGCCGTAGACCCTGATCAACAATATGTAGTACCCCATCTCCGGTAAGGATATCCTGTTTCTGTAATAAGACATCATTTGTATTTCCCAAACCCCGAAGTGTTATACCGCTAAAAGAGCCCGGAGAACTGGTATTTGAAACCAACTTAATGTCTACACTATTACCATCTAGCATGGTTTGCTTAGACATATTTGTATTACCCGTACTCAAGATATAGTCGTACACAAAACGACGGTCATGGAGAATATGATAGCGGACTAATTTTTTCAGATCATCTAAATTGGCCAGCTCCACATCCTGCACGGATTGAAATCCCAGCAGAGTCATTGCAGCATTATTTGGTGCAAAAACTGTATAGGCTCCCTGATTTGTTTTTTCGGATAAAATGCCGGTCCTTTTTATCGCACGAGCAAATATGCTGATACTCGCATCTGCGTTGATAGCATCCACAATCTTGTCATGTACATAAGGAGTCATAACGCGGTCGAGCACTTGAATCAGTCCATTAGATGCAGGCAAATTTTGAGTCAATATACGTGCTCCATTCAGTGTCAGTACTGTATCAGCTCCTTTTACCCAATGTGTGGCATAGACCTTACCTCGACGTGTTTTCAATTCTTGATTGAACAGAAAAGGAAGCTTATTGAGCTCATATTTTCCATCCAGTATGTGATAATTAGCGATATTAGAAACTATCGCTGCGCGTTCAGACAACATGCTCACTACAGTTGGATAACCCGCCTTTCCAAAGGCATTGTCGGATGGAGCCAGCAAAGTATAGGGACCTTCGCCCTTTTGCAACTCCTTATCCATATTACTGATACGCAATGCAGCATTAAATACCGATAAATTAAAATTATCAGCAACAACTAAATTGACCTTATTATTATCAAAACTCGTCGCGTTTTCTTCCTTTTTACAAGCAAATAATAGATTAATCGCCAGCAAAAATAGGCTACACTTACTATAACTAAAATTATGTCGTCTCATCTTTTATTTAAGTTTAAATCCTTTTGGAAGCAGTAGGTTATCAACAACATGGATAGGTCCATTGACCGTATTGATATCTGTATCAATAATATTGATCGGTGCTTGCTCGGCTTCTTTGACCTTCATTTGGATCTGGTTCGCATTTTTGGAAAAGGAAAGCGGCATTTTATAGGCATATTGAACTTGTCCCGACCCTCCCACATTCACATAGTAATCATTTAACAATACAGGATCCAGGTCATTACTATAAAAGACGGTATTATTAGATAGCGCAATGCCATATGCAGGGTCTTTAGTTGCAAACACTCTACCCCAATTGCGATGAAAACTGAATAAAGTATCTGTCGGATATGCTCCACGTGGTTCAAAATAAATGTCGTCGTATCTTACATCTCCTCGTTTAGCATTAAAAGCTAAAATATCTGCCACGCTATTAAACCCTGCTTTTCGAAAGGCATCATCTGTTGGTGCAAAGGTGGCTGTCAGGGTAAGATTAGGTGACTCATTGTAAGATGGCCCACTATCTACATCCCAGCCTCGTTGATAAGGAGCTCTAGCCTCTGGATAATAGCTCAAAAACTCCTCTTTACTCATACGATATCCCCATAAAGGTTCAATATCATCCAACATTTTTTCATAAAACATTTCCTCGGTCAAACGTTGGGATTCCACAAAAAAAGTAAACCTTCCATCGGCTATTAGCGCCTCCAATATAGTCATAGCAGGTTTTTCGATCACTTTTTCTAACATATAAACACCGCCATTTGTAGCAGGCTCATAGGCTAATTTTCCTTTAGACTTACCATTGACTAGCAAATCGCCATCTTTCACAGCGAGATAATGACGATAAGCATAGATATCGTAACGTCTTCCTACAGGCTCGGTATTATCATAAAAAGGTACGCGGTAATTTTGATTTTTTAACATCGAGCGAACCATGAGACTATATTTACCAAGTTTAATTTGATTAAGATCTCCTAAAAAACTGTAAAATTGGATGAAGTCGGCAACTTCCTCCGTGGTCATTTTTTGAATAGTCTCTAATGTTATCCCAGCTTGCTTCAACGCATTATCGGTTGGGACCAATACGGTCACTTTTGTATTGACTCCAGCAGCCTTGATCAGTGCTACAATGTTACTTTTCTGCCAAGCCGCTAAAAACACTTTTGCTTCATTATGCTTTGTCAATAGTTGCGTAACATCTTGTGAAGCTTCATTTTTATAAGGGACTTCCTCCCCCACAAGCTCCGGCATGAACTCAGTTTTTTGGCAAGATAGCAGTACAAACACAGCAGTAGTACATAACAACAGTATATGCCAAACGGCATTTATTGATTTATTTTTCATCTTTTCCTTTTTTTATCGCTTGATCTGGGCTTACTAATCCTTGATCTAAATCATGAACCAAACCATTACTACACAAATAGTCCATTTTAGCGCCGACAGCATACGTTACATCAGCGAGTATAATCGAATAGAAAGTATCATTGTCCCTGAGCCTCATATTATAACTTAGTTTCCAGGTCGGATAGGCTTCATTGGCAAAATATTCCATATAATGTATTTTGTCTTTCAAGTGGTATTTGTAATCACCATTCGAATTAATGACATTAAAAACTTGCGAATCCGATATAAAAAAATGTTTATCGTACATGATGTAAGCACCAAATAATACCTCAGCGATATAATTTTGAGGAACGGCACTATTCAAAAATTCCATCGTAATCCCTCTCTTTTCTAGGGCCTCATTTGTTGGTGCAAATACCGTAAAAGGTCCTTTTTCAGCTAACTGATCCCATAGCCCAAATTTCTTCAGTCCAGCTACAAAAACAGTATAGTCTTTCTTGTCACTGAGCCAATCCTGAATATTTTTCTCAAATTGTGGTTTCATGAGCTTATCCAGCACATGCAACACCCCGTTGGATAAAACCACGTCTTTGCGGACCGCTTTCGCTCCGCTAAAAAACAGCATATTTGTTGGAGTAATAGCCCCGGGTGATATAGAACCGATTGAGGCGTACAATTCGGAACCTTCCAGTGTTGCATACCTAAAATCCACCGAATTGCTCGGAATATCGCTCACATAAAGACGCCTTGGGAGAATATGATAGGAAATCAGTCTCCGCAAGCTATCCTTATTCATTCGATCAAGGTCAGCTGGACGAAACACACCGATCTCATTAAAAGCGAGATCGTTTGGCACAAGAACTGTAAATGGCCCATTACCATTTAGTTCGACATTCAGACCTGTTTTCCCCAGCGCCGCATCAAAGAGGCGCATTTCGTAATTGTTGTGAATAAAGTCGGCGGCCGGTCGTATATTTTCATTAGGTTGGGGCACCGTGAGATTATCATGTTTGCAGCCTTGTAGCAACAAAATAAATAAGCACGCAGAAAACCAGCCCATAGCATGAAGCAGTGAAACCTTCTGTTCTATTTTGCTATTATATTGAATCATTTCTGCTAATTTTAGTAAATAGGTGGAGCATATTTTCGTTGTATGGTAGTTAGGTAGACGCGACCATTGACAATTTCGATCGTATTGACCGTTGCGAAAGTGCGTGGATTATCCTTTCCCGAATGTACATTGACCAACAAATTTGGAAACAGTGTTCCGTTTTCATTACTGGTCAATCCTACTTTTCCGTTCAGGAGACAATTAAGTACAGCCCAGTTGCTACCTGTATTTGTATCACTATCATAAAATGGATTCGTGACGGGATCCATTCCAAGTGTAAAAAAGTCAAATCGTTGCCAAATAGCTGTGCGGATACCGTTGGATTTACTACTCGCCCATAACGGAAAACTTGCATATGCATTCACTTCATTTGAACTTGTATTACGTTTAACGGTTGTCAAAAAACGCCCTTGGTAACCATTTACTTTCGCAGCATAATGGCTGAGCTCTTCCTGACTTTCATAAAGTGACAAAAACACATTCATTTCATCTTTGACGCCATTTTTGAAGCTTTTCAACCTATAATCATCATCTTTTAAGCTTGCATCAGCTTCCCAGAACCCTTTTGCACTCATATTGTAAAAGTTTACGTACACCAATGAATCTGATAAAGGGAGTTTATAGAAATTTTCATGTCTCAATAAGATTCCATGATCCTTCTTGATAAAATCCCTTTGCAAAAGATGGAGTGTATAAACTTCTTTGCTTTGAAGATTGATCACCGTGTCAATCAAAATGTCATTTTTCAAACGATCTTCCAATTCAAAGAAGGGTACCGTATTTTTTGGACGATACGCAAATACGACTCTTACCTCGCCTGAGGGTACCTGAGCCCAGCTACTTAAGTCAAATCCGTTTAAAATAGGGCCGACTAGGACATTTTCCTTTCCTGGATATTCGGGATTGCTTGGGTCTGTACTATTCCCGATGTGAGAAGGATATGGGGGAGCATAAGGATCTCTTTTATCCAAGAAATCACCTATAATTTCCGCTCCTGTAAATTTTCCATCAGATCCTATTTTCGGATTGATAAGCATGCAGAAATAGGGTACTTTATCATCCTTGCTACCCATAGTCTGTACGTAATTGACATTATTAAAAACACGTAGGTAAGCCGGCTCTGCGATCTGTGTATATTCAATCTTCGTACAGGATGCAAACAATAATATAAAAATGGCCAATAGCCAAATACGATTTGATATGTTTTGCTTTTTCATTATTTATTATGTTTGATAATGATCATTCGCGCTTTTTCTTTATCGGACAGCCCCGTTCCACTTTTTCCAATCAACGCCACAGTATAAATTCCTGGCTCAAATGCTGGTAGAGGCCTTCCAATGGTTGTATACAGCGATTTATTTGCTATAAACTCCGTCGATTGCAATACGTCAATATCGTCGGCCCAGACACCCGGTATTACATCTGGTTTAGAACGATACGCCATTATTGCATAGGGATTCGTCATAATATTTACATTGGTATAAGGCATATTAATCGAAGGGATCCCAGGTTGCAGATTTACATTGCCGCTGTTCCCGAAAGGCTGTCCGTTAGGCAGTGTAAAGGTGATATAAGGATTGCTGGTCGATAGATTTAAAAAGCGATTAAAGAAGAAGAATTTAAAAGCTAGCCGACTGTATGTCCCATCGTCTTCAGCCGGTAAAGGGAGTGTACCACTCAGATCATTGGAAATGAGAAGCAACTGAGCCTTTCCATTTAGGTCAGGATAGAGCCATAACGTATAATTTTGATTGCTCCGCAATTCCTGTTTTATTGTCGCCAGTACGTTTCCAGTTGCATCTATAGCCTCTATATCATATTGCTTCTGGGTAAACACACTATAATTGCTTCCTTTTCCAAATCCGATACCGCTGGCAATAACCTTTCCATCGACCCTAAACCCTATCGATTGATCCTTATATGCATTTACACCTTGTATCCTCAAGTAACTTTGATTAACCTGCGCTGCAATGTCTGTGATAATCTGAAACGAATTTTGATAGGCCTCAGCTGTTTCGTTCATCTCATTTGAGAAATAACTAAATCGCTGCGGGGTGACTACGATCGTATAAACACCACCAGGTTGGAAATCCTGAATCGGAGCATACGCAAAATTAGTAGACTTTGCATAATCTTTTGGAATGGTGGAAGTCGGTAAATCAATGAGCCCATACTCAAACCGCCCTGAGCCCAAAGAAGGAAGGGGTCTACCATCTGCTAGCAATATTTTAAACTGATAGGTCCCATAGGGCAGTTCAATATAGTCTGAATTGCGACGTGCGACAGAAATATCATTCGTTTTTTGATCAACCAAAGTACCATCAGCATAAGCTAACGATATTGCACCAACGAGATTCTCCTGTGCACCGCCCATGCCATTGGAAGGGTTTTTGATCGCTCCAGCTAGGTTAACAATCCGAATCTTAAAATGGTCCGGCTTACTGGGACTAGTCATAGCCCGCGTTAATGCAACAACTTCAGGTTGACCATTCATGATTAAGGAAGGAAGCAAAAAATAATCCTTAGGTTGCTCATAACTATTGTCAACCTTGACTTTAAAATCATGGTTCAAACCAAAACCCTGATAAAAGCGAGCTGCAAACGTAAGGTCTGCCTCTTCTTTCTGATCAAAAAGATCTTGTGGAACTGTCCATGTCTTTGTCAAACGTCCGTCTGTTGGGAAATATGACGTTCCAGGATATTTATGATTCCCCGGATTTAACGGATGCAACACAACAAAACTTGTCAAGCTGTCGCCATTAGCAATAACCTGATTAAAGTCAGATAGATTAACAATTCTAGTATTTGAATTTGGCCGGTTTTCAGTTACAGGACGATTGTCATTAATCACATCCAGTTTTTCTTTTTTACAAGAAACAAAGGATAAAAAACATAAAGCTGTAACACCAAAAAACCGACACCCCACGCGCTTAAACATACTGATTTTCATTAGATTAAAATAAGTTATAGGTAAAACCGATCATAATTTCTGCCCCGCGCTTATAACTTCTGTTGATATACTCATTTCCATACCACTTTCCTCCGGTTTGCGGATTTGCATAAACAGTTTTAATAGCAGGATTCATTATATTTTTGGCATAGCCTTTAAACAATATCCGTTTATTGAGCTTTTGGGAAAAAACAAAATCAAGGCAAGGCACGGGCTGTGTATACAGATCCGGTTCCCCTGTCAGATTAATTTGGACTAAGCGTTCCCCAACCATATTAAAGGTCACTGTGAGATCGGTTCCTGATTTGTCGTTATCATAGTTTAACCAAGCATTAATCGAATAAGGAGCCTGTTCAAACAACGGACTATTTTTTGGCGTATATCTATCCAGTGAACGATTTGCTTCATAACGCTCCTCAGATTTTTTAATTTCACTTTGTGCCAATAAAAGATTGGTACCCAAAAACAAGTTTTTTAAAGGATCATATAAGGTTCCCAAATTCTTGACAACTTCAAATTCCAATCCCCATACCTTACCAATATTACCGTCATTCTGAAATTGGATGGTTGGAAATTCCGGATAAGTAGCAGCTAACCCTTGGGTTTTTAGATTAAATACCTTAACCAATTGATTTTCTATACGCTTTCCAAAAGCTGACACGGCAATAACCTCTCCTTTAGCAGGAAACCATTCCCAACGAAAATCCGCATTTTGGGTATATTGGTTTTTCAAATTGGGATTACCAACAACTAAGCCCATTTGAAAGGCATCAAATTCAAATACATTGGTAATCTCACGCAATTCAGGTCTAGCCAGGGTCGTGTTGAAGGCGCCACGAAAGTTCATATTGTCATTCAACGTATAGGTTGCATTGACAGAATAGAATGGTTTATATTTCGTTTTATAGACAGAATTGGGATTAATCGGATCCAGTGGAATGCGTGTACCATCTGGAGATGTTGCTGTCAGTGCAGGGTCTAAAAATACATTCGCAGTATCCACTGCCGAACCAATATTTGTCATCTCAAACCGAATTCCTCCAGCCATGCGGAATCGTTCAGCAATCTTGAGATCCAGCATACCATATAATGCATTGGTTTCAAAATAACCCTTGTAGTTATTTGGCGATTTTTGGCTATTGTATAGAAATCCACCTACTGGCATCATACCTTCACCCTGCCCCGCTTTTGGTAATACAACACCTACAATTTCATTGCTTACCAAACGGTCTAAATTGCCTTGGACGTCATACAAAGGAATGGCCTTATTACCCGTAAAATTTGAACCTGGCAGAAACAGCTGGTTTTCTGTAAATTTACGATCCCTAAATAAATAATTGAACCCCGTTTTAAACAACTGCTTTTCACCCAATAGCCTGAAAGGAAAACTCAGATCAGCTTTTGCATTAAAATTATCTTCGTTCAAATTCCGCCATCTACGACCATTAGGTTCAGCTTGAATAATACCGTAATTTCCGAATCCGTTTACATAGCCCGATGTAAGTGCATAGAGATGTTCAGAATAAACATAGTCATCAAAATGAGCCTGCTCACCTATAATGGGACGTCGGTACCATCCCCCACCTCGAGGTTTGTAGTCTACAAGACTTGCAAATCTAAAATCCGGATCATTCTGCGTGGACTTTGACGTTGCAACATTATAACTCAAACGAGGCGAGAGCTCATTTTTCAAAAACTTATGTTCGCCCTGTAGGTTAAAGGTATTCAGATTACGGAAAGTCTGTTTAAGCGAATGAATAGTACTTCTGACTTCGCCAGGCAAGCCCGAATACTCATAGCGCCCATTCAAATTTGTTGCGATAGACTCTCCTCCCCAGCTTCCCAAATATTGCATACTGACCTCATGCTGTGGATTAAAACGGTAGGTGACCCCTACAAGTGTACCATAGTTTAGTGTTTCGGTTCCTGTATTTTCACGATAAGTTTGATACTTCCCCATAAAAAGACTATTCGGTGTAATATAATTAGGGATATTCCTAAAACTAAAAATATCAGGGTTACCAGTCACTACCCCTTGATAGATGCTATACTGGGTCAGTTCGCCCTGATAAATATCAGCGGTTCTTCTATAATAATTTCCTCCGACAACAAGTCCCAGTTTGTGTTTTCCAAAAACATCATAACTATTACCGAATGTTGCCGAGTAAAGTTGATTCATGGGCGCGCGGCGGTATCGAGTCGTCATAACGGGATCGAACCCTTTCATAATCGTATTAACCCGGTTTACTTCTTGGTATCCTGAAGGACTATAGTTGCTATTGGCGATCATATCCTGGATAGAACTTAATCCATTGGGATATTGCGTTGCAAGATTTAGAAAATCCGAGGAAAGGTCTTTTTTATTGATTCTTGTTCCCAATAATCCCATCTCACTGTTCCAAAAGCTGTTGTAATTTCCTCCCAAACCAATGTTCGAATTGAGCCCGGTTTGAGCGATAAGCTCAAATGTCAGTTTCTCAGGTACAGATTTCGTTTTGAGCTCAACAATACCCGAAGCAGCATCGGCAGGTTTATCTGGAGTTACTGTTTTATAAACGGTAATATTATCCAATAAGGAAGCCGGAACGAGATCCAATGGGATGGCACTACGGTCAGGATCAGAAGAAGCCAATCTTACGCCGTTCAACTGACCGATCACAGATCGATCACCTAGCCCTCTTATCGCAACATATTTATCATCAGTCACCGTAACACCAGTAACACGCTGTAATGCCTGTGTAGTCGTGATACTGGCCGTACGCTCAATCAATTCCGCCGAAATAGCATCCTGTACAATAGAAGCGCGTTTACGTTCTTCTAGTACAGCCGTTTCAGTGTTCATTTTACGCCTTGCCTGGACGGTGACCTCTTCCAATGCTGTGGCAAGAGGGCTCAACCCAATGACAAGATTCTCCTTCACATCATTAATTTCAATTTCCTTGGTCTGATAGCCTAGATAGGAAAGAACGAGAACAGTAGGAATTTTAGAAATCGATAACGAAAAATTTCCATTTGCATCAGAATTCGTTCCTCCAGATGTCCCTTTAACACGGATTGAAACACTGGCCAATGTCCTTTTTGTCTGTTGATCAATGACTCGACCAGCCAAGCGCTGCTGCAATACATCAGCAGGCTTTTCCAGCGCAGTCCGAAGCGCCGTAACAACAACCAGTTTATTTTTCACAACATAACCGAACGGTTGTCCTGCAAAACATATATTCAATGCTTCTTCAACAGTTGCATTGTTTAGATTGACATTAACGGGTTTTGCTCGATTAAAGAGCCCATTATCGTAAAAAAAGTCATAACCGCTCTGCTGCCTTATTTCTTTTAATATAGCTGGGATATGACTATTTTGTTTGTTAAGTGTAATACGTTGACCGTAAGTAAACGCACTGACTTTCACCAACAAACAAGTTAAAAATACCATGGTGATTTTCATAACACGCATGCATTGATAAAAACTCATATATTTGTTGTTGTTAATATTATTTGATGATCATTGAATCGCAACATGATCGATAAGCTTAACACATTGACCAAAGGTGTTACCAGCACCTTTGGTTGTTTTTATCCGGCTTATCGTAAAATTTAGATAGGTCAATCTATCACAATAAGCCTCCTTCCATTTAGCGTTAATTTTACTTTCCCTGTTGTTTGCAACATATCAATAATGGTAGATAGCGGTTGAGAACGCGATACCATACCATCAAATTTCAACTTTTCAAGTCGTTCCGGACATACTACATCCACGTTGTACCATCTTGAAACTTTACGCAACAGACTTACCAATTCCTCTCCTTTAAAAACAAAGTCACCATTTATCCAAGCTACTTCCTGAGAAATATCCACATTTTCCACACGCAGGGCTTCACTTAACAAAGCCCGCTGCCCTGGTTTTAAGAGCACCGATTCATTTCTTTTTTTCGAACTAACGCGTACACTTCCCTCCAATAAAGTTGTTGTTGTATAAGGTTCGTCATCATATGCGTTGACATTGAAATGCGTACCAAGAACTTCTATTTTTTGATTTGCTGTCTCCACGTAAAAAGGAATTCGTTTTCCCCCTCCCATTCCCGTCTCAATTTTTGCAATTTCAAAGTAAACCTCTCCGGTCATATGCACATGCCGTTCGTTTTCACTAAATTTCAAAGGATATGTCAGAGTTGAATTTGCATTGAGGAAAGCTTTCGATCCATCTGGCAATATAATTTGATATTGATTTCCCCTATTCGTCGCAATTTTATTCATTGCTGTACTGGCGATCCGTTCCTTTTCAACAGCTTTATACACCAATTCACCATCCTGGTTCTTTTGTATTTCTACCCCGCCCTGCAGTGCAACAACACTTCCATTCTTTATATCAGCTAAGGAAACAACGGAGCCATCTTTTAGTGTCAATAAGGCATCATCCTTTCCCGGAACACCGATATGCTGTACGTTTTTTGGCTGTTCTTCAGCAAGCTGTTGTTTAAATAGAAACAGTGAGATAGCGCCAACGACGACTAAGAGTGCCGCAATTTTTAACCAGACAGCCATGCCAATTTCTGTAAAACTGTGCTGGTTAGCGCGCTTTTTTATTTGAGACTGCAAACGCTCATAGTTTGTTTGAACGGATAGTTCGCCCGCATAATGTCCCATTGCCACAATGGTTTCCTGCAACTCCGTTATGGACGCTTTATGTTCAGGATATTTTTGTAACCATTTTTCCCATTTTTCGATATCTTCTTTATTTGTTCCCTTACAATAGTTCACAAAAGATTCGTCCAATAATAACGCTTGCAAATTAAGTTCGTTCATACTACTCTAATCGTAATTTATACAATAGAGTGGGTAGGGTCATTTTTTCACTACTCGTTTTTAAGAAAAAATCAACAAAAATGAAGAAAGTAGCCCTACGGCAACTTTAAGAAAGATTTCTTGTTCACTAGAAAGATTATTTTTTATTTTTTCTAGAGATTTATAAATGGTATTATAGATCGTATGGATCGAAACCTGATTGGCATCAGCGATTTCCTGATAAGAAAGATCCAAAAAAAATCGTTGGTAAATCACCAGTCGTTGTTTTTTCCCTAATTGCTCCATATGCTCCTCAACCAACTGTGTGACGGTATTTGTTGTTACCGCACGGATATGTTGTTCTTCAACAGAGTGATGGATTGACGGATCATGGATTTCTTCTACAAAATCCAAATCTGTCAGCTGTAGTGATTCCTTGCGGAAAAGTTTTTGAAAGAAAACCGTAATAATGTAATTATGATGATTACGTATCTGACGATTGCTGGACTTTTTCTCCCATAGATGTAGAAACACATCATTCACACTATCCTGAACACGCTGTACCGACATTTTCTTTTTTAGCCCCAAATAAGAGAGATAGTGGTAATAATGTTTATATAACGTATAAAATGATTCTTCACACTCCTCTTCCACAAATTGGTCCCAAATATTTCTTAGATCTTTTCCGGTTAGTGCAAACATGATATCTTGGTAACAATGACTTTATACAAAAAAAGGAAAGTCTTATTAACAAGAGATTAACCAAAGATGAAGAATAGGAAAATTGTATGTAAATTGGAATTAGAAAATCAACACCAATTCTTCCTATAGCTGTAACAGGTAAATAATGGCAAAAAGGCAGGAAAAAACTAATCATTGGAAAATTGTAACACAAAATGGAAAGACGTATATTTCTTGCAGACAGACTTCGCGAAGTTTTTTTGAATGGACGTTGGATTGCCAACACCAACTATCAGGAACAACTATTGAACACGACCTGGGAACAAGCCATAATCAAAATAAATGATCTGAATTCCATCGCTGCCCTAACCTATCATATCAATTATTATCTCGAGGGATTACTTATGGCATTTGAGCATGGAAAATTGGAAATCAGCGATAAATACAGCTTTGATATCCCGCCTATCCGATCCAAAGCCGATTGGAATGCGCTAGTAGATCGATTCCTAAAAAACGCAGCAACATTTGCCGACGGCATTGCCCAATTTGAAGAAAACCTATTCGATCAGCCATTTATTGATAAAAAGTATGGATCTTACCTCAGAAATATCGAAGGTGTAATCGAACATAGCTATTATCACCTTGGTCAGATATCACTGATCAAAAAGTTAATTCTTCAATCGGAATAAATTGTTATTTCGCTAGTACAGCGAGTTCCTGTTTCACTTTCTCTCGGTATTCCAAACCCCAACTGACCAGAGATTCGGTGACGGGGAATACACTTTTACCATAGGTCGTAATTTTATAAAACACTTTTACGGGGTCTTCGCTGGGCTGGCGGGCGACTAACAAGTTTAATTCCAGGTCTCGAAGTTCTTTCGTCAACACTTTTGCAGAAATTCCCTGAATCTCCCGTTCCATTTTTTTGAAATGGATTTCCTGCGACTCCCGATTAGCCAAATAACGTAATATCATCAATTTCCATTTTCCGCCCAAAATATCCAGCGCGTCACGCATAGCGCGCAATTCTTCTGTACAACTCGCCTCCCGCATTTGATTTCCGTCCAAAACTTGTCCCATATTGATTTCTAACAACTAGTTACCACTTGTTAACTACCAACAAATATATAGCAAACGAAAGGTAGATTTGTCATAACAACTATATAAGATGTAAAATCTATGGATGCAGTGTAAATTATTTCCAATTTGATTTTTCATCCCTTAAAATAGATAGAGTTATGAACGCCGTTATATTAGATCAAGACAATCAATTGATAAATGCCAACGTTGACCTTCCTCAAGTGAAGCCCAACGAGGTGAAAATTAAAATAATAGCTTCCGCAATCAATCCCATAGACTACCAAATGCGTGAAAATGAATTTGAACGACGTTATTTATATTCCCCCATACTTGGCAGAGAAGGGGCAGGAATTATTACAGATAAAGGTTCAGAAGTAAGTGAATATGCAATTGGAGATGAAGTGTTTTTTGCCTGTGGTAGCATGGGCAGCAACGGGACCTATGCAGCATACATTCAGTTACCAGCCGGCCTCGTTGCCCCTAAGCCAAAAAATATTTCGTTTGAGCAAGCCGCAGCACTTCCTACCGCTGGCATCACCGCATTACAGGTTTTCGATAGAGCAACAATTAATCCGCAAGACCATATTTTCCTAACCGGCGCGTCCGGGGGTGTCGGTCTTTTTGTATTAAAATTACTCCTGGCTAACGGCATTAAAAATATCATGGCAACTGCAGGAAGTATGGGCAGTATTGAAAAATTACACCAACTAGGACTGCAAAAAGACAATATCATCAATTATCGAAAAGAGAATTTGACGGAAATAATCAAGCATAGAAGTAATCAGCAGGGTATTGATGTCGTTATCGATGCGGTGGGTCAGCAGCTCTCGGAAGTTGCCGCCGCAGTATTAAAGCCCTATGGAACTTATATCGACATCACACATTTTACGACCGCGGCAGCAAGAGACCAACTATTTAGTTCGGCCGCACAGATCATCAATATATCCAACTTCATCCACGCGCAAAGACTAAATTATCCCTATTTCAAAAATGGGTTGGATCGGATCAGACACAATATTGAGCAAGAAATTATTCAACCCGCCCCTATTTATCTTATTGGTAAACTGAGCCCCGAAACAATAGAAAAAGGGCATCTAATGTTGAAAAACAACCAGACTCAAGGCAATAAATTAATTATACAAAATCAATGAGAACTATACCTAGACGAATCGTGACAGGCATACGTGCCGGCAAATCCTTTATCGAAGCGGATGCATTGGTCGATAATGTATCCGAGCACTATCCCAATCTCGTTATTTCCGATATCTGGCAAACCAGTCAAATGCCGGCCAAGTTTGAGAAAGAGCATCCCATAGAAAACACTGCTATACCCCAAGTCATCAAAAATGGCACGTACTTCCGCTATGTGCAGATCCCACCCGATCGGGAACTTGGTATAGAAACAGCGATTGGCACCCCTCATCCCCTCATGCATCAGACAGCAAGTTTAGATTACATCGTTATTCTTTCAGGGGAGATTTACTTGATTACAGACACAGAAGAAACGCTTTTACAGGCCGGCGATATTGTCATCCAGCGTGGCACGAATCATGCATGGAGCAATCGCTCCGATCAAATGTGCATGCAATTGGCAATTCTAATCGATGCGAATTAAAAATCTACCTATTGCTCAATCGGCAAACAAAACATAGCGTCGATTGAATCACATCGAATTTATGTTGCAGGAACACCACAATTTTTCTAAGTTTGGACTTCATGATAGCAGCATATTTTCGGTCTTTGCATTTGTTCGACGAAGAAGAGATCAATCAGATTGTTCAGCTTTTTGAATACAGAAAGCTGAACAAAAACGACTTTTTTGTTAAAGAGAATCAGCCTTGTCACGAGGTTGCTTTTATACAATCAGGGATCTTCCGTTCTTATTATAGCAGTGTAAACAAGGAAGATATTACCTATTGCTTCCGCTTTCCAAATACTTGGATAGCGGCCTACTCCTCCTTTATTACAGGCGGGCCAAGTACCGAGACCATGCAGGCCATCACCCCTGCCGAACTATGGACGATCAAAAAAAATACCATTGACACACTCGCTACAAATAGCCTAAAATGGACAAAGTATCTTAAAATGATTGCCGAGGAACAATATCTTGAGCTGGAAAAACGCGTCTTTCAATTGCAAAAAGAAACCGCATCACAACGTTATGCCAATTTACTCAAAGATCATCCTGAGTTTATCCAACAGCTTCCTTTACAATATCTTGCTTCCTATTTAGGCATCACACAACGTCATTTAAGTCGTATTCGCAGCGAAATTTCTTTTTAGACATTTGTCCTATAAAGACGGTAGCTCTATCGGTATTTTTGTAATGTAATACGACATCATGCAGAAAAAAATACTTATTATCAATGGTCACCCGAATCGGGAATCCTTCAATTTTGGCATTGCAAATGCTTATCAAGAAGCTGCGGTAGCGTCCGGAGCTACAGTACGAACAATCCATATTATTGACCTAGACTTCAATCCAAACCTTGAATTTGGTTATCGTAAACGGACAGAACTGGAACAGGACCTACTTCTTGCTTGGGAAGACATCTTATGGGCCGATCATTTGGTCTGGATACATCCCGTTTGGTGGGGCGGTCTTCCTGCCTTGATGAAGGGCTTTATCGATAGACTATTTTTACCTGGACGGGCCTTTCAATACCGCGAAAATTCTCTTTTTTGGGACAAATTGCTAAACGGAAAATCTGCCCGGATCATTACAACACTCGATCAACCAAGTTGGTATTATGCATTAGTTTACGGCAGACCAAGTGTTAATCAACTAAAAAGATCAACCCTTCAATTTTGTGGAATATCGCCGGTTAAAGTCACCTATATCGGAATTATCAAAACTTCCGATCCTATTAAACGGAATAAATGGCTACAAAAAGTACAACAGTTGGGACACAAACACGCTTAAGCGCAATCCAAACTGATTAATGTTGCTGGCCAAATGATAATGAGGAGCACTTTTTGCCAAATGGCAATTGTCCTCCGCTTTGCAAGCCCTAGCTTTGACCATAAATTCAAGACAAACGCAATATGGACATTCTAATTGGGCTCCAGTGGGGAGACGAGGGCAAAGGAAAATTCATTGATCTGATCGGCAGCAACTATGATATTATCGCCCGATTTAATGGCGGCGCGAATGCCGGACATAGTATCTATTATCAAGGTAACAAGGTAACACTAAAACTACTTCCATCAGGCATCTTTTCGTCGCATGTCAAAAACATTATTGGCACCGGCGTGGTGGTTGACCCATTAGCATTCAAAGCGGAAATCGAAGAACTAGCGCACATTATGCCAGATCAAGATCTCTTCAATAGGATTTTGATATCTCAAAAAGCGCATCTCGTTTTACCGACCCATCGCTATTGGGATATCTATATGGAACAGTCTCCATTGTATCGCACGATAGGAACGACCAAAAATGGAATTGCGCCAAGCTATTCCAATAAAATACTAAGACAGAACCCTCGTGTTGGTGATATTCACTCGGATAGTTTTAATACGGACGTATATCAAATTTTAAATCGTCAATACAATGAACTACAGCTTCTCGGACAAGAAATGCCTGCATTCGAAGAGCTTTACCACGATTTTATTCAAGGATGCGCTTCTTTAAAACAGGTACCAATTATAGATACTGAAATCTTTCTGAACAAGGCAATCCGAGATGGCAAGAAGGTATTGGCGGAAGGTGCGCAGGCAACCCTGCTTGACATCGACCATGGAAGCTATCCCTATGTGACCTCATCAAATACGATTGCCTCCGCAGCCTGTGTAAGCTTGGGTGTGTCGCCTAAACTGGTGGACAAAATTTATGGTGTTACAAAAGCATATTGCACGCGTGTGGGTAATGGCATTTTCCCAACCGAGATCACAGGACAAGCTGCCAATGATTTACGGGAAAAAGGAGCTGAATTCGGTTCCAATACCAAGCGTCCCCGTCGTGTCGGCTGGCTGGATCTTCCAGCATTAAAATATGCCATCATGTTAAATGGAGTCTCTCAGCTTGTTCTTACAAAAGCTGACATCTTGAACGAAATGGCTGACATCCCCGTCTGTACACATTATGAAATAGATGAACAAAAAATTTCCTTAGCATTTCCCCAATCCGCTGAACAAGAAATTAAACCGATCTGGAAATATTTAAAAGGTTGGAATACCGATTTCTCTAATATCAAGCACGCAAACTTACTTCCAGGAACCTTAATGAAATTTATATCTTTTCTCGAAGAAGAATTACAAGTTCCCATAAAGTATCTTTCAACAGGACCTCACCGTGAAGAATTGATTAACTTAGCTAAGTAATATAAAGTTAACATGGAGCAATTACTGGAATACATCCGAAAATTTGGACAGCTCGATTTACGAGAAGAGAACTTAATTCGACAGGCATTCGAAAAAAAGCATATTCCAAAGTCAAGTTATTTTGTTGCTTGCGGTAAAGTAAACAATAGCATTGCTTTTGTGGAATCGGGGGTATTCCGTTCGCTCTATTACAACAGTAAAGGCGACGATTTTACGCGTTATTTTATCTATGAAGGCCGTTTTATTGGAGATCTTCAGAGCTTCTTGGATCGAACACCTTCCAATGACTATATAGAATCTCTAACAGATACCGAGATCTGGAGCCTTGATTTTGATAATTTTACGCTCCTTGAAAAGGAAATTAAAGTTTGGCCATTGTTAATGGCCAAACTTTATGGTTTTGTGGTGGAAAGTAAGCTAAAAACGGCAAATACCATGATGAATCTCGATGCCAAAGAACGCTACCTTCTGTTCTTAAAGCTTTACCCTGGTTTGGCCAATCGTGTTCCGTTAGCCATGTTAGCATCCTATTTAGGGATTACCGCATCATCCCTGAGCCGGATTCGGAAAAATATCTAGTCCCCTCGCAACATCTAAATTAAATCCCGCCCCCTAATGCATTAGTCACACGAATACGAATCCTTCCGATCAACTCCGATCATTGCGATAAAATTGTAGCCTGAGTCAATTTACCAACGATAAAGCAGCCTTGTAGTGAAGACATTATCTTTCAGATCAGCAGAAAAGTTTGGTAAACTTGTCGTTTCGTTTGTTACATGCTCATTATATACGGTCAATTTTATCCTATTGTTAATCTGATATGCAAGACCATAGCCCAACGTACTAAACTTAACATCTCCGTCGGCCGTAAAATTATCGGGCATGCCGATTGTCATGCCACTTGCTTTAGTATTTGGATCATAGACGTCATACGCTAACAGCGCAGTTATACCGGTCTTAGCAATCTCTTGCGTAAACCAAAGATAATATCCGTTAAATTTTCGTTGATATAGGTCTGTTGTCGGTTGGGTCGTAAAACTTCTGCTTGCGTAAGGTCCTTTGATATCGGCACCACCTGCTACCCCTGGCTGATCACCGGCAACATATTCTGTTTTAAAGCTGGACTTTCCCAAGCTACTATCAAATTCCAACTGTAAATTGGCACCATAATAATTCCGACCGATCGCCCTGCCTTCATTCTCGTCGCTGGTATGTGCTGTATAACCATTGCTATTGGGCGTATAATAAGTTTTCGTATCATTACGAACCGAACCTTTATAGAACGAGCCACCAAATCCCAAATGGAGTTTTTTATCCGCTAGGCTATCAAATTTAAAAGCAAGATTACCGATGAGATCTTTTTTGGAATCATAATCTTTAGCCGAATGGCCACTACCATTCACCAAGGCTAAATCTAAGTTTAAGAATTTAGCTTTACCGCCAGGGTGATAGCTTACCATCCCTCCAAGATCACGTTCGCGTGGCATCAGCGTCTGGAATACACGTGCCCGTTCCGGAAAATCACGATAGCCGGATGAGTACACAATAGAGTATCCAAAAGGTCTATTGAAAAGACCCGCCGTTAAACTTAGGCCTTTTTGGCTTGGGTGACGCAATTGAATAAAGGCATCCATCAGTTGTACACCGTCTTGAGTAGCATCCAATTGAAAGACAATACTGGAGTACGTATCCACGCGATCAATTTTAAGACGTCCTCTGCGAATCATAAATCTGTTATCCGAATTCTTTGAAAAATCACCACCCGAAAATGAAGTAATTCCGGGAGATTGCGCTTTCTGAAACTGTGTCTGAAGGTACCCCGTAATCTTGATATCATGTGGATCATAGCTGGAGGGCGCATTATTATTTTGCGCAAGCGCTACGACAGGACCTATCAGGGCTAAGAGTAAAAGTGCTTTTTTCATGAGAATTTTAAATAAATTATCTTTTTCGCTTGTGATGATATGATACGAGTAGAATCATTTTTCCATCTTCTATTCCATCATCTTTCAACGGCGTAAAAATAGATTCTCAATATTAAGTTAATATTAATAAATTGTTAGTCTATTAATTTATATACATAAAATTAACGATTTAGTAATATATCACTTTTGAGATCGTTTCCTCACAATGAGAACTCAAATGATCTCGCATGTATTTTTAAATAAAATGGCCGATACAAATTGTATCGGCCATTCCTACTTTATGCTAATTCAAGTATTAATCAAGAAGGGTATTGAAATCAGTTTCTCTTGCCGGAGTAACAATCTTCCAATTATTATTATCTGTTGGTTTGATAGTTGCTCCAAGTACTCCCTGGAAGTTACCACCTTGATCAAAAGATTTTCTAGCGATACCATCACCCCAACGTTTCATATCGAAGAAATCAAATCCTTCGCCCCAAAGTTCGATGGCTCTATAAAGCTTAATCTCGTTAAATAAATCCTGTCCGGTTTTGGTACAGGTATAATTAGGATCTCTTCCGGACGTTTTAGTCAACTCATTCATTAATGCCTGAACGGAAGCTACATCTTTATTTTGTTTATATTTTGCTTCTGCCTCAATCAATAACATTTCAGAAGATCGGAAGTTGTTGGTTTGTCCAACACCCGGCATCCCTGTAGCATTAAACTTGAATTGCATATAAGAATACGCCGTTGAGTTAGCAGGAATATCTTTGTAAATATTACGGATATAAGCAAGCCCTGCAGCATTACCCTGCCCTGTTAAACTATTAAATGTTAGTCCCGTAGTTACTGGATCCAAAAATAAACCTTTTCTGATATCGGTTGTAGGAATTTTAGTATACAGATCCTTACTGATTGATCGAGGGTATGTTCTAACCAGAGATGAAGTAGAGTTGTACGCCATATAAGATTGAAACGAATAGAAATAGATTGTTTCTTGGTCGTTATCGAAAACAGACCAGATCCATTCCTTATTTACCGTCGAAAAACCAGCTTTATAATCCGTAGTAGACATTAAAGGATACTTCGCACGCGCTAAAGCAGCATATTTTTCAGCATTTGCATAATCTTCTTTATTCAGGGCCGCGCGCGCATAAATCGCATAAGCGACCTCTTTGTTTACCTCGTAATTATTTGCTGTATTGCGTTCGCCCTTACTACTTTCATATAGACCAATGGCTGTATTTAAATCGCCATAGATCATCTCATAAGTCTGACCTAAAGTTGATAAAGGCAAATCTTCAAAACCTTCGTGCGCACGTAAAATCACTGCCGAAGTTGCTCCATTATTGGAATTAGACCATCTATCACCATACAATTGGGCAAGCATCATATACGAGTAAGCTCTAAAAGTCAGCGCCTGTGCCTTAATAAAATCTCTTTCTTCCTGTGTTCCAGGCGTCGAATCGATATTATCAATTAATGCATTCGCATTGGAAATAATTGTATAATAGTAGTACCATGGGTAATAAGTATAGGTACTTTGGGGATTGGAGAAGTACTCAAAGTTAACAACAGAGCTCCAGCCCGTCATTGGAATCGAGAAATGGTTTCCAGCATAGTTACCATAATACATTTTGATTGTTCCTTCACCATTAAAACCCTGCGAAGACAAATATTGTCTCTTCATTAACCGCGACAAACCGTTAACCGCCATTTTGGCATTATTAATAGATTCAAAAACGGTCGAAGGGGATACCTGATCAGTAGGGTTTTTTACCAAATAGTCCTTTTTACACCCCAAAAGAAGAAAAACTGCTGATGTTAAAACACCAATTTTATATATATATTTCATTTTTTATAAGCCTATAGTAACACCTAGTGAGAAAACTCTATATTGAACAAACTGATTATCGCTTGTTCCATTGAAAGATTGCTGTGGATTGTAGCCTTTGAGCGAAGTCAATGTGAACAGATTTTCTGCAGAGAACACTACATTCGCGCGGCGTAAATCAAGTTTAGTTAACAAATCCTTCGAAAAATTATAACTTAAAGCAACATTTTTCAAAGACAAATAAGAACTGTTTAAGATAAATCGATTGGACACAGTGCTTACATTGTATTGACTATTGGAATAATTCACTTGCGGGATAGCGTCTCTGTTAATACGATCTGGTGAAGTTAAGGTCATACCTTCAGGAGCTTCTTTCCACGCGTTGGCCAAATCAGCATGCACCGAAGAAGGCGTACTGCTTAGTCCCATTAAACTTGCATAGGAATAATCAAAACCCTTACCACCAATAGAATACGTAAATAAGGTCGATAAATTGAAGTTCTTATAATTGAATGTATTATTAAAACTTCCCATCAATTTAGGAATTGCACTGCCACTCCAATCACGAACAGCATAAGAAGCATTTCTAGTGTACATTTTACCGTTCACTTCAACTTGAAAAGGTGCCCATGCGCCGGAAGTTGACGTTGGATCATATTTTTCCGTATCCGCATAGTAAAGTGCCTGCCCAGTCATCATATCTACGCCAGCATATTGATACAAATAATAATCGTATACGTTATGTCCTTCTTTATAATTAAATGGTGAAGATAGCAAGCCGGTTTCCTTGTACTCCGAAGGCATTTTAGTGATTTTATTCTTTAGAACCGTTGTATTGGCACCAAAATTCCATTTAAAATTCTCATTTTTGATCAAGTCGATATCAAACGAGAATTCAAAACCCCTATTATAGAGCTGACCGATATTCCGTTTCACCGTGGCCTTGCCAACAGAATTATCAACTGCTCCAACAGACAAAGGCAGATTAACATCAAAAATTAAATCTTTAGATGTTTTATTAAAATACTCTAAGGTGAAATTTAATTTATTAAACAATCGTCCTTCTAAAGCGGTAGACGTAGATTGACTCGCTTCCCATTTTAACGCATCGTTTCCAATATTACTTTTATATAAGGCAGCGGCATTGTTGTTCTGCCCAATTGCGTACAGATTCATAAAATCAAATTCGCTCAAACTTGCTAAGTTACCAACAACACCAGTGGCAGCTCTAAATTTTAACGTATTGATCCAATTAATATCTTTTATAAAGTTCTCTTTGGATAACATCCATGTTCCTCCCAATGACCAAAAATTTTCCCAACGGTGGTCAGGAGATACCTGTGAAGAACCATCTCTTCTAAAGGATCCCTCTACATAATACTTTTCAGCATAGTTATATCGTACGCGAGAGAGGTAAGATTCGAACGTTCTCTCCACCTGATAATCGGTTAATGACGTAATTTCAGAGAAATTGATTAATTCAGGCTTACCTGCGAAGGTTTCATTTGTTTTGTAGCCGTAAAGGTAATTGTACCAATTTTTAAAATTTTCGTGACCAACAAATACATCCACATTATGTTTATCGCTAAATGTGTTGGTATAAGTCAACTGCTGCTGAAAGGTGTAATTTTTATAATCATAGATTGTTCTCGATGCACGGCCTTTATTGCCAGCTCCATCTCCTATGATTGCATTATTATAAGATTTAGTAACGTCATTTCTTAAATTGATATCGCCGACTACTTTAAAATCAAAATGCTTTAAGAATTTTAAATTGACATAAGCCTGACTATTCAAGGTATTACGAATTCCCTTATTGAGGTTTAATTCATTTTCCCAAATAAAGTGTCGACCGACATTTTGATTTCTAGATGTTTCACCACTATCATATATTTTGTTACCGTCCGCATCAAGCACATACTCTCCAGTAGTTGCGTCGTGCAAGTACACAGGGTAAATTGGTGCTATAGTTCTTGCAAATCCCCAAGGGTTGGTAAAGCCAGATCCAGAACCTGTTGTATTGTTGCTATTCTGATGACTTGCATTCATCGAAAAGCCTGCTGTTATCCATGATTTAGGTGTAACGGAAGCACTTAAACGGCCCGAAAGACGGTCAAAATCTGAAGTTTTTATATAACCATCCTCGCCTAGGTATCCCAAAGAGAACATATAATTTCCTTTTTCACTTCCACCTCTACCATTTAGATTATAATCTCTTCTGTAACCGTTTCTAATAACTGGAGCAAACCAATCTAGATCTGATGCATAATCGCCTTTTATCTTTGCGTTTGGAGATAGATTACCATTTGCGTCAAACAGTTGATCATCTGGCAAATCAAATATATTCAGTTTTAGTACGGTCGGGATTAAATTTTTGCTGGCTTGAGCATTTGCCTGTTCAACTGTCAATTTATTATTAGGCGCCCAAAGGTATTGATTTCTCAACCCTTGCCAAGCAACTTCCATAAATCCTTTTGGATCTAAGCGATCATATTCGGGCATACCACGTGTAAAAAGGCCTTGGTTTGTTGTAAAATTCAACTCAGTTGAACCAGCACCTCCTTTTTTAGTCGTAATAACAATAACCCCATTAGACCCTCTATTACCATATAACGCTGTTGAAGTAGCATCCTTTAAAACAGATACCGATTCAATATCCGCTGGGTTCAAATCGGAAATATTTCCTTGAAACTCTACTCCATCTAAAACAATTGTAGGGCTAGCACTTGCGTTATTACCAGTAATCGTTGAGAATCCCCTTATACGGATACTTGGTGTAGATCCGGGTTCGCCATAAGCGTTGTTGACCATAATACCCGGAGCCGAACCTTCTAGTACAGAAGTAACGGAGCTCACAGGTCTTTTTTCAATATCTTTTGCCGAAATACTCGAAACAGCCCCAACAATTGCTTCCTTGTTTTGTTTACCATAGGCAGTAACGATTACCTCGTCCAGACCTGTTGAACTAGTTTCAAGTTTAATATTTAAAACTTTAGCACCGTTTATGCTAACAGATTTGTCCGAATAACCGATCGAACGGAATAACAATTCGTCATTCGATTTTGCCGTAATCGTAAAATTACCGTACAAATCCGTTTGTGTTGCTTTGTTACCGTTTTTCACCAAAACAGTCACATTAGGAATACTCGCACCTGTCTCCGATGTCACTTTACCTGTCACTCGGATTTCCTGAGCGTACAAAGCGGTAGTAGACATTGCAGTAGACATGAGCACAATACTGAGTAATTTGTGTTTCATATGTTTATGTTTATTTAAATTAAGTAGCTTATTTGCATGTTAAATGGCAAACGTTCAAGTTGAACTTGTCAATATATGTTTTTCTAAAAATGATGAGTCTATTAGACTAATACAGTTAGTATGCAAAACCGGACATGAAATGTTAAGGTTTTGTTAAAAGCAAAGATAAAACAAACTTTTAAAGTTGCAACAAGAAGTTGGTAATAGAATTAAAAAACTGGAAAACAAACATCATAAACTATAGCATTTGACGCTAAAAACAATGCAACAAAAAGCTAAATACCAAATAATTACAGAAACAAAATCCATTAATCTAAAAAAATAAATACTTTTTCAGAAAGTAACAACAAATACCATAATATTTTATATTTTTCATCACAAAACCAACATTACAATCGATAACAATAAAAAAAACTACAAAAATAGTATCAAAAAGACAAAAACAACAACTCAGGATAATCAAAGACAAAAAAATGAACTACAAAAGCTTAAATCCAGTATTATATACAAAAAATCTAGATCAAACTATTCAGTTCTATACTGAAAAACTAGGGTTTACATGTATTGAAAAAAATGAAGTGTTAAACTGGACATTATTACAAAGTGGAACCATCGAAATCATGTTTTCACATCCTGTTGAAAGTATTGCTTTCGAAACAGCACAATTTACCGGGTCCTTTTATTTTAACATAGATGCCGTTGATATTTTATGGGAAGAATTGAAGGATAATGTTAGAATATGTTACGAAATAGAAACTTTCGAATGGGGGATGCGCGAGTTTGCTATTTATGATAATAATGGATATGTGCTTCAGTTTGGGCAGGAAACTACATAAAAAAACCACTTTAGGATATAACTTGACCTAAAGTGGTTTTTTATTTTACGCCGTTAGTATTTCTACATATGCCCTTTGAAAGATTTGAAATCAAGCGATAAGGGATAAACTACCTCTGAGACGACGTATATACCTTTTTCTTTTGCAGGCAGCCATTTTCCAGATCTTAAAAGTGCTCTTTTTGCGTTTTCTAGAACCTTATAACCAGGATCATTTTCAAAAGATACATTCGAAATCACTCCTTTTGTATCTACTGTAAAACGTAAATTAAATTGCCCCTTTACCCCAGCATTTAAAGCCTCCTTAGGATACTCAAAAGTATTAGAAAAGTTTTCATTAAAAGCTTTCATTCCTTTCTCCGGAATAGCGACATGATCCTGGCTATCAGCAATTTCTTTTGATGAAAGAACATGATATGGCAATCTAACCCAAGAAGCCACTTCTTTATTATCCTTAACCGCAGGTGTCCATTCTCCTGAAACTTTTAAAATACGGATAAGACGTAATGCAATTTGGTCTCCAAGATCTTTAACGATATCTGCAGAATCTATCTTCCCTTTTTCATTTACACGAAATTCAACGATTACATCTCCAGAAATATTCTTATCAATTTCGGATGTTGTCAACACCAAATTTTTACTTAAGTCTTTCACCAAATTATCATAACCGACTTTGGGAGCAGCCTCTTTATTCTGGGCCTGACATACCAAAGCCAAACCAAAACTCATCAATAAAGTTAAAAAAGATGTTTTTTTCATAATTAATTGAGTTTATAATGAAAATTGCTTTTGTCCCGAAAAACCACATAAGTAGTCTTCAAAACAAAAGCAATATGAGATGGATATTAATCTCCTGTTCTTACGAATCGTTCTCTAACTCCCCGGCCTAAACAAGTCCAATTTACTTCAAAAATCCGTTTTTCAGCGTCTACTACAACTACCTTATCAATAACTGTTGGTCGCGCAGAACCAGAGAAGGCTGTAATTGAGGTAATCGAAGTATTATTTCCGTTAAATTGATATTGTGCATAGCCACTATAAGTCCGCCATAAATATTGAACATTCAATTTATTTGGTCCAACAGTATTCAACTTAACCCCTTCTTCGGTGAATGTTCCGCCAATATTAGCATCAATCGTACCATAATCATTATAGATAGTATAGGTGTACGTACCTTCCCAAATACTCTTCACTGGAAAACTATAAATCACAGAACCAAAGTTTCCGCTAATCGGGGTACTTGACGATGTAGAAGAAATAACCAACGGCAACACATTTTCTTTCGTTTGGTCAAATTTATCAACATGTAATTTAATTGGAACCAACGCTTCTCGTTCGCCTCCTTTTATCACAACCGAAGTAGGTATCTCAAACGCGGTTGTGGGTAAAGCATTCAGAGTTCCACTTTGCGATTTATTATATGCTGCAACAATAGCTGGATCAACAGATAGTTTGACCTCAATATCATTAGGAGCGGCATCAACTCCAGCATAACGCACATAAGCATTGATTGTTATTTCGGGTTTTTGCGGATCTAATGTTGCAGGAACAAAAACCGCATAAGGAGAGGTTGTTGAGGAAGTTATAGTCGTAATATTCTTCCACTCTATGACATTCTTAATCGCTCCAGCTGCATCCGGCCCAATAATTGCGTCATCCTTCAAACAGGACGTCGCTAAAACCGGGATTGCGATTGCCAAAGAAATATATTTTAATATTTTTTTCATATTCTGTTAAATTTATTTAGCCCAAAAAATCTTTGTTGTATACTTATCAACTGTAGGAACATTTGCACTATTGTAGTTAAATTCTGTGTTCGGATACATGACACGTGTTGGCAATTTATCCGTAGCTGTAGCCTCAGAAGTAATTGAAACGAATGTATTATTTCTGTTCGCCGTATTGTTTGGATAATATGTTTTTGTTACAGGGTCAATAAGAGACGGATATCCTGTACGACGGTACTCATTCCATGACTCATGAGCAAACAAGAAATTTAATGCAATGTATTTCTGAGTAATAATGGCTTCTAATTTTTCATTTGTAGTAGCAGCAGTAGCAATATTCACCAAATAGGACTGAGAATTACCAGACTTATAAGTGTTTAAATAAGTTGTCAGATCAGCAGCAGTCACTGTTGTTGCATCAGCTTCATTTCTATTTAAATAGTTATAAGATTCTTTTATCCCTTGTTCAAATAAGGTATTGACTGTACCCGAGATCACACCTTTCAAAGCTGCTTCGGCTTGTAGGAAATAGCTTTCCGATGCTAGTAAAATAGGCTGTCCTGCAGCAGGGCCTTTTAAAATTCCTTTACCGTTTCCTAGATGCCAAGAGCTTGGCGCCGCACCACGTCCTGCATCACTCAATTGATATCCCAATTGATTTACAGCAGTTGACACACCAGATTTGTAAACAAGATTAGCACGCGCTGCATCAGAAATTTTGGTACCATTATAGAATGTCATAATATACGGTGTTGGTGTATATTGACTAGCTGCTCCAACAGCCGATCCATCATATAGATAAGCCCAAGCATTCCACATTGGATTTTGTTTTCCATCGTTCTTTACAAAACCAGGATTTACAATCACATCAGAAGTAACGAATCCAACATCATCTAATGCTGTTTTGGCAAATTGTACTTTATCTTTAGCACGCAACAACATTTTCAATTTTAACGTATTACCTAATTGCGCCCATTTTATACCATCTCCTTTATATAAAAAGTCTGTGTTTTTAAACAAAGTTGAAGATGTGCTCGTCTTAAAATAAGCTACCACACTATCCAATTGCGTACCCAAATCCTTATAGATATCTGTCGCTTTATCATAGGTAGGTGTAAGACTTGCTTTTCCTTTCAAGGCTTGTGAATAAGGAATATCATTATAGGTATCTACTAAATTCACATAGTTATAGACTTTCAATAATTTTGCAGCAAAATACAAATCCATTTGCCCCTGTGGTTTGGATGTATTTTCCACATATTGCAGATCATTCAACACATCATAGCTTGTTGACCATAAGGTGTTAAAATCTGTTGTCGTAAAATTATAAGATATAATAGATCCCCAACCAGAAACACCACCACCATTCGCACGATAGCCAACAAGTTGCGTACCATAACTATTAAAAGGAGATACAAGACGTGCAGTCGCTACCAATGCCTGAGGAAAAACAAGTTGTGGTGTCGATTCTGTAGGATTATTTGGGTTATCATTTATATCCAGTGATTTAGAACATGATGCTAAGCTCAATCCCAAACACATATATAGTAAAAAGTTATTTCTTTTCATTTTAAAATCAAATTACAGGGTTAAGTTAACTGAGAAACCAATATACCGAGATGGAGGAGTTTGCCCTAAATTAGTCAAACCAATAGCGTTACCATTTGATGAACCATTTCCATCAGAATATTCAGGGTCTGTATAGACATTTGTTTTTGGTGTCCAGATAAATAAATTACGTCCTTGAACACTCACGCGAGCAGCTTTGATTACATTTTGGCCTGCCAAAGCTGATTTAGGAATACGATAGCTCACTGACATTTCACGAATTTTCCAAAAAGCACCTGACGTAATATAGTTTTCTTGAATTTTTGTCCTTGGGCCTTCAATAGTCCAATATCCTGGTCCACCGTCACGAACTGTAATGTTTGTATTCTCCACATAAGATTGAGAAGCTGCATCCCAATAAGAAGAATTAGGAATAATAAAACGGTCTCTGTTATAAATCCCAGTATTATATCCGGCTCCGGAGAAATCGAATGTGCTACCACCGGCGTTGTAGATATAATTCCCTGTACGATACTCGGCTTGTGTATGGAACGAGAGATCTTTCCAAGTCAAATCTAAATTAAGACCAAGTGTATGCGTAGGCATTGCTTTACCCAAAATTTTAAGTGATCCATCTGATGATGGGTATCCAGTAACAGGATCAACGATAATTCGACCTAAATCATCACGTCTATAATAAGTACCTCTTAATACAGGAAAATCTTGTCCAGCTACTGCATAGGAACCTGCACCAGCACTAGAACCAGTGGTATAGGCGCCTAATTGTAGCACTTCTAAGCCTTCCGCAATAGATTCAACTTTGTTGTTATAATAAGCATAATTTCCGCCCAAACTCAATTCCCAATTGTCCGTACGAATTGGTATAACATTCAATCTCGTCTCAACCCCTTTTCCAGTGGTCGTTCCCGCGTTTACGAGATAAGAGGAATAACCAGTTGCTGTTGAAACACCTGTTGGTACGACGTTGTCTGTTGTCCGGTTATTGTAGTAAGTAAAATCCCAGTTAATGCGTCTTTTAGCCCATGCGGATTCGAAACCGACTTCAAAAGAACGAGTCATTTCAGGCTTCAATCCGTCCTGAACAAGCTGATTACCTACAGTGTGACCTCCTACCCCATTATACGGATAACCTGATCCTTGAGAGAAAGTTGGCAATAAACGATATGCACCAAAGTCTGTTGACGATCCCAAATTCACTTGACCTACTTTAGACCAAGATCCTCTAATTTTTAAGAAATCTAAAGCTTTAAAATCTTTCAAACCTTCGAAGGCATCCGTTGGGATAAACGATAAGGCTGCTGACGGATAGAAAAACGAACGATTATTTGGTTCTAAAATAGAAACCCAATCATTACGTCCAGTTACTGTCAAGAATAAATAATCCTTATAACCAACATCAATTTTACCAGTCAAACCAAATGTACGAGCTAAATATGAGGCTTGACTTGCCCCTGGGTTATTTGTACTATTTCCTAAATTATATATTCCTGGAACAGCCAATCCAGATACGTTAGCCGACATTCCGGAATATTCATTTTGGATAAACTGGAAAATTCCCGTATAATCAATTTTAAAATCACCTGCTTTGTTATAAGCATGTGCAATAAAATCAGAAACTATCCTGGTAGAATAATTAAATCCGTCCGTAACACCACCTAATATATTTTGGTATTTATAGGTAGACGTTCCAGCCCAAGATTTTGTAAAGTCTGAGAAGGTATATACGCCAGTCGTATTTTTAAAGGATTGATTTGATGTAGTAACACCAACACGTCCTAACACATCAAACCATTCAATTGGTTTATACTTCAATTCCAAGTTACCGATAAAATAATCATTTCTAGTCCGGCTACGATAATTATCAGCCATAAAATATGGGTTATTGTAGTAGGCATTGAAATAGCCATCAGGAGAAGCAAAAGGATTATTTTTCCAATCTTTATAATCAGTCAACGGGATCTGACCTGGCGTATTTAGCACACGTTCATAAATATCTCCAGCAACCGAAGTTGTATTATACCGATTTTGAGCATAATAAGTAGAGTACGTCAGGTCAAGTCCCTCTAACAGCTTACGTGTACCTGAAAGTCTTGCTGATGCTCTATTGTATTTATCACCTGGAATAGTACCTGTTGAGGTCAGATATTGTCCTGACAAACGCAACGAGCTGTTTTCACTCTGTGAAGAGATCGACAAGTTAGTCATATTGGTTACACCCGTATCCCAAAAACCATCTTTTCCTTTTTTACCGGCATAACTATATGGGATATTTTGAATGCTGCCATCTTGCAACTTATCCCCTATTGGCCGGATTACGCCGTCAAATATAGGACCATATTGTTGATTCTCATGTGGATCATATGATTGGATATCATTTTCAGATCCTGAACCAAATTGCTTCTGCATCTTCGGAAGAAAGTTAACAGACTCAAAAGTAGTGGTATTTTCAAGATCTATTTGGAAGCCCAAACTACCTTTACCCTTTTTAGTTGTTACGATCAAGGCTCCGTTGGCCGCCTGAGAACCGTACAATGCAGCAGCATTTGCGCCGTTTAGTACAGTAACATCCTCGATATCATCTGGATTTAAGTTACCCAAGATCGATGAAGGGACGATAACGTTATCAACAACGATGAGGGCTTCGTTGTTACCTGTAAGTGAGCGCATACCGCGAAGCATTACCCTAAAATTAGGATTAACCCCCGATGTAACACCTTGTACCAATAAACCTGCAACTTTACCGGTTAAACCCGTAACGACATTGGACGGCTTTGCTTGCATTAAGTCTTCAGCCTTAATTGTAGTCTGTGCAACACCGACAGAACGACGGCTAGCAGTTAACCCTGCACCAGTCACAACGACTTCATCCAAAACAGACTCATTGTCACTAAGTTGTATATTATATAAACTTGAACCTTGTGCAACTGTGATTGTTTTGTCTGAATAACCGACAGAACGAAAGACTAAAATTTTTCCAGTAGGAACATTAATGGAATAGTTACCGTTTGCGTCGGTTTGTGTGGCTTGGTTAGTGCCTTGAATAACAATAGTAACTCCTGGCAACCCCTCGCCATTTGTACCTGTCACTCGTCCACTAACCTTCTTTTCTTGGGCGAATGCTACCGAAGTGAGGATAGCACCACCCAATAAAAAACTGAGTAGTTTGTGTTTCATATGTTTATGTTTAATTAAGTATGTTTATTTAAATTCTTGGCAATAAAGCATCTTGGCTAGCAAATTTTTTACTTCTCAATAATTATTATCAGCTATGTTAGTTAGTCATACATCTTTTAATCGCGCTGTTTCAGCTGTTAAAAAATGTTAAATACAAATTTATAACTTTTTTTAACTTTTGCAATGCAAGCATAACTTTGTGATAACATTTATTTCATAATAAATGTTAATCAACTCATAAACAATCAATTAATTTCACATATATAAGTAACAAAAGATAGTTTTTAGATGAAACGCTGATCATTCATTACCATATGGAAGCTTAACAAGTTTAAAAAAGTCCTTCAACTGATTAAAATTGGATTATTATAACAAGTAAAAAACATTTATACTAATTTCATTTAACAACAAAATATTAAGCTATAAAATCGTTAAAATGATAAAAAAGGTCACCGTTAGTAAACTTAACGCTCCGTTAATTCGAAATTAAATCTCACAGGGACTGTAAAACGCACTCGCACTGGTATTCCTTTTAGGTAGGCAGGAGTCCATTTACCTAACCGTTGCATTGCCTCAATCATCATCCTTTTGATACTTGGCTCATAATCACCATCAATTTCATAATCTTCAATAGCGCCAGACTTATTAATGACGAAACTGACAAGTATGGTTTTCTTTCTATATTTTTCAAAAAATTCTAAAGGAAACTGAACTCTACGTATAACCAATCCAACATCGGCCATTAGATCACCATGATATTTGGGCTCTTGCTCCATGGTCTTGGCAGTATATGTATTAATTTTTCCATCGGGCAAATAGCGCGTCCCATTTATTAATATATCTTCTTTATAAAATTCTTCATATTTTGAATGATCCCAACCAGTCCAAATCCCTTCTCGCTTATCATTAACTAATTCACCTTCGAAATATTGACCATTTTTATAGTCAAATCTAAAAAAACCATTTCCTTTTCGAAGCAGCATATTTCCTAACGAATCCAAATACAACAAGTAATGAGGAAAATTTGACTTGGCCTCTGTTTTATTAGGTTCATAATACACCAAAGCTTTTAATTTTCCATTTGGGTGATAATAATATGCGGTATCAATCAAATAGGAAAGCTCATCATAAAGTTCCACAGATTCCACCTTTCCGGTAGGAAAATAAGACACGGTCTCGCCAAAATACTTTAATGTTTTCCCATCATAATTTAAACTATGTCCATAAAACTTCGGAAGATTCGTTTCGGTATAAAAGGCTTGTACACGATAGAGTCTTTTAGGCTCATTTGCAACAGGATAAACTTGTCTATAATAATAAGATTTGTCTTTTGTCGCCAACAAATCACTTTCTGCATCAAAAAAACGAATAATTGTATCCTTAGAAGTGCCAATATGAATAATCTGACCGTCGGTTTTTATCTTTATATCTTGTGCAAAAACCCGAAAAGAACTCCATACTACCAGAAGAAAGATCAACTTTTTCATAAATTAAATTGGTTACTAAATGGTGGTAGATGAATATACAATTAATATCTTAACGTTCCCATCTGATAAACCCACAAATAAAGCTATTGTTCGATCAACTACAACTCCTGTTTCAGCATCATTAAAGTACCCCTGTTCGATATAATAAAATACGATAACAATACTACACCTATACTATAACCATACTTAAGTGACAGACCAGGCTAGCTCTAAATGCAAGGATTGTATTTAGAAAATTTTGCCACATACATCAAGAATATCTTTCGAAAACGAAACGCAAAATATGTCGATGTATTACAATCGTATCGGAATGGTATAATTTATTGCCACAGGCTCCCCCTGCAGTCTCCCTGGCTTCCAAGGACCAACACCTTGAATAGCAGCTGTTATTTCTCTTTTAATTTCAAAAGGAATATCACTATCATATTTAAAATCACTTAGCCTACCATCTTTGTTGACAACAAATTTTACATGAATAATAGCAGACTTCAATTGAGCAATTAAATTATCTGGTAGGTCTATCTGCCGAGAAACAGCTTTCATAAATTGGTTCATTTTTAGCGAAGGAACAGGAGCTGATTCTCTTGTATCCGCGTCGTAGGAAATCAATTCGCCATTGGCACGAAACCTTTTTCCACTTTGAAGAACGCCGGCTAAATATTGCTCCTCATAACGGCTCCCCATATTCCAACCCTCCCATTTCCCTTCTCTTTCATTATCTTTTAGCTCACCTTCCATATAATCACCATTGTCATAATCAAAGCGAATAAATCCATTCCCCCGCTTCAAAAGATAATTTCCTAGAGAATCCAAATACAATAGGTGATATGGTTTGGTTATAGCCCCCCCAGTAAATGGATTCTGTCCTGATTCCACTTGTGTAACTAACATTTTCAGTTTGCCCGTAGGATAGTAATAATAAGATGAATCAATGGCTAAACCATTGGTATCGAACTTTTCCAAGCTTTTCAACTGCCCATTTGGGTAGTAAGTAGTCGATTCGCCAACATACTTCCACCCGGAAACCCCAACTGTGCTGTCACGGCTATAAGCGAAGGATTTCATGGAATCGGTATCTGTATAATAGCTAACAATATTAAAAAATCTATTCGATTCATCTCCTACCGGAACAATACATTGATAAGAGTGAGACGCTAGTTTTGTCCGTACCGGATTTCCTGATTTATCAAAGTAATTTACTATCGTATCGCTAATAAATACATCCCCCCTTACTTTAGAAGAAAGAGCTTCCGTATTCGCTCCTATTAAAACAAGCACAATTAAAACTAAAATCGATCTTTTCATAAAATATGGCAACGTTAATAGAGGCGAAAATACAGCTTTTCCCGTAATTTAACACCAAAATAAAAGCGGCAATTTCGAAAGAAATTGCCGCTTCCATAAGCATATAATCTAAGAGACTACTTAGCGTCCCACCATACAGGTGTATAGATTACAACGTTACCTGGGTAATTGCTATTTGTGGTTGCTTCACTAAGTGCGTAAGGCATGCGCAAAGGCATTCTTCCCTCACCTAAAGTTGAAGCTGCAGATTTAACAAAGAAAGCCGGATATCCCGTTCTTCTCCATTCAGTCCAAGCTTCAAAACCTTGGAAACCACACATCGCATAATATTTTTGTGTGATAATAGCTTTTACTTTTGCCTCCACATTACCTGTAAATTTCGCATCTGGCGCATCAGCTATATACTTGGTTGCCTCTGCTGCATTACCTGTTGCTTTAAAGCTCTCTGTAATAGCAGCGCTATATAAACTCTGAGCATCTCCTGTTCCCCAACCTCTTACAATTGCCTCAGCTTGTAAGAACAAACTTTCGCTTGCCGAAAACAGTTTCACTGGAGCAACTGCTGATGTTTGATTAATAGCATTTCCGCCAACCATTGCAGACGGAGTGGATACTAATTTTTTTGAATTGCTAGCATATGTTCCTTGCTCAATAAAAGCGATTGTATCTTGTCCTGACACTTTTTCATAAAATGCAAATCTGCGAGGATCATTGTTTCTAACAAAAGCTTCCACTGCAGTTCCACTCGCAACCACATTTTGAGTTTTTCCCAAACCAACCATCTCATTGTAGAAAGGATTTTCATTTCCTCCTGTTGTTGTATAAGTGATCGTAGCATCCTGGCTCAAGAAAACAGCATTGCTTGCATAAAGTGCTTTAATACCTGCAGCAGCTTTGGTTGCGTTCACATTAGAAAGGCGTAAATAAGCTCTTAATTTTAAGGTATTGGCAAAAGCCTTCCATTTTTCAAGATCGCCATTGAAAATCATATCTTGACTTGCTACTGGAATCGCTTGTTTCACAGCTAATAAAGATAATCCTTTATCAATATAATTGAAAATTGAATCGTATACAACTTCCTGAGCTTCATATTTTGGGCTCAAATTCCCATCAGCTTTCGAAGCTTCAGACAGCGGGATATCCCCGAAAGCATCGGTTGCAACTTGATATGCATAAGCTTTCAAAATATGAGCGATACCTTTATAATTTTCATTATCCGCCACTTTTGAATTGATAATCAATTCAGCGTTGTTTAAAGTCCCCCTGTAGATATTACCCCAAACTCTATCCATAGAAGCATTGGTAATTCTATACTGATCGATAACTTTGTATTGAGAAGAAGTTGGGTTTTGTGTCCAATACTGTCCCCAAATATTACCAAAAACCTGAAAGGAATTCCCCACAACCTGGCTTATTGACGCTTCTACTGTCGGCAATAATAAACTAGGTGTTGCTGACTCCGGGTTATTTGGATTTTCATTGACATCCAAGAATTTATTACATCCTGTCAGACCCATTGTACTAACTAAAGCCACAACGAGGAATTTCTTGGCATTATTAAATTTTATAGTTTTCATACTTTATTCGCTTTTAAAATGAAACTTTAACATTGATACCATAGTTACGCAATGAAGGTTGTGCCGTAAAGTCAAAACCTTGTGCATTACCAGCACCTGATGAGTTCACCTCTGGGTCAGCATATTTATTTTCGCTAGGCGTCCAGATAAACAGGTTGTTTCCAAATAAACCAATAGAAGCTGCTCCAAAAGGCGTGTTTTTCAACTGATTTTTTGTAAACTTATAACTCACTGTTAAGTTACGAAGCTTGATGTAAGTCGCATCCACTACATTCATTCCAGCCTCTAGTGAGCCGTAGTAATTTTGCTTATTGTAAGTTGAAGATGTATTTTCAACGGAATTGCCATTATCATCCAAGTAAACAGAATTTGGGAAAATCTGTGCCATTCGCTCACCACCAGTTTCAGCAGATGTTCCGACGAAAGCCATGATATCTTTTGTTCTTGAATAGAATACACCACCTTGTTTTGTATCGAATAAAGCACTCATTGACCAGTTTTTGTAGGTCAAGTTAGTACCCAATGATGCTTGGAAATCTGGATTATAGGTACCCAAGTATTGTGGTTTTTCCGTAGCTAGAGGCATACCTGATGCCTGATCTACAATAGTACGACCTTGCGCATCAGTAGCATTCGTAACACCATAAAATTCACCATATGGACGACCTACTGCTGCCACAATACTCATTCCAGAGAAACCACCGACAGAAACTTGTTCCACTCCTGGCATCAATTCAATAACTTTACTGTTATTTTTTGTGAATGTACCGAACAATTCCCATGTCAAGTTCTCAGTTTTCACTGGTGTCCCTCTCAATGTTAACTCTACACCATTATTTTGGACCTTACCCGCATTAACCAACGCTAGTCCGTAACCTGTCGAGACCGGAATTGGAATACTTAAGATTTGGTTTTTTGAATTGTTGTTGTAATAAGTAAAGTCTGCGTAAAGACGATTATTTAAAAATCCTAATTCCGCTCCCACTTCAAATGATGTCGTGATTTCAGGTTTCAAATTCGCGTTCCCGATTGTATTACTCGACATTAATGCAGATACATTCCCAAATGGAAAAGTTGTTGAACCAAATCCGCCAGCAATACTACTTCTAGAGAACGTTGAAATCAATTGGTATGGATCTGTATCCGAACCTACTTGCGCCCAGTTTGCACGTAATTTGGCATAATTGAATTTGCTCTTCAATTCCGGCTTAAATAATTCAGATAGGACGAATGATCCGCTTACACTTGGGTAAAAGAAAGAATTATTTTTCTTTGGCAAAGTGGATGACCAATCGTTACGTGCTGTAGCTTGTAAATAAGCTATGTTTTTATAAGATACATTCAAATCTCCATAAACACCTACTAAACGACGGTTTGACCAAGTATCTTCAATCAGATCCAAAGGACCGTTCGAGTTTGCAAGATTATACCACCCCGGAACAACAAGTCCACCACTTGAATTTGTTGCAGTGCTATTGGAAGTCGTTTTGCGTTGGCGGATATTATTACCAATCATGAATGAAGCATCCCAATCGTCATTAAATTTATGGGTAGCAGTTGCCATGAAATCATGCACAATCTCATTTACATTAAATTGGTCAATCCGATAATTACCAGGATTCGTACGAATGTTACCATTACTGTAATTACCGCTAGTCTTATCTGCTGGCAAGTAACTGTATTTTGGTGTTTCTGCTCTTCTACGATCGGTATAATTATCTAAACCTACACGCTCTTGGAATGTTAACCATTCAGTCGGTTTATAATTTACATTGAAGTTCCCCATAATACGGTTCACATCATTGTAATTGTTATAATTAGCTAACACCCAATATGGATTCATGGTATAAGTACCATAATAACCGTATACGTCATCATGCAAAACACCGTTTGCATCCGTATATCCATACGCATTGTACGGATTTGAAAGATCTTTCAATCCTTTAACATCAATATCGCGCGGGGTCTGCAACAAGTTATTATAGACAGATCCACCCCCTTGTCCACCACCTACATTGTTACTGTTAATACGGCTATAGTTTACGGAAACACCAGCACTGAATTTATCGGAGAATTCCGTCGTTCCATTAAATCTGACACCATATTTATTATAGTTATCTTTCTTACCTGGATAAACACCATTGGAATTCAAAGCATTTAATCCCAAATAAAAAGTTGATTTATCCGAACCACCGGAAAAACTAAGGTTATTGTCAGAAGCGATACCAAGATCAAAGAAATCACGTACATTATCCTTCACAGCAGAATAAGCTTTTTTCTGACGAACGCCATTTATTGCCTGTCCCCACTCTTGAATAGCACCTGTAAAAGGAGCTCCCCAAGATCCATTTTCTTTAGGGTCATTTACATATTCAACAAACTTATCTGTTTTCGGATCAAAGTCTGCAAAGCCTTGTCCATATTCATTTTGAAATTCTGGCAACTTCAAAATTGAAGACAATGTATTGGTGGAACTGAAGGTAATTGCACTTTTAGCACCTTTTTTACCACTTTTCGTTGTAATAATCAATGCACCATTCGAAGCTCTAGAACCGTATAATGCCGCTGCTGCTGGACCTTTTAATACAGTTACTGACTCAATATCATCTGGATTGATATCGTTACCACGGTTACCAAAATCTACACTCGCAAGATCGCTGGATCCACCAACTTTACTTGTATTATCAATCGGTGTACCATCAACAACGATCAATGCTTGGTTATTTCCAGCAATAGAAGAACCACCACGCAATACAACACGGGATGAACTACCTGGAGAATTTGACGTAGACGTAATATTTACCCCTGCAACTTTACCAGCTAAAGAGTTGATCGCACTCGAATTACGGCCTTCTGTCAATTCATCGCTCTTAATTGTTGGCGCAGAATATCCCAAAGAACGTTTTTCTCTCTTAATTGCATTTGCTGTAACAACAACTTCTTCCAAAGCATTGTCATGATTTACTAAAGAGACATTGAATACAGTACTGTTGTTATTAACAATAATAGTTTTATCATCAAAACCAACGGAACGGAATACGACAACCTTACCTGCCGGTACATTCAATGAATAATTACCATCAGTATCAGTCTGCGTTGCCTGATTAGTACCTTGTACAACTACTGTCACCCCTGGTATTGCTTTACCGTCAGCAGATGTAACACGACCACTAATCTTTTTTTCTTGAGCGAATGCAACCGAAGTCAAGATCATACCGCCAACAAGAAAACTTAGTAATGTTTGTTTCATGTTTTAGTTAGTTAATTTTATTATTTTTTCTAATCCTATATATTGATATAAATTATATCCGTTATCATAACCGTCTAAACATAAATTGCCTAGACAATAAACAGCAAAAAACATAACATGCTATTGCAGTTCATTTAGTAACAGTTGAAAATATTTTTGGAAAAGCAGGCCCCAGGTAGATGTAGGGTCAGTCCTTAGATAAATATCCAGCTGTAAAATTTGCTCTTTTCAGCATTTACAGTAAATAATAGTTAGTGCGATTTTTATTAGCGGTGTCAAATATAGAAAGCCAAAGTTGCTTTTACAAGTTTTTTAACATAATCTCCAGAAAACAAGAAATACCGCAATAATAAGTTCACAATTTTACAAATTGTTACAAAAGAATCATTTTAGAATAAAAACTCTTCAAACAATTTTCAAACAGAATTTTATACGGAATGAATAGTAATTAACAAAACATTAACAATGTTATAAGAAAACGTTAACATGTTATTCTATTATTTTTCTGTACTAATACCGCATGTAATTTATAATGATTCTAAACATTTTAAAATCGAGTTATAACAAAAAAAACGCTCTACCTTCTCAGGCTGAGCGTCTTTCGCTGTCATGTTAAATAAGTGCAAAAGCAACTTATTTATTGTTATTTAATCGATATACTCAAATTTGGTGTACGGCACCAAAACTGCAGGAATCTTAATTCCTTTTTCCGTTTGATTATTCTCCAATATCGCTGCGACGATACGTGGTAAAGCTAATGCTGAACCGTTCAAGGTATGTGCCAGCTGCATCTTGCCATCAGCATTTTTAAAACGGACTTTCAAACGATTCGCTTGATAAGTTTCAAAATTGGAAACGGAAGATACCTCTAACCAACGTTTCTGAGCAGAACTATACACTTCCATGTCATAGGTCAATGCAGAAGTAAAACTCATATCTCCACCGCAAAGGCGCAATACACGGTAAGGAAGCTCTAATTTCTGCAAAAGACGCTGTACGTATAAACTCATTTCTTCCAGCACTTCATAAGACTTTTCAGGATGTACAAGCTGTACCGTCTCCACTTTGTCAAATTGGTGCAACCTGTTTAATCCACGTACATGTGCACCATAAGAACCTGCTTCACGACGGAAACATGGTGTATAAGCACAATGTTTGATCGGAAACTGTGCTTCTTTCACAATCTCGTCTCTATAAATGTTGGTGACCGGAACTTCAGCTGTAGGGATCAAATACAGATTGTCGTTACCCACATAGTACATTTGTCCTTCTTTATCCGGTAATTGTCCCGTAGCAAATGCAGAATCTTCATTGACCAAGATAGGCACCTGTACTTCCTCATATCCTTCTTCTGCTGCCTGATCCAAAAAGAAATTGATCAATGCGCGTTGCAATTTAGCGCCTTTACCTTTATAGATAGGAAACCCTGCACCGGCAACTTTTACGCCAAGCTCTAAATCAACAATATCATATTTGTTAAACAATTCCCAATGCGGCAATGCATCCTCCGACAAAGCCGGGATTTCGCCATGGCTCAAAACAACTTCGTTGTCCTCAGCGCTTACACCTGCTGGAACGGATTGATGCGGTAAATTAGGTAATTGTACGATCTTCTCATTCAATTCTGCTTCAATTGTACCCAATTGATCCAAAAGTTGCTTCACTTGCTCCTTATATCCCGAAGATTTGGATTTAACGGTTTCAGCTTCTTCTTTTTTACCTTGGCGCATCAGATCTCCAATCTGTTTTGCTGCCGCATTAGCCTCTGCCGAAAGTGCGTCAGATTCCGATTGGATCTTACGACGCTCTTCATCTAAACTGATGATTTCGTCGACCAATCCAATTTCCTTGAAATGCTTGACAGCCAATCTTTCGATTACCGTATCCCTGTTCTCACGGATATAATTTAATTGCAACATAATATAAATGTGTTATTTAAAATAGTGAACAAACTTAGATAAATTTGCCTTTATTTACAAGCAATTTTATTCCTAAACCACCATCCAAAAGGCTTTTTGACTACTTTACGGCTCTCCATTTCTATCGCAAAGTACCAGAAAACAACCATCAGCCCATGGAAAACCAATCGTCCCATGGAATCGGTATTTACACCCCATAATCCATAGAAAGAGCGTATCCATTAGACGCCTAATCGATACGCTCTATAATTCGATCTATACGCAAAGCCCTGTGCTGAGATTCAACCTGATGAACTCATGTGATGCGCATTTGCTAAGCAATGCTTACTTCATCGCATAAATAAACATCCTGAATAGCATGTAATAATGCGACACCTTCATTCATTGGCTTTTGGAAAGCCTTACGGCCAGATATCAACCCTGTGCCACCTGCACGCTTGTTGATAACCGCAGTTTTTACAGCTTCCTGGATATCATTCTGTCCCGAAGCTCCACCAGAATTGATCAAGCCAGCCCGACCGGCAAAGCAATTAAGCACCTGGTAGCGGCATAAATCAATAGGATGATCGGAAGAAAGCTGCGTATACATGCGTTCATCCAGCTTTCCATAACTACTTTTCCCCATATTTAATGCTTTAAAGCCACCGTTCAATTCGGGTAGTTTTTGTTTAATAATATCCGCTTTGATCGTTACACCCAAATGATTGGCCTGTCCGGTAAGATCCGCTGCTAAATGATAATCTTTATCACCTACTTTAAACGCCGAGTTGCGCAGATAACACCATAATACCGTCGCCATCCCCAAAGAGTGTGCTTCTTCAAATGCTTTTGCAACTTCGATAATCTGACGGTCTGATTCCTCAGATCCAAAATATATGGTCGCCCCTACCGCAACTGCCCCCATATTCCAGGCTTCGCGAATTGTTCCGTACAAGATTTGATCGGCTCGATTAGGATAGGTCAATAGTTCATTATGATTGATTTTAACCAGAAACGGAATCTTGTGTGCATACTTTCGGGCAACGGCTCCTAAAACACCAAAGGTAGATGCCACGGCATTGCAATTTCCTTCCAAAGCTAGCTTGACAATATTTTCCGGATCAAAATACTGAGGATTTTGAGCAAAAGAGGCTCCTGCACTGTGTTCGATTCCCTGATCTACAGGCAATATCGAAAGATACCCGGTATTGGCTAACCGTCCCGTTCCAAAAAGTTGCCCCAAACTACGCAAGACCTGTGGGCTACGGTCACTCGAACTATATACTTGGTCAATAAATGCTGCTTGTGGAAGATGAAGCATTGTTTTGGAAACTGCGGGTTGATCAAATTCTAATAAATAACTCGCTTCTGCACCCAGATGTGCCTGTATTTTTTCAATGTATTGCATAATTTATTTAAAATAAAGTGATGGAGTTTACCATTATCTTTAAAATAAAACTCCAAAAAGCACAGAATGTTTTAGCGCATATTATATAGTAAAAAAAACTTAACTTTGACCATGTTATATTTAGTTCCAACACCTATTGGCAATCTGGAGGACATGACGTTCCGTGCGATCAATGTCCTGAAAGAAGTGGACCTCATCTTAGCAGAGGATACAAGGACCAGCGCTCCGCTTTTGAAGCATTTTGGAATCGACAAAAAAGTATTTGCGCATCATCAGCACAATGAACATAAAGCGGTATCTGAAATCATTAAATTCTTGAAAGAAGGGCAAAACATTGCATTGATTTCAGACGCAGGGACACCGGCGATCTCAGATCCGGGATTTTTGCTGGTGCGTGAAGCCATCAAAGAAGGGCTTGAAGTGCAGTGCTTACCAGGCGCAACAGCTTTCGTGCCAGCGCTTGTTAATTCTGGTCTTCCCAACGACCGTTTTTGTTTTGAAGGTTTTCTACCCGTCAAAAAAGGAAGGCAAACGCGCTTAAAAGCTTTGGCAGAGGAAAAAAGAACGATGATCTTCTACGAGTCGCCACATCGTATTCTCAAAACCATAGAAGAATTTATCACCGTTTTTGGAGCAGAAAGACAAGCTTCGATATCGCGCGAACTGAGCAAACTCTATGAAGAAAATGTTCGCGGAACATTAACTGATTTAAAATTACACTTTGAAAACAATCCGATTAAAGGAGAATTTGTATTTTGTGTAGCAGGATTGGAATAAATTTTGACAATCTTTAGGTATTAAAAAGTATTTGACATGAACATGGAACAATTTGCACAGGACGGGCAGGACATAAAAATCATTGAAAAATTGGTTACTAAAGTCCAAGATATGCTTACTCCAGGGGAAAAAATAGATTATATTGCAGTTCAAAAGAAACCTGCAGTTACTATTTTACCAGATAGTATCACCATCAGTAACAAGCGCATATTTATGTGCGAATTTACTAAACTGGGTCTGGCTACTGATTTTGAAATCTTCGGTTGGCAAGATATCAAGGATATTGCCTTTAAGGAAGAAATCTTCGGTTCAAAAGTTACGGTTATACCATTTACTGGCGAGAATTTAAGCATAGACTATATCCCTAAAGTTCAGGCTAGGAAATTGTATCAATATATTAAAGCCGCCCTTGAAAACTATAAAAAAGCGGAATTGGCGGCCGAAAAAGAAAAAATAGTCATTGCTCCAACAGTTGCGAAGGAAGTGATTATCGAACGACCAGAAAATAATATACCAGTTCAGCCAGCAGTTACAGCTCCGGCGGCACCTCAACCTGTTGTATCGGCACCAGTAACTCCGCCAGCGCCAACGGTATCAAACATCCCGCCCGCTCCACTCGTTAAAGAAGAGGAAGATGATGAAATTACGTTAAAGCTCAAAAAATTAAAAACACTCTTCGACAAACAATTGATTACCCAAGAGGAATACGAGAGTAAAAAGAGAGAAGTCTTATCCAGTTTATAATCATAAATGGGAGAAAATATAGCGTGAAAAACAACTATTTACTGGCACTTTTAAGTGCCTTTTTATTGTGGTTGGGCTGGCCTCCAATCCCCTATTCCAGTCCATTGCTATTTATTGGGTTTGTGCCTTTGTTGATTGCAGTAGAAAATATTATCCGCAGTGAAACATTCAAAAGAAAAGGCCGTAAAGTATTTCTTACAGCAGGACTCACGGCAGTTGTCTGGAACACGGCTTCTATTTATTGGGTATACAACTCAATTTCGGCAGTTATGCCGCCTTTTGCAGCTGTCGTCATCAGTCTGATACCTTTTTGTCTTGGCGCCGCTTTAATGGCGCTGGCTTTTAGGCTATATGGGCAATTACGACGCAAAACGAACATCCTGTTATCCCTTTTCGGATTAATGGGATTTTGGATAAGTTATGAATTTCTGCATGAATCCTGGGATCTTGCCTTCCCTTGGATGACTTTAGGCAATGGTTTTGCAAGTTTTCATCAATTGATCCAATGGTATGACATCACAGGGGTCTATGGCGGAACAATATGGATCTGGCTGGTCAATATCTTGGTATTTATACTTTACCTCAATCGAAAAGGACTTTATCCCATCAAACGTAAGATTGTCCCGATTGCCTCCTTGGCGACTATATTATTGGTTCCCAGCGCTTACTCGCTGATACGTTATTTCAACTACGAAGAACATCAGAATCCTGCACAGATTGTTGTTGTTCAACCGAATATTGACCCTTATATTAAATTCAATTTAAGTCCTGAGGAGCAATTAAATACCTTATTCTCCTTATCAAATTCAGTTGCCAAACCCAATACGGAGTTTTTCATCTGGCCTGAAACTGCACTTTCACAAAACGGCGATTTTGATGAAGAAAACTTTAGGGAAACCTATTCTTACCAGCGCATTTTAAAATTTTTAGATCAATATAAAAACGGCAATGTACTTTCAGGTATTGAAAGTTATCAGTTGTACAACTATGCAAAAACACCTACTGCGCGTGAAATAGCTCCCAATGTTTACCAGGATAATTTCAATGCTGCAACATTGATCGATTATTCCTCCAAACTTCAGTTTTACCATAAGTCTAAACTCGTGCCGGGCGTAGAGCAAATGCCTTTTGGCGCAGCGATGAACTTCCTGAAACCTTTATTTAAAGCATTCGGCGGTACGACAGGTGGCTACGGAAAACAGGCCGAACCTTCGGTATTCTATGCCCAAAGCGGTATTGGTGCCGCACCCGTAATCTGTTATGAATCCATTTGGGGCAATTATGTTTCCAAATACGTCAAAAAAGGAGCTCAGTTTATTGCGATCATCACCAACGATGGCTGGTGGGGCAATACTTCGGGTAAAGACCAGCATTTACAGTATGCTAAACTGCGTGCGATTGAAAACAGGCGCTGGGTTGCTCGATCAGCAAATACGGGGATTTCAGGCTTTATCAATCAACGTGGCGATATTGTACAACATACTAAATGGTGGCAGCCTGCGGCCCTAAATCAGGAAATTAATTTAAATGAAGAAATTACTTTCTATACGCAAGCAGGTGATATTGCGGCTTATTTGGGTTTGGTGCTCGCAATGGGCGGACTACTAATGCTTATAATTAATAAGAAGGAAGAAGGGGTAAAAAAGCATCGACAAATTAAATTAAACGGCTACGTTTAAAAAGAGATCTATGTTTCATATTCATTATATGAGAACATAGATCTCTTTGATTTTTATCTTTTTATGACACTCGAAAGCGTGTAAAAAAGAAATAATAAGATGGTCAGAATAAATACGCTATTAAAATTATAGGTTAGCGCAGTTTTTTTGTCAGCATTATTTGCCCAGATAAAAGTATTGTAAGCACTAGACCAATAATAAACTTTCTTAGCCAAGAAAAAACAAAAGAACCCAAATATCGCGGATAGCAAAATTAAATGAAAATAAGTAAGTCCATAATTTATTACCAATGCAATTTCCCTACTCAATCCAAAATCTTCCAACTTAAAAGCCCGAACATCATATGCTGTTGAATACGGTTTGTTCTCAGGCTGCCCCCAGTAACCAAATAAAATCACTGTTTTTATCGGACTCATGAAGGAAAATAACGCATAAATATTAAATATTGAAATAAAAAAACCAATATAAGAGACAATTTTCTTCAAGACCATATCTTTCTAATTAAGGCGTAAGGCAATTTTCTTTTTTTTATAACCATCAAGATTACTCCAGCACTATTATCAAGTAATTTACACAATTAATCTCGAATATATTATATTTAGATTTTAAATTTCATTATAGTAAACATCTCTTCCTTTCACTACTCTTCTTAGATTACAATTGGTGATGGTAGCAGATTCAAGTCTCTAACAATAGAATTTTCAAAAAAGACGGAAAAACGAAAACTTATTAGCAATTTAATGAGAAGATTAATTCTATCATCAATAATTTAATGACGGCATGCTGCGAAAGAACGTCCTACAAAAAAATAAAAAGGATTATCCTGACATATTGATAGATTCTTGTTTAAAAATAAAATGATAAAAATAAGTCATTTAATACCTTTAATTTACTTTGGAGATTTGTAATTTTGCAGCATGCAAGTATATTTTGATAATGCAGCGACTACAGCCTTAGATCCTGAAGTAATAAAAGTAATGGTGGATGTGATGAACAATAACTTTGGAAATCCATCTTCTATCCATAGTCACGGACGACAAGTAAAAACAATTGTAGAAAAAGCACGTAAAACGATTGCCAATCTACTTCATGTATCTCCAGCAGAGATATTCTTCACATCGGGTGGAACCGAGGCCGACAATATGGCCATCGTTAGGTCAATCGCCGACTTTGGGATAACCCATGCCATCACCTCACCGATAGAGCACCATGCCGTATTACATACGTTAGAGGAGCTTGAAAAAGCCGGTAAGGTACACCTCGATTTATTGGAAGTTGACGAAAAAGGTAATTTAAATCTCAACCAGCTGGAAGAACTTTTGAGTACCAATCCGCGTACGTTTGTTTCCATTATGCATGCCAATAATGAGATCGGAAATCTCAACGATATTCAACGTATCTCCGAGTTATGCCAAAAGTATAATGCGATATTCCATTCGGACACTGTACAGACCATGGGGCATTATCCACATGACCTTGGTAACCTTAAAATAGATTTTATAACAGGAGCTGCCCATAAATTCCACGGCCCAAAAGGAGTTGGTTTTCTTTACATCAATGCGAATAACAAGATTAAACCGTTAATCTATGGTGGAGCACAAGAACGCAACATGCGTGGTGGAACAGAAAATGTCTATGGAATAGCGGGTCTTGCCAAAGCTTTAGAACTTGCCTATGAGCACATGGAAGAACACCACGCTTATATTCAAGGACTCAAATCTTATATGATCGACGAGTTGCAAAAAGCAATCCCTGAGATTGATTTTAATGGTGTAATCGAAGCTGATAAATCACTGTATACCGTACTAAATGTTTCTTTCCCATGTAGTGACCTTGCCGACATGCTTTTATTCAACCTGGATATTGCGGGTATATCCTGCTCTGGTGGCAGTGCCTGCAGTTCAGGGACAGATATAGGCTCACATGTATTGGGTGCAATCAAATCCAGCTCGGAACGACCTTCAGTTCGTTTTTCATTCTGCAAGCATAACACCAAAGAAGAAGTTGACTTCGTCGTAGCAACATTAAAAGAACTTTGCACTAAAAACAACTAATATTTTAATAGTTGACAACAGACAACGAATAAGATCGCTCAATGTAGCGCTAATTAAAAATTCAAGCACGAATTCTTAATTAGCGCTACATTGAGTTAGATAAGTTTAATCTTGCTCCAACGCGCTATCAGAGTCGCAAGCTGGAGTAAGAGGACTTCCTCATCCAACAGCATGTTACACGGCATATTTGTATTCGCTAAACCGTTCTGGATACGTACCCCCCCATTTTCGACAACTACCATACTTACCCGAACTTATACATCATCATATCAACTGAAGCCTAATAACAGTTTTCAATCAGTTTTTAGACAGTGATCAGTCACTCCTTATTCAGTTCATACTGAGCAAGCACTGAACGAGCACTGAACAAGCACTGTTAAAAGATCCTATTTGATCCTAACTTACAACGATTAAAAATTAAAAAGAAGAAGGGAAAAAAACTTTCAGTATAATCCCAATTAAAGATTATAATACTGGGAAAAGTGAATAATTTCAGAAAAATAAAAAAGCCGAAAATAGATTCAGCTTTTTCATTCTTCATACATCTTTTATGCTAGATTCAATTTTTTGTCAAGACATAATATTTGGAAATATCTCCCGTAATGTCATTTCCGGAAAGATCCAACTGACTGAGTATCCGATTTCCTAATTTGAACTTATAGTCGACCCCATCCAGTGTAATGATGTTGCCATCCAATTTCCATTTTCCTTCACGCATAAACACATCATCACTTTTATTAAGGTATTTAGATGAATATTGGTAGGTGTTGTCAGCATGCAATGAAATAAGTGTTTCTATACCATCACAATCCGCACAAGGCATTACACCTTTGTATTCACCAATCACTACTTCCGCCTTATCCCTACCTTTTAGGTCCTGTAAATTATCTTTATAGACCGCAACACTTTGTTTGGGATTATCGCATCCCACCATTCCAATTGTCAACAACAAACCCACAATCCAAATAAACCTTTTCATCTCATTCCAAATTCAAAAAAATCAGCATCTAACAGTTACACCAATAAATTCATAACAAATTAAATACCAAAAATTTAGAAAAGATTAAAAATCATCTTCATCGTCGTCTGTCAAGAATGACAATGCACCTTGTAACTCGCCCAAAGCATGGAAATTACGTGTCTTGCGGGCGATCTCAATTCCGGATCTATAGGTAGCAATCGCGGACTCCTGTTTATTTAATTTTTCGTACAATTTACCCAAATGATAATACGTTCCAACATAATCTGGATTCGTATGTACTAAATTCTCGAATCTTAACATAGCCTCTTGTTCATCTTCCTGCTTGAGATATTCAGCTGCAATTGCATATTTTAAAAAAGGATCTTCGGGGCTCTCTTTCAAAAATTCATTCAGTTGATCCAATCGTGTCGACATATCTTTTTTATTTCAAACTTAGACAAATTGCATTTTATATGCAATTTAATTGTGTATCCCCCTCAAACAATCCCGCATCTCCCCATATCACACGAAAGCTTTTTATAGAAAGGAACCTCGAATGAGCGACGATGCTTTCTAAAATTACTATGCTAGCATATAAAATGACAATTTGCTGACGCAATAAATCTATTGTCAAAAACCGGCTATTTAAAATGAAAAATTACAAAAAGTATAACAAAACACCTTAATATCACATCACATCAAAAAAAATACACGAAAATAACTGGTAAAATTAAAAATTCATCAAAACCACAAGACGACTCTTTAACAGAATTTAAAACGCCTTTGCGCTTTTTAATTGAAAGAAAATATGGTAAGTTTGAGTAAAACCAATCGTATATGAAAATATTAGTTTGTATAAGTAATGTCCCTGACACTACATCCAAAATCACTTTTACAAATGACAACACTGCATTTAATACAGCTGGTGTACAATTCATTATAAACCCTTATGATGAAATTGCTTTATCCAAAGCAGTTGAGTTGGCTGAAGGTGGAAAAGGAACCGTAACTGTCATCAATGTGGGCGATGCATCGACAGATGCAACCATTCGAAAAGCATTGGCAATTGGCGCAGACAATGCTGTACGGATTAACGCCGCTCCACGCGATGCTTGGTTTGTTGCTAATCAGATAGCAAAGTATGCCAAAGACAATGCATTTGACTTAATTTTAACTGGCCGCGAATCCATCGACTATAACGGTGCTCAAGTGGGGGCAATCGTAGGAGAACTGCTGCATATCCCTTCTGTTTCCATTGCCAAAAAAGTTGATATTGCGGGCGACGCAGTCACAGTTGAGCGCGAGATTGAAGGTGGAAAAGAAGTATTGACAGCAAAGCTACCAATCGTCATTGGTACAGCAGAAGGTGTTGCCGAGCCAAAAATACCTAATATGCGTGGTATTATGAGTGCGCGGACGAAACCATTGGATGTGCTCGAACCTTCCGCTATAGACGTTCTTGAACACATTGTCAGCTATGAGACACCTGCTCCGCGCGGTACGGTCAAACTTGTTGACGCTGCCGAGGTAGAAAAATTAGTTTCTCTTCTTCACGACGAAGCTAAAGTTATTTAATCTTTAAACCCTAAAACACCATGTCTATACTCGTATATGTAGAAAATACCGATGGAAAATTCAAGAAATCTGCTTTTGAAGTTGTCTCTTATGCAAAATCCATCGCCGATAACATACAGACTGATCTTGTTGCGATTTCAATTGGAAATGTCGCCGGAGACGAACTTGCTGCCTTAGGCAAGTACGGTGCTTCCAAAGTATTAAATGTCGACAATGAACGACTCGCTTCTTTTGTAAACCAAGCGTATGCAAGCATCATTGCTGAGGCCGTAAAAAGTACCGGTTCAAAAATACTTGTGCTGTCCAACTCATTCTCAGGTAAGGGACTCGCACCACGTATTGCAGCCAAATTAGAGGCTAGTCTAGCCGATGGCGCGCTCGAATTGCCGAAAATCAATGGCGACAAACTGACTGTCAAAAAAACAGCGTTCTCCAATAAAGCGTTCGCTACGCTCGAACTATCTTCGGATATAAAGGTCATCGCATTAAGTCCAAATGCATATGAAACAAAAGAGACCGGTGGTAGCGCAACTGTCGAAACTTTTGCTCCGAATATTGACCAAACAGATTTCACAACGATGGTCAAAGAGATTGTCCGAGCAACAGACAAAGTTTCTCTGCCGGAAGCTGAAATCGTCGTCTCCGCAGGCCGTGGTTTAAAAGGCCCTGAAAACTGGGGTATGGTGGAAGAACTTGCAGACGTCCTTGGTGCAGCTACAGCATGTTCAAAACCCGTATCTGATGCAGGCTGGCGCCCGCATTCGGAGCACGTAGGCCAAACAGGTATTGTTGTTAGCCCCAATCTCTACATTGCTATCGGTATCTCCGGAGCAATACAGCATTTGGCCGGAGTAAGCTCTTCTAAAACAATCGTTGTCATCAACAAAGATCCAGAAGCTCCCTTTTTCAAAGTGGCCGATTATGGAATTGTAGGCGATGCTTTCGACGTCGTTCCGAAATTAACGCAGGCATTGAAGGCTTACAAAGGTATTTAAAGCTTTCATCCGATATATTCTCCCCATTTATCCAAAATGAATGGGGAGTTTTTATTTGTTATAATTGCATATAAAAGCAAATTTATCTAAGTTTGTAGACCGCTTTGGAATTAAAATGAAGAAAATCAGATTAGATATCGTTGGTTTATCCTATAGTCAAACGCAATCTGGGGCTTATGCTCTTGTATTGGGAGAAGTGGAGGGCAACAGAAGATTACCCATCATTATCGGCAGCCACGAGGCTCAAGCTATTGCTATTCGGATAGAGAAAATGATTCCTAGTCGTCCGCTGACACACGACCTATTTCAATCTTTTGCAGATTCTTTTGGTATTAAACTCATTGAAGTACTGATCTATAATTTGATTGAAGGGATATTTTATGCTAAAATTATCTGTTCCGACGGCAACAAGATTGTCGAGATTGATGCCCGCACATCCGATGCCGTTGCACTGGCTGTACGGTTTGAAGCTCCGATCTATGCCTACGAATTTATTATGTCCTCTGCTGGAATTATCATCGAGGGACATGAGTTTGCATTTTTGGAAAACCTAGACAAATCCAATAAAGTTCAGGATCCAAGTGTTGTTGAGGTCGAAGAAAAAACACCTTCAAAATCCCCACAAAATCCTTTCTCCTCGTTGACAGATGAGCAACTGGAGCAAGCACTTAATCAGGCATTGACCGAAGAAAACTACGAGCAGGCTGCATTGATTAGGGATGAGATTTCCAAAAGAAAATAACTCCTTTCATTAAAGCGAAACAAAAATTTTAAATAACATCGATTTATGTCTATTAAATTAAGATTGACCATTATGAGCTTCTTTCAGTTTTTTGTCTGGGGAGCATGGTTGATTACAATAGCAAACTATTGGTTTGGCACAAAACAATGGGATGGCACACAATTTGGAGCTATTTTTGCAACCATGGGGATCGCTTCTTTATTTATGCCTACCCTGATGGGAATTATCGCCGATCGTTGGATAAATGCCGAAAGATTATATTTTATTCTTCACTTATGTTATGCGGGTGTTTTATTCTATTTACCGCAGGTAAATGATCCAAACACCTTTTTTTATGCGATGCTTGCGGCAATGTGTTTTTATATGCCGACTTTGGCCCTATCCAACTCCATTGCATATACGGCATTAAATGAAAATAACTACGATTTGGTCAAGGCATTCCCCCCCATCCGGGTTTTCGGAACGATAGGTTTTATCGTTGCCATGTGGATCACCAATTTAACAGGCAACAAGGCTACAGCTTATCAATTTTATATCGCCGGAACCGCAGCTTTGGCTTTAAGTCTCTATGCTTTTACATTACCTAAATGTCCACCGAAGAAGTTACAACAGGAAGATGCTTCCTGGACACAACTATTAGGCTTGGAAGCATTTAAACTTTTCGGAAATTATAAAATGGCTTTATTCTTTATTTTTTCCATGTTCTTAGGTGCCGCACTCCAATTGACCAATGCCTACGGTGATGTGTTTTTGGATGAATTTAAATTTTACCCTAAATTTGCAGAATCTTTCGTTGTGAAATATTCGACCATCATTATGTCGATTTCACAGATATCCGAAACACTTTTTATTCTTGCTATTCCATTTTTCCTCAAAAGATTCGGTATAAAAAAGGTCATGCTGATTTCGATGTTTGCCTGGGTATTACGTTTTGGATTATTCTCATTTGGTGACCCTGCAGGCGGACTTTGGATGATTGTATTATCCTGTATCGTCTATGGTATGGCATTTGACTTCTTTAATATCTCAGGTTCTTTATTTGTTGAAACCTCAACAACATCACGCATACGCAGCTCGGCACAAGGCTTATTTATGATGATGACAAATGGTTTCGGTGCCGTTGTAGGCAGTTTTGCATCGGGTTGGATCATTGACCACTACTTTACCAAAAGTTTTCAAAACAGCAAAGATCTCGCACAATACCTGGATACAACAATCGATAATACCCATTTTCTACATTTTCTACAGGAAAAGAGTATTTCCATATTACCTGACGGCATGTTAAGTGGTAATCTCATGCTAAAAGACTGGCATGATATCTGGCTTGCATTTGCCATCTACACCTTGGTTATAGCAATCTTCTTTGCTGTATTCTTTAGACATAAACACGAGCGTGAACCGCTAAACTCAAAATAACCGAAAGCCGCTAATTGCGGCTTTTTGTATATTTGTAACATGCAAAGCACAGCAACGGAATTATTCAAAGATTCCCAATCCTACATCTATAACTGGACATTTCAATGGATTAAACAACTTGGTCTTGATAATCAGGGGAGCCACTTTGTTAACTCGATCCTTTTACTCTTACTGGTTATCCTGTTTTTGATCGTCATTGATTATTTCACCAAAAGAACGTTACTGCTGTTAACAATCAAAGCCATCAGGCGAAGCACAAATCGCTTTGATGATCTATTGATCCGCAATAAAACGCTGAAACTTATTGCTCATTTTGTTCCGATATTAGTGGCACAATATATCATGCCCATTATCTTCATGGGTTTTCCAACCTGGAAAGAAAACAGCAATAAAGTACTTGACATAGCAACGACCGTCGTCAGTTTACTGATTATTCACTCGCTTCTGAAAAGTTTACGGGACATGCTGCGCATGAAAAAATCTTTTGCCGACAAGCCCTTGGAAAGTTATTTACAGGTCTGCCAGATTATCCTATTATTTATCGGTGGGACGATCTGCTTTTCGATATTGACAGGAAAATCCCCTTGGTCCTTCTTATTATCCTTGGGTGCCGCATCAGCAATCTTGATGTTGGTGTTCAAAGACACTATATTGGGATTTGTTGCCAGTATACAAGTTTCGGCCAATGACTCCATCCGTGTAGGCGATTGGATAGAAATGCCTAAATATAGCGCCGATGGAACTGTCAAAGAGATTAACCTCAATAATGTGAAAGTACAGAACTTTGATAAGACCATTACGACGATACCAACGCATACGCTATTGTCGGATTCTTTCAAAAATTACAGGGGTATGCAGCAATCGGGCGGGCGGCGCTTAAAGCGGGCCATAAATATCAAAATTTCCACGATCCGTTTTTTGGAAAATGAAGAAATTGAAAGGCTCAAAAATATACAGATTCTGCGGCCTTATATCGAGGAGCGTGCCAAGACAATTGACCAATTCAACATGGAACAGCAGATAGATCAATCAAGCCCCATAAACGGTCGCAAAATGACCAATTTAGGGATGTTCAGAGCTTATACACTCACCTATCTACGTCAAAATCCCAATATTCACAAGACCATGCCCTTGATGGTGCGTCAGCTTGCTTCAACCGAACACGGTGTTCCGGTCGAACTTTATTTCTTTGTAAATGATATCCGCTGGGAATATTATGAAGGAATTGTTTCAGATGTATTCGACCACTTATTTGCTGCAACAAAATACTTCGACCTGGAGATCTTTGAAAATCCGGCATCAGATGATTTCCGGCAGGTTATCCGACAACAAAACCTTCATGACTTCGCAGACCAACAGCGGTAGAAGCGAACTGAAAGTTCTTTCCGGCCAATAACATCAGTCGCTTACAGAAAAAAAGCAGCTACAGCACTAACATTCATATATCAGGTTAACTGCTTAACAAAGTTTGTAGCTGCAAACCGGATAAAGTGTAAAAATGGATCGTAGTAGAAGGACTTAAATTTTGGCAGCATAATTTAAAGTGAAAGGTCTAAAAACAGTGAAAGGTAATCTGGGGAGATTACCTTCACTTTAAAAACAAACTAAATTTTCAGACGTGTTTCACAACAGATCTACACATTAACCCTAACTCTTTATGAATCAAAAATTACTCTACACAAATATAGGATGGTTATGTTAAGTGCATCTTAAGCTATCTTTAAACTTAAAACAACTCTACAACCGGTTATTTATCTCACTTCAATAGTCTTCGTTGCCAGGTGTACTCTATTGAAAAGATCAACAGCCTGAACCTCAATCTGATATTTACCCGCTTTTAATTTGGGCAAATTAGCCGTCCACAGATGACTGGATTTTTCAGGGTTTGAAGGTCTACGCGTATTCTTTAATTCAGTTGCTGTATCGTACTTAGCCAAAGAATTTAGAAACGCTGGATCGTTTTCATTGACAAAATCCATTTCCTTCCATTCGCCCTGATTGATTCTATACGTTACCTTGTCACCTTCCTTTCCAATAAAAAAATTAGCGTATATCGGATATCTCTTTGTGTATTTTTCTGGAACGACCGAAGCTCCATATAAATCGATCTGATACGTTGCCGGCTTACCTACAACCTTATAATCAAAACTGTATTGGTTGCCCTCGATTTTTAAAATGGCATACCCTTTTGGTGTACCGTCCCGCATTGTAGAAACAGGAATTCCCTTTTCATTCAACTCGCCCGAATACCAGTCACCAGAGGTTGTACCTACATTATATTCGTGATGTGGCTTTTCTTGTTTCCATCCGTCCTTTTGTCCATAAAAATATTGGCGCTGAAAGTGTGTATGCGCAGACAAAGACAAGGTATGCTTAAATGGAGCCAAAATATCGAACAGACGTTGTCTATCTTCGTTACGAAAGACATTCGAGTTTTGATGATATAAAGGAATATGAAATGCCAATACAATCAATTTATCTTTAGCTACGTTTTTTAAGTCATTTTCCACAAAATCAAGCTGATCTTTACGGAATCCACCTAAATAACCTTTACCTGTCCGCGGATTCGGATAAATGATATTATCAAGAATGATAAAATGCGTGTTTCCATAATTGAACGCAAAGTTATTGGGGCCAAAAGTCTGCTCGAACGATTCATCGGAGAGGCTATCCTCTTTGGCATCATAGTTCATATCGTGGTTTCCCATGACATTATACCACGGTAATCCCATCGTGGAAATCACCGATTTATACTTTGGCTGTAGTGAAAGATCATCTCCCACTAAGTCGCCTAAGCTTATTCCAAATTTCGCAATTGTCTTATCTGAAATTTCATTGATCACACCATTTTTGAAATAGGCTAGTTCTTCCTCCGTGTAGGCTTGTGGATCACCAAAAACAAAAGCTGAAAAGTTAGGATCTTCATCTTGTTGGTACAATGCAAAATTTACAGCAGCCGGTATTTTTCCTGTAGCAGCAACAGCAGGATATTTTGAAGCTGGACTACCGTTTAACTTATGGATATAATAGAATTTTGGATGGTTATTTTCATCCAAAGGCAAAGCGTAACCTGTCGGTTTAACCACGAAAATGATGTTGTCATTTCCAACAGGCAACTGATAATTGCCATCTTTATCGGTTGTCGTCACCTCGCGCCCGTTACTAACAGCAACGGAGGCAACGCCTCTTTCGTTTTTATCCAATTTTCCGTTTTTGTTTATGTCTAGATAAACTTTTCCTTTCGCAAAATCTTGGGCCTGCACCGCATTTACGAATGCCCAGGAAATTGCTAATGCCAAAAATGCTTTCATATGAAATTTTGTTTTGGCGCTAAAGTATTCGATTCAGGTTAAAGGAGTATAAAGAGAATATAAAGAATTTATCAAAAAACAAAGGTAACAATTTAAGACTTCCCTATTAATTAACGCATATTTAATAGTATCGTTATAGGGACTTTATCCGTGTTTTATTCGTATTCATCCGAATGAGGTCCCTATCAGGTCCCTATTAGCTCCCTATAAAATCCCTATTAGAAATAATATTGTTAGCTACTTAAATCCTTCAACCTTTGTTTTCAGACAGGTATTTGGCAAAAAAAAAAGAGAAACCAATTGCTTGATTTCTCTCTTACCCTTAGGGTTTATTTCTTAACTATCGGGCTTGCGCGGTTGCCAACATACGGTTGACTTCATCGATCATTGATTTTGCCGCGTCATGCATACGCGGGTTGCCTGCAAAATCTGCATCTAAAGTAATATGCTTGGACTTATCTTTATAGTTGTACTCTAAATAAAAACGTGGAACTTTAGAATGTGTTGAATCCTGCTGCCATTCAGGACCAGTCATATCGGTATCCAAGTTCCAAAAGCCGAGCTCCATTGCTTTGCGGTGCAGGTACAATAAATCGTCTTTTGTAAATTTTACAGTATCGGTAATTAAAGAATCTTTTTTGTCTAAATACTTATAGATGCGTGTTTTTGAATTGTATTCGTTGACCATGTGATTCGGCTCGCCGTATTTGAATTCAATGGATTCAAAATCAGCAAAACGAAAAGGGGCATTTTTGATCATATTACTATAGTAATAAACACAATAAATCAAAAACGGCACAATAATACATAGGCCCAAAAAAATCTTCTTACTCTTGATTGTCATTTCTATAAAATTTTGACAAAAATAAGGATTTATATAGGGTATAAAAGTTTATATCAAGATATGACATAAAACCTACATGAAATTCACGCATTTAGATATTCGGAGAGCCCGCGTCAACAAAGGTCTTAGCATACCAGCTGTCAGAAAGATCAGAGATAATAACACCTTTCCGTGTCGAAACATGAACAAACTTATTATTATGCAGGTATACACCTACATGATCTATCCCATTTCGTCCGAAAGAAAAAAACACGAGATCTCCTTCTTCAAGTTTATCGACCTTTTTTCTTTTTACTATTCCTTCCATGTCACGCGAAGTCCGGGGCAAATTCCCTTTGTATACTTCAATATAGAGCAAATTAACAAACCCCGAGCAATCTACCCCAGATTTGGTCTGTCCACCCATACGATGCGGTATGCCCATCCAATCGTCAATAAATGAATAAAGGTGCGGATTTAGTTTTTTTGTACTCACATTGAGTAAGTCTGCATAATTGTCAAGTCGGGATCCGGAAAAGGTTTTTCCGCGCGCTGAGCTCGCATCTGTTAAAACCGCGCCATTGGAAGAATGTGTATTGGAGCTAAGTACCTTTTTCTTCGTTGAACAACTGCTCAAAAATAGAACTGCACCTAAAAAGAAGATAAAATAAGATCTGACACTCATGCTGTTCGATTTACGTTCTTGCTTAACAAACTTACTTGCCTAACAAACTTAATTAAATTGCTGTTTATATCCAATAAATTTGCCCACTGCTAAAAAACAATTTACTCCTATGACCGCTGCTATAAAGCCGTCCCCTGCAACATGCTACGACGAACAGGAATGTTTCCAGTCAATAAATTTCACCTGTTGGATGCATTTACTCCTTACTGTTAAGCTTGTCCCCGAAGATTGCTTTTCTTGATAAGAACGTCAGATAAGAAAAAGAATTGTTCAGAAATCGTAACTTTGACGCCTAATTTATTTGAGAATGGAAAAATTAAAAGGTGCATTAGCTGTCTTTTTAGGTGCGAGTAGTTTTGGGATACTATCAACGTTTGTTAAAAAAGCTTATGGTAAAGGGTTGACTTTAGGAGAGGTAACGGGAATTCAGGTTTTATTTGGCATGCTTATACTGTGGCTTATCTATATTATCATCAAACTCTTTTCTGCAAAGTCATTTCACTCTTCAAGCAAGAAATCTTCATGGATCAAGATATTAATCAGTGGTACCTCTACCGGTTTGGTGAGTATACTCTATTACAAATGTGTACAGCTTGTTCCGGCTTCGTTGGCCATTGTACTGTTGATGCAGTATATCTGGATCGGTGTGCTGATTGAATTTATCTTTTTCAAGGCAAAACCTTCAAAAAACAACTTGATTGGCATCGGCATTGTACTCATTGCAACATTATTAGCGACTGGACTTATTGAAAAAGGCTTACAACACCTCAATTTAACAGGTGTTTTATTTGGTCTTTTAGCGGCGACCGCCTATTCGGTCTTCATGATCGTGAATGGCCGTGTCGGCAATGACTATCACCCCATTCAAAAAAGCGCTATTATGGTAACGGGGGCCTGTATCATGGTCTTTACCTTATTTCCGCCTGCTTATTTATTGAATGGTCAATTTGATGGTAACTTTCTGTATTTCGGCTTGATCCTTTCTCTATTTGGCACAGTCATCCCGCCTTTATTATTTGCCTACGGCTTACCTAAAACGGGCTTTTCCTTAGGGGGAATATTGAGTTCAGCGGAGTTACCAGTAGCCACCTGTATGTCATTTTTTATCCTTCATGAAAGTGTATCCACGATACAATGGCTCGGGGTACTTTTGATCTTGGGTACCGTCATCTGGTTGAACGCAGCAAAGAGCAGTGCTCATTAGGGGGGCAATCAATAGGGAAATTTTGGAATTCCTTTTAACGAAAAAAGGCAATCTTACTAGAGAAGATTGCCTTTTTATATGTTATAAATCTTAATATGATATAATCCTTAAAAAGATTAATGTGCCAGTGTCTCCGGAATTTCTTCTACCTCCACTTCACAGGAATCCGTTACGTCCATAAATTTAACCGGCACAACCTCATTCACCAATAATGGATCGTATAAGGTCCGTACTTTGACATAGTTTTTAGAAAAGCCATGCATATATCCATCTTTCTCATCGGCCTCAAACAAGACATCACCAGTCTCGCCAAGCTGTGACTCATAAAAAGCACGGCGCTTCTTCTCCGAAAGGATATGCAACATTTTGCTACGGTCACTACGTTGAGCTCCCGGTACAGCACCGTCCATTTGAGCTGCAATCGTATTCTCTCTTTCTGAATAGGTGAAGACATGCAGATAAGAAATATCCAAATCATTCAAGAAATTATACGTGTCGATAAAGTCTTCACGTGTCTCTCCCGGAAATCCGACAATAACGTCAACACCAATACAGCAATTAGGCATCAATGACTTGATAAATGCGACGCGCTCTGTGTAAAGTTCTCTTTTGTACCTTCTGCGCATTAAACTCAGAATTTTATTGCTTCCAGACTGCAGTGGCATATGGAAATGTGGAACAAAACGTTTTGATTGTGCCACAAACTCAATAATATCGTTGGAAAGAAGATTAGGTTCTATCGAAGAAATCCGAATCCTGTCGATACCTTCGACTTCATCCAAAGCCTTTACCAAATCCAAGAATCGGTCTTCACGCTTACCATCCCGAATACCAAAATCACCAATATTAACTCCCGTTAACACAATTTCTTTTACGCCTGAAGCTGCAATTTCTTCCGCTTGACGCACAATATCTTCGATCTTACCCGAGCGGCTTCCACCGCGTGCCAGAGGAATCGTACAAAATGTACATGAATAATCGCACCCGTCCTGTACTTTTAGGAAGGTACGCGTACGATCGCCAATCGAATAAGCCGAGACAAATTGATTGGTCTCATCGATTGGACCATTATAAACGATCGTTTTTTCCTGTTTCGTCAAATCATTGATATGCTCAATAATATTAAACTTTTCAGCTGCACCTAAGACCATATCCACTCCGGGAATCTCTGCAATCTCTTTTGGTTTTAGCTGCGCATAACAGCCAACAATCGTAATATAGGCGTTGGGAGAGTGCTTTAATGCTTCCTTCACTACTTTTCTACACTTCTTGTCAGCATTATCCGTTACCGAACATGTATTGATTACATAAACGTCTGCACGGCTATTGAACGCTGTGGTATCATAGCCCGCATCTTTAAATAAACGACCAATGGATGATGTCTCCGAATAATTCAGTTTACATCCAAGTGTATAAAAAGCTACTTTTTTATTCTCCATAATATTTTGCAAAATTACATTTTTTTTCAGTAACCGCTCTTATCATTTTAAGTTTTGACTTTCTCGTTATAAGGATTTTCCTTAGTTTTGACTATCTTGAAAGGCTGAATGCACCGGCGGCTTATTACAGGCAAACGAAATTAGTCCGGACATGATGTATTCAAATATTCCCCGATTGAGAATCAGACACATAAAATAGCGCTATTCGTCCCTATCCAGTTCGATTATAGCATTGATATTTAGTATTTAATAATTACTTTTTTACAGATGAAACAATATTTAGATTTACTCAGACATGTATATACGAATGGTGTTGTAAAGACAGATCGTACTGGCACAGGTACCAAAAGTGTCTTTGGATATCAGATGCGTTTCAACCTTCAGGAAGGTTTCCCTTTGGTAACGACGAAGAAATTACACCTGCGATCCATTATCCATGAGCTGATCTGGTTCCTTAAAGGTGAAACCAATATTCAGTATCTCAAAGAAAATGGCGTAAGCATTTGGGACGAGTGGGCCGACGAACAAGGGAATTTAGGCCCTGTGTACGGATCACAATGGCGTTCCTGGCCAACACCTGATGGCCGCCATATCGATCAGATCACGCAGGTTATCAACCAGCTAAAAAATTCACCGGATTCACGCCGTATTATTGTATCGGCATGGAATGTTGCCGAAATAGAGCATATGGCACTCCCTCCTTGCCATGCTTTTTTCCAATTTTATGTGGCGCCAGCACAGCCCGAAAAAGGCATCATGAAACCACAATTGTCCTGTCAACTGTATCAACGTAGTGCGGATATATTCCTTGGCGTACCTTTCAACATTGCCTCTTATGCTTTGTTAACGATGATGGTCGCACAGGTTTGCGACATGGAAGCCGCAGAGTTTATCCATACCCTGGGCGATGCACACATCTACAGTAACCACTTTGAGCAAACGGAGCTCCAATTGAGCCGCGAACCAAAAGCGCTACCGCAGATGAAAATAAACCCTGAAGTAAAAGATATCTTTGAGTTCAAGTTTGAAGATTTTGAATTGTTAAACTACGAATCACATCCACATATCAAAGCTCCGGTTGCCGTTTAACAATGAAGGCACCTAATTTTGTAACAACATTATTTTAACGGACGAATAATCACATTATATCAAAAATGAGCAACCCAACGATCACATTAATCGTAGCTGCGTCGGAAAACAATGCCATCGGAATCGACAACCAGATGCCTTGGCATTTACCCAACGACTTTAAATATTTTAAGAGAAATACCATTGCGCATTCTGTCCTAATGGGCAGAAAGACTTTTGAGGCCATAGGCAAAGCTTTACCGGACAGAAGGAATATTGTCATCACGCGTAATGCGAATTTCCAGGGAGAAGATATTGATGTAGCCAATAGTATTCAAGAGGCACTTTTATATTGCCGGGATGAACGCGAAGTGTTTATCATTGGTGGCGCAAACATTTATCAGCAAGCGCTACCCTTGGCAAACAAAGTGCTTTTGACACGGGTACATACAACCCTAAAAGGGGATGCTTTTTTCCCTGAATTACCTTCCGAAGAATGGGAATTAATTTCTTCAGATTCGCATCAGGCAGATGAGAAACATGCATTTGCTTATACCTTTGAAGTTTATTCGAGAAAATAATTCCATGTTTACGAATATCAAAACGCAATATCATGGAGCAAAAAGCTCCATGATATTGCGTTTTGATATTAAAAGCTATAGAAGAGCTTAATCGACAAGACTAAACAGGCACGGCACTTTGATCTAAAGCACATGCACAAATACTTCATCTTAATTTTCACCCTATTCATGTCAGACGCATACGCTCAGCAGATAGATACTGTTTACCTGGAAAAATTACTCCAAAGTCATCCTGATCTATTTCAAAACATATTAAGTCATCCGACGAAAAATGAGGTGCAGATTCTGTATACGCAAATTGATCGTGACAAATCCAATAGGCCACATTTCAGGTCCTATAGCTATCGACTGAATCCGAACTGGTATTTTTATCCCGCAAGTACAGTAAAGTTGCCGACAGCAATTCTGGCCTTAGAAAAAATCAACGACCTCCATCTTCCCGGTTTAACCAAAGATACTCCCCTCCGCATTGATTCTGCATTTGAAAAGCAGACTAAGGTTCTTGTGGACGAGTCGGCAGCCAATGGTCTTCCCTCTGTTGCACAATACGTAAAAAAAATACTGTTGACCAGCGACAATGATGCACAAAATAGACTGTTTGAATTTATTGGCCGTGCTGAACTGAATGCGAAACTAAAAAAATACGGCACCAAATACAGCCGTATCGTCAACCGTCTTGCTATTGGCGACAAAGGAATATGGGCCAAACACACTAATCCCTTTACCTTTTACAATGGAAAAGATATCATCTACCAACAAGCGGCCCAATTCGACCCAAAAGACTATACGATGAAGCTGGCCAATACGCTTCAGGGGAAAGGTTACATGAACGATAAAGATGAACTTATTCATGAGCCCTGGAGTTTTGAGGGGCTTAATGTCTACGCACTCGAAGATCAACAGTTCATATTGAAGAAATTACTATTTCCGGAAGCATTTCAGCCTAAAGAACGATTTAATCTAAAAAAGGAGGATTATGACCTACTCTATGACTATATGTCGCGCTATCCCTTTGAATCGGATTTCCCGAAATATGATCCAACAGAATTTTGGCCAACGTATAGCAAGCTCCTTTTTTATGGTCGTAAAAAAAATGCGACCTTAAATCCCAACATCCGAATCTTCAACAAGTATGGAGATTCTTATGGCTATAATATTGATAATGCCTATATCGTCGACTTTGAACATGGGGTAGAATTTATGCTCGCCGTTGTTGTGCAGTCCAATGAAAATGGCGTCTACAACGATGGACGCTATGAATACGACACAGTAACCTACCCCTTTTTAAAGAATATCGGGCAGGTAATTTATCAGGAGGAACTGAAAAGGGTTAAAAAGTTCAAACCCGATCTATCCAAATTTGATTTCAGAAAATAAAACACACAAAAACGGCTTTCATACATTGAAAGCCGTTTTTGTGTGTTGCTATTGCGGCATATTTTTATCCACTTTGGTCAGAAGGCTGCTTGCTTCACGGTATTTTTGAAACAGAACTATTTCGATTGTAAGGCTGTTTCGATCAACTCGCCGTAAAAATCGCCCTCCTTCATTCCAAAAGCCCGTACCTGCTGCGGAATAAAGCTTTGCGGAGTCTGACCGGGAATGGTATTAATTTCGATAAAATAAAATTTATCGGTATCGTTTTCCAAAAAGAAGTCCACGCGAACCATACCTTTACAGTTCAATCTGACATAGATTTCTCTTAAAATACGCGCAGCACGCTCCTGCTGTTCGATCGTCAGGTCTGCCGGCGTAATCTCCTCGGTTAATCCAGGTACATACTTGGCTTCATAATCAAAAAATTCGCGTGTAGTCCGAACTTCTGTGGCAGGCAAAACAACAAGCTCGCCTTTTGAATTCCGAAAAATTCCCTCGGAAAATTCGCGTCCAGTCACAAACTCTTCAACAATAACCTGTTTTCCTGTATTTTCCGCATCAAAAGCTTTGTCAATCGCTTCCTGCAGTTGTGCAGATTCCTTTACTTTGGTCATTCCGATACTACTTCCACCGGCATTAGGTTTCACAAAATAAGGGAGTGAAAGATTGCTTTCGACGATTTTGAGTGCCTCCGGGCGTTGCGATTCAAACAGTAGGACCGATTTTGCCAAATGCAACTCGGGAATATCCGATAAGATTGCTTTTGTATACCCTTTATTCATAGTTAATGCGGACGTCAAAGCATCACATGAGGTATATGGAATATCTAATAAATCAAAATAGCTCTGAAGTCTTCCATCTTCTCCAGGCACACCATGCACCATAATAAAAGCTAAGTCAAAAGTCAAGATATCCCCATGCAATGGAAGGGTAAAATCAGCTTTTGAAATCGGATGACGCTTTCCGTCTAAATCTTCATAGTACCATGCTTCTTTGGTCACTGTAATCAAATATATATCGTATTTGTCGTGATCAAGTTGAGAATTGACGAAGGCAGAACTTTTAAAAGAAACTTCAGCTTCTCCTGTATAACCTCCAGTTATTAATGCTATTTTTGCTTTCATAAATTTTAGCGATTCGAATAGCAAATATAATTTGCTATACACGGAAAAACGAATAATTTTGTGAGGAATAATTTTATTTAATCATTCTGCAAACTTGGCTTTAATATTGCGGTTCTATGCAGAATTAATTTTTATCAAACAGAGAAATGTCCAAAGTCGTACAATATCTTCAGACCCCCACTTTTAGGAAAAATCTTATTGCCGCTGTTATCGCGATAGTATGTCTATTCCTTTTCGTTTATATTGGACTGAAAATATATACCAAACATGATGAATCTATCGCCGTTCCTAAAGTGAAAGGCCTTCATATCAGTGCTGCCATCCAAGCTTTGGAGGACGCCGGGCTGGAATATCAAATTGACTCCGTCTATCAGATGGATGCCAAGCCTGGCATGGTCATAGAGCAGGATCCCGAACAAGGATTTCATGTAAAGTCGGGTCGGACTATTTATTTGACCATTATCACACAGGTTGCACCTGAAGTTGCTTTTCCGAATATAAAAGATAAAACATTGATTGAAGCAACAGCCATCTTGAAAAACCATAACCTTCGAATCGGTGACACTTCTTATGTCGCAGACATCGCCAGGGATATCGTATTGGATGCTCAATTTGCGGGACAATCTATCCGCAACGGACGCATGATTCCTAAAGGTTCACGTATAGATCTAGTTTTGGGAAATGGACTGGGAGCAAATGAAGTGGAAATACCTAATTTAGTTGGGCTTCCATTAAACGAAGCAAAGTTCGCCTTGTCTGGAGCTGGCTTAGGTCTAGGTACTGTAACCTACGATCCAAGCGTAACGGATACAGCCACTGCAGTAATCAGTGTACAATCACCAGGAATAGAAAAGGGCCTGACCAGTTTAGGGGCTAAAATTGACGTAACACTCTCACTCACGGCACCAACAGCAACGACAGGTGCTCCAGCTGGAGGTACGACAACACCTAAACCACAGGCAAACCAAACACAGGTTACTCCGCCAGCGGCAAAACCTCCGGTTCAGTCAAAGCCTGCCGCTCCAGCAAAAAGTAACACAACAAATACCCCTGCAGCTAAGCCGACAACGACAAATCCTGCAGCAGGGCAAAAAAAGGAAAAGGAAAATAAAGGGAATAGTCTAGGCTTTTAAGTTTATAGACTCAAAAATGAAGCTGCATTGAACGATCTCCATCGTAATAGATTAGAGTTCTTGGCAGACACAGGATATAAAATATAAAGATGGAAAACGCTATAATACGCGAGATTTCATCAACCATTGACCGCTAAAGGCTATATAACGGCTATAAATAGCGAACAACAGATGAATAAAAAATTTTAGAATGGAAAATAAAAAAGGAATACCAAGTTGGTTAAAAATCATTGCGTTAATCGTTATCGTTGTTGGAGGTTATTTTGCCTGGACATTTTATAAAGCATTTTATGCTTCGAATGTATCGGGAGAGAAAAAGTACCTGTACATACACGAGGGTGAAAAATATGAGGATGTATTGAAATCAATCAAGGATTCAAATCTAGTGGATGATATCGCTTCCTTTGAGCGTGCAGCACAATATAAAAAATATGAAGAAAGCGTAAAACCCGGACGTTATCTGTTAACCCCAGGAATGAACAATAGACGCTTAGTCGGCAATTTGATTGGCGGCTACCAAGAACCGGTAAAATTCAGGTTTTCCAATGTACGACTGAAAGAAAATATGGCCGCACTCCTTGGAAAAAGTTTTGAGGCAGATTCTGCTCAATTTATTGCTGTATTGAATGATGAGGCTACCGCACAGAAGTATGGATTTACGAAAGAAAATCTGATTTCTATGTTCATCCCCAATACCTACGAAATTTACTGGAATACGGATCCTGAAAAAGTAATCGCTCGTTTTGATGATGAGTGGAAAAAGTTTTGGAATGCGGATCGTACTGCAAAAGCAAAAGCGCTTAATCTGACACCACAACAGGTTAGTACATTAGCGTCGATTGTGAAAGGTGAAGCCTTACACCAGGATGAAATGCCCATGATAGCCGGCTTATATTTAAATCGTCTCAAAAAAGGTATGTTATTGCAAGCAGATCCTACGGTGATCTTTGCTAATAATGACTTTACCATTAGAAGGGTATTGAATAAGCACCTCAGAACAGACAATCCTTACAATACTTACATCTATAGAGGATTGCCTCCAGGCCCTATATCAATTCCAAGCATCGCTGCAATTGATGCGGTATTAAACTTTAAGCAACATGATTATATTTACATGTGTGCCAAAGATGATTTTTCGGGTTACCATAATTTTGCAAAAACAGAAGCTGAGCATTTGATCAATGCACGTAAATTTCAACAGGCTCTGGACGCTAGAAATATTAAAAAATAATGTTTGTATTTGACCATCAGATTCGCGTCCGCTATGCAGAAACAGACCAAATGGGCTATGTCTATTATGGAAACTATGCTGCGTTTTATGAAATAGCGAGAACTGAAATGCTGCGGAGCACAGGGATATCGTACCGGGAACTGGAAGAAATGGGGGTCATGCTCCCCGTTACGGAGATGAAAACGAAATATCTGAAACCAGGCAAATACGATGACTTGATCACGATACGGGTAACAATCCGCCAGAAACCTGCCGTTCGCATCATTTTCGAATATGAGCTTTTCAATGAAAGTGGGGAACTACTCAACCAGGGAGAGACAACCTTGGTCTTTGTCAATATGGAGAAAAATAGACCTTGTATGCCGCCACAGGTTTTCCTGGATAAGATGAGTAAATATTTTAATTGATATGGGGAAAATCCACCAATGGCTATTAAATTTTGAACCTTATTTTAGATTAATCGAATGGAGTAAACGTGTCGTACTACCTGGCTTTGGCTCACTACCACTTTATACTGTGGCGGTATTTTTCTTTCAGGAGCTTTCCAGAGATTCCATCGTCAGCAAGGCCTCTTCTCTTTCCTATAGCTTTCTATTGGCCATTTTTCCAGGAATCATTTTTCTATTTACATTAATCCCTTATATTCCGATTAATAATTTTCAGGAACAGCTGTTGGATTTCCTTGCGGTAGTAATTCCTAAAAATGCATTTCTCGTTATTGAAACGACATTGGAGGATATTATCAAAAACCAAAATGGCGGATTGCTGTCTTTTGGTTTTGTGTTTGCGGCCTATTTTGCGACCAATGGCATGGCCTCCCTCATGAATGCCTTCAACAAAGCTTCCCTGATGACGGAGAGAAGACCTTGGATCAGAAAACGACTGCTTGCCTTAGCCTTGGCTTTTCTGATTATTTTTGCTTTAACAGCGGGGATGACGATATTTACCATAGCTGGCATTACGATAGACTACCTCAAGGAAACGACAGGGATTAAATCCAGCTTCTGGGCTATTCTACTTAAAGTAGCCCGATGGTTGATCATATTTGCTATTTACTTTTTCACCGTAAGTTGTATTTACAAATTTGGTCCCTCCAACTCCAATAAATGGAAACTCTTCAGTCCAGGAGCTTCTATGGCTACTATTTTAGCGATATTGACGTTTTCGATATTTACCTTTTATATCAATCATTTTGGTGCATATAACAAGCTGTATGGATCCATTGGGACATTGATCGTCATCATGCTCTGGATTTACCTGAATACGCTTATTTTATTATTGGGATATGAGCTTAATGCGGCAATAGCGTTGTCCAAACAAACCATTGTTATTGCCAAGCCACGCATTTTCAACTCTTTTAAGAGAGAAGACTAAGTTGTCTTAAGCCACTTAAAATCTATTTTATCGGAAGAGGATTTCCGCAAATAAAGTCGAGAATTAGCAATAGTACAATTCAAATACCATCCCTTGCAGGGTTGGCATGTAAAAAGTCCCCTATAACTGAAAGTCTTTCAATAAAATAAGAAAAATAAAATTTTGCATTTAAAGTTTTTTTGTACCTTTGCAACTCCTACAAAGTAGGAAAAAGGAGAAAATTAATTAATGGCAAAAAAACAAGAAGCAGAAAAAGAATTAGCAGCGAAAAACGCAGAGCTACAAGGTGCTGACACTAAAGTAGTGAAAGACACTGAAAAAATTGAATCAGAAGCTGATTCAAACTTAATCGACGAAATCAAATCAAACACTTGGATTACACCAGAAGGTGAATTTGACTGGGATGCAAATGATAAAGGTTTCGGAAATTATAGCGATGCTGAACGCGCTAAACTTGAAGCACAATACGCAGATACTTTCAACCAAGTTAACCAAGGTGAAATTATTGAAGGTACTGTAGTTTCTATCAACAACAAAGACGTAGTCTTAAATGTTGGTTTCAAATCTGACGGTTTAGTTTCTTTATCAGAATTCCGTGACTTACCAGAATTAAAAGTTGGTGACAAAGTTGACGTATTCGTTGAATCTCAAGAAGATGCTAACGGTCAATTAGTACTTTCTCGCAAACGTGCTAAAACTCAAAAATCTTGGGAAGCTATCAATGAGGCATTGGAAAATGATGCAATCATTACTGGTTTCGTTAAGAGCCGTACTAAAGGTGGTCTTATCGTTGATATCAAAGGTGTTGAAGCATTCTTACCTGGATCTCAAATCGATATCAAACCTATCCGTGACTACGATGTATACGTAGGTAAAACAATGGAATTCAAAGTTGTGAAAATCAACCACGAATTCAAAAACGTTGTCGTATCACACAAAGTATTAATTGAAAACGACTTAGAAAACCAAAAATCTGAAATCGTTGCTAAATTAGAAAAAGGTCAAGTATTAGAAGGAACAGTTAAAAATATCACTGACTTCGGTGTGTTCATCGACTTAGGTGGTGTTGACGGTTTATTGCATATCACAGATATCTCTTGGGGTCGTATCGAGCATCCAAAAGAAGTTTTATCGCTAGATCAAACAATCAACGTTGTTGTATTAGACTTTGATGATGAGAAAAAACGTATCGCTTTAGGCTTGAAACAATTATCTGAGCACCCTTGGGAATCTTTAGATACAGCATTAGAAGTTGGTTCTAAAGTTAAAGGTAAAATCGTAACAGTTGCTGATTACGGTGCTTTCTTAGAAATCATCCCTGGTGTTGAAGGTTTGATCCACGTTTCTGAAATGTCTTGGTCACAAAACTTACGTTCTCCACAAGAGTTCTTGAAAGTTGGTGATGAGATCGAAGCGCAAATCTTAACGTTAGATCGCGATGAGCGTAAAATGAGCTTAGGTATCAAACAATTGACTCCAGATCCTTGGAAAAACATCACTGAGCGTTACCCTGTAGGTTCTAAACAAACAGCTGTTGTTAAAAACATGACTAACTTCGGTGTATTTGTTGAGTTAGAAGAAGGTATCGACGGTTTGATCCACATCTCTGATTTATCTTGGTCTAAAAAAATCAACCACCCTAACGAATTCACTAAAGTTGGTGAAACATTAGACGTAGTTGTTTTAGAATTAGATGAAGAAAACCGTAAATTATCTTTAGGTCACAAACAATTGGAAGAAAACCCTTGGGATACTTTCGAAACGATCTTTACTGAAGGTTCTATCCACGAAGGTACTGTGATCAAAGTTGGTGACAAAGGTGATATCGTAGCTTTACAATACGGTGTTGAAGGTTTCTGTCCTTCTAAACACTCTGTTAAAGAAGACGGTTCTTCATTGAAAGTTGACGAAGTTACTTCATTCAAAATCATCGAGTTCAACAAAGAGAACAAACGTTTGGTAATTTCTCACTCTCGTATTTGGGAAGAAGAGAAAGAAGAAGCTCGCAAAGAAGAGTCTAATAACCGTAAAAAAGACGCTAAAGCTGAGTCTTCAGCTGTGAAAAAAGTAAAAGATTCTGTTGAAAAATCTACTTTAGGCGATTTAGACGTATTAGCTCAATTGAAAGAGCAAATGGAAAATGATAAAAATGCTAAGTAATTAGCAATTTCAATCCATAAAAAGCGGCTGTTCCAAAAGGACAGCCGCTTTGTTTTTATAGGGATGCTTTTGTAATTTTGTATCAATAAACGTTATTGTTATGTCATTCAAATCAGCCTTAATTAACCCCACCGAACTTCAGGAATCACTGGGACAGCATACAGACATTGTCCTCCTCGATTGCACCATCGACAAAGTTGGCCAATCCATCAAGGATACCAAGTTCGAAGTACTTCCCCATTCTCAATTTTTTGACATCGAAGGGAAACTTTCGGATGCTACTTCCAAATTACCGCATACCCTCGTTTCTGCAGAGGTATTCGAACGGGAAATGCAAAGACTCGGAATAAATCAGGATAGTACGGTCGTATTATATGACAGATGGGGCATTTATTCAAGCCCAAGGGCCTGGTGGATGTTTAAGGTCATGGGATTTGAACAGGTCTTTATTTTAAATGGCGGTGTTCCCGCTTGGAAAAACAACAAACTGCCCGTCGTAGAGCAGTATACAACCGCTGCAAGTTCCGGTAATTTTAAAGCCCAATTTCAAGCAAACCTGTATGCCGATAAAGAGTATATCTTAACTCATTATCGGGATACTCAAGTGAATATTTTTGACGCCAGAAGTAAGGGTCGATTTAGTGGTTTAGTAGCTGAACCCCGGAAAGGCCTTCATGGTGGGCATATCCCCCATTCCAAAAATCTCCCTTTCGAAGAATTATTTGACGGAATCGTTTATAAACCCGTTGATGAATTGAAACAGCAATTTGATCATTTTAATGCGACCGGAAATGAATATGTATTCTCCTGTGGATCGGGTATCACGGCCTCAGTCTTAGCATTTGCTTGTCATCTCGCTGGTCACGAGCAAATCCGTGTATACGATGGTTCTTGGTCAGAGTGGGGCCGTGAAGAGCTCAATCTACCCATCGAAAAATAGTTTAAAACAAGGTATTCCAAGAATAGAGATTATCCTCCAAGCGGATTTTTTCGGCATCTAGGAGATTACGGATGATCTCTATTCTATTCTTTTCTGTACCTATCGTCAAACTCGCCACCAAATCATAAATATTTTTAGCTCCAGCGAGTAAACTGCTTTTGATTTCTGCTTTTATATTTGCCCGCTGCTTTTCCTGATGATTGCGGATCAGACATAAATCGCATACTTCACAGAACCCCGCATTTTTCTCTCCAAAATATAACAACAGCGACTGACTGCGGCAATTGCTATGTTCAATATAACCGATCATGCCATTGACTTCCTCTTCCTTCACCTTATGGCGATCGCGAATAAAAATATGATCGACATGCAGGTGTTTGTAATCGACGCGGTTCTGCAAAAAGGTCAATTGTGGCGCATCTGTAGAAGGTAGATAGCTCGCTATTTCCAGTGTCTCCAACGACTTCAACAGTTCGACAACACGATCATAAGGCAGACCTAACTTACGTGCAAATTCATATTCATTGATGAGGATATAGTTTTCAAATACGCCACCATAGCTGCGCAAAATAGCCTTAATGAGTTTATCATATTTGACATACTGCACCTGAACTTTATACAATTCGGCGCTATCAATTTCAAACTTAAAGCGTGAAGGTATTGTGACAGCTTCTGACAAAACCAACCAAGTGTCCCGCTCCAGAAACTTCAGCGCATTCATAACAGGAACCAACGGCAGCTGATATTTTTTTGCAAATGCAACAACATCAAAATCTACAGTCACTCCTTCTCCAGAACCATAGGGAATCTGAAAATGATTACAAAGGTAATGATAGGTCTGTTGAATAAATGGAATATCAGGAAAGCTAGCTTGCAAATTATCGACAAGTTTCCGCTCATCTGCCTTTTGATAAAGAATAACGGGATAGGCCTTCTTGCCATCTCTTCCTGCCCTACCGGCTTCTTGATAATAGGCCTCCAGCGAATCGGGCAAATCGAGATGAATCACAAAGCGCACGTCAGGTTTATCAATTCCCATCCCAAACGCATTTGTAGCTACAATAACGCGAACAACATTTGTCATCCACCCTTGCTGTTTCTGGTCCCGTTCCTGGCCCGAAAGCCCAGCATGGTAATAATCTGCCGAAATGCCATTATTTACCAAAATCCGGGCTATCTTCTGTGTTTCTCGCCGGTTTCTGACATAAACAATACCGGATCCACCCAACTTGTGTATGATGCGGACCATACGTCCCATCTTATCCTCTTCCTCAATGGCCATGTAAGCCAAATTGTCGCGGAGAAAGCTTTTGACAAATACATTTTCTTTTGGAAAATTCAGTTTCTGTTGTATATCGCTAATGACACGCTCAGTTGCTGTCGCTGTAAGAGCCAGAAAAGGAACCTTGGGATGCAGTTCCCGTAACTTAGCGAGTTCTAAATAGGGTGGTCTGAAATCATACCCCCATTGGGAAATACAATGTGCTTCGTCTATCGCAAAAAGATTTACATTCATAAATCGTATGCGCTCCCTTACGATATCATTGTATAATCTTTCAGGAGAAAGATAGAGAAATTTTATTTGCCCATAGACGCAATTGTCCAATGTAATATCCACCTCCCTTTTTCGCATTCCAGCATAAATCGCGACCGCTTGAATTCCATTTTTTCTCAAATGCTCAACCTGATCTTTCATCAATGCTATAAGCGGTGTAACGACAATACAAATCCCTTCTCGCATCAAGGCAGGTACTTGAAAACAAATCGACTTTCCGCCGCCAGTCGGCAATAAAGCCAGTGTATCTTTACCTGAAATGACCGATTGAATAATTTCTTCCTGCAGGGGTCTAAATGAATCGAATCCCCAGTATTGCCTTAAGATTGATATACTATCTTGCGTCATAAGTTCTCCTTATCCCAAACATACGCAAAATTATCTTTCATGAGATAATTCTGTATTCCCAAACTATCCAACATACGTTTTGTAAGCTTGGATTTCTCCATTGAATTGGATCCATCCAGTATAACAAGTTTTGGTCTAATTTGCTTCAATAAACGAGGTAAACCATTTAGTAAATTTTTTCTGACAATGACAAGGTCGGCATGTGTCATTGTTCCCCCTGCATGCGATAAAATAGCAATTCTACCTAAAGGGAGCGTAACAAGGTAGTTTTTCCGCTCCCGACCATTCAAAGCTACAAACTGAACTTTTTCCCTCGTCAGTAATTGGATTTCTCTTCCACATGCATATTGCAAGCCTCGGGATTGCAAAGAATCAAATGTGCTGTAAACGATACCCCGCCCACCTTTGAAATACCCGATCGTCAGCTCATGTTTTGTATTATAGACCCGAAACCGTTCTACATCTTTATTTTCTAGGCATTTTTGCGCAGTGATCAATAGTATTCCAATTGCACAGCATCCCCCTAACCAAACGTATTTTTTATCTTTCCATTGAAAAGCATATAAAAAAGAAAATAGTGCAAAATAGGTCAAAAATAGAAGCTCCAGCCCCATAGGTTCAATTTTTATTGTTGAAAAAGCCAATTGGTCAATAGATTTTAAACAGTATAAGATGAAAGTAATGAGATGCTCCAAAAGGAAACCCAATAAATCGTTGAGCCCCTGTATTGGATTGATTGTCATAATAAAACCGAGATACATCGCTAGTGTTGAAGGGAAATCGACTAATACATTGGCTACCAGAAAATAAGTTGGAAATTGCCCAAAATAATAAAGGCTCAATGGCGTTGTCAGTATCTGCGCAGCAATAGAAACAGCCAATACATCTCTCAAAAGTCGTAATATCGGTCTTTTGACCGGAGGGAATCCCTCGACAAGCGGCGAACATATCGTCATACCCAAAACGGCTAGAAAGGACAGCTGAAAACCCACATCAACAACAGCCCTAGGAACGACCAGTAGAATCAATAATGCGGCAATAATAAGCGAATTCAGTGTTGAAAAGCTTCGTTTAAAATGCTGTGCACAAAGCACAAAACTAATCATAATAGCTGCCCTTGTAATAGGTGGATCAAGCCCTGCAATAAAAGCATATATCCAGATCATACTCCATGACAAAATTAGTGGCAGCCATCTGAGATAGGAAGGCCAGGCAATTCGCTTGAAAATAAGGGATAAAAAGCCGAATAAAACAGCAACATGCATTCCAGATACACTTAACACATGTATCGTTCCCGTATTGGTGAAGGCCTGGATGCTTTCGGCACTGATATCACTCCGTGAACCATATAATAAAGCTGACGCAATAGCAAAGTGCTCATCCCTTTTGATATGGGGACGAAGCTTAACCAAAAAATATCGCCTCATTTGTAAAGCAAGCCCAGTCAAGGAAAAAGCCATTGTTTCTCTCCTACTGATCAGCTTATACCGACCAAAGACTGCGAAAGCTTCATGATAGATATGCTGTCTTTCCAAATACTTTTTATAGTCAAATTCCATCGGATTGAATGGCGGAGCTATTTTCTTTACTTGACCTTTTAACCACAATAGATCACCAAACTGCAGTGGGTTCTTCTGGCTGGATTTTAAAGATAACATCAGTCGACCTGTAGTTTCAACAAATTCACCTTTTTGGTAAGCCCCCACTACTTCTGCCGAAAAACGAGTGATATCCCGCTTCACCTTGGGCTCTTCAATAATTTTGACTACATAACTATCGGTCACTATATGGGAGAAATGATTGATTGTAACCAAAGGGGCTTCGCGCCAAAATTGGAAAATCCCAAATAATACAACAGACACATAATACCCGCAGATGTAGCCATACTGGCGGATTCTTCCCTTTAATAAATAACAACAAAACGTTATCAAAACCAGCACAACCAATAGCTGCTGAACGCATTGGAAAATATGGAGCGACATAGGCAATCGAGGTGCCAGAAGAAGCGTCACAAGATATGGGACAGCAAGCTTAAGCGTAGGAAGTCGCTCCAATCTTTGCAGAAAACTCAACGCTTTCATAACTGCCACCGCAACTGCATCTTAACCTCTGACTTTCTATTGCCCTCAATTTGGTCCAGTCCAGTCCCAATACTCTCCCGCCCCGGATAATAATAGACCGCATATTTGGCCCATACCTGAAGATGGTGGCTTAACCGATACTGTAGATTGAAATACATTCTCCATCCCCTTGTATTGTACATTCCAAAACCAGATGCATATAATACATCCTGCTCATAAGCATAGATCCGAGTATCATAACTTGCTGCATCAAAATAGGCAACACGCATATTCGACTGGAATTTTCCTGCGCTAGACTTCCAGAACAAATCTTGATAAAGCATATAACCGAAACTATTTTCCTGATACTCTTTTTGGAATAGATTGGCTTCAACACGGGAGCGAATCGTCCATATTGAACTTAGGCGGTAATGAAATTCTACCCTGAACTGCTGTTTACTGGTATTCACAAGCCCATGCTCGGTTTGTCCCGCTCCCTGGTAGTTAACTTGTTTCAATCGGTTGCGATAGCGCAACGAAAGTTGGCCTTTTTTGTACCACATGTAACTCAGCTGGCTAAAAAAATCAGCGCCTGTAGATAGCGTATCAGCTTGATACTTTGCTCCCGGGAAACGAAATATATCCGCATAATTGGACCAGAGCAATTTTCTACCCAATTGATACGTTAGTCCCAAATAAGCCCCCTGCTCGTTGGAGCTGTTATCCGATTCACCAAATCCCTGTCCATAAAAAGTATGAAAATTTTGCTTATAGTCCCGCAGCAATATAACCGATGATAAACGTGGATGCAAACTTATGATAGATCCTGCTAACAGTGCTGAACCGCCATCCATGCTGTTTGCATACTCACCAAATAAATAAGCATTCCGAATCGTATAGTTTGCATATAGACTTATATTTCGCAAAAAATCACCCTCAAAGTCCGCCTTTTGCCGTATACCATTGCCTTTTGTTTTAAAGACATTCAATTGCGTATGATTGAAATGAACGCCCATTTTGAACCGTTTATAGCGCCACAATAGATTCAATCCATAGGCCAGTTGAGATGCGGCATGACGGTATTGCTGTTCGGTTGCGGTCCGATGTAAGCCTGAGCTTGCGATCGTCGAAATCGTAGGTGGAGAAGTTGTACGGTTAACTTTTCCATCAATGGATTGGTAGGAGAAATAAGGTGTAATTTCAACGTGCCTAATCTGTAATGTTCCTGCAATGCCACGCATAAAATTAGCCTCATTTAATGACGTATATGACTTTACACCGACCCCTTGTCTTGCAGTATGCTGTACCAATCCCCCTTTCCCAAAATTCAAACCATTCCACATACTGAGTCCCTGGCCAAATTGCAAAACATAGTCGCCGATCACGATATTTTTGAAACGGCCTAAAGACTTGATCGATATACTTAGGCTATAGAAATCAAATCCCATTTTTTGTCTGTCTCTAAAAAATGGTTCCCCCGCATCTTTCTCCATATTAACCGCGAGATGAAACCCATCGTTTAACTGGGCTCTATACCGAAAAGCATAGCGATTGGCATCGCCAAGATAATGGGATTTCGTCGTATCGACTATACGATACCCCTTTGCTTTTTCGAGTACCCGGGCGTACCGTATTATAAATTCCTGTTTAAAATTTCTCGATTTCAGGGTTTCAAGGGGAGATCCCGGACCTACCCTTACGAAAGGTAACAGCAAACTGATTATCCGTTCATTAAATCCTTCAATGGACTGTAGTTCGAGCACGTCGATAAAATCTCCTGAAATGGTCCTATGGTCCAATAGGTGCTCGATTAATAAAGGATCCAAAAACTGTAATTCAGTGAGTTCTCTGCCATCAGTTTTGTTGAGATCGATCGGGTGTTTGAGATAATGATACCACTTTTCAGTGAATTCACTCAAATCAGCATCTTCAGGAAGTTCTTCCGATAAGCTTTCAAATAAATCTTGGAGATCGATTTTTTCATTTGTTTGCGCCATACAGGTTAGTCCAATAAAACAACCTATAAAGAGCAAAATTTTGCTACAATATTTCATAATAGGTTTTAATTAATATTGGCTAAATGCTAGGCGATGAACCTTTTATCCCGGCAGAAAAACGGTTCACTGGTATGAAATTAGGAAATATAAAAGAATAAAAAAAGCCTGATGAAAAATTTCATCAGGCTTTTTTTATTCTTTTATGATCAGATCAATTAAATATCAATTTTAGCATAACGTGCATTTTTTTCGATAAATTCACGACGCGGAGCAACTTCATCACCCATCAACATCGAGAAGATACGGTCACATTCCGCAGCGTTTTCAATCGTCACCTGTCTTAAAGTACGCGTTTCAGGATTCATGGTTGTATCCCATAACTGTTCTGCATTCATCTCTCCAAGACCTTTATAACGTTGTACGTGTACACTATCCTCTTTACCACTTCCTTTCAAACGTTGAATCGCATTGATACGTTGGTCTTCATTCCAAGCGTATTCATGTTCTTTTCCTTTTTTCACCAAGTATAGCGGCGGTGTAGCGATATATACATATCCTCTTTCGATCAATTCCTTCATGTATCTGAAATAGAACGTCAGGATCAATGTTGTAATGTGGGACCCATCCACATCGGCATCGGTCATGATGATGATGCGGTGATAACGTAATTTTTCAATATTCAATGCCTTAGCATCTTCGGCAGTACCTACACTCACGCCCAAAGCTGTAAACATGTTTTTGATCTCCTCATTTTCGTAGATCTTATGTTCCATCGCTTTTTCGACGTTCAGGATCTTACCACGTAAAGGCATGATCGCCTGATGTTTTCTATCACGACCAGACTTGGCAGTACCACCCGCAGAATCTCCCTCGACAAAATAAATCTCACATTTGGTAGGATCGTTGTCTTGACAGTCAGCTAATTTACCCGGAAGTCCGGAGCCACCCATAACGGTTTTACGTTGGACCAAATCACGGGCCTTACGTGCAGCAGCACGTGCTTGAGCTGCAATGACAACCTTTTGAACAATAGATTTTGCCTCACGTGGATTCTCTTCCAGATAAACACCTAAGATCTCACCAACAGCAACATCTACAGCCCCCATCACCTCGGAGTTACCTAATTTAGTTTTGGTTTGTCCCTCAAATTGAGGTTCTGCAACCTTCACCGAAATTACAGCTGTCAATCCCTCGCGGAAGTCATCACCGGTAATTTCCACTTTTAAGTTTTTAAGCAAACCCGACTTGTCCGCATATGCTTTCAAGGTACGTGTCAAACCACGACGGAAACCTGCAACGTGAGAACCACCTTCAATCGTATTGATGTTATTCACATAAGAATGGACATTCTCCGAATACGTATCGTTATATTGTAAAGCCAGTTCAACAGGGATACCTTGTTTCACGCCTTCAACATAAATTGGTTCAGGAATCAACGACTGACGGTTACCATCTAAAAATTTCACAAACTCTTTCAGACCACCCTCTGAATAGAATGTTTCTTTCTTTTCAGAACCGTCTTCATTTGCTTCACGCTCATCATTCAACGTCAAACTCACACCTTTATTTAAAAATGCAAGTTCACGAAGACGATTTGCCAATGTATCATAATTATAAACGGTAGTCTGCGTGAAAATTGTCGCATCTGGATGGAACGTTACAATAGTACCCGTCTTATCAGAAACACCAACTTCTTTCACATCATACAAAGGTTTACCAATTTGGTACTCCTGCTGGTAAATCTTTCCATCGCGATGAACCTCGGCCTTCAAAAGGGTAGACAGGGCATTCACACAGGAAACCCCAACACCATGCAGACCACCAGAAACCTTGTATGTATCTTTATCAAATTTACCTCCGGCGTGCAATACTGTCATTACAAGCTCTAGGGCTGATTTATTCTCTTTTTTGTTGATCCCTGTAGGAATACCCCGACCGTTATCCCGGACAGAAATCGAGTTATCTTTATGGATAGTAACAAAGATATCTGTACAATATCCTGCTACAGCTTCATCGATTGAATTATCAACAACCTCGTATACCAAATGGTGCAATCCTTTTACACCGGTGTCACCGATATACATGGATGGACGCTTACGAACCGCTTCTAAACCCTCTAATACCTGAATATTATCGGCCGAATAGGTGGATGCATTCTTATTTTCTTCGCTCATTGAAAACCTCTTAAATGTAATATTCAAAAATACGAAATTTTGGCCGATTTATCAAGTCCGTGGACAAGTATTGAACCTATATTCCGAATTATAATACACAGGATAATTTTACTTTTTTATTACTAAAAACTAGAATTTCGATTTTTTTATGTTAGGTTTGTTTTCAGTAATAATTTGCAAATAACAAAAAAATGAACACTATATTTTCAATTGTATCGAAAGTTTCCTTTGGCCTTTTATTGGTTGGAACTATTGCATCATGTAACCAAGGTGCAAAAACAGCAAACGAACCTGCAAAAAATGATTCCAATACGGTAAGCAAGGAGAGCCAGGGAAGTAACAAAGATAAAATCGTCTATTTAAACTCGGATTCACTTTCTGAAAAATATCAATATTTTAAGGACATTAAATCAAAGCTTGAAAACAAGGTAAAGAAAGCACAAACGGATCTGCAATCTAAAAGTACTGCATTCCAACGCGAAGTTGCCGAATATCAAAAAAATGCAGCTACAATGTCTGCACCTGATAGACAAGCTACTGAACAAAAACTAGCACGTAAACAAGATGAGCTTGCACGTTTAGACCAAACAGCTTCTTCTTCTATTGCAAAAGACGAGTCTGAAGAGTTCAACAATGTTTATAATAAAATTACCGAATTCCTGAAAAAACATGCTGCAGAAAATGGCTACAAACTGGTATTGACCTATTCGAAAACCAATCCGACAGTATTGTATGCTGATCCATCGTTGGAAATCACGAATGAAGTAATCAAACAGTTAAACGAAGAATATAAATCTTCAAACAAATAGAAGATCATAATAATTTAGGAAAGCCATCAACTGAGTTGATGGCTTTTTTTATTTTCTTTCTTATCTTGTCCTTACTAAAATTAGATTTATGGTCAGAACGATTGTTGAAAAGGAAATCGCAAACTACGAATGGATAGATATAGCTGAGCCAACCTCAGAAGACTTCACCTTCATCAAAGAGCGCTTCAATTTGAATGAAGCTTCGATCAAGGATTCCAAAGAACCAGAACATCTACCTAAAATTGAAGAATTTGAGAATTATACCTTTGTTATTCTTCGTGTCATGTCGGACAATTTCAAAGAAAATTCAGACAGTATCGGAGAAATCACCGACCGCCTGACCATTTTCTACGGAAGCGATTTTGTGATTACTGTACACAAACGTCGTATCGAGTTTTTAGAAAAACTTAAGAACATTGAATTCACGTCCATCAAGACAAAAAATAGCCGTAAACTGGCTGTATTTATCACGACTGCAGCAGTATTTACCTTTAGCCAAACCCTAGAGCAACTTTCAACACGCATCGATGCATACGAAGAATTGATTTTTCTGAAACGCATGAAACAACAGCCAATACTGAAAAACCTCTATTTTATCAAAAGGCAGATTGATGTTGCACGAAAGGTGATCTTTCTCTACAGAGAGGTCGTTGAGCATTTTCATTCCTCTTCCAAAAAAGATGTGTACACCCGCGATTTAAAAGATCTCCAGGTCCGGACATCAACCTTGTACGAAAACTTATCGGAAAATGTAGCGCAGCTACTGAATGTGTATTTCAACATCTCGTCTAATCACACCAATGAGATTATGCGCATCCTGACGATTTTCTCCGTATTTTTTATGCCAATCACTTTTGTGGCAGGAATTTATGGAATGAATTTCAAAAATATGCCCGAATTAGAATGGTACTATGGATATCCAGTGGCCATGGGAATCATGGTCGCCATATCCCTCGCGATTTATTTGTGGTTCAAAAGAAAAGGTTGGCTATAATAGGCCAACCTTTTTCTTTGCAGGGGTAACCAGAAAATCTTTAAGATAGAATGGCTCGAAATAAGCAACATCCTCAAACTCTTTCCGCTGAAATTTATCAAAGGCCAATGGCGATAGAAAAGCCGCGGAAACATTAAATCCGTTCAGCACATCCACGCGATCCGTTGTCCTGAACAAATCCTGGAATTTATCGGCACCCGAGCCAAATAAATGGACACGATGGTAGTTCAGCAATAATTCATTGAAATAATCAACATCGATGATCTCTGCAGATGTTGCTCTCACCAACGTAGCATCATGATTATAAGCTGCTGTATAGACTTCCATCCGACGGGCATCGAGCATAGGAAGATAAGCTTCATCTTCTGTTAAACCGAATTGCCCTTTATACCCTAAAAACAACGCTTCTAACGTATTAATAGCGATTAAAGGTATATCTAAGGCATAACAGAGACCTTTGGCCGTTGACACCCCTATCCGTAAGCCTGTATAAGACCCTGGCCCCATACTCACCGCAACAGCGTTCAAATCCTGCATATTTCGGCCTGTCTGTTTAAGAATTTCCTCAATCAAAATAGTCAATTTAGCCGCATGAGCATTCGGTTCATCGAGATCGATAACTTGTAGCGTTTGACCATTTTCACTCAAGGCAACCGAACATACAGTGGTTGACGTATCAATTTGTAAAATTAAATTATTCATCGTCGTTATAGAAATCAAGGTACAGGATCATGCCCATGGCCACCCCAAGGGTTGCAACGCGCAATTCGTTTCAAAGCCATCCAGCCACCTTTAAAAGGACCATATTTTAGAATAGCTTCCTTACCGTACTGAGAACAGGTAGGTGTATATCTACAATTGGCGCCTAAAAATGGTGAGATAAAAACTTGGTAGAAACGAATAATAGCCAAGAAAATAAAACTAAACAAGGGTCTAATCCCCTTTTTCCAAATAAGCTTCAGCACATTCATCCTGCAATTTTTTCAGCATTTTATTCATTGCGGTGCTAAACACATCATACGCTAAGATCTGCTTGCCTACATATTGAATAGCTAAATACAAAGTTACATTATGTTTCAACAAAAATGGAATCAAATCATTCGATTTTTGTAAACGGTAACTCTCACGCATCATTCGCTTAATCGAATTGCGATCAACTGCTCTTTTGAACCTACGTTTGGATACGGAAATAATAGACTGACTGGAGGGAATATCGTCAGTCAAGTTGTTTTTCTCGAAGATAAAAACAACTCTAAACGGATACAAGACAAAAGAAGAACCGCTTTTAAAAAGCGTATCAATACGCCTTTTCGCACATAACCGTTCTTCTTTTGTAAATGTATTTTTCATACGATGACTTAATCTTATTAGAAAAAGCTCTTATAAGCGGCCACCGATCCTTGTCAAAGATTAACCTTTGTGACGGTATTCGTCAGACACTGTAAGACGTTTTCTACCTTTAGCTCTACGTGAAGCTAATACTCTTCTACCGTTTGCAGAGCTCATACGCTCTCTAAAACCGTGTTTGTTTCTTCTTTTTCTTTGCGATGGCTGAAATGTTCTTTTCATGACGCTATTATGCTAATTTGTTCTTACTTCAATTAATACAAAACTCCCCAAGAGGAATGCAAAAGTAAAGTTTATTTTAGACAAAAACAAACAATATTACGAACATTTAAAGTTAATGTGAAACAGACAAGCTAATTTATTCAGCTACAGCTTCAAAAAACAATTTTTCAACTACCATAAAATAAAAATCAGCACAGTTTGACTGTGCTGATTTTTATAAATGAAGTATATACCTTACACTATTTATTTTTCAGAATATCCCTGATCTCAGTCAAAAGTGTTTCTTCTTTCGTCGGTGCTGCAGGTGCCGCCGGAGCTGCTTCCTCTTTACGTTTCAATGAATTTAAAGCTTTGATAACACAAAAAATACAGAATGCTACAATTAAAAATTGAATAACCACATTAATAAAGTTTCCATAATTAATGGATACTTCAGCTTGTTTAGTAGCTTCATCAGCGGCCTTCAAAATCAATTTTTTGGATGAAAAATCAACACCGCCTGTTAAATAACCAATGGGCGGCATGATAATATCGTCAACCAATGAGGTGACAATTTTACCAAAGGCTCCACCGATAACAACACCGACAGCTAGATCGACCACGCTGCCGCGCATTGCAAACTCTTTAAACTCTTTTAAAAATCCCATATTTAAATTTTTTAGTCCATAAATTATGACAAAACTAGTAATTGTCACATAAATCTAATTAAAATATGCCAATTTTTTATCGTTAAACTCATATTGTGCTATATTTTCTAGCCTATGTCCTATTTTATATAAAAAGACACGCAACTCGCACCGCCCCAATTTTTATTAACTTAATTTCTTATATTTGCGCGTTAACTAGTAAAATATCAAGATATATTGTATATTGTTAGTACTTTATTTCATACGGTAATTAAAGCCCAGCATCAGATAGCATATCTATGAAAAAGATTCTTATAGCAGACGACCACGGTATTGTACGGTTAGGAGCCTCCGTTATTATTAAAGAAACTCTTCAAAAGGCAGAAATATTCCAAGCTGAAACCTTTGACGAGGTTCTTGAAAAAATAAAGGTAGAGGATTTCGACCTGTTATTGTTGGACATTAATATGCCGGGAGGAAATAATATACGCGTCGTTGAGGAGATCCTTCAAATTCGGCCAAGCATCAAAATTTTGATTTTCTCATCTTATGACGAATCACTATATGCGCTACGCTATATCGAAGCAGGAGCAGTAGGCTACCTCAACAAAACAACAGCAATGGCTGAACTTTCCAATGCTATTCTGGCTATCCAGGATAGAGGGAAGTATATGTCGAGCAATGTACAGGATCTATATATTCAGAAATTGACACAGAGCAAGTCTGAACTGACGAAACTAAATCCCTTGGCACGTTTGTCAAATAGAGAGGTGGACGTTGCTAAACAATTGATAAAGGGACTGGGGATTATTGAAGTATCTAGCTTGTTGGAATTAAGCCCTTCAACAGTGAGCACGTATAAAAGCAGAATCTTTGAAAAACTCAATGTTTCTAATATTCCTGAGCTTATTGAACTTTTCAGAATACACTCCAACAACTAGTCATTTTGTTGGAGTGCATTTTTATCCTACTAAATTAACTCATCCATCGTAACAACTGGAACATCTTTTACGTTCAGGTCTTTTAAAGGCTGAGATTTTTTATAAGAATACCCCACCTCTGCTTCTAAATCCCATAACATCGGTGCTAAAAAGTTGAGGCAGGTCGTAAAGCCTTGAACCGTTGCAGAAAAATCACCTGTATCTTTCGAATTCTTAGCTTCGTTTTCGATCTCAAAGGGACCACTGAAACCACGTTCTTGCAATAAGTCAACAAAGCCTCGCCAATCCATGCTATCGGATCCACCAAAGCCTGGTAACATTGCTTCATAGTGATGTCTATCCCAGTCATGCCCAGGAATACTTACGTTGGCCTTTTTAGCCAATTCAGCATCAACATGCTGCATAGGGTACATTCCACCCCAATCAATACGTGCAGCGGTCTGTAAATTACGTGTAGTCTTCACATGTATACGCTGTAAGCGGCTGATGTCTGTATTACGAATAACCTCAATCGGATTTGTATTTTGCCAAACATCATGTGAAGGATCATAAATCTCACCATGAGCTTTACTCGGAATCATCGCATACATTAATTTACGAGCGGCCAGCACAGCGGGAAGATTGTTATAGGTAGAGCTATAACGTGATGAGCGCCATCCTTCCATTGGGCAGTTCTCATAGAGGATGGTTACTCCTAAACTCTCTGCATAATTAACAATGGGAGCAAATACACGTTTGTATTCTTCAAGATTTTTTTGAAATCCATCAATTTGATTGCCCAATTCGTGATTATATCCAACGAATGTTCCTACCTTGACGTTATTTGCATCACCACCAAGCAAATGTGCAATACGGATCAATTTCAATAAATGATTTTGATTCTTCACACGTTGCTCAGGATCACCACCAATCATATTTTCAAAAGCACCAAGCGAAAGTTTTAAATCAGCCTGATTGAACAGCTCAATTATTTCCCGCGCTTTTGCAGGCGTAAAATCATCATAATCCAAATGCGTTGCGGTATGATCTTCTCGGGTACCATCTTTTCTAAACACACAGAGGTCTATCCCCCCCGCCCCAATTCTTTTGGTCGTTTGAATCAACTCCGGTAAGGATAATTTATCAAATGCAGAACTCATTACCCATACAGGGTTATTTAATTTTGTCGTCATAGCTTGTATAATTGTCTTATTTCGGTATTTAAAGATACTAAAAAAGCCATCCGATTGGATGGCTTTTTGTTATTTTATGGTGAATAAACTAGTCTACATTGTCATGTAGAAAAGAATTGTTCGGTCTGATTTCAGTATTTCCATCTTCAAAAGAAAGTGTAAAACGAGACACCTGAGATTGTGAAGAATGCGGTGTATCTTCCAATGACATTTGTTTTCTCTTATAAGCAGGCTCATTTTCCAACTCATGTAGACCATTAGAAGATTTCAATTTCATGCTTAATTCTTTAAGACGCAAAATACGTTCTTTCGTACGAACCAGCTGATCTTCAAACGACACCTGTTCTTCTTCCACTTGCGGGACTTCTACTTGTTCATTTGTTGTACTTGATGAAAAAGTAGGTTTCTCCTCATATGCTGAAGCTGAAGGTGTTGTATAAGAATCGAAGACTGTTGGCATCTGGAATTGAAACACAGACGGCGAAGTTTTCAATTGAAAATCATTGTCTCCAAATGAAGTTTCCTCTTCATAACCGCCATCAAAACCTAAATCATGACGTATAACTTGAGGTTCCTCAACAGCCACCTGTTGTTGCACAGCATTTCTTGGTGAAGTGAACAAATCAGATTGCAAATTATTTGGCGTTGAGGTATTAGAAGAAGGGGCCGGTGTATCCACACGTTGAACCGGAGTTACGAAACTATTCGTAGCTGGAACTTCTCTTGGTGCTACCTGTGAAACAGGTTTGATAAAAGAATTAGCCGGTTCAGCAGTTAAGGGCATAGACACCTTTGTATTTTCACGTTCTTTATCGCGTTCTTCAGATGTTTGAAAACCAGTTGCAATAATTGTTACTGACAACTCATCCTCAAAGTTCTCGTCAATACAGTTACCCCAGATCAAATCAGCTGACAAACCAGCTTTTTCCTGAATGTAATCCGTAATGATTGCGACCTCATCCATTGTTACTTCTTTTGTTCCAGAAGTAATATTCAATAAAATATAGCGAGCGCCTTCGATCTCATTATCTTTCAATAAAGGCGAAGCCAAAGCACCTTCTACAGCACGCAATGCACGGTCTTCACCTTCAGCTATTGCGTTCCCCATAATAGCAACACCGCTATCATTCATGACGGTACGCACATCTTTAAAATCGACGTTTACATAACCAGGGATCGTAATAATTTCGGCAATACCTTTTGCAGCGGTAGTTAAAATATCATCCGCTTTCGCGAAAGCAGCTGTCATCGTTAGATTCCCGAAGATTTCACGCAAACGATCGTTAGAAATAACAAGATAAGAGTCTACATATTTACGTAATTCCGAAAGTCCTTCCTCCGCTTGAGAACGACGGCGTTTACCTTCAAATGTAAATGGTGTAGTAATAATCGCAACAGTTAAAATACCCAATTCTTTGGCAGCTTTCGCCAATACGGGACTAGCACCAGTACCGGTACCACCACCCATACCAGCGGTAATAAACAACATCTTGGTATTGGTACCCAACATACGTTTGATATCTTCAATACTTTCGATCGCTGAATTTTCACCTACATCAGGATCTGCTCCTGCTCCCATACCTTCGGTTAGACTTATTCCCAATTGAACTTTATTTGGGATCGGGCTCAATTCCAATGCTTGCGCATCAGTATTACACACGATAAAATCTACCCCACTAATTCCTTGTTTATACATGTGGTTTACGGCATTGCCGCCACCACCACCAACCCCAATAACCTTGATTATTGAAGATTGTTCTTTTAACATTTCAAACTGTATTGACATAACTTATCCCTATTTAACTTACAATGAAGATGATATCAAAACGAATCAAACCCACTATATGTAATGTAATAATAATATAATTTCAACAAAAGTTTTCCACATTTGTTAAATTGTGGAAAACTTCAACTATTGTGGAAAACTTACTTCTTATCTAAAAAACTTGCGTCATCGATTTCGTTGCCGTCTTTGATAAAACGTTTGAACCATGACAATAATCCTTGCTCTTTTTGTTGTTGTTCAGAAACCTCTTTCGTTGTCACCGTAGCTGCCTGCACTTTTTTCGATGGGGCGTGCATTTCTCTACGGCTATCTTCTTCTTCCTCATGGGATTGAATTCCCTTAATCAACAAGCCAATACTTGTTGCATACAAAGGACTTTTCAACTCTTCAAACAACGGTTTTGGTAAAACCTCATTCTTAGAAAGATATTCATTCGGAAATCCTATACGACAATCTATCCCAGTAATATACTCAACAAGTTGTACCAGATGTTTTAATTGAGCACCACCACCGGTAATAACAATACCACCGATCAGCTTATTTTCATATCCAGAAGATTTGATTTCATAATACACGTGCTCAATAATTTCTTCCATTCTAGCTTGAATAATATAAGCCAAATTTTTAACGGAAATTTCCTTTGGTTCACGACCTTTCAAACCTGGCACACAAATCACCTCATTTTCTTTATTTTCATCAGCTAGAGCCGATCCGAAACGAGTTTTCAACAATTCGGCCTGAGAACGCAAAACAGAACATCCCTGACGGATATCTTCCGTTACAATATTACCGCCTAAAGGAATCACAGCAGTGTGACGAATAATTCCTTCATGGAAGATGGCAACATCTGTGGTTCCACCACCGATATCCACTAATACAACGCCAGCATTTTTTTCGTCTTCATCCAATACAGCTTCAGAAGACGCTAAAGGTTCGAGAATCAATTCAGCAACTTCCAGATTGGAATTATCAATACATTTCTTGATATTTTTAATATCCGTTACACGTCCCGATATAATATGGAAGTTTGCTTCAATACGACGACCAGCCATACCGATTGGTTCGCGAATTCCGGGTTCGTTATCTACCGTAAACTCTTGTGGTAAAACATGTATAATTTCTTCTCCTGGAGGCAGTACCAGTTTATACATATCCGAAATCAGTCGTTCGATATCGCGTCGAATGATTTCATCATCACCATCAGTTTTGGTAAATATCCCACGGTGTTGAATACTTTTGATGTGTTGGCCAGCAATTCCCACATTCACCACTTTAATATCCACATTGGACTGTGCTTCGGCTATCTCGACAGCCTCTAAAATGCTTCCCACAGTTTTCTGGATATTAGCAACCACCCCCCTGCTTACACCTGCAGAGTCAGCTTTGCCCACACCTAATAATTCAATTTTGTTTCCTGAGCTACGTCTCCCAACCGTAACACAAATTTTGGTAGTACCAATATCGAGTCCCACGATAATTGGGTTTTCTCTTTCAATTTCTGCTGCCTTTGAGTTCATAATTTCCTGTATTGTTGCTGTATTACTATAATGTATTATTTGCTACTTTTTTTGTTTGATCATCTGAAAAACTCCAGTTTCCCCGCTTTTCACAGATAATCTGACCTCCATATTTTACGTTGACAACACCGTAAGCATTTATACCCACTTTTGGCATGATCTGCGTATAAAAGGTCTTTAATAATTCAAATTTTTGTTCCAATGAATCTGCCGATCCAACAATCAACTGCTGTGTCCCGATACGAGGCACAAGTTCAATATCCTTGTCCCCGTTGACATAGATCTGCACAACTTGGTTACTCCATAATTCATCGTTTTTGATAAACTCAACAACCTTCACCAAATCTTTAACCAAGGGCGTTGATATGGTATCCAGTGCTTCATTATATCCTTCTGCGATGTTACCCGTTGCAACCATGATATGCGGTATATACTTCAACGTTGTCGGTATCTTCAACCCATTGGGGTCCACATAAAATTCTTTTCCATTTTTGTTGATGACCCGCATGACAGCCTCGCGCTGACTAATATTAATTCTGATCGTACCATCCATATCGGCATGTATACTGGCATCGGAAACATACGGTAATTTGCGCAAGGTTTTTTCAACCTTTTGAAAGGGAATTCCATTGACTTTCTTTCCCGCAAAACTACCATAGTTTTGTTCGATCAGTTTGGAGATATCAGCTTGATCAATAAAAGCTTCTGTGCCTTCAATGACAATTTTAATATCTTTACAAACCTGCTGCTCGTCACGTTTCCCCACAATAGTCATAATCACGACGACAACTATTACGCCGATAAAAAACAGCGTAAAGTAGAGTACACGATTCCATTGTATGTTACGTAATTTTTTAAGCATGCTCTAAAATTGCCTGTAACGGTTTAACCAATTTGTCAATATCACCTGCCCCAACTGTGACAATCAGTTCCGGCTTTTTATCGCGCGCGAATTCCAAGACTTCTTCTGCTGTTACAAGCTGTTTTTTCTCTGCCGTAATTTTATCCAATAACCAACTCGAATCGATCCCTTCAATAGGGAGCTCCCGTGCTGGATAAATTTCCATTAATAACAGATTGTCTGCCATGGACAACACCTCTGCGAAACCATCCACAAAATCCCGAGTACGGGTAAATAAATGCGGCTGAAAGACCACATTTAGTTTTTTTGTGGGATACAATTTGCGCATCGAAGTTAAAAATGCACGCAGTTCCTCTGGATGGTGCGCATAGTCATCGATATACACCGTTCCAGGTTTACGGACAATATATTCAAACCTTCTTTTCACTCCTTTGAATGTTGTCAATGCTTTCTTGATCGCGTCATTTTCAATCCCAAGCAAACGGGCTACTGCAATCGCGGCTACCGCATTTTCAACATTGTGGGTACCAGGAATACCTAAATGGATATCATCTATCCGCCCGTTGGTATCTTGGTAGTCAAAAAAGAACTCTCCGTCGCGTACATGCACATTGGAAGCATATGCATCAGCGATTTCATGGCCTGAATAACTTATTTGCCCCGCAAACTCGAGGCCTTTTTTTATAATACGTGTTCCCGCTTCAACTACTTTATCCAAGAACAATTGGAATGATTCGAGCAGATGGCTGCGATCTCCATAAATGTCCAAATGATCCGCATCCGAAGAAGTTACTATTGCGATATTGGGGTGAAGTGTCAGAAATGAACGATCAAATTCGTCAGCCTCAACCACAACTGTATTATTATTTCCATAAAGCACATTGGTACCGTAATTAGAACTGATTCCACCCAAAAAGGCGGAACAGTCGTAACCCGAATCTTTCAATACATGTGCCACCATTGTAGAAGTTGTCGTTTTACCATGTGTACCGGCAACAGCGACCGTAAATCTACTCTCACTAATGATCCCCAAAACCTGCGATCTCTTATATAGTATATGTCCTTGAGATTCCAAAAAAGCTTTAATCTTCGAATCTTTAGGAATGGCTGGTGTAAAAATGACTAATGTCTCCGCTGTAGGTACGTGAAAAATAGCATCAATCGTATTGATATCATCCTGATATGAGATCGCGATTCCTTCCTTGACTAAGGTTTTAGTCAGCTCAGTTTCTGTACGGTCATATCCATTCACCTCACAGCCCAAATGCTTAAAATAGCGCGCAAGACCACTCATGCCTATACCACCTATTCCGATCAAGTAAACTTGTTTTATTGCATCTAGATTCATACTTCGTCTATTTTTTATTAACCAATTTATACACCTCCTCGGCAATCTGCACGTCAGCATTCAACTTACCGAGTTTTTTAATATTTTCACTTAATTGTGCGACATGAGCTGCATCTTTTAATAAAGTTAAAGCAGCAGGCACCAGGTCTTTTTTTGCATCACTATCCTTAACCAATAACGCGGCATCTTTATTAACCAATGCCATAGCATTTTTCGTCTGATGATCTTCAGCCACATTGGGCGAAGGCACAAGGATTACAGGTTTACCGACTACACAGAGCTCGGAAATTGTACCAGCTCCAGCGCGGCTAATAATTAAATCTGCCGCAGCATAAGCATAATCCATACGCTGTAGAAAGGCCAACATCTTGATATTACCAGGAAGTTTACCTGCCAACTCCGTTTGTAGGTTTTCAACGTAGAAACTACCGCATTGCCAAATTACCTGGACGTCCTCTCCCTTTAACTCATTCAGGTAAGCAACGACACTTTCATTTAATGTTTTAGCCCCCAAACTACCGCCGAGCAGCAAAATTGTCCTTTTGTGTGGATCTAACCCAAAGAACGTTAAAGCTTCTTCTCTTTTCCCCGCTATTGCAATGGACTCGCGCCTTATTGGGTTCCCGGTAAGTAATACCTTCTCAGCAGGAAAAAATTGCTCCATCCCCTCATAGGCGACACATATCTTTGCTGCCTTTGCCCCAACTTTTTTATTGGTCACACCTGCATAGGAATTTTGTTCCTGCACAACAGTTGGCACCCCCAATTTATTCGCCATCATTAACAAAGGTCCAGAAGCAAAACCACCTACACCCACAGCGACATCCGGTCTAAAATCCTTAATTACACTTTTTGCCATATTCAGGCTTTTCATAAGTTTAAATGGCAAAAAGATATTTTTCCACAGCTGTTTTCTATTGATCCCCTGGATATCAAGTCCAATAATTTGATAACCGGCAGCTGGCACTTTATCCATTTCCATCCGGCCATTGGCACCCACAAATAGAATTTCATTTGCAGGATCCATTGCCTTCAGTGCATTTGCAATTGAAATCGCCGGAAAGATATGTCCTCCGGTTCCACCACCACTAATAATTACACGAATTGCCATCCTCAATTTTTTATTATGCTGGAATTGATCCTATAACCACTTTTTTCGGTTTAGGCTTTTCATCCAGCTCTTCTTTACCTTTTAATTCTTCAATATTTCTGCTCACACTCAGGATAATTCCTAAAGCGACACTCGTAAATAAAATAGATGTTCCTCCCATACTCACTAGTGGAAGCGGAACCCCAGTAACTGGTCCTAAGCCTACAGCAACAGCCATATTTGCTAGGGCCTGAATCGTCAAACTAAATCCCAAACCCGCAGCCAAAAAAGTACCAAAAGCTTTGGGACTCATCGTGACAATACGTATACATCGATACATAAAGGCCAGATATAGAAATAGCAGGATTACCCCACCGACTGTCCCGTACTCCTCAATAATAATAGCATATATAAAATCTGAGTAAGGATGCGGCAACACATTACGCTGTACGCTATTTCCAGGTCCTTTTCCAAAAAGCCCTCCAGTCGCTATCGCAATTTTCGCATTGTTTGCCTGATAATTTTTATCATCCTGGAAGGATACCGTTTTATCTACTTTTTCAGTATGAAAAAAGGATTTTACCCGACTGATATAGGTTGTCCTACGTGGACCAAAAAAGATAACCATCATCAGAAGAATACCACCACCACAGCAGACGATAGCAATTTGTTTAAAACTAATCCGACCGATCAACAGCAATAAAACACTCACTCCAAATAGCATTAATGCTGTAGATAAGTTGGCCAAGGCAATCAGAATAAATACACCGCACACCGACCCCATAATAGGTAAGAACGATTTTTTAACATCCTTGATCTCTTCCTGTTTCCGGGATAACATCCGCGCAAGAAAGACAATGAGTGACAACTTTGCCAAATCCGATGTTTGAAACGTTAAACCGATACCGGGTATGGTCAACCAACGACTTGCCTCATTAACTTTACTACCAAACAATAAAGTAAACAGCAATAAGGGGATTGTAATGCCCATCATAATTTTGGATATACCAGCGTAATACCGATAATCCAATTTATGGGAAAGATACATGAGGATAAACCCAATGGCGATAATAGAGAAGTGTTTTAACAAATACATTTCTGTTCCCTTCCCTTCTTTATACGCCAACGTACCCACCGAACTGTATACAGCCAAGAGTGACCATCCCGATAAGATAATCACAATGATCCATATCCATCGGTCACCCTTTAATTTAGACATTATGTTCTGTAGCATATCCTTCCTCCTCTTTTTGGGTTATACCATTTATAATTCCATTACAGCCGCTTTAAATTTATCGCCACGATCTTCATAGTTCTTGAACCAATCAAAACTGGCACATGCTGGGGACAACAATACGGTATCACCTTTTTGCGCCAAGTGCGAAGCCAATACCACTGCATCTTGCATAGAAGTGCTATTGACGATAATCTCCACATCTTGTTCAAATGCCGTATGAATCGCAGCGGTGTCTTTTCCCAAACAAACAATAGCACGCACTTTGTCTTTGACCAAATCAGCAAGCATACTGTAATCATTTCCTTTATCTACACCACCTAATAACAATACGATTGGTGTAGAGAAACTTTCCAAAGCATACCATACCGAATTTACATTCGTCGCCTTTGAATCATTAATGTAATTCACACCGCCGATACAGGCTACATGTTCCAGGCGATGTGGAATATTCACATACGAACCCATGCTCTCTTTCATCACTTGATTTCTCAATTCCTGCACTTTCGCAATTAACCCAGAAGCCATGCTATTATAAATATTATGCTTCCCCTGCAATGACAATTCCTCAGCTCTCATAGTGAATGTATCGTTATTTGGTGTATTAATAATTATTGTTTTATTGGCATTTAAATAAGCGCCCAATTCAACAAGTTGTTCCTGTGTAAAAGGCAAATAGGTCCCTTTACTATGATGTCTTTCCAATCCTTTAATTGTTTCTGGATCGTCCAGGCAGTATATAAAATAATCGTTCTCCGTTTGATTCTGAATCATCCTGAATTTTGAATCCACATAATTTTCCATTTTATGGTCATAGCGATCCAAATGATCAGGCGTAATATTCAATATAACAGCAACATCTGCTCTAAAATGGTACATATCGTCCAGCATAAAGCTTGATATTTCCAAGACATAGCAATCAAACTGTTCTTTAGCTACTTGAAGCGCAAAGCTCTTTCCAATATTACCGGCCAATCCAACATTTAAGCCGCCATGCTTAAGCATTTCATAAGTCAACATCGTCGTCGTAGACTTTCCGTTTGATCCTGTAATACAGATCAACTTTGCATCAGTATACTGTGCCGCAAATTCAATTTCTGCAATCACGGGTATATTCTTTGCTTTAAGAGCGACCACCAAAGGCACCGTCTCTGGAATACCGGGGCTCTTCACAACCAAAGCGGCATTCAAAATCCGTTCTTCATCATGCTGGCCTTCTTCAAAAGCTATTCCCTCGACTTTCAATTGTTCCTTATAGTGGTCCGCAATCAGTCCCTTATCTGATACAAATACATCAAATCCCTTTTCTTTTCCAAGAATAGCCGTTCCAACACCGCTTTCGCCGGCGCCTAAAATGACCAAACTTCCAGATTGAGGATAATATGTTGTTGCAATGTTTGACATCATTATCTAATTTTCAATGTTACAATAGTAAGAATGGCCAATATGATTCCTACAATAACAAAACGTGTTACAATTTTCGCTTCGTGATACCCCTTCTTCTGAAAATGGTGATGTAATGGCGACATCAAAAAGATCCGTCTACCCTCACCATATTTCTTCTTCGTGTATTTGAAATACGACACTTGAAGAATAACCGAAAGGTTTTCCAACAGAAATACACCACATAAAATTGGAATCAACAGTTCTTTCCGAATCAGGATAGCAAAAGCAGCAATTATACCTCCTATTGCCAAACTTCCTGTATCACCCATAAAAACTTGGGCAGGATACGTGTTATACCATAAGAAACCTACGCAAGCCCCCACAAATGCCCCAGCGAAAATCACGAGTTCTCCGGAATTGGGGATATACATAATATTGAGGTAATCTGAAAAGATTACGTTACCTGACACGTACGCCAAAATGGCTAAAGTAACACCAATGATAGCGGATGTACTCGTGGCTAAACCATCGATACCGTCCGTAATATTTGCGCCGTTTGAAACTGCCGTAACGATAAAAATAACGACAACTAAAAAGACAACGAAAGTCAGATAATCGCTCTGTAGTCCGAATATTTTAAACACCTTAGCATAATCAAACTCGTTATTTTTATAAAACGGAATATTTGTCTTAGATGATTTCACGTTTTCAGCATAGGTCTTCTCCCCTGTACCTTCATTGATAACCACTTCAACGGGCTTGGTAGAGGTTGGTTTATCCACCCCTTTTCGAACAACGATATCTGGATGAAAGTACATCGTACAAGCAATTATGGCTCCCAAGCCAACTTGCCCAACAACCTTAAACTTACCAGCTAAGCCCTCTTTATTATGTCTAAAAACCTTTATATAATCATCTAAAAACCCAATTGCGCCCATCCAAAGTGTTGTCACAATCATGATAATCACATAGATATTCGTCAATTTTGCAAATAACAAGGTCGGGATAAGGATACCTGCAATGATGATGATCCCACCCATCGTAGGCGTACCAGCTTTCTTTTTTTCTCCTTCAAGCCCCAAATCACGAATTGTCTCTCCAACTTGCTTATTATGCAAGAATTGAATCAATTTTCCCCCAAAAACCGTGGTAATAATCAATGAAGCGATTACAGCCATAGATGTCCGAAAGGAGATGTATTGAAACAAACCTCCTCCAGGTATATGAATATATTCGCTAAGCCACGTAAAAAGATGGTACAACATATTTCTATTGTTCGTTAAATGTATTCTCTAAAACTTCTTTATCATCAAAATGATGCTTCACACCATTTATATCTTGATATTTCTCATGTCCTTTTCCTGCCACTAGGATAATATCGCCGGGGCTAGCTAGCTGATATGCTGTGCGTATTGCTTCCTTACGATCCGCTATAGAAAGCGTCTTCGCTTTTTGATCCGTCGCCACACCAGCTTCAATATCTTTAATAATCTGATAAGGATCTTCTGTACGTGGATTGTCGGAGGTAATCAAAAAACGATCACTATAGCGCAAAGCTGCTTCAGCCATTTCAGGTCGTTTGGTCTTATCCCGATCGCCGCCGCATCCCAAAACCGTAATGATTTTTTGCTCTGGGCGTCGCAATGAACTTATAGTCTTCAACACATTTTCAACCGCATCAGGTGTATGCGCGTAGTCTACGATTCCAAAAACACCCGAAGCCGATTTCATCGTTTCAAATCGTCCTTCTGCACCTTTCAAGGTACTGAGTGCGGTCAACACTTTCACCGTTTCCTGCTCAAGCAAGATAGCGGCAGCATAAACCGCCAACAGGTTATATGCATTGAAATCGCCGATCAATTTCACCCATACTTCCTGTCCATCAACACTCATCAACATACCATCGAAATGGCTTTCGATCACCTTTGCTTTAAAATCTGCACCAGAACGCAAGCCATAGCTTTTCCGATGTGCTACTGTATTTTGAAGCATAACCTGACCATTTCTGTCATCAGCATTCGTCAAAGCAAAAGCATTCGCATCCAAATCATCAAAAAACTTCTTTTTCGCCTTAATATAGTTATCAAAAGTTTTATGAAAATCAAGGTGATCATGCGTAATATTCGTGAATATTGCACCCGCAAACACCAAGCCTGCAATACGTTCCTGAACGACAGCATGTGAACTAACCTCCATGAATGCATAGTCACAGCCATCATCAACCATATCCCTTAACAATTTATTCAATTGAATAGGGTCTGGTGTTGTATGTGTTGCTGGTATAATCCTCGTTCCAATCTGGTTTTGCACCGTAGATAATAAGCCTACATGGTAGCCCAACTCAGTAAACAGCTGAAACAACAATGTAGCTACTGTCGTTTTACCATTTGTGCCGGTCACACCGACCAACTTCAGCTGTTCCGAAGGATTTCCGTAAAAATTAGCGGCAGCCACACCCAAAGCATATGCCGAATCCGCTACTAAAATATAGACAACAGAGTCTAGCGTATCTTTTGGCAACTCCTCTACAATAACGGCTCTTGCTCCCGAAGTAATTGCCTTGTCTACAAACAAATGACCATCTGTTTGAACACCTCGCACTGCGATAAACAAATTTCCCAACTCCACTTTTCTGGAATCAAAGCACAAAGAGTGCACATCGACCTCTTCAAGGTTCCCTACAACCTGCTGTACAGGAATAGCATGCAATACTTTTTTTAAATCCATCATTACTTAAGTTCTAAATTTATCGCCGTTCCAAAAGCCAGTTTCTGTCCTGCAGCTAACGACTGTATTCCTACTCTTCCTTTTCCTGTCACGTGCGCTTTAAATCCTGCATTCTCCACAACATATAAAGCATCCATCAATCCCATTCCGACAACATTCGGAACAATTCCTTCTTTATATTTTAAATCTATGAATGGTACGCCTCGTGTCGAGGTATCCACCTCTCCTCGCGCAATCGTATCCCAATTCACGGTATTAATTCCCAACTTATCGTACACTTTTTTACTAGCTTCCTTCGATCCCCGTAAAGTCAATGGCATTCTTCCGCCCACATTGACTGCTTTAAACGTCTTTTTCCCCTCCATCTCCATATCATTAGCATAAACCATATCAGCAAGTTCTTTGAATACGGGTCCGGCAACAGATCCACCATAATATCCATTTCTCGGGTTACGAATCACCACAATAATGGAATATTTCGGATCTTCCGCCGGAAAATACCCGGCGAATGAAGATTGATATCGTCTAGCGCCGTACCCTCTCGAGCCATCAGCCATCTGTGCTGTTCCTGTTTTACCACCAGAACTATACAATGGACTGGCAACACTTCTGCCTGTCCCTTCAGTCATAACACCTTCCATCATTCCCCGCACCTCTGCTAAAGCATGATCCGAGGCGATCTTTTCGTTAATGACTTTCGCTTGAAACGTCTGAATTGTATTTCCTAAATGCCGAATTTCTTTAACAAATAGCGGCGCTATCAACTTACCGTTATTTGCGACAGCATTATAAAATGTCAACGTTTGCAATGGCGTAATTTTCATTTCATAGCCGTAAGCCATCTGTACCAGCGACAACCCACTCCAGCTCTTACTTTTCGAAGATTTCACCAAGGGTACCCCTTCGCCCGGAATCTGCAGATCTAGCGTTTTTCCAAAACCAAAAGAATGCAGTTTTGATGTAAACTGATCTGGGTTATCTTTATAAGCCTGATAAACAAATTTAGTAACACCCACATTCGATGATTCCTCAAAGGCCCTTTTCGCAGAGATTATAGACTTCTTAGGTGCATGTGAATCACGAATGGTATGCTTGTAAATTGGCCAATTACCATTACCAATGTTCACTGTTGTACTCGAGTCTATTTTCTTATCATCAATCAAAGCCAAATAAGAAGCCAACTTAAATGTTGAACCTGGATCTGCACTTTGCGCGATGGCAAGGTTGAACTTTTCACGATAGACCCCATCTTTATCTCGCATAAAGTTGGCCACCGCACGTACCTCACCTGTTTTTACTTCCATCATCACCACACAGCCCTCATCCGCATTACTCGTAATCATCTGCTTTTCGAGAGCCCTTTGGGCCATATCCTGCATATTCACATCAATGGTCGAGATAATATCAGAGCCATCAACCGGAGCAACCTCGATATCTTTGTTCACAGGAATCCATACCCCCCCGGCAATACGCTGCATCAACCTTTTCCCACTCTTTCCGTCGATATATTCTCCATACGCACCTTCCAGTCCAACATGAATATTTTCCTTCACATTTTTATATCCAATGGTTCTGGCCGCGAGATTGACAAAAGGCAAAATACGTTTGTTCTGTCTATCCGTAATCAAACAACTCGGAAAACGTTCCTTGTTGACACGAGCAGATTTAAGTAAGGGAAATTGTTTTATCCGTTTTAAATCCTGATGTGACACATTACGCTTGAGCAACAAATAGCGTTGTTTTTTATTCCGAGCCTGTTTTAATAATGTCAAATACTGCCGCGATGATTTATCTTTAAAAAAATCAGCAAGTTTAATAGCCAAGGAGTCAACTTTCAAATTGAAATACTCTTCACCCTCTTCCGGAATAGCCATTGCATCAAAACGAAGCTCATATTCAGGCACTGATGTAGCCAACAAGCTTCCGTCATTTGAATAGATATTACCACGAGCAGCCTCCACCTCTCGTTCCTGAATAGAAAGGCTATCCGCTAAAGCTTTCCAATGCTCTCCATCGACATACTGTAACTTTGTCATTTTTCCAAATACCAAAAACGCAAGTAGTACGATAAGCCCAAAAGCAAAATAGACACGAACAAGAATCGTATTTCTGATACTCATAACTCTTCCTATTTATCTTCCTTATTCTCTATAACTTCAACTTTGATCGGCGGTTCCACACGCTCTTTCAATCCCAGAGAATCTACACGTTTGGCAATTTCTGTCTGTGTAGACATTTTCATCAGTTCGGCGGAAAGAGACTTATGATCCCAGCCCAATTCCTTCACCTCTTTACTCACTTTATCGATGTTCCGAATAGTTCGCTCTGCAAAATGACGATTGGAAATATACAACAACATCAGAAAGGCGATAAAAGCTCCAAACGGCAAGTACTGCAATATTTTATTTAACGAAAGGTCTCCAACGGTAAAAAGCGTTTTAATAAACGCTTCTGTTTGTTCCGCCTTTTCTTCGACAGTTTCTTGTAGTTCCTCTTGAACTTCTTCACTCAATTCTTTCTGTCTTATCGTATTTCTGCTCATCCTCTCGCTCCATTTTTAAGACAAATCCAACTTTTCAGCAATACGCAGTTTCGCACTGCGCGATCTATTATTTACCGCCAACTCTTGCGCAGATGCCGTAATTGCTTTACGGCTCAACACATGAAATGGTTTAATTTCATTTCCAAAAAAATCCTTTTCAACCTCTCCTTTAAACTTTCCTTTGGCCATAAAATTTTTAACCAAACGATCCTCCAGAGAGTGATAGGACATCACCGCCAATCGACCTTCAACATGTAGCACATCAACTGTTTGCAACAAAAATTCCTGTAAGGCTTCCAGCTCGCGATTCACTTCTATACGAAGCGCCTGAAACACCTGCGCATGATACTTATGTTCTTTACCTTTCGGAACCATCCGTTGAATCACCTCTTTCAATTCGGCAACAGTCTGGATTGGCTGTGCCAAACGCGCAGTAACAATTGTTTTCGCAAGCGACTTGGCATTCATGATTTCACCATACATCCCAAAAATGCGGTGAAGATCCTCCTCCGAATAAGTTGCCAAAAGCGACTTCGCATCTAAATCACCAACTTGATCCATACGCATATCCAGATCCGCGTCAAAGCGAATAGAAAACCCACGATCAGCCGCATCAAATTGATGCGAGGAAACCCCTAAATCTGCCAAAATACCATCTACCGAACGTACTCCTTCCAACCGAAGGCTATTCTTTAAAAACCTAAAGTTTTGATGTATCAATGTAAAACGAGGATCGTCAATTGCATTCTCCAATGCATCGGGATCCTGATCAAAAGCAAACAGTTTCCCTTTTGGCCCCAATCTCTTCAAAATCTCCCGAGAATGACCACCACCACCAAAAGTTACATCCACATAGACACCACCCGGCTTAATAGCCAAAGCATCCATGCATTCGTGCAACATTACCGGAACATGATATACATTCTCCATACGCTTATAGTCCAAAATTAATATCCCCCATTACCTCTGCCGCCAAAGATGATATATCCTCTACTCCGCCGTCGCCCATCAATTCCTCATACCCTTCTTTTGACCAAACCTCAATCTTATTAAACTGACAAGCCAAAACCAATTCCGTGCTTATACCCGCAAATTCCAACAAACTTTTAGGTAACAAAACACGACCCGCAGCATCCAATGCCAATTCCGTGGCGCCGCGCGTAAAAGCACGAACAAACGCCCGCACTTTAGGATCGAATTGATTCAATTTCGCCAGCTTAGCCGTCATCAAATCCCACTCTTCTCTTGGATAAAATACCAGATGTTTCTCAAAACCGCGATTCACTACAAGACCATCCCGCTCTACATGAGGCATTTGCCTCTTGAGCGCAGCTGGCAACACCATTCTTCCTTTGGCGTCTAGCTTGCATTCGAATTCTCCGATCAACTGAGTCATGTCGTCAATTATCCTATTCTAATTTAAATGTAAAAGTATACACTTTCTCCCACTTTCCCCCACTTTATCACATAAAAAAGTTTTCCACATCGACAAATAGCTACAACAAACAGAAGTACTCTTGGAAAGAAACAGATATAAAACCTTATTTACAAGCAGTTAAACCTCAATTTATCAGCAAAACAAACTATTACACGAGACGCGATTTTTCGCTCTTTTTTTTATCAAAATCAGAAATGAATTGTAAAAATTTCCTCTTTAGAAATTTAATTTTGCCCAATTTTTCTACCAAAAGGGGACAAAGTGGGAGACAACAAAAACAGAAAAAAAAGATGTGGAAGAAAGTGGGAGAACGCTACTCAAATAACCTAAACAGAATTCGTTATTGTCGAGTAAAACCAATAATTTTGCGTCAAATATAATTTTCATAACGATATGCACAGAACACACACTTGTGGAGAATTAACACTAGCTGACTTAGGGAAAACGGTTACCCTAAGTGGATGGGTTCAAAAATCGCGCGATTTGGGCGGTATGACTTTCATCGATGTTAGAGACCGATATGGTATCACACAATTAACGTTCAATGCAGATGATGATGCTTCCTTGCGCGCAAGTGCCCGTGAGCTCGGAAGAGAATATGTCATCAAGGTAACCGGAGAAGTTATCGAACGCTCTAATAAAAATGCTAAAATCTCCACTGGAGACATTGAAATCAAGGTTTCAAATCTTGAAATATTAAATGCCGCTAAATTACCCCCTTTTACAATAGAAGATGAAACAGATGGTGGTGATGACATCAGAATGAAGTTCAGATACCTGGATTTGCGTCGTAACCCCGTACGTGAAAACCTAATTTTACGTCATAAGACCTCACAAGAGGTACGCCGTTATCTTGACTCCCAAAACTTCCTGGAAGTAGAAACTCCATACCTCATTAAATCAACTCCAGAGGGAGCACGCGACTTTGTCGTACCTTCCCGTATGAATCCTGGAGAATTTTATGCGTTACCACAATCACCACAAACCTTCAAACAATTATTGATGGTTTCAGGATTTGACCGCTATTTTCAAATTGTAAAATGTTTTCGTGATGAAGATTTGCGTGCAGACCGTCAACCAGAGTTCACGCAAATAGACTGTGAAATGTCTTTTGTAGAACAGGAAGATGTGTTAAATATCTTTGAAGGACTTGCAAAACATATCTTCAAAACAATCAAGGGGATCGACCTAGGTACTGTTCCGCGTATGACTTACGCAGATGCAATGCGCCTTTACGGATCAGACAAGCCGGATATCCGTTTCGGAATGCAGTTTGTCGAACTAAACGAGGTTGCCAAAGGAAAAGGTTTCCCTGTATTTGATGCAGCAGAGTTAGTGGTTGGTATCAATGCGGAAAATTGTGCACATTATACCAGAAAACAACTGGATGCATTGACCGATTTTATCAAACGTCCACAGATTGGTGCAACGGGCTTGGTATATGCGCGTGTGAATGAAGACGGTTCAGTGAAGTCGTCCGTTGATAAATTTTTCACGCCAGAACAACTGTCGGCAATTGCAGAAGCGTTCCACGCGAAACCTGGCGATTTATTGTTAATTATGGCTGGTGGAACAGACAAAGTTCGCAAACAACTCAATGAATTACGCCTTGAAGTTGCGTCACAACTTGGTTTCCGCGACAAAGAAACCTTTGCTCCACTATGGGTCGTTGATTTCCCACTATTGGAATGGGACGAAGAAAGTGGCCGTTTCCATGCAATGCACCACCCATTCACTTCACCAAAACCGGAAGATATTCCGCTTTTAGATACCAATCCTGGAGAAGTAAGGGCAAATGCCTATGACTTTGTTTTAAACGGTGTAGAAGTAGGTGGTGGATCAATCCGTATCCATGACAGAGAGCTTCAATCGCTCATGTTCAAACATTTAGGATTCAGTCCTGAAGAAGCAAAAAAACAATTTGGATTCCTGATGGAGGCCTTTACCTTCGGTGCTCCTCCACATGGCGGATTGGCTTTTGGTTTTGACCGTTTAGTATCCTTATTGGCAGGTTTAGATTCTATCCGTGACGTCATTGCCTTCCCAAAAAATAACTCGGGAAGAGATGTTATGATTGACGCACCGTCAACCATTCACCAGGAGCAGCTGGACGAGCTAAGCTTAAATATTGCGATAAAAGCATAAATTATTTAACTCGATTTTCGAGAAACAATTTATTAACAGTATATTTAAAAGTTGGTAATTTTTACCAACTTTTTTTGTGAAAAATTAGCAGATTAGATGGCAGAGAGTACCGCTAATACGTTTATTAAGGAAAGTGCGCAAAAAGCATTTGACACCAAACACCGCGATATTATCAATTACAATATCGACAAATACAGCATGGCTTTCGAAAAAGGGAAGAGCAAATTTGCAGACCTTGAAAATAGCAAGATAAAAGCGAACCTGATCAAATGGAAGGTCATGGAAAATCTCGATCGCTATTTGTTGCAATTTGAAGCAAACTTCACAGCTCGAGGCGGAAAAGTAATCTGGGCGAATGATGCTACGGAAGCCTTGGACGAAATCTATTCGATCATTGCGCGTAAAAAAGCAAAATCTGTCGTAAAGTCAAAATCGATGGCGACAGAAGAGATCGAGCTTAATCATTTTCTGGCCTCCAAAAATATTGAAGCCATAGAAACTGATCTTGGCGAGTATATCATTCAGCTACTGGATCAAAAACCCTATCATTTTGTTACGCCGGCCATGCATTTGAGCCTGGAAGATATCGCCAAGCTTTTTCACGAGAAATTTGACACACCGCTAGATGCATCTGCGGAGCAACTTACAATGAAGGCCCGTGAATTACTTCGAGATCGCTACCTATCGGCAGAAATTGGGATTACTGGAGCCAATTTCTTAATTGCAGAAACTGGAAGTATAGCAATTACCGAAAATGAAGGAAATGCCCGATTGACATCGACCTTCCCCAAAACACATATTGCCGTCGTTGGAATAGAAAAAATCATTCCCAACGTACAAGATTTAGAAGTCTTTTGGCCACTCCTGTCCACACATGGCACGGGCCAAAATCTAACGGTATACAATACGCTACTCACTGGGCCAAAACAGTCTTATGAATCAGATGGCCCCGAAGAAATGTATGTTATACTGCTTGACAATGGCCGCAGCAAGCTCTTAGCCCAAAAAGAACAACGTCAGGGTTTGTACTGCATCCGTTGTGGCGCCTGTCTGAATGTATGTCCAATCTACCAGAACATCGGTGGACATACCTATGAAACGACTTATCAGGGCCCAATTGGATCACTCATATCGCCACATTTAAATGGCATGAAAGAATTCAAACACCTAAGCTATGCTTCCACACTCTGTGGGAAATGTACAGAGGTCTGCCCCGTTGGTATTGACATACAGCGCATGCTTCTTGTCAACAGAAAAGATTCAGTCGATCAGGGTCTGGCAACAAAAACGGAACAAAAAGTATGGCAGTGGTTCACCTATGGGATAATGCGAAGAAAACTAATCGATTTTTTTGGCGGGAAATTCAAAAATTTCTTCCTCAAAAAACTCTTTCAGAAAACCTGGGGAGATCAACGGGAACTACCCAAATTGGCAGACAAATCTTTCTCTAAACAATGGAAAGAACATCAAAAAAATAAAGAATAACAAAAAAGTGGCATTAGACGATCAAACTAATGCCACTTTTTTTGTTAGCTTCGCTCCCAAACCTCATTACAAATGACTTCTGAAAATACAAAAGCTTATCTTCCCTGGATTGATTTCTTACGTATTCTTGCCTGCTTTATGGTACTGATATCCCATAGCTGCGACGCCTTTGTCGGAACATTTGACAACAGCAGCACCTTCCACCAAGGTGTGTTCTGGGGAAGTATTGTTCGCGCCTGTGTCCCCTTATTTGCGATGATGTCAGGTATACTCCTATTTCCCGTTAAAACCGATCTGGCTACCTTTTATAAAAAGAGAATCGGAAGAATAATTGTCCCACTTATCTTTTGGTCAATTGTATTGCCAATAGCTTTTTTTGTATACCTGAACTTTATTAAAAGTAGTCCTAGTGCTTTGATCGATATGAATAATTTTACGATGCAAGCAACGATTACAAAAATTTATACAGCAATCTTTAATTTTAACTACGATACTACCCCCCTTTGGTATATGTACATGTTAATTGGTCTATACCTGATCATACCTATCATCGGCAGCTGGTTGAAGCAGGCAACAAAAAAAGACATTCACTATTTTCTTGCATTCTGGATGGTCACACTCCTCATTCCATACATAAAAATGATTGCTCCAACATTGGGATATACGGGCAACTATGAGCAGATGGGGATCTGGGGAGTCTGTAACTGGAATGAATTTGGCACCTTCTATTATTTTTCAGGTTTTCTGGGCTACATTGTGTTGGCTTATTATCTGGTCAACTATCCTTTTCAATGGTCTATCACCAAGACCATAGCGATTGCCTTACCTTTATTTATCGTTGGATTTTTAGTCACGTTTTTCGGCTTCTTGGCGACCCAAAAGTACTATCCAGGAAATTATACCAATCTCGAGGTTATCTGGTATTTCTGTAATATCAACGTAGCGTTCATGACCATCGCTATTTTTCTTGTCGTTCAAAAGCTGAAGATACCCGAATCTAAATGGATAAAACGCCTTTCATCAGCCACGTTTGGTATTTACTTAGCGCATTTTATCCTTGTTCAAGCACTGACAGACATCTTCTTGCCTATTCCTCATCTTCCAGCCACATTGAAAATTTTCTCCATAGCGATTTTAGGTTTTAGCTTAAGTTTTCTGATCACCAAACTGATGGATAGTAATTCAATAACAAGAAGGTTTATCAAATAAGCGCATCCTGATGGAAATATCGAAGCATTTTGCAGTCGTGTAACTTTTGAGCCAGACAAAACACGTCGAACAAATGATGAGCTTAGGTATTAAGCATGAGCTTACATAATAAGAAAGGGGGAACCAATGGTTCCCCCCTCTACTAACACTCACCAATATTTAATATGAAAACTATCCTTGTTTAATGTTTATGATGCTTTTACGTCTGCATCATTTGTTTTAGTTACTTCACCTTTTTTAAAGTCTTTTCTTTTTAGCTGTCTGTCTTTTTTCCAATGTTCTTTGTGCATTTTACGATTTTCAGCGTAGGAATCCTTTAACGTTTTTTGTTGCTCTGGCGTTAACATTCCCATCATTTTTTCATGCTCTGCCACACGTTGTTTTTTCATTTTTGATCGATGTTCCTGACGTTCAGCAGCCATTTTTTGATGGTCTTTTGCTTGCTTCAAATTAAAGGCATAGATATCTTTACGCTGTTTATCTGTAAATTTTAATTTTTGATCCATGCGATCAGTTTTCATCTTAGCAACTTCCTCTGGCGTTTTATTTTTAAAACCATCGTGCATTCTTCCCATTTTATGTTTATGCACGGAAGTTTGCATTTCTTTCATTTCTGGTTTAACATCTTTTTTTTCTTGAGCGAAACCGGCTAACATCAATCCAGATAACGCCAAACTTAACATCAACTTTTTCATGTCTTTATTTTTTATAAAACCAACAATCATTCTTTTTAATAAGTACTCTTTTTCAACTTATTTATCAGTAAGAGTCTTCTTGGCTATCGAAAGTTTAATTGATGATCTGTTAAATAAAGTTAAGAAGTATTTATTGTGAGACAGCACTTAAACGGATCGGTAAAGTATACACTACACGCACTTTAAGTCCATTTTGTACCCCTGGTTTCCATTTTTTCGCTTTCTTCAATAAGTTTATAGCAGCATCTCCTGTACCAAACTTCATATCACGTTTAACAGCAATATCTGTTAGTGATCCATCTTTTTCAACGACAAAAGAAACCTCTATAACACCAGATACCCCTTGATCCAAAGCCTGTTGTGGAAAGTTATAATTCTCGGCGATCCACTTCATAAAGGCAGGCAGCCCCCCTACAGGTGTTGGCATAATTTCTACTGATGTAAATGTACTGTTAGCATTATCATCAGTTCCGCCTCCGGATAATGAACCATCTTTAGAACCAGTAATATCACCGTCTCTTTTTGAAGAACCAAATTCACCACGCGCAATATATGTTCCCGATGGACTTGCTTTCAATGTGATCCTTGAGGTCATTGTATTGGGATTTTTCAACTCATCCTGACTCACAAGTTCTTCCGTAACTTGATTTGCTTTGGCCACTTTTATATCAGGCATTCTAACCAGATCAAATTTGGATACATCTTGGGCAACCTGCTGCGGGGCTTTCTCCTTCATCATGACAGGTTCTTCAGGAACCTCTTCTTTCTCCTCTACCTTCTTTTGAATTTCCTCCAGCATGTCGGGCCCAATATCTTGTACTGTATAAATCACGGGCGGAACAGTTTGCTTAAAATATTTATTATATGCATAGGATCCTGCGATCAGCAAAACTGCAAAAGAAACAACAATTCCCAAACCCACATTTGTTGCTTTATCAGAGAGATTTCGCAACTCGTAAGCACCGTACATTTTGTTACGACCAGCAAAAATAACGTCCAGCCATTCTTTGCGGTAGATATTCAATTTAGAGTTCATCATAACATTAAAGTTTAAATCTTTTCATTATGATGAGCGAAAGCCTTATATTTCACAAAAAAATTCAAAATACTTATGAAATCACTTTTTTTAGCTATTTTTCTACTTACATTATATGCTTGTGGTAACAATCAAAATCAATCCAAGACTGCAATTAAGCATGAAAATAAGGAAGAGACAATTTCGCCATATTTTGGTTTTTTAAACCAGCAAAAGGACTCACTAATCGCTCTTCCTATGGATCAAGCAATGGAGGGTCCGGAAAAATATAATTATGTCATTGTGGAAAACCAAGTTAGCCCCCTTGAGTTTGTTCAGAATAAAATGGATAACAAAGAGAGTAACGGAAGACAGACCGCGCAGAACTTCGCGAATAGTGAAGGTTCGTTATTTAAAATTAGTGACGCAATTAAATCAGGCGAATTTGGCATGCTTGTCAACAAGGCTTTTTTAGATCAGTACAAAATTGAGAAGTTTACAAAAGTTCAAAAAGAAACTTCTCCAGTGATTAAGGAACAGCTTGAGAAGAAATACAATAGGAAGATTAATAAAAGTACGACAGTTGCCATCCTCAGTGATCAGTCCGAGTTTAATCTTACGGTATTTGAAAATCAACAAGATTCTGCTTTAGCTGTATTTTCCTATGCGAAGGACGAACAGCTGATCAATTTGGACTTCCCGGCTTTATACGATGATATCAGCACTTGGCGTGTTGATGATGGCGGTCAGTTTGACAACGAGGCTTTTCAGATACTAACAGTATTGCGTTCTGAGCAAGGAATTAGTTTTATCAGTATCTTTTGGGGTGCTGAGGGTTATGAACTGAACTTTTACCAGCCGAAGAAAAACTTATTTACCTCTACGGCACAGGCCTATGGGTATAGTTCCCCTTTATAAAATAAACAATTTTAAGTTTCCCCAGTACAAAAGGACAGTGCCCGGGGAAACTCAAAAATTCAATAGTTGCTACAGGTGCATCCTAGCCATAGGAGCGACGTCCTGACCTACAAAATCTTTCTTTAGAAATTTATGATAGCCCGCAATGGCAATCATCGCTGCATTATCCGTACAGTATTCAAATTTTGGTATGAAGACCCGCCATTTGTATTTCTCCCCCATTTCAATTAAGCTCTGTCTCAGGCCAGAATTAGCCGAAACGCCACCCGCAATGGCAATATCCTTTACCCCTGTCTCCTTTGCCGCTTTCTTTAATTTATTCAGCAGGATTGATACAATACGGGATTGCACGCTAGCACATAAGTCGGCCATATTGTGGGTCAGAAAATCCGGGTTCTGCTTCAATTGATCTTGGACCAAATAGAGTATTGCCGTTTTCAATCCTGAAAAACTGAAATTTAAACCAGGGATCTGTGGCTCAGGAAGCCGATAAGCTGCCGGATTACCATCTTTTGCAAATTTATCGATGAGCGGTCCACCGGGATAGGGAAGATTCAGGATTTTAGCTGTTTTATCAAATGCCTCCCCTGCCGCGTCATCCAATGTTTCTCCCAAAAGTTCCATTTCAAAATAATCTTTCACCAACACAATTTGCGTATGACCACCAGAAACAGTAAGACATAAAAACGGAAAACTAGGCTTCGGATCCTCAATAAAATGAGCCAGGATATGCGCCTGCATATGGTTTATATCAATTAAAGGGATATTCTGTGCAAGTGCAAATGATTTTGCAAAAGATGTTCCCACCAAAAGTGCACCTAATAATCCAGGTCCCCGCGTAAAACTCACTGCATCTATTTGATTTTTGCTTACTTTTGCTTGGCGAATGGCTTCTTCCACTGTTGGAATAATATTTTGTTGATGAGCACGTGAAGCAAGCTCGGGAATCACGCCACCATATTTTGCGTGGATTGCCTGAGTTGCAATAACATTTGAACGAATTTCACCGTTAATACAGATAGAAGCGGAGGTTTCATCACAAGAGGATTCAATCCCTAAAATAATAGCCATAGCTTGAGGTAATAAATTTTAATACAAAAGTATCAAAAAAATAATTAAAATAGTGTCAATAGTCCTTGGTAGTATATTCATTATACTGCTTGCATTGGCGTTATCACTACAGTTGAAACCGGTACAAAATTATGTTGCCCAAAAAGCTGTCGACTATTTATCCAACGAACTAAACACCAAAATAAGCCTCAAAAGTATCTATTTCAAACCTTTTAAATCTATTGTAGTAGAAGATTTTCAACTCTATAGTCCACAGGGAAAAGAAATATTAAAATCAGGAAGGTTAGAAGCCAACGTCAACCTTTCTCAGTTCATTGAACTGAACAAGATTGTGATCAACAAACTAACCATTGAGGATACCCAAGCGACTTTTGAGCAATTTCAGGACAGCTCAAACATTTCATTTTTAATTCGTTATTTCAACCCACCTAAGAAAGATAAAAAGAAAAGTTCAAAAAAAATCATCTTCGATATAAAGGAACTTGTTATTACGAACAATGCGTTTAACTATGTTAACCATAGACGCAAACATTACAATAAAGTGGTCGACTTTGGAGATTTAGGGGTTTCCAAACTTAACGCCCATTTTGATAAGATAAAAATCGATTCTAATCAAATTTCAGCGAACATCAAGACGTTCAATCTTCGCGAAAAGAAGGGTTTAGAGATCAAAGGCCTTCTTGGCCAAACGACGGTAAGCAATACAAGTATCGAGCTCAGTGAGCTTATGCTAGCCACCAACCGTTCTACATTCAAAAATTACATCAAACTTAGCTACAACAGCTTTGACGATTTTTCGGACTTCATCAATAAAGTTCATGTAAAACTTCGTGCACGGGACTCCCGTATTCACTCTGAGGATATTGCTTTCTTTTCTTCGCCTATGCACCAAGTCAAATTTGACGTCAATATCAAGCGGGCAAATTTAGAAGGAACTGTATCTTCCATCAACGCATCACAGGTCGATTTAACAATTGGAAAAAAAACTAGTTTAGCAGGCGACCTCCAGATTATCGGTCTACCAGATATCGACAAAACTAAATTTATTGTTCCCAGCATAGCAATTTCTTCTGAGCACAAAGACTTAAATGCAGTTATTACAGATCTCGGAAATCTAAAAAATTTCAAACTTCCTGAAATTGTCCAGATCTTCGACAAATTTTCATTCAAAGGCAGCCTAAATGGATTATACAATAAATTTAAGACAAAGGGAGTTTTCACGACTGCGGTCGGGAATGTTGAGGCTGATGCCTTACTGGATATCCAGAAGGAAATAAAATATGCGGGCAATTTTCAATCTAAAAAGTTCGATGTAGGTACGATAACAAAATTAAAAGATCTGGGAGCAACAGGCTTCAATTTACAGGTTGACGGAACAGGTACCGATCCCAAGAAACTGAGCTTAAAGATAAAAGGAGATCTCAGTAATTTCAATTTCAAGAATTACAGTTATCAACATATACAAATTGAAGGAAATACAGATAAACAGTTAATACTTGCTTCAGGGCAAATATATGATCCAAATTTAAAACTACAGTTTACCACAGATATCGATTGGTCTGTGAAACCCAACTATCACCTGGATGCTGATATCCAACAAGCTAATCTAAAAAAACTCAACTTCTTTCAGGGGGATTCCATCAACATTATTAACACAAAATTCCACACCAGCTTAATTGGGGACAACATCAATAATATTACCGGTGAATTTAAATCAGACAGCGTCAATTTCACTTCCTCTAAGGGCCAATTCGTCATCCGCAACATCAATTTCCTTGCCGAAGGAGATGAAAATGCACGCTCCCTAACCTTGCAATCGGCTATCGGACACATTGATCTCAAAGGAAGAATAGACCTCAATACAATTGTTCCTTATTTTAAAGCTTTAGCCATGCGCTACGCTCCCGCAATCGGGTTTGAAAACAACATTTTTAATCGCCAGGACTTTGACCTGAATATTAATATAACTTCTTTTAAGCCGATCGCAACATTCTTTCGAAAGGACATCGCGTTAGACAGCGGTGCAACGCTCAATGCAAAATTTGAAAGTGAAAAACAAACGGCTAGTTTTAACTTTTACGCACCCGAATTCAAATACAACGGCATTCGGCTAACTCACCTGATTGTCGATCAAAATGCCAATTTGAAGAATATGGAATTGCAGACCTCCATCGATCGCATAAATTTTACCGACAGTACCTATATTAAAAACGTCAATATTTCAAACACCTTGGCAAACGACAGCTTACAGTTTAACATCAAAATGTCTGAACTTGAAGCAAGCAATAGTCTGGATCTTAATGGCGTCATACGCTTCGCCCATGCCAAACCTGCCTATATCAATTTCTATCCATCGAATATCTTAATCAATAGAGAGCGATGGCTTGTCAATAATGATGCACAATTGAAAATATCGAAAGGAAAATGGTACTTTGAAAAACTGACGCTGAGTCACGACGAGCAAAAAGTCCACATCGATGGCATCCTGTCTAACGAAGTCAGTGATCAGATCAATCTCAAATTTCAGGACTTTAATCTTACATCCTTAAATGGTATTACCAAGCCCCATGGCATCAATCTCTCCGGAAATTTAAACGGAAATATTGAAGTTAATTCCGTATTCAAAGCACCCTTTATTGTCGCCAATATAAAAACATCTCCTATCCTGTATAACAATATTCCGATCGGCTCATTAGCACTGAGTGCCAACTACGATCCCGAAAATCAATTGGTTAAACTAGACAGCAAGATAGAGGAAGGAAATAAATTAATTCAGTTACAAGGTTCCTATAACCACCTAAGCGAAAACAATAAGCTTAATCTGAAAGCTAAACTGGAAAATACAGATGTATTTGTTTTTCAACCATTTTTACGAAGCTTAGTATCCAATATGCAAGGCAAGGTCACTGCAGATCTTGCTATTGAAGGAGACATCCTGAATCCTAAAATTACGGGTTCTGGAAAATTGGATAACGCTTCAATGGTCATCAATTACCTAAAAACGCCATACCGCCTTTCCGACGAAATTGCGGTTACCAATAACCGAATTTTTCTCACAGGGTTAAAAGTATACGATCCCAAAAACAATGTAGCAACCATTGATGGCGTTGTAGATCTCAACAAATTGAGTGATCCCGATATCGATGTAACTGCAGAAACGAAGAATTTCATGGTATTAAATACCACGGTAAAGGACAATAACGTCTACTACGGAACCGCTTACGCTTCGGGAACCTTCCAGTTTAAAGGACTAACTTCGGCCATGAATATCAATATCCGTGCTAAATCCGAAGAAAATACTGTTATCAATATCCCTTTCAATAGCGCCAGTACGATCTCAGATACCGACTTTATCTACTTTATTGAGAAGGATTCGACCAAGATGAAAAAAAACACAAAAAAACGAGATTTCAACGGTCTGACAATGAATATGGACCTCTTGATCAACCCGAATGCAGAAATAAATCTATTCTCCAGTATGGGCGAATTATCAGGAAGAGGAAACAGCAATCTCAATATGCGGATATCTTCATTGGGAGATTTTGAAATGTTTGGGGATTTTATCATAAACAGCGGAAAATTCAATTTCACCGCCCAAGATTACATCAACAAGATTTTTGATCTCAAAGAAGGCGGTACCGTGCGATGGGCAGGAAACCCAACCGAAGCGAATATTAATATCAATGCCATCTACCAACAAAGAACAAGCTTAGCGCCTTTGTACAATGCCGCAGGCCGGGAAGAAAACCCCGAGCGTGTATTGGCACAGGCCGACATGATCCTAAAAGGGCAGTTAAGTCAGCCGGAAATCACGTTTGATATCAACTTTCCACAAAACCCCGGGGTTAAGGATGAACTACAAGGATACTTTTCAGATGCCAACAATGTCAATCAACAAGCGCTTAGCCTAATCGTGAGACGTAGTTTTACACCTGGTACACAAACAGACTTCGGTAAAGAAGTAAACAATACCTTGTTATCTGCGGGAACTGAAATAGCGTTCAACCAGATCAACAACATCATAGCCCAATCGCTTAACATCAATTTCTTTGATATTAATATCAAATCTTTAAATGATGCATCTGCCTCACTGCGTCTATTCAACGACAGGCTTGTTTTGACAGGCGGTATCTCCGACCGTAGAAGTCAGGCTCTAACGGATTTGAATGTATTTTCAGATCGGGTCTCAACCGATGCCGAGGCTATGTTTTATTTAAGAAAAGACGGCCGTTTGGTCCTACGTGCTTCCAATCGCCTAAATACACGCAACTTTCTTCTTAGTCCCAACGACGGCGAGTATATAAGTGCTTTCGGATTACTTTATCGGCAGGAATTCAACAGCTTCTCAGAGTTCTTGAAAAGGCTATTCCCTTTTGGCAAGAAGACGATTACGACAGCTCCTACTGAAACAAAGAAAAGTAAGGTCAATTAACGTTTTCGTTTAGACCCTTGGCTATTTCAACAGGTCTTTTTTCCATTCTGGCTGAGCTCGTTCAACTCAAGCAGACCATTTCAATTCCAGAAGCCCCCATCCAACTCAAGCGGACCATTTTAACTCCAGCAGACCTCATCCAACTCAAGCGGACCATTTTAACTCAAGCAGACCTCTTTCAACTCCAGCAGCCCAACTCCTATCCCAAACGCTTTATCCCTATTTTGATAGTCCGTCTCTATTCCATCAGCAGAACTTTTGTATTTCAGCTCCATATAACAGCCTACACAAACAATCTGTGGATGATCTGAACAACAAAAACGAATAGTGTCTAAACTGCTACCACGCGACTCGCTGCACTGAAAATAAAAAAGTCCCTCCAAATAGATCGGAGGGACTTTCTTTTTATTTAAAAAATCGCTTATGCTAATTTCTCGAATTCTTTGTATTCAATATCACTAGCATTCAATTTCACTAAACCTTTCAAGTGATCAAATACTTTTAAAGCTTTAGCTTCTTCGAACAAACGATTACCTTGTTCTCTATCTTGCAACAATTGAATTGCAAATTGGTTCAACTGCTCATCAGAAGGCTCTTCGTTGATGTTGTACATCTTAATTTGCGCGTAGATACGTTCTTTTGCTAAATTGATAACTTCATCATATTTAACTTCAAGACCATTTTCAGTAACAACGCGATTTTCGATGATTGTCCATTTCAAGTTATTCAAGAAATCAGCAAAACCTTCGTTCAATTCTTCTTCAGAAATGCTTGGGTTAGTTGCTTTCAACCATCTTTTCAAGAACTCTTCAGGGAAAGATACATCAACCTTCTCCATACCAAAAGTATACATATCATTACGTAATCTTTGATCTGAATTTTGTTTGAATAAATTCTCAACTTCTTCTTTCACTTTTTCTGTGAATTGAGCTTCTTCTGTTACTTCACCTTCCGCGAATAATTTATCGAAAAATTCTTGGTTAAGATCAGCTTCTTCTAAGCGGTTGATATTCTTAACAGTCAATTCAAATTTAGTGACGTCTAAAGCAGTTGCTTCTTCCTCAGTGATACCTAAGATACGTGCTAAATCTTCAGTTTTGAATGCTTTTTTAACATCAATCTTAACAACATCGTCTTTTTTAAGACCAACTAATGATTTTTTGATCTTAGCATCTTCTACGATATCTGTACGGATAGAAGTTGTTTTTTCTAGACCTTCTTCTTTATCTTGTTTCAATGTTGCATACAATACATCACCTTCTTCAGATACTTCTGGATTAGTCATTTTTCCATAGCTACGACGCAAGTTCTTAATACGATCTGCCAATGTCTCTTCATCAGCTTTGATTTCGTACGAAGTAAATTCAGTCTCAGCGGTAAAAGGTAATTCAAAAGCAGGAGCAAGACCAATTTCATATTTGAAGTTGAAATTGTCTTTATAATCCCAGCTATACTGTGCATCATCTTCCAAAGGAAGTGGTTGACCTAAAACTTCTAATTTATTTTCAGCAATATAATTGGTGATTTTCTCATTCACTAATTTATTGATCTCATCAAATAAAATAGATTTACCATAAGTACGTCTGATATGTCCCACTGGAACTTGACCTGGACGGAACCCTGGTAATTTTGCTTTTTTAGCTTGCGCTTTAATCTCTTTGTCGACTTGAGGATTATAATCTTCAGGTGCTAATGCGACGTTGACTACCGCATTGATTGCATCTACATTCTCGTGTGAAATATTCATACTCTTTTTAGCTATATCGCATTCATAAAAAAATCCTCCCGAGGTTTTAAGTTCGGGAGGACATCAAGTGCGGAAGAAGGGACTCGAACCCCCACGCCTTGCGGCGCCAGATCCTAAGTCTGGTGCGGCTACCAATTACGCCACTTCCGCATTAGGATTTCTTTTGATGCCACAAAGATAGAAACCAAACCTATATCCTGCAAGTATTTTCTACTCTTTTTTTTATTTTTTTTCAATATTCTCCCAACCCCTTGCATAATTCATTATTATTCATTTACTTTGAATATCAAAGTACTTTTATGGAACAGAAAGATTTATTTAGAGAACTTGGGCAGATCAGATCATTAATGGAAAAATCGTCCAAATTTGTTTCAATAAGCGGATTATCAGGTGTACTCATGGGCTGTTATGCTTTGCTGGGAACGCTATTGGGATACTATATTATACAGCAACCCGAAAGTATCGCTCTGCTATTGGGCAAAAATCTGAATAGGCCCCTACTGTTTTTAATGATTGCGCTGATCGTCCTCTTATCATCCCTGGTGACCGGCTGGCTAATGGCACGTAAAAAGGCGAGAAAAAATAAGCAGTCGATTTGGAACATTACAAGCAAATCTCTTTTATTTGCAGTTTCAATCCCCTTACTAACGGGTGGCATAATATCCTTGTTGTTTTTTGTCCAAGGCTACTACCAGCTGATTGCTGCTATGCTGCTGATCTTTTATGGACTGGCACTGACTGCGGGTAGTATTTATACCTTTACTGAAGCAAAAGGCCTGGGTATACTGGAAATCTGCCTGGGTTTGATTGGTATATGTTTCCCGGACAACGGGTTATTATTATGGGGATTGGGATTTGGTGTACTACACATCATCTATGGTTTTATCGTTTACAAAAAGTACGAATCGTGAAATTAGATCTTTCCTTATATGACAAAATATTTGAAAACAGAGTTCGCCTCCAAATTATGAGTGTTCTCGCTGCCAATGAAGAATATGATTTTAATTCATTGAAAGAATTGTTGGATGTAACCGATGGTAACCTTGCTTCCAACCTAAAAACATTGGAAAAAGAGGAATACATTATTGTCGAAAAAAGCTTTGTCGACCGGAAGCCGAACACCAGATACAAAAGAACAACAAAAGGACTTAAAGCCTTTGAAAACCATCTTATTGCACTTGAAAATTTAATAAAACAGCAATACAAATAATTTTTTTATCTATTTACTTTGAAAACCAAAGTACTTTTAAAACATAATTAAATGAAAGGAATTAGACTGAAACTGATGCTGCACCTCTACAATTGGTCCTCCAAAGTATATGCAAACATCTTTAAATGGAACAAAAAAGCCTGGGGAATCTCTAAAGCAGATTTCATGACCTACCCCATTGGAAGCATCGGCCATAATTTGGGGCTCTTTTATGAAAGTAAAGGTTTCGATGTCATGCCCAAACTGGAAAATCACGATGTCTTTCATATCCTGACTGAAACCGGAACAGAGATACAAGATGAAATTGCCATGCAATTCCTTCTGCTTGGTAATGGAAAAATGAGTCTGTATCTCATGGCAATGATTTTTATTGGCGGCACTTTATTTCCTGAATACTTCGGTTATTACAAAAAACATTTTCAAAAGGGGCGATCGCTCCAGAGCTTTCATCATTTAGAATTTAAAGAAATCCTTCATTGGCAATTAACGGAGCTTCAAATTGCCTTATACAGCAAAAACATTCAACTTAACTTAAACCGCTAAAATTATGGACTACAACAATTCATCTCCGACAGCGCAATCCTCAATTTTTGAGAAAATCAGTAATTCTACTGTCCTAAAGCTATTTGTCATTTTCTTTCTTTCTCTCATACTACTTATTCCACTAGCCTTAATCAGCGATTTGATTGAAGAGCGGAAAAACCGCGAACAGGAAGTATCCGATGGAATTACATTAAATTGGGGAAAGGATCAGGTTATTTCAAGCCCTGTTCTCGCCATCCCCTATCGCGAGACTATCCCACTTTCTGCCGAAAAAGCCGAAAAATCTAACCTGAGAGAGGAGCTGAAATGGATATTTGTCTTACCCAAAACTTCCAATATCGCAACAGATGTAACGCCACAACATCTCTCTAGAGGTATTTATAATGCGGTAGTTTACAACAGCAACATCACATTAGAAGGTTCTTTTGACAAAATATCCCTAGAAAAACTCGAGATCCCTTATGAGCAAATTGACTGGAAAGGCAGCAAGCTTATTTTCGGTATCCAGGATTTTAAAGGCTTAGGCAAGCGCCCATCCTTGAATTGGGATGGTAACGAGTTAACTTTCGATCCAGACTTTAATAATCTCAAATTATTCACTCAAAATTTAGTCTGTCCGGTATCTTTGGATCCGCAGAAAACGGACAATCGTTTCAAGATAAAGTTAAACCTAAAAGGATCCAAATCATTGAATTTCCTCCCACTTGGTGATCAGACAAATATCCAGGCTAAGGGTAACTGGGCTAATCCAAGTTTCACTGGTGCATTTTTACCGAGCAAACGTAATACCGAAACATCCAATTTTTCGGCTTCATGGGAAATCCCTTCTTTCAATAGAAAGCTGCCACAACAATGGACTGGCGATGCCCGTCCAATCTATCAGTTCGATAACAACCTTGAAAATGGAAATGAGGGGAACGAACAAAAAGCAGCACAAACCGCCACCACTACACTTGCCCCTGCAAATAACCTATTGGATAACACGGACATGATTACAATCAACTTCTTACCAGATATCAACAACTATCAAAAAACAACGCGGGTTGCCAAATATGGTATTTTAGTCATCATTCTGACCTTTACTTCCCTTCTATTCACCGAAGTGATCAAGAAAAAACGGATCCATATCATCCAATATATCCTAATTGGAGCAGCGATGGTTCTTTTTTACACATTGTTACTCGCACTATCCGAGCATATTGGATTTAATCTAGCTTACTTAACCGCTTCCGTGGCTACAGTTATGCTGATTGGCAGTTTCATTAAATCAATTACCAAAGATCAGAAATCGGCGCTGCTGCTGAGTTCAATTCTGGCTTTATTTTATCTCTTTATCTATATCCTCATGCAACTTCGGGATTATTCCCTTATCGCTGGAACAATTGGCATCTTTATCATTTTGGCGATTTTAATGCGCGTTTCAACAAAAATAAACTGGTATCAATTTGACAATAGCCATGTGGATCAATAGACAACATCTTCGACTTTATTGGGTATTGATTCAGATATTACTTAAAAAATAGGGATTTACAATTCTCATAAGCCATTTCTAAATGAAAGAGATGGCTATTTTTTTTACTTGACTTAGCATTTATGACCAAATTCTGTAACTTGCGAAGAAATTTTTCAGCGGCATAGATATGTTTAAACAGATGAAAAAACTTACAATACTTACATTAGCGATTATGGCGTGCAACCTAAGCAATGCGCAAGAAAGCAAAGGTGGAAAAAGCAATTTTAAAGTAGTGTCGGAATCGCCACAACCGATCAACCCAAGTACACTTTGGGATCTTGGTCGTGTTTCGGCCGAAGGACTTTCTGCAGATGGCAAAACATTGGTATATGGTGTTTCCAATTATAATTTGGAAAGCAATTCAAGTGAAAAAAATCTATATACGATTTCACTGGCCAATGGCACCAACCATCAGTTCACCGACCAAAAAGGCGGTGAAACAGTCGTTCAGATCGAACCCAACGGCGACGTAATTTATTTGTTAAAGGGGCAGTTATGGAAGAAGAACCTATCTAAGGGTGAGGCACTTCAATTGACAAATGGCGATATCGCCTTAGAAAATGTCAAATTTTCTCCCGATGGTAAGCAAATACTCTTCAGCCAGTCCATTCTGGTAAAAAAATACCACAGTACAGATAAATACCCCGAATTGCCAAAGTCAGACGCTTATATCTATGACAACTTAGATTATAGGCACTGGGATACCTTCAATGATGGTAAGTTCAGTCATCCTTTTGTGGCGAGTTTTATTGATGGTAAAGTTGGTGAGCCGGTAGACCTATTGAAGGACCAAGCCTTCTATAGCCCTCAGGCACCATTTGGTGGCGCCGAAGATTTTGCCTGGTCTCCAGATAGCAAAGCCGTGCTGTATGTCTGTAAAAAGAAATTCGGAACAGACTATGCCGTCAGTACCAATACCGATATTTATCGCTATGATATCGCTACCGGAACGACTTCCAACCTGACAGAAGGAATGAATGGGTATGATACAGCCCCAACCTATTCTCCCGATGGAAAAAGCCTAACTTGGCTCAGCATGAAGACCGATGGTTATGAATCGGATAAAAATGACATCATGCTATTTGACAAAAATAGCTCAATTCGTTTAAATCTAACAGCACATTGGGATGGTACCGTCAATAGTTTTATCTGGAGCAGTGACAATCGCAAAATCTATTTTACAGCTGCTACGAAAGGTACCGTTCAATTATTTGAACTTGAAGTACCGACAAATATCAAAGCTAAAAGTTTACCAAAAATACATCAAATTTCAGAAGGAGACTTTGACATCACCGGTATTGTAGGCCAAGTAGCGGACAAATTAATCGTTAGCTCGACAAAGTTTACCCGTGCAACAGAAATCTTCAGCTTTGATCTAAAAACCAAATCTTTAACTCCGGTCACCAAAGTTAATGATGCAAAATATGCAAGCATCAGCGAAAACAAAATTGAGAAGCGTATTACAAAGGCCTCCGATGGAGCAGATCTTTTTTCATGGGTAATCTATCCGCCAAACTTTGACCCTGCAAAAAAATATCCAACCATACTTTACTGTGAAGGCGGCCCTCAATCCGCACTGACGCAATTTTACTCGTTCCGTTGGAATTTACAATTGATTGCATCACAAGGTTATATTGTCATCGCTCCAAACCGTAGGGGTATGCCTGGCTGGGGGGTAAAATGGAATGAAGCTATTTCCCAAGACTGGGGCGGTCAGCCAATCCGGGATTACTTGGCAGCCATAGACGATATCTCCAAAGAGTCTTATGTAGATACAACACGCCGCGCGGCGATTGGAGCTAGTTATGGTGGATACTCTGTTTATCAACTAGCTGGCGTGCATCAAAACCGTTTCAAAACGTTCATTGCGCACAATGGTTTATTCGACATGAGAAGCTGGTATGGTACCACAGAAGAACTCTTTTTCGCCAACCACGAACTAGGCGGAGCGTACTGGGATAGCAAAAATGAGCAATCCTATACCGCATTCAACCCGATTGAAAAAGCAAATAATTGGCACACACCAATCTTGATCTTTCAGGGTGGAAGAGATTATCGTGTTCCAATCGGACAAGGACTGGCAGCATTCCAATTGGCTCAGCTCAAAAAAATTAAGAGCCGTCTGGTGTATCTACCGGATGAAAATCACTGGGTGCTGTCCGGACAAAACGCACAAGTTTGGCAAAGAGAATTCTTTACCTGGCTTAAAGAAACCTTATAGAAAGCACGGTGAAACCGGATCGGATGATCATCTACTTTCGCGACTAATAAAGTCGCTCATAAAGTGCTGAATTTAGCAGATTAGAAACGCCACTCGATGAGTGGCGTTTCTATTTCAATTCAATACTGACCATACCATACCATACCATACCATACCATACCATACCATACCATACCATACCATACCATACCATACCATACTCTTATTAACCATTGGTTAACATCAACTTCGCATTTAACTGGGGGTTTACAGGGGGTTTACAGGGGTATAACAGGGGGTCAACAGGGGTCTACCCCTATTAACCCGGTGTTAATACCCTGCAAAGAGGTCGTTAAAGCGGTGCTAATTTAGAACATCGTATAAGCTTGGGTACAAGAAAACACTGGTTGGTTAAGCATAAACCAAGGGAGCAAATTTAGGGTATTGGATCGTCGACAAACTCCAACGTCCAAAGGTTATCTTATGAAAACAAAAAAGCCTGCTGTAGGCAGGCTTTTCATGTATATTATCTGATTTGATCTCTTAAATCTACTTTTCACCTTTTTTTCCAAAGATGGAAAGTTTGATATATTTCCCAGGCTTCTCTTTAACGTCCTTCATCAAATTATCCATTTCCTTCGAAGCATTATTGAGATTATTGTATAAAGCTTCATCATTGAGCAATAAACCGATAGATCCCTTACCACTATTAATTTTTCCAGTGATCTCCTGAAAATCATTCACTGCAGCATTTACTTTGTTCATGGTGTGTTCAAAATCCAATCGGGCAGCCTTATCGGTAATATTATTCAGATTAGACATAATCGCATTGATTTTCTCGCCATTTTGTGAAAAATTGGAAGTGATTGATTCTAGATTAGCCATGATTCTATTCAGTCTTCCCTTTTCATCCCCGACCAGACCTTCGACATCTTTGGTGATGCCTTCCACATTTTTTAAAGAAGTGGAAATACTATGAATGCTTCTTTTAAAATCGTCCTGAAACTGCTTGTCTAAGACAGTATTGACGACCGATAGCGTTGAATCCAGTTTAATGGTAATTGTTTCGATCCGTTTTTGAATGGGTTCAACCTTATCCATAATATTCGGTTGAACACCTGAAGTTAAAAAATCGCCATCCTTTGCCAATTCCTTACTGTTGCCCATTTCGAACACAATAGCCTTACTTCCCAACAAATCTGTGCTTGAAATTCTCGCTACTGTATTTTTTGGTATATCGTAATGAGAATGGATCTTAAACTCGGTTTTGATCTTCCCATCTGCCTGTAAAATCATTTTTGAAACACGCCCAATCTGATAGCCATTGACCAGGACAGGCTTGGAGGGAGTTAGGCCATCTACAGCCGTATAGGTCGTGTAAAAAGTATTATCGCTGCTAAAAACATCATTTCCTTTTAGAAAGCTATATCCAATAAATAATAAAACTATTGCAACTGTTGCTAATATGCCGACTTTTGTCTCGTTTGAAATTTTCACAAATAATCTATTTAGTAATGATCATTAATTTAAGTTTAAAACAGCATAAAAGCAAATCTGTTTAGCGTTCTACAGAATTTTTATAAATTTTCAGAGCCGAAACCAAATTATCAACAATCTCCTGTTGTCCTTCATCAGACAATAGGTAGCTCTCTTCTTCTCTATTACTAATAAAGCCAATTTCTGTCAGCACGGCAGGCATCCCTGCTTCCGCCAGCACAGCTAATCCTTTCTCCCAGAACCCTCTGCTATATCGGCCTGCTTTCACATACTCACCTTCGATCATCTGTGCCAGACGAATACTTTTTTCGCGGAATCGGTTTTTCATCAAGGAGAAGATGATCGCACTTTCAGGGTCTTTTGGATCAAATCCCTGATAATTTTCTTTATAGTTTGATTCCAATAACAAGGAAGCATTTTCGCGAACGGCAGCATCTTGCTGTCCCAAACGATGCGAACCAGAGACCAAAGTTTCGGTACCATGTGCACTAGCACCACTGGAATTGCAGTGTATTGAAATAAATAAATCTGCTTTATTGGCATTCGCCAAACGAATACGTTTGTAAAGCTCAACAAATTCGTCGGTCGTTCTTGTGTAGATGATCTTGATACCTGGGATATCCTTCTGAATCTGCTTTCCCAATTTCAACGCAACTTCAAGGGCTACATTTTTCTCCAACGATCGCCGTCCGGCCGCCCCTGTATCTTTACCACCATGGCCAGCATCAATTACAATCGTTCTTATTTGGTAGTCCGGAGGCAACCCTTGCCCATTGTTTAATTTGAAAGAATTCAATAAAAAAAATCCCAAAGTAGCAAACACAACGCTACACCATTTTCTAATTCTTAAATCTGATTTCATTGAATAATTATTTGCTCTACTATAAACGAATCAAAATGAGTCTATATTATTTCTTTAATAGATAACGATATTTAACATATTTTCTATTGCTTTTTTGACTAATTTTGTCTCTCGAAGTTTAACATTATTTCACAAAAATAACATTTGTCTTTAATTTTGAAGTCGTTAATCAACATTTTAACACTATTTATCATTCTTGCAATGAGCAATTCTAGCTTTGCTCAAAGTAATATTCCTTTAAAACAGAACGGACTTCAAGGTAAAGATCCTATTTCGGCGACCAATAAATCGCAAGATACGAGTAAATCCAAAACTGCAGATACGACCAAATCTGTAAGCGATACGACCAAGAAAAAAGGAAGTGGTTTGCAGGCCGAAGTGAGTATTATTGCGGTTGACTCGCAGAAATCTGAAGTTGCCAAGAATATAAGTCACCTTTATCGCGGAGCAAAGGTAAAATACCAAGATTTTGAACTTTCTGCCGATTATATCCGTCTTGACCGAAACAAGAAAAAGATTTTTGCTTCGGGGATCTATGACAAAACGGGGAAATATGTGGGGCGTCCGATCGTCATCATGGGAAATGGTGAATCACCGAAAACAGTAGACTCACTCTATTACGATTACGAAAAACAAGAGGGAAATACCTACGGTATTATGACCGAAGTTGATGGTGGATTTATCCAGGCCAATATTGTGCGAAAGAATATCTACGACGAAATGTCGATATACAAGGGATTATATAGTACCTGTAATCTACCCTATCCGCATACCCATTTTGGTATTCATATCACCAAAGGAATTGTCACTAAAAATCAGATTATTTCTGGTCCGGCTTACCTTGTGGTGATGGGTGTACCTATGCCGGTGGCATTTCCATTTGCGTTTTTCCCAAAACCAGATAAAAGAGCATCTGGATTTCTCTTCCCATCTTTTGGGGAAGATTATACCAGAGGATTCTCGATGCGGGATATCGGTTGGTATTTGGCCTTCAACGATTACTGGGACAGTGAGATTAGAGGTTCCTTGTATTCAAAAGGTTCATGGGAAGCGTCCATCAATACGCGCTATACCGTCAACTATAAATTTAACGGTGGTTTTAATATCCGTTACGCCAATACCAAAACGGGTATTGAAGGAACATCTAATTATGGCTCCAATAAGGATTTTAATGTCACCTGGAACCATACCCAACGCCAGGAAGCCAATCCAGGAACATCTTTCTCTGCCAGTGTTAACTTTGGTACAAGTTCTTTCTTTCAAAATACCGGAACCGGAAGTACACAAAACACCTATGAAAATCTTGCACGTAACCGTATGGGCTCGTCCATCAGTTATGGAAAAGTATTTGCCGATGGCAAGGTAAACCTCACGGCCAGCTTAACGCATAATCAGGATATGGCTACGCGGAGTATACAGATGAGTTTACCAAATATCAGCTTAAACGTATCCTCTTTCAATCCATTTGACAGCAAAGACCGTGTCGGTGAACAAAAATGGTATCAACGCATCAATGTCGGTTATAGTTTCCAAGCACAAAACTCGGTAAGTACCATTGATACATTGTTATTTAAACCAGGAGGCTTCAAAAAATTCCAAAATGGTTTCCAACACAATATTCCAATCAGTTTATCACTCAATGCTTTTAAATATTTTCAGTTCAATACCAGTGTAAATTATACCGAGCGTTGGTATTTACAAAGTACACGACAAAGCATCGACAATACTGCAGCAGGTTATAAACAACGTATCGATACCGTTCAGGGATTCAATCGTGCATACGATTACTCTGTTTCGACCGGACTTTCGACCAAGGTTTATGGTAATTATTTCCCTAAAATAGGTAATCTTAAGCAGATCAGACACGTTGTTACACCGTCGATCAACCTGAACTATAGACCCGATTTTTCGGATCCAAGATATGGTTTCTATCAGCATTATAACGATCAATATGGAAACAGAAATGTATACTCAATCTTTAGTCAGGGTGTCTACGGATCTCCTTCTGCAGGAAAATCTGCGGGGATAGGCTTTTCCATTGACAATAACATCGAAGCAAAAGTCAAAAGTAAATCCGATACCACGGATGGCGGTATGAAGAAAATCCCAATTCTTCAAGGTCTGACGTTCAGCGGAAATTACAACTTTGTTGCCGACTCGCTAAAGTTGTCCCCAATTACTTTCTCTGGCCGTACAGCTTTTTTCGACCAAAAGATGAATGTAAACTTCAACGGTACATTTGATCCCTATTCGGTGAATGAAAATGGTGTCCGCGTCAATCGCTATGCCATTAAAGACGGTAGCCTTGCTCGTCTGACAAACTTTGGTCTTTCCTTTGACTATAGTCTGAATCCTAAGGCTGCGAAATCACGTAATAACAATATCGATTCTTTAAGAAAAGAAATGTCTGGAGCAGGTATGACTCCTGAGCAAGCACAGGCCTTGGCTCGAATCAGCTCAGATCCAAACGCATTTGTGGACTTTAATATCCCATGGAACCTTGCGGCATCGTTCAGTTTCAATATGGCAAAATCGTTCAACTCCAGTACACGAAGAATGCAGAGCCAGATCACAAGCACATTGAATTTACATGGCGACTTCAGTGTTACACCAAAATGGAAAGTCACCTTTCAATCGGGATACGATTTCAAACAGAAGGAAGTGGTCATGACCTCTTTCAATATCTATCGAGATCTGCATTGTTGGGATATGTCATTTGGCTGGATGCCTTTTGGGCGGTTCCGAAGCTATAACGTCACCATTCGTGCAAAGGCATCGATCTTACAAGATCTTAAGCTCACAAAAAGAGCCAGTTCAGGAGGCAGTTATTTTTAAAATAACTGCTTTTTTTTTGAAATGCTATACGCGTATTGGTCAGCAGAACCATCAGTTTTTTTTCAAAAAACTTCTTCCATCAAATACATTTTTACCATTTCGTTGAGCCGCAATTTTATGTAAGTTTATATCCTGAATCTTCTGGTATTGAATTTTCATTTTTTAGGCGCTAGCGCATGAACATTTTAACACCAAAAGATTAAGAAAATTCAACACTATCCCCCACAGATGCATTTTTCAAAGTAGGGAGGTGGTTGCATAATTATTTTAAAGATGAAAGCAGAGATTATTACCATAGGCGATGAGATCCTCATCGGGCAGATCATTGATACCAATTCAGGCTGGATTGCCAAGCAACTGCTCCAATTCGAAGTCGATATCGTTCAAATGACATCGATCCCAGATACCGAAGAGGCTATTTCAACGACATTGAAAGAGGCCTCAGCTCGAGCAGATCTTATTTTAATCACCGGAGGTCTGGGCCCGACGAAAGATGATGTGACAAAAAAAACTGCCGCAGCGTATTTTGGAACCACCTTGATACGGGATGAGCATGTACTTCGGCACGTGACCAACATATTTGAATCGCGCAATCTAAAAATGCTCGACATCAATCTGCAGCAGGCCGATGTTTTGGCAAATTGTGAAATCCTATTTAACGACTATGGCACTGCACCCGGCATGCTGGTACACCAGAACCAAAAGAAGTTTATTTTTATGCCTGGAGTGCCATTTGAGATGAAATTTCTGATGGAAAAACATGTGCTGCCTTTATTAGCCAAACAGGATCCTGACTTATTTATCTGTCATGAGACAATTTTGGTCGGCGGAATCGGAGAATCTTATTTGGCAGAAGAAATAAAGGATATCGAATCAGAACTTCCGTCAAGCATAAAATTGGCCTATCTACCAACCTTGGCCTTTATCCGATTGAGACTCTCTGGTAAAAGCAGGAATAAATCTGACATTATGCTCCAGGTTGCCCTTTTTAAAACAAAGCTACTCCATCGTTTACAACAATATGTCATTGCAGATTATGATACCAGCATCGAACCTCATTTAATTAAAGAGCTTGGCCGCCGAGGTGCTACATTGACTACCGCAGAAAGCTGTACAGGTGGTAGCCTTGCCGCTTCAATAACCGCAGTAGCAGGAAGCAGCGCTATATTCCTTGGTGGTACTATCCCCTACTCCAACGCTTTAAAACAACAATTGTTGAACGTCAAAGAAGAAACACTGATCCAATATGGCGCAGTAAGTGAGCAGACTGCTATTGAAATGGCTTCCGGTTCAAAAAAGGCATTTTCGTCGGATTATGCAATTGCGACAACTGGGATAGCGGGGCCAGGTGGTGGAACAATTGAGAAACCAGTTGGCACTATCTGGGTAGCTGTTGCGGGAAAAAAAGAAATTTTAACCAAGAAGTTTCAGTTTAATAACGAAAGACTGATCAACATCGAACGTACCCGTATGAATGCTTTATTACTTTTGTGGAAGTTGCTTGTAAAAGAAAAAGAACAAGACACACAATAAAGTAAAATAATATTTCAAAAAACACGTTATTTAAGGAATAATATTTTAAATTGTTGAAAGTAAACCACAATTTATTTAACTTCGTTTTTCTATAACGAGACTGCTAAAAAATATGGCTTTATATAAACTGTTGCTCCCAAAAATGGGAGAAAGTGTATCCGAGGCAACAATCACAAAATGGTTAAAACAACCTGGTGACCTGATTGATGAAGATGACACTTTATTGGAAATCGCAACGGACAAAGTTGATTCAGAGGTACCTTCCCCTGTAAAAGGTGTTTTAAAAGAGCATTGCTATACCGTAGACCAGACTGTCCAAGTCGGTGAAGTCGTTGCAATTATAGAAATTGAGGGCGAAAATGAAGAACCTGCGATTCAAGCACAAGAAAATACAGCTCCTTCAGCGACAATTCCCGAAGAGATCATAGCGTCGAATATCCCTGGTGTAGACCAGCTGCCAAATGTAGCGGCTGAAATTTCGTCTTCTCCCTACGAGAATACCCTTCGTTTCTATTCACCTTTAGTAAAGAATATCGCACGTCACGAAGGATTGTCCCAAGATGAACTTGACCGTATCCAGGGTACTGGAGCAGAGGGAAGAGTGACAAAGGAAGATATTTTAACGTATGTAACACATCGAGATTCATCGGCAAAAACACCAAAGTCTATTCCGGCAGAGCACACGAGCACGGCTACAGAATCTCCGAAAATAATCTCCACAGCTCCATCGCATGTTCACACTGTGGCCAATGGCAGTGATGAAATCATTGAAATGGACCGCATGCGAAGGTTGATTGCAGACCATATGGTCAAAAGTGTACAAACCTCTCCCCATGTATGTTCTTTTGTTGAGGCAGATGTAACCAATTTAGTTTTGTGGCGCAATAAAGTTAAAGATGCCTATAAAAAACGCGAGGGAGAAAACATTACGTTCACCCCTTTGTTTATCGAGGCGATTAGCAAGGCGCTCAAAGATTTTCCATTGGTCAATATCTCGATCGACGGTTACAATATCATCAAGAAGAAAAACATCAATATTGGTATGGCGGCAGCATTGCCTAATGGCAATCTCATCGTTCCTGTTATCAAAAATGCAGATCAATTAAGCTTAGTAGGCTTGAGTAAAAGTGTCAACGACCTCGCACAACGGTCACGGGCAAATAAATTAAAGCCTGACGACACACAAGATGGCACATTTACATTCACCAATATCGGCGCTTTTGGCAATATTATGGGAACTCCTATCATTAACCAACCGCAAGCTGCAATCTTGGCTGTAGGTACAATTACGAAAAAACCAGCAGTCATAGAAACAGAGTATGGTGATATGATTGGTATTAGACATATGATGTATCTTTCACTTTCTTACGACCACCGTGCAATCGATGGTGCCCTCGGAGGTACCTTCTTAAAACGTGTGGCGGACTACCTGGAAAATTGGGATAGCAATAGAGTGATCTAGCCATCAAAATTGATAAATAATAAACATGCCCCAAATAAGTGTCTAACTTTTTGGGGCATGTTTATAACCGAGCCTTTTTTATTATTTAAAATATATTTTTTGTTACTTAAACATACTTTGTTCGAATTGTATTTTCTTCTTCTTGATCACCAATTTAAACCGCAGATAAAGTAAAAGCGAAGAGGTTAACAAGCCTAATGTCAGTCCATACCAAATCCCCTTGATACCCCAGTTAAATACCACTCCCATGAGGTAGCCGCTTGGTAGCCCTATAATCCAATAAGCAATAAATGTGATAATGGTTGGAATATTCACATCCCCCATACCACGTAACACCCCCAGACCGACAACTTGCGTACCATCAAACAATTGGAAAAGTCCCGCAATAATCAACAGCTGGGAAGCAATAATCACCACAGCATGATCTGAGGTAAAGATATAAGGTAAATAATTATTCAACAACGCGAACAAAGACGCTGTAATCACCATAAAGATCAACACCAATTGATACGAAGTGATGGCAAATCGTTCGAGGCGAAAAAGGTTTCTATTACCATAACTATTACCCACCTTGATTGTTGCAGCAGCAGCGATACCACTCGCCATCATATACGTCATCGCGGCCAGCTGGATGGCTACTTGATGAGAAGCTTGCGCTGTAGCACTTATCGTACCGGCTAATAGGGAGGCCCCTGCAAAAGCCCCAATTTCAAATACATATTGCATAGCCACGGGTGCCCCGATCCGCACGATCTTAAGCAATCGTTGCCGATCTACCAATGTCACCTTAAAGTATTGAATATATCCTTTAAATTTCTGCGATCGCAATACATAGGTCATCATCACAGACATCATTAACACCCGGTCGATCAATGTACTGTATCCGACTCCCTTGACCCCCATAGGGCTAATGCCAAACATCCCTTTAACAAAGACGATCGCCAAAATAATGTTCAGTACATTCCCCCAAATAGTCACATTCATGGCTTGCTTTGTAAAGCCCAAGCCTTCGGCAAATTGCTTAAATGTGCTAAACACCATCAACGGAAGCATCGATAAACTCAGAATAAGTAAATAAGGCTTTGCCTCCTTTACCACGGCCGGATCTTGGTTGAGGTGATCGATAGCCAACATCGAACCAAAATAAACTAAAGCGAACAACAAGAGTCCTGCGATAATATTTAACCAAAAGCTATTGGACAACAATATGGCACATTCTTTTTTATTATCACGGCCATTCTCCTGCGCAATCAACGGTGTGATGCCATAAGCAATTCCCAAGCCGATGACCATAACAACCATAAAAACAGCATGTACCAACGAAACTGCGGCCAATGGAATGGTTCCTGCAAAATGTCCAACAATTACACTATCTGCGGTATGCACCAGTGTATGTCCCAATTGTGAGATCACCACTGGCCCCGCCAATACCATCGTACTTTTGTAATACGGTTTAAATGTTTTAAATTTTCCCAACATAATCGATTTCCCTAAAAAAATAGCCACAAAAATACGAAGATATTGCTACCCTATCGTCATATTAAAAAATATTTAGCAAAAATATAACAATTTACACCCATCAAATAACCGCACTTTGTTAAGTAATTTTTATGTTTCAAATACCTTAAAATTATCTTAAATTTACTTTTGGGTCTAAGAACTATAGAAATATAAATGTACCTTAGCATCTAGTTAGTAATCAAAAGAAGAGGAAAAAGAGTATGTACAATCCAGTAATAGCATTTCTAAACATCGGAACACAAGAGATGATCTTAATTGTGTTTGCAATCTTGTTACTTTTTGGAGGCAAAAAACTTCCTGAATTGGCGAGAGGTTTAGGAAGAGGAATACGTGAGTTCAAAGATGCATCAGAAGGTATCAAACGTGAAATTTCAGATCAAATCAATAATTTCGAGAAAGACATAGACGTTAAAACAGAAGTAAAAGAAGAAGCTGTTCCTAATGATGTGCGTTTAGCTGAGGAGAAGGCTCAAGCAGCACACGAAGAAGAGGCTAAGCCACAGGAAACCCTAGAAGGTTCAGAAACAGAGCAGCCTAAGAAAAAATATGAATTCACAACACCTGCCGGTGTCGTCGAACATAATCCGCATAAACAACCCGATTACGGCGAAGAGCCATCTCACATCACGTACGGGTATAACGATCATTTTGCTGAAACTAAAAACAACGAGGTAGAAGATAAAAAAGTTCCTGAGCAGGACAATACCAATAAACCTGCTTAATTTTACTACTTTAGTTTATAATTAGATATACTTAGAGCTGTTGAATGGTGATTCAACAGCTCTACTTTTTAAGATTAAACCGACAATGAGCTTATCAACACACGAAATTACTATTGCTAACGAGCTTTCTATTAGCGAAAAACAGGTTCGCACGACTATAGCACTATTAGACGAAGGCGCTACCGTTCCGTTTATCTCACGCTACCGTAAGGAAATGACTGGTAGTTTGGACGAAGTTCAAATCACCAATATCAGAGATCGTTTCCAGCAGCTGCGCGATTTAGATAAACGTAAAGAAGCTGTTCTTAAATCTATCAACGATCAGGGGAAATTGACAGCGGAGCTTGAGCAGCAGCTTTTGAATGCCGAAACCATGGCCAGTCTTGAAGATATCTATTTGCCTTACAAACCTAAGCGTAAAACCCGCGCAAGTGTGGCACGAGAAAAAGGTCTGCAACCTTTAGCGGACCTTATTTTGGCGCAAGAAACGGACGATTTCCTCGCCCTTGCCGACAGTCTAATTGATGAAGAAAAAGGCGTAAAAAATACAGAGGAGGCACTAGCAGGTGCCCGCGATATCATTGCAGAGGTCATTGCCGAAGATGCGACAGTGAGAGCCAAATCGAGAGCGATATTCCTCGAAAAAAGCGCATTTGTTTCAAAAGTAGTTCCTGGAAAAGAAGAAGCTGCCCTAAAATATAAAGATTATTACGAATGGTCTGAATCTTTGAAGGATGCACCTTCCCATCGTGTGCTTGCCATGCGCCGTGGGGAAAAAGAAGAGCTGCTCTACTTAGATATAGCGATCAATGAAGAAGAAATTCTACCCCGTATCGAATCCATCTATGTTAAGGGTGCCAACGATGCCGCAGCTCAGGTAAAACTCGCCTTGGTCGATAGCTACAAGCGTCTGTTAAAACCTTCCATGGAGACTGAAATTCGTGTATTGACACGTCAAAAAGCCGATGAAGAGGCCATCAAAGTTTTTGCCGACAATGTTCGCCAATTACTTCTAGCCGCTCCACTAGGGCAGAAAAGGCTGCTTGCGATCGACCCCGGATTTCGTACAGGCTGTAAAACGGTTGTTCTGGATGAACAGGGACAGCTCAAAGAAAATACGGCTATCTTTCCACATACGGGTGCCAATGGACTAGCAGAGGCAAAAAAAATAATTCAGTATTTAGTCTCGAAATACGATATCCAAGCTATCGCAATCGGCAATGGAACCGCTGGTCGCGAAACGGAAGAATTTGTACGGAAACTCGGATTAAATAACGTTACCATCGTTATGGTCAATGAAAGTGGAGCCTCTATTTATTCGGCTTCCGAAACTGCTCGTGAAGAATTTCCAGATCAAGATGTTACGGTACGTGGTGCAGTATCTATTGGTAGACGATTGATGGATCCATTGGCTGAGCTTGTTAAGATTGATCCAAAATCGATCGGTGTCGGACAATATCAACATGACGTAGATCAAAATAAACTCCAAACTTCTCTGGACGACACTGTTATCAGCTGTGTAAATGCTGTCGGTGTTGAACTGAATACTGCCTCCAAACAAATTTTATCCTATGTTTCGGGTCTAGGTCCATCTTTGGCCCAACAGATCATCAAATACAGAAATGAGAATGGTCCCTTTGCATCGAGACGTGAACTGAAAAAAGTTCCTCGCCTTGGTGATAAAGCTTTTGAACAAGCAGCGGGATTCCTTCGCATTCGCCATGCAGTAAATCCATTGGATTCCTCTGCAGTACACCCCGAGCGTTATGCATTGGTGGAACAAATGGCCAAAGACTTGGGAAAAAAAGTGGAGGACCTATTGACAGATGCTGACTTAAGGAAATCTATTCCCTTAAAAAATTACATTTCGGAGGAAGTAGGACTACCGACATTAAACGATATTCTAAATGAATTAGCAAAACCCGGATTAGATCCAAGGGAAAAATTCGAAGCATTTTCATTCACGGATGGGGTCAACAGCATTGGCGACTTACGGGTTGGCATGAAACTGCCCGGAATCGTGACCAATATTACGAATTTTGGAGCCTTTGTTGATATTGGCGTACATCAAGACGGTTTGGTACACCTAAGCCAATTATCTAATCGCTATATATCAGATCCCCATGAAGTCGTCAAAGTACAGCAACACGTCATGGTAACGGTAACAGAAGTAGACGAAAAACGTAGTCGCATCGCATTGTCAATGAAAACAGATGAGAAGCCGGCACTGCCCAAAAACAAAAAAAATGATTTTAAAAAGCAGGCCGAACCACAAACGGATATGGCCAGCAAGCTAGCTGCATTGGCGAGTAAATTTAAATAGATACATTTAGCTCCGAATCAAAAAAGCTGACCGTTCGCTGAACTGCCAAGAAAAGTGTCTAACTTTTTGGAGGCAAGGCATCGCTTGGTCAGCTTTTTTTTGATTCGATTAAATCCAATGTTCGTCGTTCGTGTCGCTGTTTTATTTTGTATCTTTAGGGGAAACAAGTTTAGACCCGTTATGAAAAATTGTACCCTCCTATTCTTTCTGTTTTTTGGAATCTATTTTTCTAAAATCCAGGCACAGCAGCAACTTCACGACGGGACCTACCTGTACCAGGATGGCATCAATAAACATTTAATGCTCGTTAAAGACCATTATATTTCATTTATAAGTTACGATGACGTCAGAAAACGTTTTCAGCATACCTGGGGCGGCGCACTTGATAAGCAGCATAATCTGATCACTATCGCTGTCGAGTATAACTCACAGGATTCGGCGGCAATTGGCAAAACAACCCAATTACCTTATCGGATTGAAGCAGACTCCCTTCGCCTAAAAACTGCCAATAGCTACCATCTCTATATCAAACAGAAAAAAGTTCCACAAGACCTTGATGCACTTTGGCGGATCACTGGTCGCCAGCAAGAAGGCAAAATGCAAGATATTCCCAAAGCAGATCGTAAAACAATCAAAATATTGGTTGATGGATATTTTCAATGGGTAGCGATTAATCCTGCTCAAAAAGGTTTCTATGGTACAGGCGGAGGTGACTATCAGTACAATAATAATCGATATACTGAAAAAATACAGTTCTTTTCGAGAGACAATAATAGAGTTGGGCAAGAACTGGCCTTTGATGGTGAAATCCTGAATGGCGCATGGCATCATAAAGGAAAAAGTTCGAAAGGTGACGATATTTATGAAATCTGGAGCAAAGAAATAACAGAATAAAATATGACAATAGAAGAATTTCAATCTCTTGAAGCTCCGCTTCAGCATTGGACAGCGGTACAAAAGTCACTTTGGTATGATCTGAAAGGAAATTGGAAAACCGCGCATGACCTGATCGATCAATTGGGCGGAACTGACGCAGCACATGTTCATGCTTATTTACATCGCAAAGAAGGCGATCAATGGAATGCAGAATATTGGTATCGTCGTGCCAAACAAAACGTATACAAAGGTAATTTGGATGATGAGTGGAAAGACCTCTTCAAGTATTACGCTCCATAACTACAATTACCCTATTTTCGGACAGCCGCTGTTTCCTTTTATATACACAAAAGGACAATTTGAGTGTTAAAGTAGTCAAAAATAGTATAGAAAATTAACTCAGTGCTTTTTTAGGCTGTTGAATATCTTTAAAAACATAAAAATATTACCAAATAAGATATAACATCAACCAAATCCGGAGATAATACGTAACAAAAATAACACAAAGAAAAATATTATAAAACTAACAAATAGAATGGCACAGATATTGAACATAGTTTGTTATACTTGAGAAAGTATACTTTTCATAAATTTAGGTTAATAATTGGTTAGGTTAAACACTTGAAGTTCCCCACTTCAAGTGTTTTTTTTTTAGAAAAAACTCAATCGAAGTAACATCAAATCCACTTCCCCATCTTTTTTTAATTAGGATACTTTCCTTCACTAAAAGGTATATTAAAAATTTAAAACAATACATTGTATTACTATGTATTTTGTTATATATTTACTACCATGAACAAAGAATTTATTGACAAATGGATTTCACAGCTAAAAAAAGGAAGTCTTTCTTTTGTTGTATTAGGTATTCTTGCCTATGATCAGGAATACTATGGCTACGATCTTATCCAGGAGGTCAAGAAGAAAACGGCCATTGATATTGCTGAAGGAACTTTATACCCCTTATTGATCCGTTTAAAAAACGAAGGCCTGGTCGAATCGAACTGGGTACCTCAGGAAACTGGGATTCCAAGAAAATATTACAAAATAACAAAGGAAGGCCAAAGTACTTTCTTAGAGATGAGAACGTACTGGACAAGCTTAAACCAACATTTAACCACTTTGACGCATGCATTATAACCAGATACCCTTTACAAATAGATCCTCAGCCCGGCTATATCAAGACTACATGTCAACAGCAACGGCTCTTGTAAAAAAATTAGCCTTGGAGCAAAGACAGGATATATTATGTGAAATCAATAGCCACATATTTGAGGCATTGCAACAGCAGCTTCCCCCACAGTTAATCCATGACGCCATGCCTAGTCAGCTCCAAGAAATCTTAGATAAACTCGGGTTACCAGAGACTTTTATCAAGGAAATGATTTTGTCAACGTCCATTGCCCCGTCAATAGAATCTCCTCGTAAATCCGTATCCTTATTACGGGTACCTATCATGCTCACACAAGGGATCGTAAACATGATTTATTATATCATCTATACCCTTATGCTCATCGCCGTCTTTCTAGTCGTGGCCAAGTTTATTGATCCTCAGGGAGTCGGATTTTTCTATGCGCCCAACAAGTTTTTCATATTCGGCAAACTTATTTTACAGCACGAAGAAGCCCTGCGCTACGAACAATTGGGCAATTATTTCATTCCAGCCTTTCTATTTGTCATCAGTGGGCTTTACTATTCCTCCACGTTAATTTTGAAACTCAAAAAATCTATTCCCCATAAATTATGAAAAGAACCACAGTGTTATTGTTCCTCTTAGGAACCCTATCAAGCCCCATTCTAAAAGCCCAGGAATTCACAGCTGTTCGCATGGACAGCCTGATGGCCGTCATGGATAAAAATAATGTCTGGATGGGCAGTATTGCGATCAGCAAAGGCGATCAATTACTCTATCAAAAGGCAATTGGATATGCAGACCTGGCGCAGAAAAAGAAAGCGAACATAAATACGCGTTATGGAATAGGTTCAATCTCCAAAACTTTCACAGCAACACTTGTACTAAAAACAGTTGAGCTCGGAAAACTGAAGTTAGACGAACCAATATCCGCATTCTTTAAAGATATTCCAGACGCTGGAAAAATCACCGTTCGCCAATTGTTAAATCATAGCAGCGGATTACACAATATCACGGATGACAACGATTATTTGACATGGAATACTAAACCACAGACAGAGAAAGAACTTGTTGAACGTATCGTCAAAGGCGGAGCCGACTTTGCTCCCAGCAGTAAACATGCATATAGTAATTCAAACTACATCCTACTTACCTATATCTTAGACAAAGTTTGGAAAAAAGACTATGCTTTTTTATTGAAAGAATACATCTGTAAGCCATTAAACTTGCAAGAGACAACCTTTGGCCGTCCACAAAATAACAGCAGGGATGTTAGCGAATCCTATCGATTCACCCACGAATGGACCCTTGAACCACACACGGACAATTCTGTTCCGCTTGGAGCCGGAGCCGTTTGGTCAACTCCGGCAGATCTGGGCAAATTTTTCAATGGTTTATTTAGCCATAAAATAATCAATGCTGCAAGCCTGGAAGAGATGAAAAAAATAGATCAGGGCTATGGATTGGGCTTATTCCAATTGCCATTCTATGAACATATGGGCTTTGGCCACACAGGTGGTATAGACGGATACTCCTCGGTAGCTGGCCATTTTGATGATGGTAATTATAATATTGCTATCATTAGCAATGCCAACAATTATAATAATAATGAAATATTAAAGTTCAGCCTTGGCGAGCTTTATAAAAAACCTTTTCCACTTCCTGATCTTGCGGAAATAGAGTTGACAGAGGAAGAAATTTTAAGTCTCGTTGGCGAATACAAAAGCGAACAGCCTCCTATTCAGATAAATATTACCAAAGAAGGCAACAAGGTGCTGGGTCAAGTTGTCGGTCAGCCGGCATTTCAACTGAAACCCAAGGATAGAAACACGCTCGTCCAACCGCAATTTGGCGTAAAAATAGTTTTCGAACGTAGCGAAAACAAAATGACACTCTACCAAAATGGACATACTCTTGTATTGAAGAAATAAGGGGATACTACGGTTAACTAATGTAAAGATTCATGGCCTTTATTTGGGATTATCTTACATTTTTCCTTCGGTAGTGATATCGACATCCTCAATGCGGACCTAGGCCCTCATCATCACGCAGTATCGCTAAAAGTGCAGCGGTTGAACTAAACCGCTGCTCTTTCAACTATGGTATTTTACAGTTTTTCCAAATAGAAATCATCACCATACACCGTACCGCTCAAGGGTTTATAGAAATAGACCGTAGCAGTGGTATTATTGGTTCCAGTTGTAAAAGTAACCGAATTACTGGAATAGCTGGTCGTACCTATAGTCGCATTGACTGCAGTTCCACCGTAATTTTTGACACCGATACTGACCGACTGGCCTGCTGCAGACACTTTGGCGTAGCCACCAAAACGATAGGTCGTATTTGGCGTTAAACCGGTTAGGTATTGTTCAATGGATGTCTCTCCACCTGTTTCGCGGATGCATTTGGTTCCTGTCCGGGCATCGGTAGAAATAACCGATGATCCACCGCCCCATGTTGTCCATGGATAGATGACACCGCTTTCGAAATCGCCATTGCTAAATAAAGGTAGCTTATATACACGTACGTAATCCACCTGCATACTAAAGGGTAAGTCAGCATTTGTGATCGCCCCTGGCCATCCCGCTCCACCGGCCTGATTCAGAATCAGATAAAAAGGAACATCAAATGGCCATTGCTGCGTCCCCCCACCGGAAACTCTTGCGTAAGTATACTGCAATACATTGTTGACGTAAAATCGAATGTCGTTTGGACTCCAGATCATCGTATATAGGTTGTAATCTGTCGTATTATAGGTAGCAGATTTCGATGCTGTGCTCCCACCATTTGCATTGGTAACTGAGCCATTATGGATCGTATGGTACATCACACTTTCGTTGTTGACATGCTCCATAATGTCAATTTCACCACAGCTAGGCCAGCCGCCGTACGCTGTAGCTGGTTCGGGCATCATCCAAATAGCAGGCCATGAACCTCTTCCTTGTGTAAATTTAGCCCTCACTTCAACTTTTCCATAAGTCATACTAAATTTTCCCATCGATTTAACTCCTCCCGCATGATAGGCAACAGGATCTCCGGCTACAACAGCATTATCCATACGCAATACGAGATTGCTCCCATCTTGGGATGCATAAGCCGGCAAGGAGGTCATATACTTATTCCATGCGACAGTGCCCCTGTCAGCATAAGACCATTTTGTGGAATCAAAGCTCCCGTTGCTATTAAACTCATCCGACCAGATCAATTCGTAGTCTGTTGTCGCTACGGTAGTCGCATTTAATAGCTTAGTCGAGGCCTTCGCCTTAATTTCTTCCGGAATCGGATTTTTTGTTGCTGTCGAGTCTTTTTTGCAGGCAAAAATAGACAGGCTGGTTGCGATTAGGCTCAGCACCAGCCAAAATTTGGTTTTTCTCATTTAGTTTTGGATTATTGGTTTTATTTAAGTTTATATCATTATTTGACAGCTTGTGGAGCAAGCTACATAATAATCGAAGATTCATTTTTTTCTTTCATTTCTTCCTTTTTGATTAAAAAAGGAAGAAATGAAAGAAAATACGGATCATTTCGATAATACGATGTACCCGATTATTTAAAGCTTACTGGCAAAAAGACAATTTTGCTGTAATTCTCTTTTTCAAATAGAACGCCCAATTTGTTTTTGCTTAAAAGGACTAGGTCGGAGTAAGCAGCATAATCACCCTTTATACCTTCGGGTGCTTTAGCAACTACCTGATTAAAATACCATGTTTTGCCCTGATCATTACTTAATCGAACGGTTAGATTGTCTCTTCTATTGGTTGATGCAGCATTACACACAGCCAATACATATTTTCCTTTCTTTTGCCAGGAAAGCACTGAACCCTGGTTGACCGGATCGGGTAAGTTTTTATCATAATAGGTTGTATCCCAAGTAACCCCACCATCATTTGAATAAGACACAATCCTCGATTTGACATTACCTTGCTGATTACGGGAATTCATATACAGTCCTGTGTTGGAAACCTGTGCGGCCATTGTTTCATTTGATCCTTCAAATTTCACACTTCCCCCTATCTTGAATGTCTTTCCATGATCGTCCGAGTAGTATGAATGTGCAAAATAATCTTTGCCATTTTCTTTCGGATTTCCTTCAGAATGGTTAGCAGGAATATAAATACGTCCTTTAAACTTACCAGAATCAAATTGTAAAGCATGTCCGGGCGTATTTGCGTAAGTCCGCCAGTCTTCCTTAAAAATATATTGTGCATTTACGGATGGTTGATTGGGACGATGCGTCTCAAGCGTTATGTTTTCTGGATTAGACCAGGTCTTACCACCGTCTGTCGAACTAATTGACCAACATTCTCGCAAACCATTTCCTTTGCGGACTTCTCCCTCATGATTATTACCCGTATTATAAAAAAGAAACAGGCGTCCTTTCGGATATGCGGGATCCAATAGATCCACTACCGGAGCTGGATTTCCGACCTGCAGATTATCATTGTCAACGGCAACTTGCAATGCCCCCCAAGTTTTTCCATTATCCTGACTGATTTTATAAACAATATCCACATTACCAAAATCGCCAGCATGATCCACCCTACCTTCTGCAAAAGCAATTAACTGTCCGCTTTTATCCTTTACAATTGCAGGTATGCGGTAGCTTTTATAGCCATCTTCTCCTGAAACAAATACATTCACTTCCTGAGCGTGGCAAATTCCTGCCAACAGTGCAAATACCAACATTGGCCCTAATTTCTTCATATCTATATAAGTTTTATTGTTACTTCTATTTAAAAAATTCATCTGTGTTAATACAATGCGATCGGTTATTTATTACTCCCTTTCAATCGGTAGGCAGGTAAACATCCATTTTAGTGGATTTTGCCAATCTTTCCCATTTAATTTTCCCACAGGAAGTTTCACCACAACTGTATTCCAGCCTTTCTCCAGCAGAACAATGCTTGGACTTCGGTAGCTGTAACCTTCATCAACCAATGGGAGCTCCAAATTTCCTTTTTGGCCAGCATGTTGCCAATTCGGTGGAAGCACTTCACGCCCGTTCACCCAAATTTTGCTCATTCTATCGTCCCAGGTTCCCAAATTTGGTGAATCACTGGCATATGAACGGGAGAGGTCATTAAAACCGATCCAAAAACTTTGGTTTCCCCCTTTTTCACTCCATACTTTGCTCACAGCATATACGGTACTATTTTCAAGCGGCCGATCAATAGCCCCTTTTACGACATCAGCCCACCAATGGCGTAATACGATAGTTCCACCATAAAACTCACCGATCTTTTTTAAAGCGGTAAATTTTCCTGTCGCTTCATTTTTTAAGACCATGCTCAGATCACCTTTATTTTCCACAGGCCCATACAACATCCATTTTTGCCCACTTTGTGCGTAATACGGAAAAATAAGATCTTTAAAATACAATCTTTTATGTTGGAGCAAACGCTTTTCAAATTCAGCAAATTGCGTTAATCCCTTTACATCCGTTTTGATATTACTACGCCATTCAAAATCTCCTCCTCCTCGCCAGCTTCGTTCCGCAAAAGTTAGCAAAGCCGGGTAAACTGCATTCTGATGGAATACATCGCGCTCATGATGGACTGCACGATCGGGCCAGGAACATAACGTCGCACCCATTAACTTTTCATTTTCTGACGATTGACCGCCCAATTCCCTATAGAACAAGGTCGTCACTGTTTCCAAAGGATCCATGTGATTGATATACAAATGCTTTGAATCAATCACTTCAAAAGGTGAGTCATTGGTAATAGCCTGTGGCCCACCCATCCAAAGCTGACGGATTGTGTGTGGCTGCAAATTACCACCAGGCTCCCAGCCGATTGTTTTTAGACCTAAGTTCTCGGTCCATCTTGTCATCATCGGCAAAAATGCTTGATTGTAAATTTTCACCTCATCCCCCCCAATATGCAGGTAAGGTAGCCCGGGATAGGTGGTCGCAAATTCCTTCAGCAGTTCTTTGATGATCGCTATGCCGCTATCGCTCTGCATATCCGTTTTAAAATAACGGCGAAATGCTGCGGAATGCCCTGGCATATCAATTTCGGGTACGAGCTGAATATGGCGATCACGACAATACCGGATCAGCTGCTGCATATCGTCGACTGTATAATACTTTCCCTTCCAACGCTCCATATTTACCGAGTCGGTCAAACCGGGGTATTTTTTACTGATCAGTCGCCAAGCAATATCCTCAGTGAAATGAAAGTGAAAAATATTCAGTTTATACCGCGCCATCATATCAATCTGCTCCTTCAGCACCTGTATAGACTGAAAATTTCTTCCCACGTCTACCAAGTAGCCACGCCAGCGAAAAGATGGATAATCTGTAATGTCGCAATACGGCAACTTACCATCGCTGCCTCCCAGTTGACGCAAAGTTTGCAGGGCATAGAAAACCCCTTTACTCGCTCGGCCTTCGATGTTTACTCCCCTTTTATCTATAACGATGCGATAGCCTTCCAAAGAAGACAAGGGAAGTTTCATTTCTTTATTGCAACTAATCGTTATAGCTATATTTTCTTTGCTATCGAAGTCTATCCGCCTTACATCCCAATCGCTTAGCAGTGCTGTCAAAGTCTGTCTATCTGTAGTTGACACTTCTCCTTTGGTGCGTACACACACAATATGTTTGACCTGGTAATACCCGGTTTTCCAGGCAACAGACTGCGGCATGGGAAGCAAAGGTCTGATTTTTTCGGACATACCATATAGCGGAGAGACCATCATGACAATCATCATCAGCCTTTGGAGGAACTTAGTTGTCGCTACAGTTTGTCGCATCATGTTATCCCTTAATCGTGTTAAATTCCTTTAGTATTTGCATACAATACCACTCTTGACGAGGGAGATGGAAAGGTCCTTTAAATAAATTACCTTTTGCCGTTTGCGCAATCTTCCCATCACGATGCAAATACCCATACCACTCACCATTGATTTTATCATGAAAATGATCATAGGCATACTGATTGATCTGCTGATGCCAACTTTTATATTTCTCATTTCCCGTCATTAGGTAAGCGAGTAATGTTGCTATTATCGTTTCATTCTGTGGCCACCAAAACTTCATATCTTGCCAATATTCTTGTACCGGCTTTCCATAGACATCTCGAAAATATAGTATACCACCATATTCTGTATCCCAGCCGCGCTCCCACATATAATCGAGCATACGACAGCCCAGGTCAATCAGATGCGGATCGTTCGCCCGATATTTCGCTTCATGCAAGATAAACCAAGCTCCTTCTATGGCATGTCCGGGATTGAGTGTGCGCCCGTCAATATGATCAACAATTTCACCTTCAGGACCAACTTGTTCCATCACACAACGTATGTCATCTTTTACAAAATCACGTTCAATCTGCGCGATAAAATCACTGATAACAAAATCACAGCGTGGATCTCCAATTGTTTCGCGAATTTGCTGTGCTGTATTGATCATAATCATCGGCACACCGATCCCTTTCATTGGCCTGGTCTGTTCGTATTTTGGTTCCACCAATTTTTCTCCCTGTGCATAAGCCAGACAAATTCCAAACAGCTCACGTGCTTCCGCAGCAATATCAGTATCTCCCGTCGCTTTTGCATATGCTGCAAAGGCGATTGCCGCAAAAGTCTCCGAAAAGAAATAACGACGCATACGAATTGGGTTACCGATGCGGTCTACATGAAAATACATTTTGCCGTTTGCATCAAAACAATGTTTCTTCAAAAATTCATAGCCTATCCGGGCCCCTTCCAGCCATTCCTCTTTTTGCTCAACCGTATTGTAAAGTGTAGCCAACAACCAGCATGCCCTTCCCTGTATCCATACGGCTTTATCTGTATCAATCAAAGCCCCATCGTGATCACGCATAAATAGGTAACCGCCACATTCATGGTCAATCGATCGTGGAAACCAAAAGGGCACTGTATCTTTTAGAAGCTGGTCACTATAAAAGGATTCCAGTTCTTTCAGGTAATCAGTGTCTATTATATTTGCGGTATCTTTTATACTTGTCTGTTTCATCTGTTCTAGTTTTTTTGTCAATTTATTTCTATTTAGTTGATCGTCTTATGTTTAGTTGATCGTCAAATCAAAAGTGGACACTGGCGTTCCAATTTCATTTTGAAGATTTGCCCTGCTAAAAGGTTCATATCCATACAGGATTTTTGTGATTTGGAAATTAGGCTTAACGATTTCGACGACATTGTCCGATAAGATATTTGCATTTACATCAGAAACTTTCCCTTTATTGTCCGTTACCTGAAAACCTTTCAAAGCCGCATTCCCCGGGGTTATTAATTTTATACAATGATCAAATGTCAATAACAGCTTATCATTGCGAAGCGCATACCTGACCAGATCAGGATGATCTGCATTCAATTCAACACCATACACATGTTTACGCACTAAATTTGCCAACCGTCGACCTACCACAATCTTTTCACGGGGATGTACATCCAAAGAATCACCTACATCGATCGTTACGGCCATGTATGTACCAGCAATGGCTTTCTCCAATAAGCGTTGTGAGTTTCTAAAATCACCCCATGAAGGCCTATCTATACTTGTGAGCTGAACAAAGAAAAAAGGTAGAGCTTGGTAAAAACTCTTCCGCCAGGAGGAAACCAATGTTTTAAAAAGACGTTCGTGAAGTTCTATATTATGCGCATTGCTCTCACCTTGATACCATAGTATGCCTTTCAATCCTGTGCTCAACCATTTGCTGACACCCGCTTCAAAATTGTAAGCTGGTTGATATGGATGGCGTTGATTTTTCACCTTTGAAACTGCTAGATTTTGACTGGCGCGCTCACGGCAGAAATCCTGCAGGAAATCTGATTTTTGCCAGTTGTGAATATAAGAGGCAAGCAGATCGTCGTTTTCCAATGATTTTCGATCAATCCAAGATTCGGTATTAGACCCACCTACCGATAGATCAATAATGCCAATGGGAATATGCTGTTCGCTGGCGATCTGCTGGGCAAATGAATAAGCAACAGCTGAGAATTGCGCGGCCTCCGCCCCAGTAGCTTGCCGCCAGGCACCCCTGAAATAGGCCAAATCGTTTACTTTCCTTAAGGTCGAGGTATCCCATGCAACAGCATTGGTCTCCACAAGATTGCGGCATTTAAAAAGGCGCACATTCTTTAAGTGCAGTGCATCGTTGATCAGCTCTTCGCCCTTTATGGCTCCACGAAGTTGAAAAGCCATATTTGATTGCCCCGAAGCAAGGTATACATCGCCAAAGAGAATATTTTTCAACACTATTTTCTGCCTACCCGAACTCACTGTTATTTCATAGGGTCCTCCGGCTTCCATTTTAGGCAACTTTATTTCCCAGGAGCCTTCGGGATTGACTTGGGTCTTATAGTTTTTCTTATTAAATGCAACAGTGATCTCATCGGCGGCAGTACCTTTACCATAGATGCTATTTTCCCAATTACGTTGGAGTACCATATCCGAACCGATGGTTTCGGCCACTTGCAAATCTTGGAGAATAGGGATCAATACATGCGTGACCTGCTCAGCAATCAATGCAGCTCCTTCCCTATTCGGATGCAAGTAATCGTCAAAAAGATCAATCCGATACCGCAGTGGGCTGTTCAGATCGATCAGTCCCACTTGGTTATTTTTTGCTATCTGCGGTATAAGCGCCTGAATTTGATCGTACCAATCGCGTGTCCCGGATAAGAAGCGCGGATGACCACTAAAAATAGGAGTCAATCGACAGATGTAAATTTGTACTTTGGGATTAACGGATCGTATGGAGTCAATCAGAGTCGCGTAATCTGATGCAAAGGAGTTCTTATAATTTGGCCAGTTTCTCGGATCAGTATCATTGAGTCCCAGGTGTATAATGGCAACATCAGGTTTATAATCCAAGGCTTTTCTGTATTCTTCCGTTTTATAATAAGGTCTATGCCCCTTACGTAAAAGTGTGGCCCCTGAATGACCAAAATTCCTCACTTCAAACCGCTGGCCAAGCAAAGCCTGAAGCTGGCTCGGATAAGAGTCCGCTGTAGGATTTCCGAGCCCATAACCAAAGGTTACAGAGTTACCGATACAAGCTACTTTTGTCCGGGGTTGTCCCACGGAAATGGAGATGGAGACCATCAAACCTAAAAGTAGGCCTCCTTTTTTTGAAATATAGGTATGCAGCGTGCTGATTAAGGATTTCATTTTCATCATCTATTCATTCAGGAAATAAAAGCGATTACTTCTCCGTTGTTTTGGGTTTGAGAAACAGGAGTTGCAAGAGTAACGCCAACAGTACGGCGCCCCCCAATAATGCAAAGCCTAGCCCAAAATGACCTTCATCCTTAAATTTCCCTAACCATTGCGTAATTACTGCTCCAGCAAACACGCCCACCATATTCATAAAACCATAAGCGGTTGCGCGCAATTTTTTAGGAACAACCTGACATAGGATAGGCATATTGTTGGCATCGAATATGCCAAAGCCAATTCCAAAACAGACTGCGGCTCCGACCACCGCAGGTAAAGTCTGACCTAATCCCAAAAACAATAAAGCCGGTATGGTTAGTCCAAGCCCAATTGCACTGGTATAGATGCGGCCACGGATATGCTTTTGTACCCATTTGTCACTTAGTATGCCGCCGACAATAACCCCAATAAAGGATGAGATCGCGATTGTGATGGTAGACAATGGACCAGCTTTGGCCATTGGAATATTCAGGCTATCGGCAAACAAGGTTGGCAACCAATTTTTGATGGCCCAGCCGGGTAAGCTTGGAGCCGCAAAATAAAATAATAGAATCCAAAACGCCACGATGGAAAATAGCAACAATAAACTTTTGGGAAGAGACAATCGTCCTTCCGAAGCAGGCTCCTCGAGGGATGGCTCATGTTTTTTCTCCACAAGCAAGATCGCTAATAGGATCGCATAACATATTCCGATAATTCCAAACCAATGAAAAGCGGTATGCCATCCTTTTGAAGCGGCCAATGTTGCACCAAAACCGCCCAAGGCCTGACCTGTATAGAGTCCTGTCATATGTAACCCAATGGCTAACGATCGATTTTTTCCGGTATGGTAATCGGCGATCAGCGAAAGAGCTGTCGGGATATACAATGCTTCACTAAATCCCATAATTGCCCGTAAAACCAATAGCGTTGTATAATCGTGCGCCATCCCCATGCCATACGTTACGGCCGACCACACAAAAAGACTGCCTACGATCAGCCATTTTCTATTGCTGCGATCGGCAACGATACCGGCTATAGGACTCATGATACCATAGATGTAAAGAAAAACGGCCATCAATACACCAAACGTCTCGGCACGCTGCAGCTGTGGAATATCGACCTGCATGGCTTCACGCATAGTTGATAGCATCTGCCGATCCATATAATTCAGCAGAGCTACCCCCCAAAGGAGGGCTACAACGAGCCATGGGTAAAAAGATTTATGTCGTAAAGAAGAGATCATTTCAAGTTTATCAGGTTTATATTGAGTTCTTTATATCTTATTTTTTCAATCCTATTTCTTAGAAAATGTGGCTACTAAAATCTCCGGAGTACGAACGCCCGCCTTAACTTCGCCACTGGGCAAGATGATCATGTCGCCCCAAACAACAGCTGTCGTGGTTACAGGTCCATTCGACGGCAGATCCCCCATCCGCTTCCATTCATCCGATTTCAGATCATAACGCCATACTGCCCTGCTGAAACCGGGATGATTGACTTGCAATTTATTCTTGGCATCAATCAATTTCTGTCGCTGCGATGGATTTGTTTCCTTTTTAGCATCAAAGATCAGCGCTTCCACCTGATGGAAAGTATTGCCCCGATCTGCACTCAACAACCATATTCCTTGGTCGGGCAATACACAAGCTGTTCCTGCAGCAGCAGGGAAAGGAATGTCCGTCCGTTTTGACCAGGTACTACCACTATCGGTTGAGCACCATAGTTCATGGTATAATGTTGAAGGGCTCTCTGGATGAGCCTTTCTTCCACCAAGTAGATAAAGGCCTTTTTGACTATCAGACAACAATTGCAAATGGGAGACCGCATAGGGTAATTTTCCCACACAGACCCATCCTTTTTCAAGGTGTGCTAGATCCAATTGCAACACTTGATCCGATACAGCATCAGGCCTTTCACCACCGGCAATGAAAAGTTTATTTCCATGAGCTACCGCTCCCATATTAGCCAGCGGAAACGGTAGATTCGGAAAGTCTGACACCGTAATTTTTTTGGTAGAGCCATCATATTTAATCAGTCTACAAACGGCTGTTTTTCCATCAGGAGTCTCTCCACCGATAACCAGCAATCCATCGGGTAGACTCAGGCTGGCTGCATAAGCAACCGCCATAGGAAGACTGTCCTGGGCTATTAAACTCAGTCGTCCCCCTTTTTTTCCGTAAATAAAAACATCTTTTTGGATCTCTTTCGCCCCACCTTTCCAAGGTGGTAAATGTGGAAAATTCGCTCCGCCGGCAACCAGGAAACAATTGCCTGTGACACCAGCTATTGGTCCTGCCATACCAATATGCGCCTTTCCATCTTGCATAGCTGGCAACGTAGTGCCTTTATGCCATTCCAATCGACCAACCTGTGCATGAACAGCACCTGTAAACAGTATTCCCACGATAACTCCCATCCAATGTTGTTTTGTCATATCTATTTATTCTCGAACCTACAGTCTACCTTGTAATCTCCCTCTCCATGTAAGCACACATGATACTCATCGCGAGAGGGAGATCTATTTTACTGTGCACAAAACGTCTGAAAATTAAGTTTGTTCACATCACTCTTAAAGAGTTCAAATTGCTCTGCCGAAATATTCTTTACGGGCAGTCTAAATGCTCCGCAGTCAAGGCCAATCAATTTCATATACGATTTCCCAACTGAAATACCACCATACTTCCCTAACAATGTGATCATATCGATAGATTGCTGCTGCAAAGCATTCGCTTTTTCAAGATCTCCCCGATCATAAGCCTCGATAAGCTCAAGATATAAAGGTGCAGCGTAGTTATAGGTACTTCCGACAGCACCTTTGTTACCCAATACCAAAGCGGACAGCATATTCTCATCTCTTCCCCATAACATATCATACTTGCGATCTGCATAATTCAAGCAGCTTAGAAAATCCATAAAATCTTCGTGCGTATATTTGATTCCCTTAAAATTGGGTATTACGCCATCAATCTGCTTCAGCAGGTCGATCATCGGGAAATTTCCACCGGTCAATACCGGGATATGATAATAATAGAAAGCCGTATTCGGGGCTGCACTAGCAATTTCGACACAACATTTTGCCAATTGATCCACATTAGCAGGTTTGAAATAAGATGGTGAAGTAAATGAAACAACATCTACCCCTACATGCTCGGCCAGCCTAGCCAATTGTTGGCATTCTTTGATATTCGTTCCGCCCAGAAGCATCATGAGTGTAAATGCATCATCCTCTTTTGTTAATCTGGCCCAAGCTGTCATCACCGCAACTTTTTCCTCAAAAGTCAACGACACCCCTTCTCCGGTAGAGCCACAAATAAAGGCACCCGTTACCCGGTTGCGCTTTAACATCGCATAGTATTGCGGAATCAGCTCAAGATTCAATTCTCCGTTTTCATCGAAAGGAGTAAATGGCGCTGCAATTAATCCTGAGATTTTTTGATTTAGCATGATATGTGTATTTAGTATTGTATTATTTTTTAATATGTAACTAAAACGAGGTATAACCTTTCGTTTGAACCAATAGCCGGTTATTTGTCAACGCATCCCTATTTATTGGCCATAAAAGGCGAAATGATTCTGCTACCGGTAATGATGTATACTTATAAACAAAGCTATCGCCCATTCTTCTCAAATCATACCAATATTTCCCCTCGCCAATAAATTCCAATTTGCGTTCTTTCAAAATTGCTTCCATGGGATCACTGTCTATCTTCTGATTTGGAAAACCAAAAGTACCTTCGTTATAATTACTTCCAAAAGCTCTTGCTCGAACCAAATTGATTTCCTCTTTGGGGCTTTCACCCAGTAGCACTTTGGCTTCAGCTAACAGCAAGAGTAAATCTGCATAACGATAGATTGGAAAATCATTAGTGAATGCCCGAGATCCAGCATTTTGTTCACCTTGATATTTTTTTAGGAAGCAACCGGCCAAATTGAACTTTCCTGCCGCATCTTTTGAATAGGCCGCTTGGATGGATGTGTTTTTACGTTGATCCAAATCGTTATAGTCCCGGTACGAACGGATACGGGTTGGTGCACGTAGTATTCCACCATAGTTTTCAGCTGTTACGGTGAATTTTCTGTTGGAAAGTGAATCATAATAATTTGCGATAAGACCCGATTGTGGAACGAAATCGGATATAAAGCCTAAAGTCGCTTCATTTAATTGATGACGCACCACAAAAATTATTTCACCATTACCGCGATTGCCTGAAGAAAATAGGCCCGAAAAATCTGATTGCAGAGACAAGGTAAGATTTGATTTTATTTCCGATAAAGCATTTTTGGCTGTTAAAGCAGCATCCTTACCGCCGCCTCGATGTGCATTCCAAAGATTCACTTCTGCTTTAAGCATTAATGTTGCTGATTTTGACCAATACGATTTTGTATTCTTCACGGAGTAATCTGTTCCAAAAGAAGTCAAAGAGCTTTCTAAATCCGAAGTTACAAGCCCTAAAACATCCGAAGCTGGAGAAGCAGCTTTAGCAAGGTTGGTGATATCAATATTTCCAACAGGCTCTGTTTGCAGGACAACATCTCCCCAGGAACGATACAGCTGAAAATAGTAGAATGCACGCATTCCATAAGCAATCCCTAAATAGTAACCTTTATTTTGAGCGGTCACAATATCAGTCGTATTAAGTTTGCTAATCAACAAATTTATCTGATTGATGTTTTCGTAAAAAGCCCCGAAATTGCTCACCCCCGGATTATCAAGATCCAAATTATGATTCCACATTCTTTCCAACCCTTGTGGAGCTTCCCCTGTAAAAGACGATGTCGTTCCGGGGTCATTGCCAAAGACCTCCCCCTGGTATTCACCCAGAAGTACAAATGCGCGCTCATGGTTCCGAAATCTTGCATGTAGACCACTCACAAACGAATCAAATTGATCGGCTGTCTTCCAGTAATTCCCATCGCTAATTGTACTCACGGGATTTAACTCTAGATTTTTATTGCAAGAACTTAAGAGGCCTAGTCCCAATACCATTGCAAAGCTCAAGGTTTTTATATTGATTTTCATCGTTTTCAATTTTTAAGATTAAAAGGATAGTTGAACACCTAAGACATAAGATCTTGGTGTGGGATAAGTGCCTAAGTATATACCTGTAACCAAATTATTTGCATCTACGGGCGGTTCAGGCGATGGACCCGAGAATTTTGTGATATAAAAAAGATTAGATCCGGTAAAATAAATCCGCGCATGCGAAAATACCCGCGATTTTTCGAGCAATGATTTGGGCATGTCGTACGAGAGAGTCAACTCACGGAGTGCCAGATAATCTCCTTTTTCATAAAACCTCGAATTGTTGCTATTCAATACCGCATTGGCATTGTTTCCACGTGTATAATTCTGTTTGGAACCACCAACCTGATCCGCAAAATAAACCTTTGGAATGTCTGTTATAGTGTTGGTGGGTGACCAAGCTTGTTTTTGCAGCTCAATATAATTGAATGTGCCCTGATAATTACCCAATGTTCTTGCAACAAGATCATTGTAAATCTTATGTCCCAGAGCAAACTCCCAGTTTGAAAAAAGGCTCAAATTCTTATAACTTAAATTCGTTGTAAATCCGCCCGTCCATTTTGGATTAATATTGCCGATATACACTTGATCACGTGAATCGATAATATCATTACCATCGACATCCAGCCAATTGACATCTCCAGGAGTAATTCTTCCATTTTTTCCAACAGGGAGATTAGACCCAGTAATTCCTGCAATATTATCCGTGCGGTTTCCGGCAATTGAACTTACTTCAGCATCATCTTTAAATATTGATACTTGTTTATATGCGTAGATATCACCCAGCGATTGCCCCTCCTGATACCCACCTACCCATTTAACTTGACCCGATGTTGGATCATAGACCTGTAGACCACCTTGACGATTATTTTCGTTTCCATTATTCGGCAGCTCCAATATTTTATTTTTAACAAATGCGGCATTGGCGCCAATATTCAAATTAATACCATCGGGATTTCTAAGCACACGAGCTTGTAACCCAAACTCCAAGCCTTTATTTTGTAAAGTCCCTAAGTTGGTATTTATAGACGAGAAGCCGATATAACTAGGCAGAGTCAGATCTGTTAAAAGGTTTTTAGTTTTTCTATTGTAATAATCGAATAATAAGGTTACACGGTCTTTCCATAAACCTAAATCTAAACCTACACCAGTAGTTTTACTCGTTTCCCAAACCAGATTTCCATTTACAGGCTGTGTATTAAGGTATCCAGCTGTTCCATTATAATTGGTTTGCAAGGAATAAGTTCCCTGGACCTCATATCTGCCTAATCCGTTTATATTTCCGTTTTCTCCGTAACTCAGTCTAGGCTTCAAAGTTGAAATATATTCCGCTAATTTGGTATCCTTAAAAAATGTTTCTTGATGAACATTCCACCCTGCAGAAAGGCCTGGGAAAAAGCCCCAACGATGACCATCTGCTAAGCTCGATACACCATCCAAACGATATACGGCATTCAACAGATATTTCCCATCATAATCATAAGCCAAACGTCCCATGGAAGAAATAATTCTATATTCAGATTTTGAAGATGTGTTATTTCCAGCCACAAAAACTGTCGACGCATTGACGGTCGGTATATCATCAGTAGGCGCATTCTTCCCATACACCTGCATATAATCTGTTTTCGTGTTAAAATATTCCGCACCAAGCATAGCGTTCAGATTATGCTTCTCACCAAATGTCTTGGTATAATTTAAAATACCGTTGAACTGTGTTTGGAAATCGCGATTTATATTGCGATAAGCATCTCTTGAGGTACTGCCTATTGTTTCGGGGTTAGAAAACACATTGGCATAGGTCTGGGTCGATTTTTGAAAGAACTCATTTAACACCTCTTTCATATAAGCATTTCCGGAGACCTTGAGGTATAGACCAGGAATAATATCCCATTTTAGGGAACCGTTTACGACAATGCGATTCGTTTCATTATTTCTCTCCATACGGCTCAACCAATACAATGGATTCCCATCATTGATGCCGTTGCCTGGATTGGGCCTCGTCTTCGCCTCATCAACCCAGGGATTGAATGTAGGCCAAATAGCCAAATTCCGATATAATGCACTTATTTCAGATCCGCCAACGCCATATTGAGAAGCAGTTGACAAATTAACCGAGGTTGCTACCTCCAGATTCGGTTTCAGCTTATATGAACCATTTAGATCTGCAGTATATCTTTTATAGTTGGAGCCTACAATGATTCCATTCTCATCATATGCATCAAATGCAGCAAAATATTTTCCTCGCTCGTTACCGCCTGATACATTCACATAATGATCCTTTGTATAGGTATTTCGAAATAAGATATCCTCAACTTCACCCGAATGATCTTTATAAATTATCTGACCACCATACGGATCATCAACAAGTTGCCACCCTTTAGCTAGTAATGGATCCAATTCAGATGTATAACGACGAATATCGAACGAAGATAAATTTGCATTATCAGTCAATAATCCCAGTCCTCTGGAACCATTAGCTGTCTCAATCGTTTTACCGGCATTTAAATACCCCAAGCGCGTATAATAAATGTAATCCCCAGCATTCATGTAACGATACCCGTCACGGCGTTGGTTGAACCCTCCTGTGAATTTATACGATATATTTGACACCCCCGATTTACCTGTTTTCGTTGTGATCAAAACTACGCCATTATTTGCACGAGCACCATATATTGCCGTTGCAGAAGCATCTTTTAGAAGTTCGATGGATTCAATATTATACGAACTCACATCATTCATCTCACGAATGACGCCATCTATTACCACTAATGGGGGACTAGAACTTTTAATTGATGCTCCACCGCGTAATTTTAACATAGGCGCCGCCCCTGGTGTACCCGATTTATTCACCACCTGTAATCCAGGCACAGTTCCCTGTAATGCTGTAGCAACATTAGAACGGGGCGTATTTTGCAAAACAGTTTTATCCACTTTAGCGATGGAACCAGTTACACTTCTCCTGTTTTGTGTTCCATATCCAACCACCACAACTTCATCCATTTGCTCAACCTTGGACTCGAGTTTGATATCCAGTTGATTTAATTGTCCAACTTTTACTTCATATGGTCTATACCCCGTAGACGTGATGATTAAAATAGTATTGGGATTGGTACTGATTGAGAAAGTCCCATCAGCATTTGTCTGCAAAGATTGGTTGGATCCTTTGACTTTTACAGTCACATTGCCAAGCAATTCCCCTGTCTTTGCATCGGTAATTTTTCCCCGCACCGCATGATCTTGCGCCTGCGCTAAGAGCATATTACCCATCAAAACGGATAGGGTGAGAAGGGTTCGTAATTTTAGGTTTGAATACATATTGGTTTGTATTAAGTATTACATATATACAAATATATAAATAACAAAATGTAAAAAACAAATTTTAATTAAATTATGTATAACATATTAATCACTTTTATTAATTATCTTTGTCTTAATGCGCCTAATGCGTTATACGTAATATATATGGAACCGAATTCTTCGCTGATAGAACATCTGAATACAATTGATACCTCTTCACTAGTAGATCGTGCGGAAAAAGAAATCATCAATCTTTTTGTCAATCAAGGCTTAAAGGTTGGAGATGCTTTACCTAAGGAAATTGAATTGGCCGAAACCCTTGGTGTAAGTCGTACAGTAGTTCGCGAAGCCATGTTGCGGTTACGTATGGTTGGATTGATCGAATCAAAAAAACATCGTGGAGCCGTTCTAACAAGTCCAGATCTTATAAAACCCCTACGCAAATCACTTTATCCTACTATCATGGAAAACAAGACCTTACAGGATCTTTTTGAAATGCGTATGGTGCTGGAGGTGGGTATGGCGGATATCCTTTTTGAACATATACAGGAAAAAGACATTGAGGAGCTGGAAGCGATCGTTGCTAAGGAACCTATAGATGCAGATAATACAATTTTCGATATTGAAACTGAAATTGCCTTTCACGGTAAGCTCTATGAAATCACAGGAAATACAATTCTCAAAGATTTTCAGAACATGTTGTTACCAGTTTTTCAGTATGTGCATAGCAGCGGCTTACTGACTAGTCCCAGTTCATCGAAAAGCTTTATTTCACACCGAGGCCTAGTTGATATATTAAAGGTGGGCAATGCCGAGGTTTTTCGAAATGCCATGCGCAAGCATCTTGACAATCATTATCAGCGACTGTTTTTATATAAGAAATCTGTTGGATAATCCCTTTTACGAGATCGATTCACAACACTATAAAAAAGCCCAATCATATGATTGGGCTTTTTCTTTAAAGGGTCTCCACTTGAGCCTTTTAATTGGTTATCAAACAGTTTGACACTTTGTTATTCAGACAGCAACAGTACAATGATTCCATGCGGAGGAAGAATGAATTTTGTATTCTGACCAAGGTTTCCTTCATCGCGATGAAGCCATAAATCTCTGACGCGATTTTTTGGAGACAAATTCAGCGCTTTAGTATCCAGTTTAAACATCGTTTCCTTGTCTGATCTATTAAGTATTGCAAGTGCTTTACGCTTTGGATCTGCCAGGTCTTTTTTCCATACTTCTACCTCACCCGCTTTAAACACAGCTTTTGCTTGCTTAAAAGCCTTATCCTGATTAAGCGCGATCATTTCTTTGTTCATCAATATAGCGAGTGTCTCTTTTGAAATTTTACGCAGATCATTTCCGGCCATCAAAGGTGAATTTAACATACACCACATTGAAAAATGTGTTTTATCTTCTTCATGAGTCATTCCATTGCCCACTTGAAGCATATCCATATCGTTATAATGACCTGGAGAGCTATAAGGATAAAGATTACGATTGAGATCAATAATATGCAACACTGAAGCAAAATTTGGTTGTATATCTTGTGAAATACGCCAGGAATCCACTTGTTTAATTGCCCATTCCCCGGGAAATTGCCAGCGGCAAAGATTAAAGCCTACATCTGGACGAACCTTCCTCACTGCTGTTATAATCTTTGTATATTGCTCGCGATCATCCAGTTTCATTTCCAATCCACCACACCAGTCCACTTTGATGAAATCAAAATTCCACTCTTTAAAAAATAACTGTGCATCTTGGTCTTCATGGCCATACATTCCTACCCCGATGCCTTTTGGATCTTTGTCCCAGATAGAACCACAGGTATTTTTTCCACCTTCCGAATACAATCCAGCTTTTAAACCTTTGGAATGAATATAATCAACTAGCGCCCGCATTCCATTGGGAAATTTTGAATGGTCTTCGTAAAGTTTTCCCGCTTGGTCACGCCCCCCGAAATACCCGTCATCCACATTGATATAACTGTATCCCGCATCGTGCAAGCCACTCGCGACCATGGCATCTGCCTGCTCCCGAATCAACTTTTCATCAATATGAATCCGAAAGCTATTCCAGCTGCTCCAACCCATTATTGGCGGTTTTGCCTCTTGACACAAGCCTTTTAGACTCCAAGCGCCTACTAAAGCCCCCAAAAGTATATACTTAAATAATAACTTAAATCCCATAATTGTAGTATAAAAAAGATCTGATCTATCCTTTATTTTCATTTTAATCTGCATCAAAAATACATAGAGACAATGATATGAAAAAGTAAATTCAATCACTTAATTATTTTATGTAATACATAATAATCATTATCTTAGTCAGCGTTATCACAATCGTGAAATTTACACTATTTTCAAATAGCATACCTTAAAAAAGCTTGATACATTCAATTTAAACCAAAAACACAATGAAACTCAGAATCGTTTTATTTGCCGTAATCGCAACACTTCTCTATAAAAATGCTTCTGCACAAAAAAAGCCTAATATCATCATCATTATTTCCGATGATCATGCCTATCAAGCAATTGGTGCCTATGGTTCGAAATACGGGAAAACACCACAAATAGACCGCATCGCTGCTCAGGGTGCACTATTTAAAAACGCCTTCGTCAACAATTCCATCTGCGGGCCATCCAGAGCGACATTATTGACGGGTAAATACAGCCATAAAAATGGATTCAAAGACAATGAAACTTCTGAATTCGACTTTAGTCAGGATCTTTTTGTGAAACAGCTCCAAAACGTAGGTTACAATACCGCTTGGGTGGGTAAAATTCACTTAGGAGACAAACTGCAGGGTTTCAACTATTATGACATTCTTGTTGGGCAGGGAACCTATTTTAATCCAGATTTTATCAGCAAAGAGGGCCGCAAACGCGCTGAAGGGTATGTATCTGATATCGTAACCGAAAAAGCTATTGATTGGCTCGATACGGTAGACGCTGATAAGCCATTTTGTCTAGTCATCGGTCATAAAGCCACACACCGTACCTGGATGCCAGACCCAAAGGACTTTGGCAGCTATGATACTGTAACCTTTAACTTACCAACCACTTTTTACGATAATTACCAAAGTAGACCGGCGGCCGCATTGCAGGAAATGTCCATTGACAAGGACATGAAAATGGGCTACGATCTCAAAATGTTCAATTCGTTGGAAGACATGATGGCTGACGGTAACTTCAAGCGGATGAACCAAGCTCAAAAGGATAGCTATATCACCTATTACCGGCCCATTTATGAACAACTAAAGCAAGGTAATTTGACGGGCAAGCAACTTGCAGAATGGAAGTTCAGACGTTATATGATTGATTATCTGAATACTGCCCAATCTATGGACCGCAATATAGGGAAAGTACTAGATTATCTGGATCAAAAATCACTCAGTGAAAATACAATTGTAATCTATCTTTCAGACCAAGGTTTTTATATGGGTGAACATGGTTGGTTCGACAAACGTTGGATGTATGAGGAATCTTTTCGTACCCCAATGGTCATGCGGTACCCAGCCCTATTACGCGCAAACTCAACCATAAACGCTAAAATTGTCAACGCTGATATCGCTCCCACGTTATTGGAGTTAGCTGCTATCAAAAAACCGAAAGACATGCAAGGTGAATCTTTTGTACATGTCCTGAAAAATAACAAAGAGGAACATCGAAAAGATCTATTTTATCATTATTTTGAAAATGGAGAACATGCCGTGAGCCCCCATTTTGGTGTTCGTGATGACCGTTATAAATTGATCCGCTATTATAAACGAATCGAAAATTGGGAACTCTTTGACCTTCAAAAGGACCCCAATGAACTCCATAATGTCTACAAAGATCCTGCCTATCAAAGCGTCGTCAAACTGATGAAAAAGAAATTGATCACACAAATGCGCCAATTTGATGACAAAGAAGCAGAAGCTATTTACAAAATCAACATCGACTAATTATGCCATCAGGGTATCCGATCTATTGGATACCCTCGTTTTATTGCTATACATTTCTTCGAAATGTATATTGAAATGCTGCCTATATAGTTAAGTCCAATAGGCTCATTGTAAATAGGTTGTTTTGCAGACACATAATCTTAAAAAAATTGCAATAAATAGAATCCGCAATCGATTGTCTTATAAATAAATTTTCATTTATAGTATAATTTTCATTTCTTTAATATAGTATTAAAATGATTTACATAAAATCATCTTAATCACCAATATAGCCAAGATATACGTACTTAATTTTATGAAAATTTACTTATTTTTAATTTTATTACTCACTACAAATATAGCTCTAGGTCAATCGAAGGGAAAAGTTCTCGGAACGGTATTTTCTCAAAATGCGGAACCATTAGAAAAAGCAACTGTAACGGTTCTCAATTCAAAAGACTCTTCCGTAGTTTCCTACCTCCTTACCGACACAAAAGGTAAATTTGAATTTGTTAAAATTCCCACAGGGACCGCATTAACGCTTTTTATTTCACATATCAATGCAAATCCTTTTCGTAAGGAATTTACTATACCTAACGGAGAAAATTATGATTTCGCTCACTTAAAGCTCGACTCGAAAAGCCTCGATGAAGTAGTCGTCAATATTGTTCCCCCCGTCCGGATGAATAAAGATACGTTAGAATATAACACCAACTTCTTCAAAACTCGTCCCAACGCCAACGTAGAGGAATTGCTCAAAGAACTACCTGGTCTGCAAGTAAATATGGATGGCTCTATTTACTATCAAGGGAAAGAGGTTTCAAAAGTAAAAGTAAACGACAAGGATTTCTTTTCGAGTGATGTACGTATTGCCACACGAAATTTGGATGCTTCTCTTATCAAAACAGTACAGGTGTACCGTGATAAGGGCGAAACAAAAAAAGATAACGAAGACGAAGATAAACTGCCGATTACGATTAACCTAAAATTTAAGAAAGATTTTCTCAAGGCCAGTTTTGGTAAACTTTATGGTAGTGCAGGTACAAGGAGCAGGTATGAGGCCGGTGGTTTATTCAATACATTTAAAGACACACTACAGCTGAGTTTCCTCGGTTTCGGAAATAACATTAACCGCCAAAGTTTTGATTACAATGAATTGAACCAAGAAGCTGGACTTGGACGTGCCGAAAACTATGGATTTGATAATTTTGGAGGTAGGAACTATTCAGGTAAGGCCAACGATATTGGCTTGGGCTTTAATCTCAACAATGACTGGGGAAAGAAGACCAAGTTGAATATCATGTACATGCTGAAATATAATAAAGCCGAAAATCAAAATACCGGCAATCAAATCTCTTTATACGATCAGGAAAAACAATATTCAGCATCCGATTACCAGCAACAGGAGAAATCTGTAGGGCATAATCTCAAAACCCTCCTCCGACATCGCATGGATACAACAGCCTATTTTGAGTTTACACCGAATCTGGGTATAAATTCCAAGACAAATTCAAGCTTCGGAATGAACCGCTCCTATACGGATATCAAAAAACTAAATGACGCTACTGGTACAGGTGAAGATAAGGAAAATACACTGAACTATTCACATGGCTTCTACATCGAAAAACAGCTCAATAAAAACCATATTGTATCGTTTAGAAATACGATTTCCATCAACACCAATGAAAAGACCGACAGCTCTTTTCAGTATACCAATATCTATGATGCTGCTAAGCCCCAAACTAGTTTGGGGTATAAAAATATAACGCAGAATAATTCCAGTAATCTATACTTTAGCGCTGCCTATTACAATAAAATTATTAAAAAACTCAACTTTGATTATTACTTTACCTATGTCACCAACCGCCAGGGACCACAGGAAAGTGTCTATGTCGACCGCGACAGTACTGGTGAAGTGCATGCAGCCCCCTATGAAAATAGTTACCACTACAAATACCAGGATTATATCACAGGTATTATATTTTACTGGAGACCTACCAAAGATTTTAACGTAAAATTTGGAACTGCTTATCAAGTGAAAACAAATCATTTTGATCTGCTTAAAATTAATTCGGTCGAGAAATCATCTTTAGGCTACTGGTTGCCCAATATTAATATCCGTTATAAAGATCTAAACCTTGGCTGGTATAAAGATCTCGAGTCTCCCGAACTCTATGGAATTCAACAGCTCGTTATGGATCTAAATCCATTGTATACACGAAAGACATCCTTTATATTCAACAATATCGAAAAACAGAATGTCAGTATATCATACTATAAATATACCTCGAAATTGCAGTTTAATGTAAATGGAAATATCAATTATGTCAATAACAGCATTGGGACCCGTAGCTGGCGAAACAACAATACAGGACAAATGACCACCCAAATGTTTCTCGCTGGCTCAAAATATAACTATAGTGCCTATACTTACCTGAGATATAACCTAAAAGCGAGTAAAAATTGGTCATTCTATCTATCGCAAAACAACAGTATCTATACTTATGAAAATTATAGTTCCATCAACGATGTAGATAATAAAGGCACCAATGTAGGGATCAATGCCAGCCAGCAATTTTCCGCGACGTGGAAAAATCTGGTGACGATATCACCGCAGTATACTTATTCTTGGAACAAGAATATAAATTCGGTAAAAGATAACTCCGATTTTATTGAATCAACCTATTCAATACATAAAATTGGTGCAGGATTGAATATTAATCCGATCCACGGATTTTCGTTGGAATCAACCTACTCGTTGGATAATCGAGCCAGCGGACTTAGTGGCAGAAAAAACTACCATATCTTAAATGCATCAGTCTATTATACCCTGAAAAATAATTCACAGCTAAAATTGACCGGTTTCGATATCTTGAATCAGAATACGCAAAATTATTGGGGCAGTCAAGGCAACAGAACATATTTTGGAAATTCACTTACATTGAAACAATATTTTATGCTGGGTTATATTCATAAATTTAATATTGTAAAAACAAAGAAGTAGCTCATTTAAAAATTCGAACCTTGTCTACAAGACGTACTCCAGGGTATCAAATCAATACCTCTTCTTTTGCAAAGAGGCGATTTGGGCGCTTGCTTAAGCCTTGTTACATATCCTTTGGGTTTCCTTGACAACATCTATGTTACAGCTTTGCTATCTGTTTGTTCTTTCGTTGCTATTTGTTTTCTATAAGACCAAATAATAAGTAACGAAACAGCAAAGGATAGGCAAAGAAACGACAACGAAACAGCAGAGAAATAGCAGAGAAACGGCAACGAAATGGCAGAGAAATAGCAAACCAATACGCCGGCAATACCAACGGAGGTTGCCATAAGAAGCAAGAAAATGATCTTTACAATCTTTCAATGCTTGCTATCTTATTTTTCATATCTTCCAGTTCAGCACGAGATACTTTTTGCTTTTCAGAATAACTATTGGAATGCTGCTCGCGCAATTTACGTAGGCCTTTTCGGCTATCCGCTTCATAATCGTTAATGTCAAAGGTCACAGAATCTGTCGTCAAATTGGCTATACGATAAAGTGTACGCATCGTCTTTCCATCTTTTGCATAGGAAAGTTCATACACATCGCCAACTTTTGGATCTTTCAGGTATTTTTCTTTCTTTTTTGCACCAGAAATCCCAGCTATAACAATAGCAGCTACTAAAAGTCCAATCAACATTAATCCCGCAAAATAACCTATAGGTGTTTTACGGACAGTTCCTGAAGACAAGGAATGAAGTGTCTGGGGATTGATTTCAGATTGGTAACTCAACTTTTTGCAATGATTGCAAATCGTAATAATCTGCGCGGAATAGGGAAATATGGGTATCCAAAAAATATGAAAGTACTTAATTTGTCTATAAGCAAATAGAGACTGAGCAGTACCACAATAATCACAGTTGCCGATTGCCGATTGCGATTTGTCGGTTAATACCTTGGTTCGTGTGCCAAAAATAATCATAGTATGATACGTTTTAATTCATTGTAATCGAAATACAAGAATGCTGCCCTTTCTTAACAGAAAATATGAAGATTTACAATTCGCAGTTCGTCGTTTACGATTCGCATATTCCGAATCAATATCCTGACAAGCAATATATTATAAAAACAAGATAAAGCCATTTCAGAAAAAGCAGCTGAAATTGATCACCAATGCCCCTACACCTTCCTCATTTCACTATTCTGACTCAAATATTACAAAAAACAAAAAAACAAAGTATAGTTATCAGGTAGATTTTATATATTTGCATTAACATTTTTTAACACATGAAACAGCATACACACTACATCCTCGAAAAACGAATGCCCTAAGGGGATGTTTTTACAAGTAAATTTCAAATATCTCCTATAACCCAAATCAACAAACTCACTATTATATATAATATGGCAAAAAACAACATAAATTTTGTCGTAATGGCTGCGCTTTGCCTTAGTACTGGCGCACTATACGCACAAACCACTATAAAAGGAAAAGTAGTCGACAACAACAACAATCCGATTCAAGGGGCTACAGTTACCGAAACAAGCAGCAAAAGACAAGTACAGACAGACGCTAATGGGTTATTTGAACTCCCTTCAACAGGGGCTTCACGTAGTATTCAGGTTCAATACATAGGCTTCGATTCCAAAACTGTTCAAACCAATCCGACGGGGCTGACTACAATCCAACTTTTACCTTCAACAGCCTTATTGGATGAAGTTGTGGTCACTGCATTGAATATTTCGAAAGAAAAGAAGACGTTGGGATATTCTATTCAGGAACTAAAGGGGAAAGATCTTTCCGAAGCTAAAGAAAGTAATCTCGTAAACTCCTTAGCTGGAAAAGTTGCCGGTGTTCAGGTAACAAATAGTCAAGGAAATATGGGTTCTTCGAGAATTATTATCCGTGGAGAAACTTCCATCGCTGGAAACAATCAACCTTTATTTGTGATTGATGGAACTCCCGTGGATAACTCTCAGTTGGGGACCAGCGGCAACCGTGATTATGCCAATGCAATCTCCGATATCAACAGTGAAGATATCGAATCCATAAGCGTACTAAAAGGGCCCAATGCGGCCGCATTATATGGTTCAAGGGCCGCTGCCGGTGTGATTTTGATTACGACAAAATCCGGAAAAAAACGTAAAGGATTGGGGATAAACATCAATTCAAATAATACAATTGAACGACTCGCCGTTCTACCCGATTATCAAAATGTATTTGGACAAGGTGCCGACGGAAAGTTCAGCTATGTCAATGGTAAAGGTGGCGGTATCAATGATGGTGTTGATGAAAGCTGGGGCCCAAAAATGGATGGCAGACTCATCCCACAATTTTATTCACATGGTGAAGCCGTTCCTTTCCTGCCTCATCCAGATAACGTACGCAGCTTTTTTGGAACAGGAAGAACATTAAACAATGGAATATCTATTGCCGATGCCACAGATAAAGTTGATTATCGTTTTTCTTATAACAATAGTAATCAAACAGGAATTATCCCAAATTCGTCGATTGAAAAAAATAACTTCAATATTAACACACGTTATAAAATCACGGAAGATCTGACACTTACAGCAAATGCAAATTATGTACGCACAAACTCAGGTAATTTACCAGGTGTAGGGGGCTTCCGCTCGAACGGCTATATGCTCCAATTTACTTGGTTTGGCAGACAGGTCGATGTTTCCCGTCTAAAAAATTATCGGGATGAAAATGGTAACTTAGTCAATTGGAACAATAGTTATTATAGCAATCCATACTTCATCGCAGAGGAAAATACGGTACAGCAACAACGCGACCGAATTTTTGGAAATGTTGGTTTAAATTACAAGATCAATGAGTTTTTAACAGCCAACTTCCGTACTGGTAACGATTATTACACCGATCGCCGAAAAATACGGGTTGCTTATGGCACTAATGGTACACCCTACGGTTCCTATGAAGAAGATGCTTACACAGTAAATGAAAATAACACAGAATTTACATTAAATTACAATAGACCACTTTCAACAGACTTTACATTAGATATATTGGCAGGAAGCAATATACGCAGCCAATCGCGGCAACGCAACAACCAAAAGGCTCCCCGTTTAGCTGTTCCTGAAGTGTATACATTAGCAAACTCTAGAGATGCCTTGATTTCAACAGGTGAATACAGCCCATTGAAAGCTTACAGTATTTTTTCATCGGCACAATTAGGTTACAAAAATTATGCTTTTTTGAATCTAACAGCTCGAAACGACTGGTCTTCTACTTTGCCTGTTGACAATCTTTCGTATTTCTATCCATCGGCAAACGCAAGTATCGTACTGACAGATGCATTCCCTATTCAAAGCGATATATTGTCTTTCTGGAAATTACGGGGAGGTTGGTCCAAAGTAGGTAAAGATACAGACCCTTTTAGTTTAATTGATTCTTATCTATTTAGTGCACCATACGGAGACAACCCACAATTATCGGTCAATGACATCAAGAAAAACCCAGACCTAAAACCCGAAACAACCACCTCAACTGAACTAGGTACCGAACTGGCTTTCCTAAAAAATAGAGTGCGATTAGACTTAAGTTTATACGATATCAATAGTATCAACCAGATTTTAGCCGTCGATGTGAGTCCATCGACAGGTTATAAGAAGAAACTCATGAACGCTGGAAAGATCAACAATAAGGGGCTTGAAATTCAATTAGGGGTTACACCGGTGAAAAAACAGGATTTCCAATGGGATATCAATGTCAACTTCGCAACAAATAAAAGTAAAGTTGTAGAATTAGACAATGACGGATTATTACAAAGTTATACGATCGGATCATCAGGAACCGTGCAAGTTTTGGCCGCAGTCGGAAGACCCTATGGAACTCTTTACGGAACTGGCTTCTTACGGAATGAATCGGGTCGCCTTATCGTGAACGCCGACGGAACACCTGCTACTGACCCAGTGAATCACTATTTTGGCAAATTCACACCAGACTGGTTGGGCGGTATTACAAATCAATTCCGTTACAAAAACTTTGATTTAAGCTTTTTGATAGACATCAAGCATGGGGGCAAACTATACTCGGGTACGAATGCGACCGGTAGAGGAACTGGCGTATTGGCCTCTACTCTCCCTGGAAGAGATGCTGAACATGGTGGACTGAGCTATACAGTTAACGGGACAACCTATGATGATGGTATTATCGTAGATGGAGTAAATGCAGACGGTTCAGAAAATACGAAAGTTGTATCGGCACAACAATATTATAAAACGCTATATAGAACCAATGAAGCAAATGTATTCGATGCTTCTTATGTTAAATTGCGCGAGGTAAAACTAGGTTACCAATTGCCAAATCATTGGATTTCCAAAATCGGCTTTCAGGGAGCTTCATTCTCTTTAGTAGCTCGAAACCTGTGGATTATCCATAAGAATGCACCCAATATTGATCCAGAGACAGCCTTTAATACGGGCAATGCACAAGGTTTGGAGAGTTTACAGTTACCGACCACAAGAAGCTTTGGCTTCAATTTAAATCTTAAGTTTTAAGCAACTGAAATCATCAATGCCTAAGGCAGCTCGATTTCTTACTAGCGAACAATTGAAGAACAAATAATTATTTTGAGCATGAAAATAAACAGCAAATATATAACAGGACTTGTTCTCTTACTGGGCCTAACCACGTCCTGTAAAGATGAATTAGCAAAAGTCAATCAAAATCAGAATGAGGCAGAAAATCCTCAACCTGCCTACCTCCTCACAAGCGCGATTAAAACAACAGCCGACAGCTACTGGGGCGTAAGCAATAATCTTGCTTCTAGTCTGTTGTTTGTACAACATTGGGCTAGGATCCAATACACGGACCCCGACCGCTATATTTTCACAAACAATGATTTCACAGAAGGATGGTCAACCTGGTACTCAAAGAGCATCAGCCAATTAAAGATCACGCAAAAATTAGCAGCAAATAGCGGCAATGACAACTACAAGGGCGTAGCACTTATCTTGCAGTCATGGGTATTTTCATTACTTACAGATGCCTATGGAGATATTCCTTATACAGAAACAGGAGATATTGATGCTTATTTGACCCCTCGTTACGACACACAGGAGAATGTATATAAAGGCCTATTGAACGATCTCAAAAACGCGCAAAGTTTATTGAAAGCTAATGGTGAGGCTATCCAGGGTGATATTATTTATGAGAATAAAATCATTAAATGGAAACGTTTTGCGAATTCACTAAGATTGCGCTTTGCATTACGTATTGCTGACCGCCTACCGGATCTAGCCAAAACTACATTGCAGGAAATCGCAGCAGAAGGAAGTGGTTACATTAGCTCCAATGATGAAATCGCTCAGCTGATCTACCGCGATGCTCCTTATCGCAATCCCGTCAGTGCATCTTTTGAAGCAAGAGAGGATTATCGAGTGAGTAAAACGATGGTTGATAAGCTTTTCGAGTTAAACGATCCACGTTTACCAATCTATGCGGATGTAACTGATAGCCTTACGAAGGAACAATATATTGGTCTCCCAAATGGTCTCACTTCGAGTGAGGCTAGCAGTATTGGTTTCAATCTTACATCCCGACCAGGAAAATATTTCCGTGAGCCAAAAGCACCTGCAGTGATCTTAAGTTATTCGGAGGTTCTTTTTGATCTTTCCGAGGCCGTAAGCAGAGGATTTATTACGGGTGATGCCGCAGATCTCTACCAAAAGGCCATTCGTGCATCTTTTGAGCAATATAAAGTCAGTAATAATTTAATCGATGCCTACCTTAGACAATCGTCAGTAATTTTCAACCCCAATAACTATAAAAAGTCAATTGGTGAACAAAAATGGATTGCTTTATATGGGCAAGGTTTGGAAGCATTTGCCGAATGGCGCAGATTGGATTATCCGAAGTTAACACCTGCAAAACAAGGTGCTTTGGGTGGAAAAATCCCATTACGCTTTTTATATCCGGGAACGGAACAATCGGTGAATGGAACTAATTACCAAGAAGCAATCAAGCACCAGGGCAGCAATACATTGTTAACCAAACTGTGGTTTGATGTAGAGTAAAAACATCGATAAAAATTATATCAAAGAGCGGAAGAAGTTTGTTTTTCCGCTTTTTTGTTCTATAGATTTCTTATCTTAGTAGGGCACTCTAAAGAATAACATGTCATGGATGATCAAACATTAGACAGAATAGACCAACTCAGCGAAGAAGGAAACATCCATTGCGATGAAGGCAACTATCAGGAAGCAATCCGGGTGTGGACCGAAGCATTGGATCTAGTCCCTAGTCCACAGAATGTTCACGCTGAAAGTCTTTGGCTCGAAGCTTCCATAGGAGATGCCTTTTTCTTACTGGACGATTTTGGCAATGCCCTCTCCCATTTTGAGAAGGCAAAACAGAACATTATCGAAAATGCCTACGAAAACCCTTTTATCATGTTGCGCTTGGGGCAATGTTACCTCGAAGACAATAATAGTGAGCTTGCCCAGGAATATCTTCTCCGTGCTTATATGATGGAAGGAAGAGACATTTTCGAAGATGAATCGCCCAAGTATCTAACATTTATAGGTAATAATATAGATTTGGATTGATACTCATCCGTCAAAGCGAATCGATGACTCCGCCGACTTCCATGGGGAGATCGGACTCGAGAATTGAGGCTCCTTCTGCAAATACAGCCTTATATTTTTCAGCGCGTTCTGCTTTTGTCTTCAATTTATCGTAAGTAGGTGCAGCCGAAATCATACACATCACGCCCTTACTGTTGAAAAATTGATACATCGCCTGATTGGCACTCTTTAGTTCTGGCCCGATATACACGATCATACGGTCATAGGGTAATCCAGAGGCTTTAAATTTTTCTAAAGCAGCCTGATCTTTAATATGCATAGACATATACTGCTCAGGACTTTGCCCCAAATAATAGCTTGCCTGCGCAACATCATGTACCGTAACCCACACCCAGCTGTAAGCATTATACTTTTTCAGTATTGCTGCAGTAGCTGCTAGCGGTAGGTCTTTCTTGTCAAGATTCAGAATAGTTTTGCCTTTTGCCCATTGAATGACTTCATCAAGAGTGTTAATACCATATCGGGTAATATTTCCTGCCTGATCCTTTAATTTCAGCTTGCGCAATTCATCCCAAGTATAATCTGATACTTTTCCTTTTCCATTTGTGGTTCGATCCAATGTCGCATCATGCATCAAGATAGCAACACTATCCTTAGTGTACCGCGGATCGATTTCAAAAATAGCCGGTGTCTTTTGCAATACGGCCTCAAATCCCGCAATCGAATTTTCAGGAAGTCCCGCCTCAATTGTCCCCCGATGGCCACTCACCACCTTTTTTTCTACAGAATACGTAAAATAATCGCGCATCGCCTGCGGAGATTCAAACTGTAGGGAATGGATTTTCTGCCCAAAGGCTACTGAGTAGGAGGACACACAAAGAAATAAAAATAAAAATGTTCTTCTCATTAATTTATCATTATGGCCGAGTTGATCAGCCGAAACTATCAAAAAATACAGGACTAAATTAACTATTCAAGATCAATAAATCTTTAACAGGGTGTTTAATTAATGTAAACAGCCAATCCATCGGATCATACTCCCCGATCGGTAAAAACACCTAAGTTAATTTTATAGCAGCCAGTAGTTAAATAATATACCAAATCAGTCTGAAAATCACAGAATAACAACTAAAAAAAATCAAAAAAAATAGGAGATAGATGTTAAGACAAATATAAAATAACCTATATTTGCGCATTAATTTATATTTGATCTAAATAAATTACCATGAAAAACAGAACACGCTATATGATGTTCAGCAGTGGAATCCTTTTGCTTTTAAGCGCACAACTTCATGCGCAAGAACTATCCATAATCGTAAAAGACAGGGATAACAAACCTTTAAGCCAAGCCAATATCAAAATTGACGGAAAAAGTGCTGGCTATTCCAATCAATTGGGACAATTCACTTTTGCCAAAAGACCTTCAAGCAATCCAATTCAATTGCGCGTTTCTTATACCGGTTTTTCAACCGTTGAAAAAATGGTTAATTTAGATACGGTTCAACGTCCATTATTATTTCAGCTAAATTCCACACAGGTATTAGACGAAATTATCGTGACTGCTGGGCGTAAACCAGAGAGTATCTCAACCGTTCCCTCATCTGTTTCGATCTTAACAACAAAGGAAATCGAAGCTCAGAGTCAAATTAGCACCAACCTTTCTACTATTTTGGGTAATACGATTCCTGGTCTGGGAACCTCGACCAATAAAGCGACCAATTCCGGGCAGACACTCCGAGGAAGGTCCGTATTGGTTTTGATCGATGGAATTCCGCAATCTACGCCTTTGATGAATGGACAACGTGATCTTCGGACCATTGACCCGAGTGTTATTGAGCGGGTTGAAGTTATCAAAGGTGCCACATCAATATATGGAAATGGATCTGCAGGCGGTATTATCAATTACATTACACGCAATCCTTCAAAAGACGCTGCACCTATCCAAGGAATTACCAGCCTGCGAACAACATTTAATCCCGTACATAGCGCCGGCACCATGGGATATCGCATAGGACAGACATTATACGGACAAAAAAACAGATGGAATTATACTGTCAGCGGTTCGGCCGATTATGTTGGCCTGCAGCGCGATGGCGACGGAGTTCCACTTGGTCAGACAGACGGTCTTTCGAACACCTATCAATACAATGCTTTTTTAAAGGCCGGATACCGTATCGATAGTAGCTCCAATATTACGGCTGTATACAACTTCTACAGAAGTAACCAACACAACAGATACATCAGTCAAACAGGTGTCTATGGTCAAACTCCAACGATAGGTGTGAAAGGCGAAGATCCAGGTAAACCTGCTGGGACTCCGTACAACCACAATGCCATGTTGACCTATACTAAAAGTAATCTATTCGCCTCGACATCTTTAACTGCTTCTGCATACTACAATACATTTCGATCCATAAATCGTTATGTCGAGAAAGCTTCAGCATGGTATGGCCCGGGACAAACACAAATCAATTCGGAGAAAAAAGGCCTACGCGTTAACCTAAATACACCTTTTCAGGTATTGGGTTCAAATGCAGATATCACCTATGGTGTAGATTTACTTAATGATGTAACCGATCAAAATCTGACCGACGGCAGGGTCTATATTCCCTATATGAATATGTTAAACGTTGCTCCATACGCCCAGGTAAAAATTGACTTCCTAGAAAACTTAATCTTTAAAGGTGGTGTACGCTATGAAAATGCAACAGTTAAAATCAAAGATTTCAATACCATTGCCACAGGTCCCAATAACGAAGGAAGCATTGCTGTAAAAGGTGGTAAGATCCCTTACAAAGGAGCAACCTTCAATGCAGGTTTGCGTTACAATAAATACGCAATCTTTAATCCATTTGTTAGTTTCTCACAGGGTTTTGCAATCAATGAACTCGGCCGTATCGTTAGAAGGGCAACCGACAATGATTTAGATAGCCTAAAAACTGATCCGATTATTACCAATAACTATGAAATAGGATTTTCCAGCAATTATAGCATTTTCCAGCTATCGACATCTTATTACTACAGTACATCCAAAATGGGCGTTGAGCTCGTCGATATTGGGGGTTACCTGATGCCACAACGTCTTCCGGAAGATGTGTATGGATATGAAATAGCCTTGAGCGCTACTATTTCCCCACAATTAACCATCGGTGGAACCTATGCTCATGTGGAAGGAAAATCAAAAAAAGACGACGGAACAAAATCTTACCTCAATGGTTCACGCATCTCGCCAGACAAAGCAACGGGATACATCTACTACACTCCGATCAACCCCTTAACCTTTCAACTTTTTTGGGTGCATACCGGGTCCCGGGACCGCTTTCTTCCAAACGATAAAGGCGTCTACAAAAACAGCGAAGGCCCCGTTAAGACTGTGGATCTATTTAACTTAAATGGCAACTATCAAGTCAACAAACAATGGTCTATCGGTATGGGAGTAGAAAACTTATTCAACAAAAACTATTACCCTGTTGTCAGTCAATATCGTGCCTTAAACGAAGAATACGTCAAAGGACAAGGAATGTTGGCCTCATTTAACATCAACTACAAATTTTAATATGTTTAAAACCGTCATTCTTTGGTTGCATAAATGGCTCGGAATCATCACTGGCGTTGTGGTATTCATCCTAAGTCTGACGGGAAGCATATACACCTTTCAGGATGAGCTCAAACTTTGGGCTTATCCTGAAAAATATTTTATCTCCGATACAACCAATCAGGCAACAACTCCACTGCCTTTAAGCACGCTTCTTTACAGCGCACAGAAAAGTCTTCAAAAAAATCAAAAAATCACGCGGGTTGATCTCTATCCTTCCAAAAATCGTACCTGGGTATTTCGTGCTATAAAAACAGATGAAAAAGCATTTGGCCATTGGAACTATTACCACTACTATAAACGGGTATTTATCAACCCCTATACTGGACAGGTACAACAGATAGAAAACTCAAAAACAGAATTCTTTCAGCTGGCACTTCAGCTTCACCTAAATCTCCTTTTGGGTAAAAAGTATGGCCACCCGATTGTCGCCTGGTCCACGGCAATTTTCGCACTGATCTTATTCAGCGGAATCGTGCTTTGGTGGCCTAAGAAATGGAAGGGAAAAAACCTCAAAAGAAGTTTTTGGTTAGACACTAAAGTTAAATGGAAGCGACTGAATCATGACCTTCACAACGTCATCGGCTTTTACAGTTTATTGATCGGATTGATTTTTGCCGTTACAGGGCTTGCTTTTGCCTTTCCAGGTTTCAAAAAGAACTATATCGCAACATTCAATTTATTGCAGCCTCGGGCAGAGGCCGCCACGGTCGCCTCGCCGATACCATTGCCTGCTGTAGAAAAAAAGTTTCAAGACAACGCGCTTCGTTATGCTTTGACAAACTACCCAGATGCTGAAATGATGTCCATCCGACTGAAAAAAGAAATCGAAACAGAAATGGACATCCAGGTACGGCATGATGAAAAACGAAGCGGTACATTTGACTGGCTTTATTTTGACAGAAAAGACAATAGCCTACGAGAAATCAAGTCTAGCGAAAAGCTACATTATGGTGATAAATTGGGCGCCCTTAATTATGATATTCATACAGGCGGTATCGCCGGCATGGGGACAAAAATAATCGCTTTTATCGTCAGTCTTTTTTGTGCATCGCTGCCCATCACAGGTTATGTGATCTGGCTAAACAAAAGCAAAAAGAAAAAGAAAAGGTTATCAACATCATGTGGATAAGTACTGTTAATAACCTAACTTTTCTTTTAAACAGGTTTTCAACAGCGTTATTAACATAATGTGGAAAAGTCAATATTAGCCAGACATCCTTATACTGACCACATGCGAGAATAACCAGTAAACAGGCAGGAGAAACACATAATCTTATAAAAAGAAAATCCGGTACGAACTGTGCACCGGATTTCTTCCATAACAAATCAACAATCAATATACTAAAGATTCGGATTCCGAACCGTTTCTTCATAGGGAATGGAAAACAGATAATAAGGACTGTTTGCCACGAAATCAGAACCATTAGGAAATTTAATGACACGATGCCCCTGACCATTTACCAGCTTAGGTTTACCGTCTGCACCTACAATTTCTACTTGAATAGGTTTTCCCTCAGCATCAAGATAGGATTTACGCACAACCTTTCCTTGGGTCCTCAGTATATCTGATAAGGCAAACCCTTCGCCCCAGAGCTCCTTACGTCGTTCAATCAGGATCGCTGAAATTAATTGATCCGTATCATTTCCCAAAAACAGCTTTGCATTCCTGGCTATACGCAGCTTATTCAAGGCTGCTACTGCTTTATCTTTTTCACCAGCCCTGGCGTAACCCTCGGCGGCAATCAAAACCATCTCCGAAGCACGCATATATACAATGTCACCGATCAGATTTGATTTAAATTTAAACTTTTTATATCGTAGAAATCCTTCCCGACCCGGCAGATTATCCCATTCAAATAGGGCATAACGGACATCGCTGGTATCGAATAGATCCTTAAAATAGGGATCAGCCATAAAGCTATAGTAATAAGAACCTGCCGATGATACATCTAGATAATGAAATGTATAACTTGCGACGTTCTGCTCATTCGTTTGCTGATGTCCCCAAATCCACTCTTTATTTCCAAGATCATTAAAACCATCCTGATAATCTGACGGAGTCATTAAACTATACTTCTGAGCTGCTTTTTCAGCATATTCTGCCGCGAGCTTCCATTCGCCTACCTGCAAATAGGTTCTGGCAAGCAGACCGTATACAACATTAATATTAATTTCATATTTTGCACCTATAGCGGCTGAAGCTAATAATCCTTCGCTGTCTTTGAGATCTTTCAAAATCAATTCATACACCTCTGCCTGGGTTGATCTTGATTTTCCTTCAGTCGACAATGTACTTGGCTCGGTATAAATCGGTACCGATTTCGCATTTTTATCCTTTAGATAGCTAAACTGGTAAAACGTTGCCAGATTTAAATAGGAAAAGGCGCGCAAAGCTTTTGCTTTTCCCTTTAATACATTCTTGGCTTCAGCAGATCCTTCAGCACCATCTACCTTTGCAATGACATTGTTCATGTTATCGATCACCTTATACAGCATAATCCAAAAAGAATTGACACGATTTGATCGATTATTTGTTAATTCCGTGAAGGCATAAGCATCGCGATAGCCATATTTAGTTGTCACCGCCACATCACTACCCATTGCATCACTTGTACGCATTACTGCCGTATAGCCGGGATTAGCGTAAGTAAAGTAGGTATCATTTAAGTACTTCCAGGTACCGTTGATCACAGTAGCAACATTGTCGGTATTTTTAAACACTTCACCTTCCGGTACGGAAGTCGTCGGATCCAACTCAAGCGCATCTTTACATGATGCGTTTACCAGGGAAAGCGCCAATACAATATATATAATTTTTAATTTCATGATTTTCCTTTAAATTCTCAGATTAACAATACACCCTTAAAAAACAAGCTGAATACCACCAGATATTGTTCGCATTGCCGGATAACGGAAATAGGTCGCTCCATTTACCGTCTGCTCTGGATCCATCCCCTGATGCCCATAAAATGTCAATAAGTTTTCGGCAGTTGCAAAGACGCGAAGTTTTTCTACCCCAATGCGTTTCAATAAATCTGATGGCAGTCTATAGCCCAAACTCACATTTTTAAGCCTGGCATATGTACCACTATAAAGAAAACGCGTAGAGGCTGAAGTCCAATTCAGATTGTCGGTAGTCAACTTAGGTACATCCGCTTGCGTATTTTCAGGCGTCCAGCGCTCGAGGATCTCCTTGGACCAGGCACGTCCCGGATTATTGCCGCTATGCATAAGCTGAATGTAATCGTTATCCAATATCTTTCCACCCAAACTAAAACTCAACAGAGCAGACAAATCAAAATTTTTGTAGGTGAAACTATTTTGAATCCCACCGACAAGATCCGGCAGTGAGGTGCCTGCAATAAAATTACCGGCCTTACTGTATTCTGATGTTTTTTCTCCGGTTTTATTGCCATCCTTATCTGCGGTATACCACTGTGGTAAACCATTTTCAGGATTTACACCCGCCCATTCCGGCAAATAGAAATCATAGATGCTTCCCCCCACCCGCAGCAATTTATTACCGGTGATGATGGATTTATTATCTTTGGGCAATGCTGTAATTTTGTTTTTATAATGCGAAAGATTGACATCCAGATTCCATTTAAAATTGTCGTTCTGAACAGGTACTGTACGAATATCGACATCAACACCTGTATTTTTCAACGCGCCAATATTAGCATCGTAACCTGTATAACCAGTCGAATAAGCCATTGGCATTGTAAATAGCAAATCCTTGCTTCTGCGGTTAAAATACTCTACACTTAACGACACCCGATTCTCAAAGGCGGATACATCAACCCCAACATTCAAGTTCAGATTCGACTCCCATTTTAGGTCAGGAGTAGCTAACCTACCGGTATAGGTGCCGCCCTTACCCAAACTGTTGGCAATGGTGTAAAGTCCTTTATAAGCATAGTAGGTTCCCAAATTATCATTTCCCTGCCCACCATAACTTGCTCTTACAGTCAGCTGATTCAACGTTGTGTTATCCTTCAAAAACTCTTCTTGTTTCAGCTTCCAGGAGCCACCTACAGACCAGAATGTCCCCCATCGTTTATCCGGAGAAAAACGGGATGATCCGTCGGTCCGTAGCGAAGTCGAAAAATAATACTTGTTATCATAGTTATACTCCGCTCTTCCCAAAAAACTCAACAATCTATAATCAACACTAGATCCTGTAAAATTATTGAGCTGTGATGCAGCAGCCGGCTCATCAAAGTAAGGAAGTACAAACTGCTGTCTGCTACCATTTATATTACTGCTGTTAAAATCATAGTATTCCTGTCCGGCCAGCACATTGAGGGAATGTAAACCAAACTGCCTTTCATAAGTCAGTAAGTTATTCCAGGTCTGTGCGACAGTACGTACATTTGAGCGATATACATAACCTCCGGTGTTGACACCATCGCCCAACAATGGATTAGTATAGTCGTGCGTATTCCCATTGAGGTAATCAACACTATACGTCGACTTAAATTTCAAATTTTTGGAAAACAACACTTCAAGATACGTTCGGGCGGATAGATTTTCCCGACGGATATCATTGCGGTCCAATGGCAGGGAAGCCGCTAAATTATTACGCGGTGTCGCCCCACTGGGACGGTATTCTCCAAAATCGTAAATTTTATTTCCCGCTCCATCAAGGACATATGAGCCATCCGCATTCCGCTCATAGTACGGATAAAAAGAAGGGACCAATCTTGTGAAATTGATGATGTTAGCCGTATTACTGTCTTCAGACTGCGGATATTTTTGTTGTGTACTACTACCGCCAATATTTAGCCCGACATTTAACCAGGATTTGACTTTGCTATCAATATTCGCACGCAGATTATAGCGTTTAAAACCTGATTCAATAGCAATTCCTTGGTCATTGAGATAACCTCCTGAAATGTAATATGTACTTTTTGCACTACCACCACTAAATCCAAGATCCGCCTGCGTACGTACTCCTGTACGTTGTAGGACATCCGTCCATGGATCATTCCAAAGCGTTTTCGCTCCGGCTACCAATTTACCATCTACTCCGACCGGCTGTGGGTATTGACTTCCGTAAGGGTTGATATTTAAATCTGTCAAAACTGTTTTACTTGCATTTGAAGCAGCTTGCTCCGCTGTCAATCCATTCGACAAGTTTTTATTCCTGAGGGCTTCCCAATAAAGCTGGAAGTATTCATCTGTAGACACTTGATCATAGTCACGGACCGCCCGTGTTGAATACCCCTGTGTAAAATTGAGATTAATCTTGGTATTGTCCGAGGTCACGCCCGACTTTGTCGTAATAATAATCACTCCATTTGCTCCTCTGGAACCATAAAGTGCACTAGATGCCGCATCTTTTAAGACAGAGATGGACTGGATATCATTCGGATTGATGGAGTTTATATCACCAGCGTAAGGACTTCCATCCAATACGATCAAAGGTGCACTAGATGCGTTAATCGACCCAATACCTCTAATGCGGATGGCTGCCTCTGTCCCCGGCTGTCCTGAAGAGGCAACGGACTGCAAGCCCGGAACCTGACCTTCCAATGCTTTGGTAATATTTGATACTTGTCTATTTTCAATCGCTTTGCTGCTTACTGTACTTACCGAGCCCGTAATACTCGTACGCTTAGCAGTACCATAAGCAACCACAACGACCTCTTCCAAATCTGTACTTGATGGTTTTAACAATAAAGTCAGGTTTGTGCCGCTAGGTTTTACCCGTTGAGATTCATACCCCACAAAGGAAAATTCCAACTGAGGTAGTGCATCACCAGTCACATTAAGCGTAAATTCACCTGTTGCATTCGTTAGGGTCCCTTGATTTTGGCCGGAAATCCGGACATTTACACCAGGAAGTGCCTGTCGGGTATTGGCATCAACAACTTTCCCCTGTATAGCCCGCTGCTGAGCATAGAGCCGGTTCATATTGACACCAGACAATGCTATCGCAGCAATAGGAATGTATTTAAATTTTGCGTACATATAAAGGATGCTTTAATAAATAAGTTAAGTGTGATTAAATACAAAAAACACAGTGGCTCCTTGCATTCCAATAAAATCTACCGAATAAGTAGTTTTTATTGGAATGCAAATATATAACAAAATCTATTGAATTAATAGATTTTGTTATATAAAAACACAAAACACTATAAATGAAACATTTAAAATTAAAAACTAAGCCTATAAAAGTTATTTAGTAAGCTAACTCACTATTATTGATCAAGCCATTTTTGAAACTTCGGAGATCGTTCCTCGCTAACAATGACTACAATTCCCGCTGGAGTTGAGGGTATTAACTCTAATTTGATTCGATTTCGACTAATTTTTAACATGGATTGAATCGCATCTATTCGAACAAGAAATTTACGATTGATCTGGAAAAAAACTGTGGGATCTACTTGTGTAACGAGATGAGTGATGGTATCTTCAATAATATATGCAATTCCAGATCCTTTTTCTACAGCATACAGCTCTTTGTCCTCTGCCATAAAATAAGCAATATCAGCAATGGCTAGCGACTTTAGAAAATTACCATATTTCACTAGAAAACGCTGTTTGAGCCGAGGTTCTACTTTAGGCAGTAGCGGTTCAATACGTTTCATGACCTCAGCCAACTCGTCGCTGTCGAAAGGTTTTAACAGATAGGCATAACCCTTATTTTGGAAGGCCTCCAATGCATATTGTTCGTAAGCCGTCGTAAAAATCAGCGGCACATCAATAGATACCTGTTTAAAAATTTCAAAGCTCAGCCCATCCATCAGGTGGATATCCATAAAAATCAGATCGAATTGATTTCTATTGATTGTCACCACCGCTTCCTGAACCTCTTTTGCATTGGTAAAGGTCAGTTCACTTTCTCCATAGCGCGCAGTCAACATCTCCTTTAAGCCTACAAAAGCCCAGTCTTCGTCTTCGACAATCAGTATTTTCCATCCCATGGGTTGAATGTAATAAAAAATCCATTTCCTTAAAAAGAAAATGGATTAATATATATAGGATTTAAAAAAAATCAATTATTTCAACAGATCGGGATTATTGTTGATGGCTTCCTGTGGATAGCGAATCACATAACGCGGATCATTCTGCTGCAGGGTTACTGTTCTGCCGAAGCTACTATGGGTGATCGTCGGTCTTGTCGTCCGTTTCAGATCATACCAACGTAGTCCCTCCAACGCCAGTTCACGTTTGCGCTCCAGCATAACCGCATCTAGCAATTGCTCCTTTGATAAACTTGCATCAGCTTTAGTTTCTTTGGTATATGCATCTGCGGTAAATCTATTTTTCTTTAATGCAGACAGATATTTCAATGCTTCAGCTGTATTTCCCAGACGAACGTAACATTCCGCCATAGTCAAATAAAGATCAGCATTTCTGAAACTTACATTGAAACGATTGTCACCACCTTTGAGGGATACATAACCGCCACTTCTTTTTTGGAAATAGCGTTCTTTTCTCAAATCACCATCCGAATAGGCCGACAATAAAGAAGGCGAAATAAATGAGCTTGAGCGAACTTCTGGAATGGAAACTTTTTCAAGGGCCATAATCATCTCGGCTGATTCAAAATCGTTCGGAAGTTGACTTCCAGCAACATTTAAATCAACCAATTTATCATTTATAGCCAAAGCTTTTTTAGCAGCATCAATTGCTTGCTGCCACTCTCCGCGATACAAATGAACACGTGACGCCATCGCGTGCGCAGCGCGTTTACTAAAGCGATAATTAACGCCTTTTACCTGATCATCCACGGTCAGTAAGGTTGTCCCTTTTTCCATGTCAGCCACGATCTGCGCATAAGACTCTCCAATCGTCGCGGGAACAAAACGCTGCTCCAAATCAATCTTTGTCGATAATGGAACGCCCCGAAGCCCTACATTACTCGCTGAATAGACTTCGCTATAGAGATTTAATAATTCAAAATGAGCATAAGACCGCATCAGATAAGCTTCACCCTTGATCTGGTCTACTGTAGAATTACTAGCCAACTTTTCATCGATCGTACTGATGATCTGATTCGTATAAAAAATACTTTTATAGAATGCCAAATAAGGATAAGCAATTGTTGCAGGATCGGGGTTTTGATCGTTCCAAAGATAGATATCTTTGGTTCTAGCCGCATCTGTCGAACTTTCATCCAACAATAATTCATCCGTACGTAAGGACAAATAGGACTTATGCGCAGGAAAACCAGTATAACTACTTGTCATTAATCCTCTAAAATCACTTTCCGAGGCAGGAATGACAGTTCCTACCGGTTGTATATCTAAATATTTATTGCAGGATGTCAATGCACTAGCAGCCATGACCATTCCAAAATAAACTATTTTTTTCATGTTATAAATCAATTAAAAGAATTAAAAACTTGCTGACAGACCAAAAGCAAAAGATTTGCTGATCGGCTGCGCATAATAGTTTCCATAAGTCTCCGGATCAAAATACCCTTCATAATTCGCTCCGAAAACAAATAGATTACGTCCTTCTACATTCACGCGTAAATTGCTTGCACCAATTTTTTTGCTTAGTGCAGGAGGTAGTGTATATCCCAAACGTACGCTATTGATACGGACATAACTCATTTTCTTAGCCCAAATATCATACTGGCTGAATGAATTGATTGGATCATTACTCTCCAACCACGCGTAGGCCATCCAGCGGTCATTTAATTCAGAACTTATACTTCCCAAAGCAGGCATATTACCACCCTTTTGTAGGGCATTCAAAAGATCTGTTGTATAATTCTGTCCGCGGTCGACCTTCGCTGGATTATAAGTCGGTGTACGGCTTACCCAACGCTCCAGATTGAAGACAGCTGAAATCGCCAAGTCAAAGTTAGCATAACGGAAACGGTTGGTCATACCACCGATAAACTTCGGATCTTTACTGCCTTTGTACTTAAATTTAGAACGGTATTCTGCAGCTGTCATGTCGGTTTGCGACATATAACCCGGCAAGAAATCAGCCCAAGGATCGTATAAACCATAAAACTCTTCAAAGCTTGAAACCGACCCATCTTGATTTCTAAATTGCATCACACCATCTTTATCCAGTCCAGCTGTTTCCAGCACATATAGGCCACTGATTGGGCGCCCTTCCTGTGCCTCTGGTGCATAAGCCTTCGGATCATTCATAACCTTCAATAACTTATTGTTATTATGTGCGATATTAAAGTCCGTTGACCAGGAGAATTTATCTGTTTGAATCTGACGGCTTGATATGGTCAATTCTACACCTTGGTTTCGTGCTGAGGCCCAATTGACCTGTACATTCTGGAAACCGTTTTCTAAAGGCAATGCACTATAAGCTATTAGGTCGGTACTTTTTCTGTTGTAATAGTCAACAGTAATATTCAATTTATTCTTCCATAGACCTAGATCAACTCCAGCATTATAAGATTGCGTACGCTCCCAACGTAATTTATCATTTGCAGGTATCTCAACCGTTACTGTTCCTTCATTATAACCCGGAATTAAAGTGGAATTTCCATACCTTCCAACAATAAATGGATAGGTATTCCGATCCACATTGCCCTGAATACCGTAGGAAGCACGTAAACGGAGATCCGATAACGCCGTTTTTCCTTTGATGAAGTCCTCCTCAAGTACGTTCCAGGATCCGGACAAAGACCAGATTGGTAAGAAACGATATTGCGGATCTACACCGAACATATTTGAGCCGTCATAACGAATACTACCATTGACGTTGTATTTACGATCAAACGTATAGGTCGCATTTCCATAAAAAGAGGCATATGAGTTCTCAATATATCCCTTACTATACTGAAGGAATTTGGCGTTTGTTTGATCATTACTATTTGGAAAAACAATACTTTGTGTAGTTAAAGTCGCTGGATTGTAGCCGAAACCTTTGGTTGATACTGCTTTATTCGTACTACGGCGCAGCTCTGTTCCTCCCATCAATTCCAGCTCATGTCTGTCGTTCCAAGTTTTGTTATATTTTAGGTAAGTTTTCCAATTATATTGGAAGATACTATTATTGATATTTTCGATCTTACCTCCTGTAGGCAAGAAATATTTATACGTTTTAGTTGCAGAATCGTAATACCGCGTCGAAGCCCGCAACTTGCGCGTATTATAACTTTCCTGATCGGCAAATTTTTCTGTGCTGTTTTCATCAAACTGCAAACCAAATTCGGAGCGTAATGACAATTGTGGAATAATAGTATATTCCAAGTAACCAATCGCTTTCAGTGCCTTATTCGTTAAAGTATATTTAGTATTTTCCCTTTCTTCTATAGCATTGAAAGGAATATAGGTATCTTTTTCATAGCCTTCAATATCCGGATCATAATTGTATTTACCAGATTGATCACGTACAGTCAAGTATGGATTAACCAAACGCATATAATTACTAGGATTAGTAAAGGCATCGTCATCCTGGATTGGGTTCTGCCTATTTGAAACGGATCCTAATAGATTGATTCCAGCTTTGAATCTGTCGTTAATATTGAAGTCATTATTTAATGTCAAAGAATAACGACGAAGATCTGCTCCTTTTGTTGCTCCCTTCTCATCATAAAAACCGCTAGACAAATAATAGCGGTGTCCGTCATTACCGCCTGAAATTGATGCCGAATACTGTTGATTGACTGCCTGACGGTATAATTCTTTCCCCCAATCTGTTTGTTGTGAACGCAATTGATTGATTGACTGCTGCACTTCCGGCGATAAGGCTGCCAAACCACCCGAACGGTAAGCATCCAATGCATTTGCTTTAGTTAGGATACGCATAATAGCACCCTTATCCGTACGATAATTTAAATCGGTGCGGTCGGCCATCAAGAGTTCAAAGTCCACTTTTTCATTGGCATCCATCAGGTTGAGTTTACCGAAATCCGGACGTTGCGTCACAAAGGTATTTGCTGATACCTGCAGTTTTGCAGGTCCAGATTTCCCCCTTTTTGTGGTAATCACAATGACTCCATTTGCCGCCCTCGCGCCATAGATGGAAGTCGCCGCTGCATCCTTTAATACCGTAATATCGGCGATATCGTCAGGATTGATACCCGCAATCGGAAGATTACTCAAGCTATTCAAATTGTCTTTGTCAATTCGTTTGGGCAATTCAGCTCCTTCAATCGGTAAGCCATCGATGACCCATAATGGGTCTTGTGTGCCATTGAGTGATACCGTACCCCGGATGCGGATCTGTGGCGCGCTGTTAGGTCCGCCATTAAAATTACTCAGCTGCAAGCCTGCGACCTGACCGGCCAACATTTCGTCGATTGACGCGACACCTGTTTGTTTGATATCAGCGACATTGATTTTATTGTATGCCGTCGTATTCTTACGTTTTTTGATATCCGTATAACCTGTTACGATCACCTCATCCAAAGATTCACCACTTGGCTGAAGCAAGATTGTCTTATGATCCTGAAATACCGGTACCTGAATACGCTGGTACCCGACATAGCTAATCGTTACATATTTTAAATTATTAGGAACTTTTAAGCGAAATTCTCCAGCTGCATCGGTCAATGAACCCAATGCCGACTGCTGCACCTGATTAGGTACACCGATATCTTCTGCTACTGCCGAACTTTCAACGACAACCGTCGCCCCCACGACAGGTTTTAACGTGACCGCATCCAGAACCTTTCCTTTCAGTTCTCTGGATTCCTGCGCATGCGCAACGTGCACACACATGAAGGTCAACGGTATTAAAAACTTATTCATTTTGGTAGATGTTAATATATTAGTTTAATTCTAAGGTATTTGCAATACGTAATAAAAGATCCATATAATGCGATTTGGTAGTCGCGTCACCCGTCCGCTGCTTTTGTTTCAACAACTGGTAAATCTCATATAATTCAGCACGTTTATAGGTCAGCATATCGGAAGTGCGTATCATACCAGTGACATGTACATTCCGTAATCCAGTTTGTGAAGAAGATGCATGTTGTGGATGTAAACATAGGTCAGGTTGTGTCGCTTCAACCAGTTGTTCAACGCCTGCCAGTTTCTTCGCATTTAATTTCTCCATCGATTTGTTGGTAGAGACCATCAGAACATCCACATAGTTTTGTTGCAGCATCCGTGTTTTAAGATCCAAGGATTGTCCACCGATGGTTTTAGCAAAGACTGTCTGACGTACAGAAGTTAGAAACTCCGGTGCACTCCATGCTTTCTTACTTCCGAAAAGATTTTCCATCTCAACCATACGCAGCAAACGTTCATCATTGACCAGTTTATACAACATAGCGTATTGAAATTCACGTTGTAAGTTATAAGGCGCATACTCAAATGGACCTATTGGAGAATCTTTCAATGGAAATGTTTTTGCCATCAGCTCTGGAACGAACAACCACTCGGGCATGTAAAAGACATTCTTCTTGAGGTACTCCAAAGCGCGCACTTGTTTTTCTTTAGGCACCGGGCTATAAGCATCTTTTTGATCACCTAAAACAGCATTTTCCAGATAAATACCGCCGATATTATTTAAGACGTGATCAGCATAGGCATACCATTGTCCGACCACACCCATATACAGCTTACCCGCGCGATAATAATCATCGCCGACATTGGTTGTCCAATTGATGATATTAGGCATCATGCGACGCAGGTTCAGCATACCATATTCACCAGCTTTCATGGCGTCATCACCAAGATCTTCCGACTGTGCCCGCGGATCAACAATATTTTTAGAATCTTGCTGTTCACCATAATGATAAATAGGATCATGTACATGGCTATCAATTTCCTTTCTCAGCAAAGGGATTTCATCCCAAGGTTGTGTTTTGCCGTACCAGCGGTAGGCCCAGCCAATGGCATACTTGTCGTAAGCACCGATCACGGGAGTAATTTGTTCTACGCCGTCCTCAGGCTGTGCGACATAATTGAAACGGGCGTAGTCCATGATGGAAGGAGCAGTCCCCCCCATTTTGGCGGTAAAGCTTTTGCTGCGCAACGAATCAACAGGGAAACTTGCCGAAGAGCCCATATTGTGCATCAATCCGAGTGTGTGTCCGATTTCATGGGAAGAAACAAAACGAATGGCATGTGCCATTTTCTCATCGGAAAAAACATTAGCACGTACTGATGTATCGACGATACCGGTCTGTATGCGCATCCAGCTGTTCAGAATAGTCATGACGTTGTGCCACCAGATTACATCAGCTTCTAATATCTCTCCCGAGCGCGGGTCTACAACAGATGGCCCCATGGCATTAGCCTGAGCAGAGGCGGCATACACAATAGAAGAAACATTAGCATCATCGGGATCAAATTTGACACTATCGGGCTGCTGTTTTGCAAGAATTGCATTCTTGAAACCGGCGGCTTCAAATGCGACCTGCCAATCATGTACGCCATCAATAATGGCCTGACGCCATTGTTTTGGTGTCGCCGGATCCAAATAAAAGACAATCGGTTTCTTTGGTTCGACCAGCTCCCCTTTCAGATAGCGCGCTTTATCTTCATCACGTGGTTCCAAACGCCAGCGATTGACCAAGTTTTTCTTATCCAGTTCTTGCTGTTTATCATTGAAATACCAACGCGGTGAAGTAAAGAAACCAACTCTTGGATCTGCAAACCGTGCGACCATAGGCGTCTCAGGCAGTTCGTAGAGATTACTTGTAATTTCCAAAGAAACCGGTATAGATTCATTACCCTCGGTTACTTTGGTAGAAAATACAGATTTCACCACAATATTATTCGCATAGGATTTGATATCCTCAACCGTAGAGATACTGGTTTTAGGTGAAGTTCCCAAACCCAAAGAAGTAAATACATCTGTAAAGCTCTTTTCAGAACCATCAAATACCTTATTGACTTTGATCACAACAGCACTTGAATCTTTTGAATAACTTTCAATTTTAAAAGATTCAATATAAGAAGGGCGGTAATTATCGTGTACTGAAGCGGCTATGGCGTCACCTTTAGGAACTTCGACCTGAGGCTTAATTTCCGAAACCCACACCTCTTTCTTCTCCTTGCGGAGTGTAAACCGGATGACCTTATTTTCATAATTCATTCCTTTGTTTACCCCAGCCTCATTTAAAGCCAATGGAACGGAAGACAACTTCTGTATCAGCAGAATATCCTGCCCCATTTTTTTCAATGGAATTTCAAAATAGTAATTATTTTCCTTGTGGATCACCCCAAACATACCACTGTCAACGCGAGCATCTTTCAACAATTTGTCGTATGCGGCTGTCGAATCTTTCTTGGCAGTAGAATCTTTGGCAGAAGTAACCGTTTCTTTTTTTCTCAGGCCTACAGTTTGCAAGATTGAACAAGATTGCATGAAACCGGCGGAAAATAAAAGACCTATGGCTAGCTTAGTATAAGTGTTTTTCATCAAATAAATATTTTGAGCCCTCATTTTCAAAGGTATAAAGGGGCTCGTTGCACTCCCTGTGTTTTTCAAAAGTGATGACGGATCATCGACCTATTATCTAGTATTATCTGTAAGCTAATTTTAACTTACTCCAACATGATTAGAAGTAATTTTGTCTATTCCAAGCAGGTCAATCCCAAGGCATTTATACTTAAAACGCATGCTATTTGATCGGATAGGATTAGGCTAATCACGAACTAAAATTCCTAGATTAGGAGCCAAATTTGTTAAAAATATTATATACAAAAGTATGCAAAGGGATGAACGCGCATTTTAGAGGTATGAACGCGTACTATAAAAACATGAACACGTAAACCCAGCACCTTTTATTCTTTATTTTCAAGCTTATGAGAGTGGTAAGGATACAGAAAAATAACCCGCTTCTATCCCATATCGAAAACCAGACATCGCATAGTAACTATAGATAGATGCCAAATAATTAAGCCCATACCCCTCGCCTTCAAGCTCTGCCCCCTGTCTGGGCTGCCAGTTATTGCGGATCTCCAGGACGTTTCCTTCAGCAAGGAAGAGAACCTCAATCGTAAGTGGATTTTCGGTCGAAATGCGGGTATGCTTAATTGCGTTTTCGACGAGCATCTGCAGACCCAAGCGCGGGATCTTCTGCGCGAATAATGTTGCTGGAATATCGATCTTCATATCACTTAATGCCGCTCCAAACCGCACCTGCTGCAAAAAGAAATAAGCCTTAGCCAGTTCCAGTTCCTCCCCCAATGACGACCATTCGTTCTCATCTGTACGAAGCATCTTCCGATAGACCTTTGTCATCTTGCCAATAAAAGACTTCGCAAGATCGTCATCCTTTCCGATCAGGTATTGGAGTGACCCAAAGGTATTGAATAGAAAATGTGGATTGATCTGCTGCCGCAGCTGAACCAGCCGCATTTGTGTATACTCATTTTCTTGTTTCAAGGACTGCATTTTCAATTGCTGGATCTTACGCCTTTCCATGGCATTAAAGTAGATCAACACCATGGCCACCAACATCAAACCTACGCCAAGCAAAATACTATAGGTCAACAGCTCCTGAATTTCTTCCTCAATACTCAACAACAAGACGTATACCCTGATTTCACCGCCCACAAACAAAATATTGCAGGGGTAGGCATTGACCATGACGTCCAATTCAAGATAATCGGACTTGACAATTCGCCCCTGTTTAGTAATTTCAGCATCTTTTCGCTTCCCCCACTTGCGATTGTCCGGCGAATACACACATATCCCCTTATCATCATAAAGTTCAAAATAGGCTCTTCTTCCAAAATTGAGCCGCGCGAAATAGGCGTTTAACTTTTCAATATCAATATAGATATGGTACAGTCGATGCTGTACCGTACGGGTCTGCAGCAAGGTCAGCATCCGGCCGCCTTGCGGATCCGATTGCCCCACGGGCGCAATGACCAGCAGCGAATCGCCATTTTCGCTCGGATCAAAAGCAGACTGATCAAGTATTTTTTTTTCTGAAAGGTAGATATCCTGCTGCAACAATTCCAGCTGCTTTTTTACCAGCAACATATTCTCATCTGCAAAATCCATCAGGATCCGTTTATTAAGACGATCGACCTTATGATGGATAACACCGAGCAAACCTCCCCCTATCAGCAACAACAAAAACAAACAGACAATGAGGATAATACTATTTTTCTGTTCGGCATTTTTAAATCGAAATTTCACGCCGCAAAAATACATGAAATTTTCTAAAGCGTATGCGAACCACTTCATAAGAAAGGCTTTAACTCAGCCTCTTGTCAATGAAACACGACATATTCTAACAGCTAATCAAAATAAATGGGGCATTTAACCGAGATTAATAATAATTTTCTGATTTTTGTAACCACAAAAAATTACAAAGTGTCAAAAGCAACATTCATAAAGGTTGTGAAACGTATCGCTATCGTTTTTACAAGCATCGTCGTGCTACTCGTTATCAGCATATTATCTATTCCCTATATATTCGAAAATGAAGTAAACAGCAAGGTCAAATCACTCGTAAACGAACATATTACAGGCGAGTTAAATTATGCCAAAGTAAGATTGACCTTCTTTGATCAGTTTCCCTTGCTTACAGCATCGATGGATGATGTTTTGCTAAAAGGGGCCGAACCTTTTAAAAACGACACCCTGCTCGCTGCAAAACAAGTCAGTTTTGGCATCGACCTGATGAGCCTGCTCAAATCCAAAATTGTGATCGACAAATTTATCGTTAATAATGGAAAGGTCAACATCTTAGTCGATTCTTTGGGAAATGCCAATTATTCCATTTATAAATCAAGTCCATCGGATTCCACTAAAAAACAGGATAACGCAGAAAGCAGCGCTTTGGCTTTTCAATTAATTAAGCTTGAAAAAACAAATCTTCATTATGAAGATCGTTCCATTCCCCTTCAGATCGAAGCAAAAGATCTGGAATATGAAGGTAAAGGAGATCTTATGTCAAATATTTTTGATTTAAATACACGTGCGAAAATAGCGTCTTTTTCATTTTCCTTTGACAATGAATTATATGTAGACAAAAAGTCGATCGATGCCAATTTACTGACACGGATCAATACCAACACCTTATCCTTCGTCTTCGAACGAAATGATATTAAAATAAATCAATTACCGGTTCGTTTCCGTGGGCTGCTGTCTTTTATTTCCCATGGCTATCACCTAGATTTCAAATTAAAATCACAGGAAAGCACCTTGGCCGAATTGCTTTCATTAGTCCCAAACAGCTACGCTTCTTGGATCAAGGATCTCTCGGTGAAAGGAACATCTGAGGTTTTCGTCAATTTAGAGGGAGATTATATAGTCGATAACAACAAAATGCCTGATCTTTCCCTGGGGCTTATGGTCAACAATGGCTATCTCGCCTTTAAACAATCGGCCAATCCGTTAACTGACTGGAATGCAAAATTACGGATAGACCTGCCGGCATTAAATCCCGATTCCCTACATATTGACCTCAAACAGTTTGATTTTAAAGTTGCATCAGGTTATTTCAATGCACAGGGCAATATTGCAGGACTACATCCTGTAACGGTACATGCCAACATAAAAAGTGACCTTGACCTGGATAAACTCCACGCCTCATTGCAGTTTCCAGATTTCTCTTTTGGTGGAAAATGGAATCTTGATGCCAAAATCGACGGCACCTATGCCAAAGCTATCCGTAAAGTAGGACTTCAAAAACGCGAGCAGGAATATATTGCATCCATCCCTACTTTTGATATCAAAAATACATTGATAGATGGAAAATTCAAATTGGCCAACCTGCCACAGGGGCTTGAAAAAATTGCTTATCAGCTTGAAGCTAAAGATCCCGATGGCCAGTTAAAAAGTGCATCCATATCAATACACGATATTTCGGTGCAGGCACTCAACAATTATATAAAAGGTTTTATTTCGATAACAGATTTTAATAAAATCGCAGTTCATTCAGATCTAAAGGCATTGGTTAATTTAGCGGATATCAAGAATTTCTATCCAATTAAACAAGTCGAATTAGCTGGACTGGTTGACATCAACTTAATGGCAAAAGGATACGTGGATCTCAAACGCAATATTTTTCCCGAGACCAATACGTCCATCACGATGAAAAATGGGTTAATCAAATCAAATGACTATCCTATCCCGATGGAAAACATTCAGGTCGAAGCTTTTGTCAATAGCGAAAAAGGCTCGCTTAAGGACCTCAATGTCAAAATCCTACCAGTATCATTTACATTTGCAGGCGAACCTTTTTTCTTAAATGCAGACCTCAAGAACTTCAATAACATCAAATACAGCATACAATCCAAGGGTAAGCTCAATCTCGGCCCTATTTATAAACTCTTTGCATTGGATGGCACCAACGTTGACGGTTTTATCTATACAGATTTCAGTTTAAAAGGCTTACAGAGCGATGCCACCAATGGTCATTATGCCCGGCTCCAAAATAGTGGCCGGCTAAGTATTGGAAATATCCAAGTTCAGTCCGACATGCTGCCACAGCCTATTGCAATTAAAAGCGGAAATTTCAGCTTTAATCAAGAGAAAATGAATTTTGATAAATTCTTGGTTGGCTATGCTAAAAATGATATTTCCATCAAGGGATATCTCAACAATATTATTAATTACGCAACAAGCAGTCTAGCACCATTAAAAGGTCAATTTACACTCAGCAGCAGGAAAATCAATGTGGATGATTTTATGGTTTTTGCTTCTCCGGCCGCGTCGACAACTGCAAGCTCTTCGGAAAGTGGTGTAGTTCTTCTACCTAAAAATTTGGACATTCAGGTATTAGGTCTTGTCAATACGATATTGTACAATAAAATGAATATCAGAGACTTTAAAGGCGACTTACAGGTAAAAGATGGTAAGATGATCCTGAACAAGACGAACTTTGAACTAGCGGGACTAAAAGTGGGTATGAGCGGAAATTATCGTCCTATAAATCCACGTAGGGCAAGCTTTGATTATGCTGTAAAAGCCGACAGCTTTGATATTCAACGCGCCTACAAAGAGATACCCATGTTTAGAGAAATGGTCAGCTCTGCAAAAAATGCGTATGGCCTCGTTTCGCTGGATTACAAATTGGGCGGTCTATTGAATGGCAATATGCAACCCATAATGCCTTCAATCGTCGGTGAGGGATCCCTGACACTAAATCAGATTAAGTTCAGAGGCTTCAAACTACTTAATGGGATCAGCCAATCTACTTCCAAGGAAAAATTGAAAGATGGCGAAGTGAAAAAAGTTGTTATTAAATCCCATATCAAAAATAATGTGATGACCATCGAACGTACGAAAATGAAAATGATGGGTTTCAGACCCCGGTTTGAAGGTCAGGTTACCTTAGACGGACGGATGAACCTGGGTTTCCGACTAGGTCTCCCTCCTTTTGGAATATTTGGAATACCGATGCGTATCACGGGTACAGCCGATAACTTTCACCTAAAGATGGGAAAATACAAAGAAGAAGACCTCGATATGGAAATGGATGACGAGGACAGCAAAGTATATAAAGAATCTCAAAAAGTGCAAGAAACGGAAACAAAGTAAAGCGGTAATTATTTTCAATAATTTCAACCGGCACAATAGCGTTGAGTTAAAAACGTTGTTTAAGATAATCATTCTTTTTGTTATCTTAAACAACGTTTTTAATTATTGAGAGCTATGAGATATACACTAATTATACCCATTGCGGTTCTATCGATCTGCAGCTGGTCCAGTTTCAACACCGTTAACGACCAGAAAAACCCGTTATATGGCAAGGTATTCCGTGAGATCAATGAAATCGCTGAATTAAAGTCCTATACCTACGCGACCGGTGCGGTCATCGAAACCGACAAAAATACAAAAGGTGATTATCGCTTTGCTGCCGGCTATTTTACAAATTCCAAAAACGGTGTTTGTATCTTGGAGGAATTATTGCCGGATGACAGCAAAGGCAAAGTCAAATATAAGATTCTGGATACCATCAATATCCAAAAACTGAAGCCCAACGAGCAGCTCAGCCTATGCAACTGCAAACAGGGTGATAAGCCAAACAGCGAAATTATAGCCATTAGCCGGGTCGATGAAAGCAAAGAATATTTTGACAAAATTGTCAAAGCATGGCGAATGGATACCAAAAGCCAAAAAATTGTTCCTTTAAAAGACACAAAAGGTATCAGCTGTCTCAATGAGGGCTACGGAATATAGAAGCAGCAATATATATTAAATTAATCCGTCGGCTTTCAACTTATCAAACACATGCAAAACGCCAACTACCTGGATGGATTCTTCCAGGTATTCCTGGTGTGAAAAATAACGAACGGCACCGATCTCATTACTGGGTTCGATCTGCTCTGTTAATGGATATAGAAAACAATCCTGCTCCATAATGACTTCAGGCACTAGCCCATATGCCGGGGCCGTGACATGACAGTAATACGAGATTTTATCCGGATCCAGAACGATATTTAATTCCTCCAAAATCTCCCGCCGAAGGGATTGCAAAGCCTCCTCTCCAGCATCAATCTTTCCGCCCGGCAGATACCACGCCTTTCTATTGTTGCTATACGCTAATAATAATTTATCCCCGTTAATACTCACTAAACCCGCTGTAGGCAAAGATTTTGCTGTTGTCATGAATCGTTTATAAGCTATACTGATTAAACACTATTGTTGTGAAATTACTTCTTTTGCGACATTTATCAAAGCGCAAAAGCTAATCTGGGGAATTCTTCATTAAAACTTTGCAGAAAATCAATATTGAGCGGACAATCAATCAATCAATCAATCAATCAATCAATCAATCAATCAATCAATCAATCAATCAATCAATCAATCAATCAATCAATCAATCAATCAATCAATCAATCAATCAATCAATCAATCAATCAA